>Ga0073928_10001324_pt1 | contig 48413 bp, 42 predicted proteins | sample PaiPotPPA55metaG_FD_76969 | JGI IMG/M metagenome (GOLD analysis project Ga0073928, IMG submission 76969) | Iron sulfur acid spring bacterial and archeal communities from Banff, Canada, to study Microbial Dark Matter (Phase II) - Paint Pots PPA... ...
AGAAAGCGATTCAAGTGACCATGGAAGCGCTGAAGAAAAATCCGATGAAGATGCCGGAACATCCGGCTTATCCGGATTATCACAAGAAGTGACTCGTGACTAGTGAATCGTGAACAGCGAACCGAAAGTCCTGTTAGCGGCCGGCCAATTTGCAGGCACAAGCAGCCACAAGCAACCAGACGGCAGACGCTGAACTTTTCGAAAAAATGCCACTTTGATTGCACCCAACCCAAAGTGCACATCGAAGAAAGAATAAATGCCGGAACTCCCTGAAGTGGAAACGCTGGCGCGGGGGCTGCAAGCGTCGCTTGCGGGGCGGCGAATTTTGTCCGTGACTTTGCGTAAGACGGATTTTATCGATGATCCGGTGGCGATTGAGCGGGAATTGCCGGGCCGGCAGATTGCGCGGGTAGAGCGATTCGGGAAATTTATGTTGTTGCAGTTGACGGGGCGAGTTGCGCCGGAGGCGGTGCAAGAAGCGCTGCTGGTGCATCTGGGAATGACCGGGAACCTGGCGCCACATTTTGCCGAGCAACCGCTGGCCAAGCATACCCACGTGACTTTTGTTTTGGATGATGGCCGGGAACTGCGTTATGTCGATCCGCGGCGATTTGGACGGATGGCATATCTGGCGGGAGAAGCGCTGACTGCGGAGTTGTTGCGATTTGGCGCGGAGCCGCTGCTGGTCACGAGCGAGGAATTTGCGCGGAGGATCCGAGGAAGCCGGGCGAGGATCAAGGCGCTGCTGCTGGATCAGAGGGTGCTGCGCGGGGTGGGGAATATCTATGCGGATGAAAGCTTGTGGAGCGCGCGCATTCATCCGGCCAGATCCGGCGCCAGTCTTAAGTCAGCGGAATTAGAACTTCTGCGACGCGCTTTGCAGAAAATTTTGCGCAAAGCGATTCAGATGCGCGGGTCGTCGATTTCTGATTTTGTTGACGCTGAGGGCGTGCAGGGAGATTATCAGCAGCACCACAAGGCCTACGGACGAGAAGGGAAGAAGTGTTTTCGCTGCGGGGCGAAGATCCAGAGAATTATTGTGGCGGGGAGGAGCAGTCACTTTTGTGCGGTATGCCAGCGGGCGCCGCGCAGAATAAAGCTGGCGCAAAAGAAAGTGAAACGTGCAAGGCGTCCACGCGCGTCGAAGAGATAGTTTCTTTTTTTAACTGGCATAGGGACGGATGGGTAACGCGGTGCTGTGGGGATGTTCCGGAAAAGCGGCAGCTGGGCCTGCCTGCGGTAGGCAGGATGCCGCACTGCAAAAGAGAGGGTGAGGATGCGCTTCAAGCGAGTGACGGTGTGGTTGTGCGTGATGATGCTGGCGGGAGTTGCAGCGTTGCGAGGATTTGCGACGGCGGCTGAAGATGATACGAGTGCGGCGGACGCGCAGATCTTGAGCGAAGTACGCCAGCATAGCGAGGCTATGCAAAACCTGGAATATCTTTCCGACCACATCGGGGCACGGCTGACCGGGTCCGCGCAGTTGAAGCAGGCCAATGATTGGACTGCGGAACAGATGAAGAAGTACGGTCTGGTGAACGTACACCTGGAGCCGTGGACGATAGCGCATTCCTGGACGCGCGGTACAGCCAAAGCGCGAATTATCGAGCCAGCGGAACATCCGTTGACGATTGCTTCGGCCGGTTGGGCGGCCGGAACGAACGGTGTGGTACGCGGGCCGGTGGTTTATTTTGACGCGAAGACTAAGGCGGACTTCGATAAGTTTCATGGGAAGTTGAAAGGCGCGGTGGTGATTTATCAGGAGCCGTCGGTACTATCGCCGCCGAAGTCGGAAGAGGTGAACGAGGAGTATGTTCGCGCGATGCAGGCGCCTCCGCCGGTGAAGGGACAGCCGGCAGCGCCGTCGCCGTTTGCGGCGTTTATCGAAGCTGCACGAGCGCGGCGCGAATTTTTCAAGCAAGAAGGGGTCGCAGCGGTGCTGGGCGATTCGAATAAGCCGCACGGCTTGTTGAACATGACGGGAGTCGGTGGAGAAAAATTTGAGATTGGACCGTTGCCTACGGCGTTCATTACCGGTGAAGGTTACCGGATGATTTGGCGGCTGTTGAAGCGCGGGCCAGTTAGCGTGGAAATTGAGATTACCAATACACTCGGCGACCGGCCGGTGGAGGTGTACAACACGGTGGGCGAAATTCGCGGAAGCGAGAAGCCGGATCAAGTAGTGATTCTGGGCGCGCATCTGGACTCGTGGGATCTGGGAACGGGATCGACAGACAACGGTACGGGATCGATGGCAGTACTGGAAGCCGCAAGAACACTTGCGAAATTAAATTTGCAACCGAAGCGGACTATTCGATTTGTGTTGTTTACCGGTGAAGAAGAGGGGTTGGTCGGTTCGAAGCGGTACGTGGAAGCCCACAAGAATGATCTGGAGAAGATTTCTGGAGTGCTGGTGCACGATACGGGAACGGGCAGAGTGCTGACTCTCGGGCTGCACGACAATTATCAGGACCGGGAAGTTGTGGATCAGGTGCTCGCCCCATTGAAAGAACTGAAGCTGTTGGAACCAAGCATGATTCGAACGTTCGGAACGGATCATGCGTCGTTCGATGATGCGGGTGTGCCGGGATTTTTTTGTATCCAGAACATGGCGGAATATTCGAAAACGCATCACAGCCAATCGGATACGTTCGACAAAGTGTGGAAAGATGACTTAAATCAGGGAGCGCAGGTGCTGGCGGCGTGGGCGTACAACACAGCGCAATTGCCGTCGATGCTGCCGCGGCGGCCGCTGCCATATCAACCTACGGAGGCGGTTGCGAAAACGGAAGCAGCGCAGCCCGATCCGGTGGCGGAGATGGACGCAAAACTGATGGCGCAAGTGAAAACGGATGAAGGACAGTTACAAACCGATTTATCTTACCTGGCAGATCGGATTGGGCCGCGGCTGACTGGAACGCAAAAGTTGGATCAGGCGAGCCATTGGACTATGGAACAATTCAAGGCGCTGGGACTGGAGAATGCGCACCTGGAGCCGTGGACGATTGCGAATAGCTGGACGCGCGGTTCGGCTACCGGTCGCGTGATTGCGCCGACGGAGCAAATGCTGACGTTGGCGGCGGCAGGATGGTCGCCAAGTACAAATGGAGCGGTGCGCGGCGCGGTGGTCGGTGTGGGCGTACAAAAACTGGACGACTTGCAAAAATATCGCGGGAAGCTGAAGGGCGCGATTGTGCTGCTGGATCGTCCGGGAGAAACCGAAGGCCCTTCGAATCCGATGCTGACGCCTTATGACGAGAGCAATTTGCCGCTAGATCATCCGAAAAACATGGCGCTGATGGATTTTCGCGGCCGGCGTCAGATGATGGTTGATGAAGCGAAATTCTTGAAAGAAGAAGGCGCAGCCGCGGTGCTCTTGGTCTCCGAGAAATGGTACGGTCTCTTGAACATGGGAACGGGATTTTCGCGCGAGTATCAGCCTGGGGTGCTGCCCGCCGCGTACATGACCAGAGAGAACGCCACGTTGTTGTGGAGATTGCTGGATGCTGGGCCGGTGGAGGCGGAAGTCAACATTGCGGCAAGCTTCAGCGGCAAGCCGGTGACGGTGTACAACACGGTGGCGGAAATCAAGGGAAGCGAAAAGCCCGACGAAGTGGTGATTATCGGAGGGCATCTGGATTCTTGGGACTTGGGGACTGGCGCAACCGACAATGGAACCGGATCGATGGCGGTGCTGGCGGCGGCGCGAGCGCTGATGAAATCTGGAGTGAAGCCGAAGCGCACGATCCGGTTCGTATTGTTTACTGGCGAAGAGCAAGGATTAAACGGCTCCAAAGCGTACGTCGCGGCGCACAAGGATGAGTTGAGCAAGGTTTCCGGAGTGCTGGTGCATGACACGGGAACGGGAAAAGTGCTGACGATCGGTTTGATGCACAACTATGCGGCGCGGGAAACGATGGACCGCGTTTTGTATCCGTTGGCAAAAGAAAAAAGTATTGGGCTAGCCGAGCCGAGTTTACGATCCGAAGGCGGCAGTGATCACGTGCCATTTGATGATGCAGGAGTGCCTGCTTCGTGGTGCGTACAGGAAGTTGCGAACTACGAGAAGGATCATCATTCGCAGACGGACACGCTGGATCGCGTGAAGTGGGATGATCTGGCGGAAGGCGCGCAGGTGCTGGCGGTGTATGCATACAACGTGGCGCAGTTGCCGGAGTTGTTGCCGCGGAAGCCAGCGAAAGTGGCGCCGAGTGGCGCACACTAGACGAGACCGACGGAGCGGCTTTGCGCCATGCGTCCGGGCAAGCTGGGGCGCAGCATGCTGGGCCCCTGAATGATCGAGGTGCGATGAGAGCAGTGGTGCAGCGGGTGAGCCGGGCCAAGGTAACGGTTGGCGGCGAGGTGACCGGAGAAATCGGCGCAGGTTTGATGATTTTGTTGGGCCTCGGGCGGGAGGACAGTTCTGCGACGGCCAGCGCGCTTGCGGAGAAAGCGGCGAACCTACGCATCTTTGCCGATGAAAACGAGAAGATGAATCGTTCGCTGCTGGACGTGAAGGGCAGCGCGCTGGTGGTTTCGCAATTTACGTTGTATGGGGATGCGAGCGCAGGGCGGCGGCCGAGTTTTGTTGCTGCGGCGCCGCCGGAATTGGCGAATGCCTTGTACGAAGAGTTTTGCGAGGAGCTGCGAAAATTGGGTGTCCACGTCGCGACGGGAATTTTTCAGGCAATGATGTCGGTGGAGTCGGTGAATGAAGGGCCGGTCACAATTCTCCTCGATTCCGAAAAAAAGTTCTAGGCGATCCGATCAGACGCCAAGCAGCGTGCGGACCTGGACGTGCGCGGAAGTTCTCCGCAAGCTCGAGCATCTTGCGAATCCAGAGGTACGCGCAAAAATGGCATATTTCGGAGTGCAGGCGCCAATAGCAAACGGCGTATCCGCCCCAGTGCTCCACAAACTTGCGCGAGCAATCGGCAAAGACCACCTGTTGGCAAACGAGCTGTGGACTTGCGAAGTTCACGAAGCAAAAATTCTGGCATCGCTTATCGGTGAGCCGCAAAAAGCAACGGCCAGTGAAATGGAAGTTTGGGCGCGGGCTTTCGATTCCTGGGATGTCGTGGATACTGCTTGCTGTTATTTGTACGCAGGCAGCAAGTTTGCGTGGAAGAAAGCGCAGGACTGGAGCAAGCGGCGCGAGTTGTACATCAAGCGGGCGGGATTTTCCCTAGTCGCGTATCTGAGCTACAAAGACAAACAATCGTCGGACGAAAAGTTTACAAAGTTTCTGAAGGTCATCGAGCGTGAGAGCGAGGACGACCGGCACTTCGTGAAGAAGGCGGTAAACTGGGCGCTGCGGAATATTGGAAAGCGAAACCAAAAGCTCAATCGGGAGGCGGTTCGAGTCGCAGAAAAGTTGCGCAAACGCGATTCGCGCGCGGCGAGGTGGATTGCTGCAGATGCACTGCGGGAGCTACGGAGCGACGCTGTACAACGACGCCTACAAAAAAAGAAGCATTGATCAATGAAGTTAGACGGATTGCAGAAATTAAAAATCCGGCGTGCGCGGCCGAGCGATGCGGCCAGGCTGGCGGAATTAAGCGGGCAGCTTGGCTATCCGGCGACGAGCCAGGAAATTGTGCAGCGAATGAAGCGGATGCGGCCTGCGGCGCGGTACGCCGTTTTTGTGGCGGAGTCGGAGAAGCTAGTGACGGGATGGTTGCACGTGAGTGTGACGCCGCTTCTGGAAGTGCCGCTGCGGGCGGAAGTGAATGGGTTGGTAGTCGATGAGACGCAGCGGAGTGCGGGGACCGGCGCGAAGTTATTGCAAGCAGCGGAGCGATGGGCGGCGAAGAAGGGCTGCAAGAGCATGTCGGTGCGATCGAATGTGCTGCGCGAGCGAGCGCACGAATTTTACGTGCGCAATGGATACGAGCATTACAAGACGCAGAAAGCGTTCCGGAAACTTTTGTAGTTATTTTTCTTCGCGACATCCCACAACCAAAATCTGTTCAATCCTAGTCTCTGGCAATCTGGGGCGCAGCACGGTGACTACTGGCGCGCCGCCAGGTTCCGGAATCAGCTTGACCTAGCAGATTGGCAAACATATCGCTCCACGATATAATTATATTCATGAGCAGGAAGATCAGATCGGCGGAGTACCGGGCTTTGGCGGAGCTGCGCTACAAAATACGCTCTTTTTTGAAAGAAGGCGACGCGGCGGCGCGAATGGCTGGACTCGAGCCGCAGCAGTACTTAATGCTGCTGGCGATACGCGGGTTGGCTCCGGAACTGCCGCCCAAAATTCAAACATTCGCGGAGCGGCTGTCGCTGAAACATCACAGCGCGGTGGAGCTGGTGGACCGATTGGAGCAGCGCGGCCTGGTGCGGAGGACGCGCAGCAAAGAGGATCGGCGGCAGGTGCTGGTTTCACTGTTGCCGCGGGGCGAAAAGTTATTAGAGCGTGTGGTGCAGCAGAGAATCGGCGAATTGCGAGCCAGCGGCAGGGAGCTGGTGAAGGCCATCGACGCGTTGCTTCGCGACGGACGAACTCGAAACGGCAACGGGCGCCTGCAAAAGGTTGCGTTCGACGAAGAGAACAAATCGTAGGCAAGAAAATAAGTTGCGCAACACATAACATCAGCAAAGACCTCCAGGCAAATCCAGGGAACGGTGCGAGTGCGTGAGGAAGAACCGCGGAGAAAAACCGCCACCCGCCCGCTACGGAAACAGCAAAGACGCAAAGAAGGTTAGAAGCCACCGCCGCCACCGCCGCCGAATCCGCCGCCGGAGAAACCCCCGCCACCGCTGAAGCCGGAACCTCCGGAACTGCGCGGAGCGGAGGCGAAAACCGTTCCGGCCTGAGAAGACATGGCGTTGAGATTGTTTACGAAGCCGTAGGCGAAGAAGGGCGGGCCGAAGCTGCCGCCCTGATACCAGTTGGGCGGCTGAGTATAAATGTTTTGAAACGCCTTGCTCCAGTTTTTCTCCACGCCGAGAGCCATGGCGAAGGGCAGAAACTTTTCAAACATTTCCGGAGTCTTGATGGTGCGGTTGAAGCGATCGGCTTCAACGTGTGCAAGAAAATCCTCGAAGCCTAGAACGCCTTCCAGGGTGCGGGTGCCACTTTCCGTTCGCGCGGGCATGAACCAGCCGAACGCACAGATGATTGCGCCGCTTAACACTCCGGCGATGATAAATGGAGCGCCGGCCATGCCGAGATTGCGCCCGACCATGGCGCCGCCCCAAACGGACAGAAAGCCAATCACCAGGCCGGCGCCGAGATAGGTGCTGCGGACGCTGTCGGGGCGGTGCGTGTAATAGCCGCTCGAAACGAGAGCATCGAAGATGCGATTCTTGATGGCCGGCAGGCTCTTGTAGAACTCGTTGTGCAAGCTGGCCATGGAAACGGTTTCGCCGGCAGTGCCTGCGCTGAAAATTCCATCGAGCAACGCCTGTTCGTGCGGCTTGAGCGCGGTCCACTGGCTGCGATCTTTTTGCAATGTGAAGCTGTAGTCTTGGTCTTTCCACAAACCCATCATGTGGTCCTGGGTGTGTTCCTGAATGACGAGGAAGCCGCGGACAGCGAGGTCGACGATGGCCGCGGTGATGTCGCGCATGTCGGCGGAATTATCTACAAGCGTGCCGACCTCGCTCGGGGTCAACTTGTTGGGCGGTTCATATTGCGCGGTGATGGGACGCAAGCGCGGATCGCGGCCTTTGTTCCACCACAGCCAGAACATAATGGCAGCGACGATGGCCGGCAAGCCCAGCGGCCAATTGCTGCGCAGAAAAAGTCCCACTTTGTCGGCAGCGGTCGGGGCCTGCACGGCGCCTTTGTCGAAGGCGATGGCCACAGTCAAGCCTTCGTGAAAGGCGAGCGGTCTGGTGGTGCGGATTTCCACGCCATTTCCAGTGACTTTCGCTTCGGCGTCGCTTCCGCGCGATTGGTAACGTCCGGTGTAAACATTGGCACGGACGTTTTTCGCCTCGACGGGAAGGGAAATAGTTGCTGACGCCGAAGCGATGGCAACGTCCCACTCATCGCCGGTGATGTTCCAGTAGAATTCGTCGTATTCGTCAAAAAAGCGCAGGGCGTCGGAGACCGTGTATTGGATGTTGATGGTCTGGACGGAATTGTCGGGATTCGGAATGTAAATTTTAAACTTCAGGTAATGGCGTTCGCGGGAAGATTCATATTTTAGGTCGTGCCCGGAGCCGTCAGTTATTCGCGTGATCTTCAGAAAGAGCGAATAGTTCATTTGCTGCGGGCTTACAAATTCGACGGGAATTTCGCGATACAGGCCGTGCCACGGACCTCCGATGAAATGCGCGGTGATGGTTTCTGTGACGTCGATCGAGCTGTTGGGAAGAACGGCAATCTGCGCGGCAAATTTTTCGATGCGAAGTTCTTTGCCATCGGCGGGCGGCAATCCGAGAAAACAGAGGAGCAAGAAAGCCAGCCATCGCGCGGTGCTGCTGAGGGAGCGTCGCATGTGGCGATTGGCCTTTAGGCCGTGGGCGCAGCGGGAGAATTGAAGCTGACCTTGGGCGCTTCGCGCTCCGCGGTGGAAGTCACCTCAAAGAATTCGCGCGGCTTGAAGCCCAGCATGCCGGCAAAAATACTTGTGGGGAATTGTTGGATCTTGGTGTTCAGGTCGCGCACCACGGCATTGTAATAGCGGCGCGCGTTTTGCACGCTGTCTTCGATTTGGGTGAGTGAGTTTTGCAGCGAAGTGAAACTTTCGATGGCGCGAAGCTGCGGATAAGCTTCGGATAGCGCGAAGAGACTTTTCAGCGCGCCGGAGAGCATGTTTTCGGCTTGCGCTTTGTCGACGGGACCGGTCGCGCTCATGGCGCGATTGCGCGCGTTGATGACGGCTTCGAGCGTGCCTTTTTCGTGGCCAGCGTAGCCCTTCACTGTTTCGACCAAGTTTGGGATCAGGTCGTAGCGGCGCTTGAGCTGCACGTCGATGTCGGCCCATGCGTTGTCGGTTTGTACTTTCAGCCTTACCAGGCTGTTGTACATGCCGATCAGGATGACCATGACCAGAACTATGGCAATCAGCAGCGCCCAAACCATGTGGACCCTCTTTTTGTCAGGGTTTGCAAGTACAAACCTCGGAACCCGACGCAGAAAAGTGTCGGAAAGCTCTACTCGAACTATACGTGCGGGGTTGCGGAGAGTAAAGCGGGGCCTGGCTAACGCCGGCGGCTGCGCGGATAGTGAAATTCTTCGCGGAGGTTTTCCGCGCGGCATTACCTGGAGGTTCCCCGTAATTCCCCGACAAGACCTTCCGCCTGTTCCGCGGCTTCCTTTACCAGGAAACCCATCTTTGGGTGGGAAGCCTCGAGATCGACGGAGAGGCCGAAACTGCGCAGAACTTCGGAAGTCGTAGGCCCAATCGAAGCCTTGACAATGCGTTGCATACCCGCTCTTAAAGCGTCGCTCTTTCCGGTTCTTTCGGCGATCCGGAAGAGATGAATAATTTGTACGCCAGTTGTGAAGAGAGCCACAGCAATGCGGTTCGCGATCACTTCATCTATCGCTGCCTTAAGAGGAGCTATGTCTTCTGGCAAATCCCATTGGTACACGGGCACGGCGGTGACAAGCGCACCTCGTTGGCGTAAGCCTGCAAGGAGCTCGGGATTGGAAACGCCGTATTCCTGCACCGCGACATTCTTGCCTCGTAAATCCAGATTGTTGGCGTCAATCGATTGCAGCAGTTCGCGCCAGGTATTCGGTTCCGGCGCGATCAGCGCTATCGGCACTTGCCATTCTCGCAAGACTGCGACCGGCTTCGGTCCGCGCGCGAGAATGGAGTCTGTTTGCAAAGCCTCGAAGAATTTCTCCGCGGGATGGGTCTGTTCAACTACCTTCGACAGCGCGCGAGCACCAACGCCGGTTAGAAAAACCACCGCATGAAATTTTCCTGCGAACAATCCATCCGCGAATTGCAGTGCTTCAACATTCGAAGAGAGCGGGACTTCGCGCATTGCCGGCGCATGAAACGGTTTGCCGCCATAGGTTTCAATCAGGCGGCTGATTTCCTGTCCGCGCCGGCTCTCCAGCGTAAGGACGGATAATCCTTGAAAATTGGTAGCGGGCATTCCTGAAGTTTCCGCTAACTACAATACCTCGGTACCGAGAGAAAAGGGGAGCGACGGGCTTTCCTTGCACTCAGCGAATAGGGCGATCGCGATCGGCGGGCTGACTGGGCCTAGGCTGCCTCGATCCACGGGCGTAAAGCAACGCTACGTCGGGGCTGAAACGCTCTCTCCATTGACGCCATGCTGCGCAGTATGTTACCCATACATCGCTTGGAAATTAGGCAGTTTTGCGGTTTACGCGTTGGCCGACCGACCCATGGCGGAAGACAACAAGCATCTGGAAGTCGTCCTTGACACACAGGTGGAAAGCGTAAACCTGGCGGAGGAAATGTGTCTGCGCGTGGCGGAGTCCGCCGGCTTTGACGAGGAGATGTGTTACCGCATTGGAATGAGCGTGCGCGAAGGCGTCATCAACGCCTTTCACTATGGCAACCAGGAAAAGCCGGAAAAGAAGATTCACCTCGCGGTTGATATTACGCCTGAGAAGCTGGTGATCCACGTCATGGATGAAGGCAAAGGGTTCAAGCTTAGTGATGTGCCCGACCCCTTGGCCGAGGAGAATATCCTGAGCACTTCGGGGCGAGGCATTTTTCTGATGCGGGCGTTCATGGATGAGTTTGATGTGGTACCCGGAACTACAGGCGGAGCAGAGATTGTAATGGCCAAGCGGCTTCCGGGGGCCGAAAATGGCCATTCGAATGGTCATTCCAGTGGTTCGGGCAGCGATACCAGCCCGCAAGAGGAAGCTTAAGTGTGCGCTATGTCGCTTCACGCTACATATAGAGATTCTGGTTCCGTAACGGTTGTGGATATGGGTGGACGCATCGTGCTGGGTGACGGAAGCGCTCTGCTGCGCAAGACCATTGGCCAACTGCTGGATGACCAGCGCACAAAAATTCTGATCAATCTCGCCGATGTGAACTACATCGACAGCTCTGGAATAGGCGAACTGGTGCACGCGTATACTTCGGTGAAGACGCGAGGCGGCGAACTGAAGCTGCTGCACCTGACGAAAAAAGTTCGCGATCTGCTGCAAATCACCAAGCTCTATACGGTATTCGAAGTCTATACGGATGAACCCACCGCAGTGCGCAGCTTTCAGTAAGCCTAGCCTTCCATGAATTTTGCAATGTTTCTGGACTGGCACGCCGATTTGTGCCAGCATAACGCCGCGTTCAAGAAGGAAGTTTTCCGCCGGCCCAGTGCATGCCCAGGTACGTTCCCCAGGCCGGTTTGAAAAACACCATTCGCGAACGCGAATTCAGAGCAGGGGATTGCCGTGAGCAAAGAGCAAGGTGTTGTGAAGTGGTTTAACGCCTCGAAGGGTTTTGGATTTATTCAACGCCAATCGGGCGAGGATGTATTCGTCCATTTTTCCGCCATTCAGAGCGACGGCTACAAGTCGCTGAATGAAGGACAAAAGGTCGAGTTCGAAGTCAAGCAGGGGCCGAAAGGTCTGCAGGCGGAGAACGTCGTTCCACAAGGCTGACCACTCTATTTCTGCCATTTTGCAGGGAGATCATGCGGCCCCTCGCCAAAAACGAGGGGCTTTTTGTTTAATGCGCCTTTTCAAGCAGGCGGCAGTCAGGCACGCTTGTAGGCATGAATGATTCTCTGTTGCCGGCTGCCGAAACTGCGTGGATTTGCGAACGAGCTCGCGCACTGGGGTTCGATGCTTGCGGGGTTGCGCCGGCGGAGAAATTTCCCGAGCTTGAACACTTTTCCGACTGGCTGGATCGCGGCTATGCGGGAGAAATGAAGTATCTCGCAGACCCGCGGCGCGTGGATGCGCGCAACTCCATGCCCGGTGTGCGCAGTCTGATTGTTTGTGCGCTGAACTACAATTCCGATTTGCCGTACTCCACGGAAATTGAAAATCATGAACACACCGTGGGGGCGCCACGCGGCTGGATTTCACGGTATGCGTGGGGCGACGACTACCACGAAGTCTTGTGGGCAAAGTTAAACGCGCTGCTGGCGGAAATGCATGCACACTTTCCGTCGTCATTCGAAGCGCGCGCCTACGCGGACACCGGACCGGTACACGAGCGCGCAGCGGCGAAATACGCCGGGCTCGGCTGGTTGGCGAAAAATACGCTGCTGATTAATCAGTCGCTCGGCTCTTGGCTTTTTCTGGGCGTAGTGCTTACAAACCTTCCGTTGACGCCGACTCTGGGCCCGGCCGATATTCCTCCGGCAGACCGTTGTGGCACCTGCCGCCGCTGTCTGGAAGCTTGCCCGACGCAGGCAATCGTCGAGCCGTACGTTTTGGACGCCAACCGTTGCATTTCCTACCTGACGATTGAATTGCGCGGCGCAATTCCCGGTGAGCTTCGCGAACCGATGGGGAAGCACGTCTTTGGTTGTGACATCTGCCAGGACGTTTGCCCATGGAATAGGAAATCACCGCGGACTGAGCTGGCCGAATTCAGGCCGCGTGCGTTTGCAGGGATCGATGGAGTACCGGATGAAACTTTGTTCCTGCCAGACTTGCTGAGAATTGCGAGCTTAACGCAGGAGCAATTTCGCGAAGCCTTTCGCGGCAGTCCGGTCAAGCGCTCCAAATGGCAAGGCTTGGTGCGTAATGCTTGTGTTGCTCTGGGGAATCAAGGCGTCGAGCAAGTTTCGGAAGCGCATCATGAAATTACTCAGGCGCTGCACAGGCTCTCGGAGTGCGGGGAGCCAGTGATTGCTGAATCTGCCCGTTGGGCGCTCTCGCGCATCCAAGCAACGGGAAACGCAAAGCGTCCCGCTTTCCTTCCCGCCCACAGTTGAGTGTACGAAGCGCCGGGACGTATAATTTGCCTGGTATCACCATCGGCCCGCGCCGGGAAAGTTCTTTGTGAATCGCAGGAACTTACTTGTAGCCGGAAGTATCGCCGGGGCCGCTCTGCTGGGAGCGGAAAAATTGGGCGCCAGTTTGCTGGCGGCCGACGGCCCTGAAAAATTCAAAGAAAATTTCACACTGGAGGACTCACCCATGGCATTCACAGTGCCGCCTTTGCCGTACGGTTTTGACGCGCTCGAACCTTATATCGACGCAAAAACGATGGAAATCCACCATGACAAACATCACGGGGCTTACGTCACCAATGTGAATAAAGCCCTGGAAGGACATCCGGACCTGCAAGCGAAATCCATCGATGATCTGCTGAAGAATCTGGATGCCGTTCCCGAATCGATTCGCATGACCGTGCGCAATAATGGCGGCGGCCACTGGAACCATTCGCTGTTTTGGACATTGATGAAAAAAGGCGGCGGTGGCGAGCCCAAAGGGGATCTGGCGGCGGCTATCGCTTCAACGTTTGGATCATTTTCCGCGTTTCAGGAAAAATTTGCCGCGGCAGGCGTAGGCAGGTTCGGTTCCGGCTGGGCTTGGCTGGTTGTAAAGGATGGGAAGCTGGTGATCGATTCCACACCCAATCAGGACACACCATATTTCCTGGGTGGCAAGGCTGTTCTGGGTCTGGACGTGTGGGAACACGCCTACTACCTGAAATATCAGAACGTTCGCCCGGAATATATCAAGCAGTGGTGGAACGTGGTGGATTGGAATAAAGCAGGGGAATTGTACGGTGCGGCTAAGAAGTAGCCTTTAAAAAGCTTCGGGAAAGCAAAAGCCCGCGGCGCAAGGCGCCACGGGCTTTTTGTATCAGTGCAGGACGACGGATTTTACTGAGCGACTGCTTCCCGCGTTGACAGAGACATCAGCGATGGAGCGGCCGGCCGACGATAATTCATGATATGAGAAACGAACGGCCGTGATTCCCGCGAGGCCACGGGTTGTTGCTCGACGAACGGAACGTGAGCAGCCGGAATTTGCGCCGCTTCGCGCACCAATTCCATTCTGCCGCGCACACGAAACTTTGCCAGCAGCGATGAAACGTGAAATTTCACTGTGCGCTCCGACAAATTAAGCAACGCAGCGATTTCCTTGTTAGCGAGACTGCGTACCACGCCGTTCAAAACCTCTTCCTCACGGCGCGTGAGCTTGACGTGCGTCTTGACGGCGCGTCCCGCTTCGAGGAGCTTCTGAGCCTTTTCGGTTAGATTTTCCAGGTGAGTTGTATCAGCTTCGACTAGCACGACATAATCCGAGGGAGTTTGGTTGCGAACCATGCAATGCATGGCCAGCAAACCCGCGGCTTGCTCGACAGGAAAACGTCCTTGCTCGTCAGTCTCAACGTGAAAATGGGCGACCCCGGTATTCCTTTCATAGAAAAAATACTTTTTCCGGGCGATCGCAAGCTGGGGGGAACGCACGGAATGCACCTGCACACTTCTGCGGATCATTCTCACTTGAACCTCTCCGTTCGCAAATCCGAAACCGCTTCGAACTTGCCTTGAAAGATGTAGCTGCACCTCGGAACGAGGCTAACGTTGAATTTAATTTAAATCGAGAACGGCACCTGAACCGGGACTGAGGGTGGGCGTCCTGTTCATTCAGCTTAAAGAACGGTAACGCCCAGACGCGAGAAGGAGTAGCAAACAAGTCCGCCTGCGAACGCAATACCGAACTGGCGATACCGAGTGCAAGTACATGACCAAAAATGGCTAAATGTGACGTACCAGAACTGCCCAAAAACGGTAGAGTTATGCACTTTTGTACCAGGTTCCCTGTAAGAACGTGGGTAGGAATTTCACTGTAGAAGCAAATTTTCCATAGTTCGCCGTGGAAAATCCCACTGGAATATCGTTATGCAGGATTTCTCTGCGTGGTTTTTAACGACCGATGATATTGGTTTGTTGCGCTGAAATAAGTTCGTAGCGGATGCCACGCCAGCGGATTTTTCTAGTCATCACCGACGCCAAAAAATTCACCGAATACAAGTACGGTATCCATACTCCCAGAAGCAAGTGGATCCATGCCTGTTGCTGAATCTGATCCTTCAGCGCGGGCAGAATTTCCTGTACTGCGGTCACACGGAAAGCTCCGCGGATCGAAGCCAGCAGCAGTGGCAAGAAGGTAAGCGCCGCGATCTGCATGGAAGGTCTTCCGGCGAAGAAATCTCCCAGGGTCAACAAAATTCCCAGCGCAATTGTGACGCAGAACAAAAGATGCGTTGCGCCTGCGATGGCCCACATTCTTGGCGAATACACGCGGGTGATCAGGATCTGACGATCTGTAAACTCCATCAGGCCCGCGAAATCCGTTTCGACATAAGAAACCGTTAAACATTCCGGCAGAAAAACAATTGCCCGTCCCGCTCGCTGCAAAGCAGCGGTCATCGAATAATCATCGCTGACGGAGTTTTGCCACTCGTCCAGCACCCCGCTTTGTTCGAAGACGCTCTTGCGGATGGCCGTGCCTCCGCCCCAACAAAAATTTTTCGTTGTGTCTTCACCGAGCATGGTAAGAATCGGCGCATTCCAGGCGGCAAGAAGCAAACTCGGCGGATTGTTCTTATTGGGAATCAGCCAACGCATGGTGGTCGCTGCGCCAATTCTGGAGTCGGCAAGCGGGGCGGTCAGGCGGCGCAGCCAGGAGTGCCCGGGCCTGCCGTCGGAATCGGCGAAAACCATGATTTCGAATTCTGCCGGCAACTGTTGAACTGCGGTGCGCAGGTTGTGAACCTTCTCACCACAATTCTGCGCAGGTCCGGCAAAAATTACGTGACCCTTTCCGCGAGCTTGCGACGCAACACGCTTCACAATGCTGGCTGCCGGATCGGATTCCGACGCCAGAATAAAAAACACTTCATAATTTTGATGATCGAATTCGCACAGCGCGGTCAGGTTTCTCTCGAGTCCGGGTTCCATTCCCTTACATGGACACAGCACGGCGGTTCGCGGCGAATAGAAGCCGGGGTCGGTTCCGGCCCGCCGCCGCGCGTACCTCAGCCATTTGGCAGCCTCGTACGCTAGGTACAGACCAACCAGAATCTGCAGCGCGCCAAGAAAAATGAACATATTTTCCATGTAAGCCCGAGAATAACAAACGCGCAGCACTCGCGCAGTAGCCATGTGAACAGGTAGAATCGCAGCGGTAAACGGCAGCCATTACATTAACCGGGCTGCTCGCGAGAGGAGCATCCAATGCCGGGGCGAGTCGACTCATCCATGGTGACCACCGCGATGGAGTTGCCGGGGCATCGTATCGTGCGCAATTATGGGGTAGTCCGCGGAATCATTGTGCGCTCGCGAAGCGTAATTGGTAATCTGGGCGCGGCGCTGCAGACCATTGTGGGCGGTAATATCACGATCTTGACCGATCTTTGTGAAAAGACGCGAGAAGAAGCTTACGAACTGCTGTTGATGCACGCAGGACAGCACGGCGCGAACGCCATTGTCGGTTTTCGCTACGATGCCACGGAAGTCATGCAGGGAGTGACGGAAGTTCTTGCTTACGGCACTGCGGTGTTGGTCGAGCCAAATTCCTGAAAGCTTTCGCGCAATTCAATTATTTTGCGCGCATCGCCGTGGCCGTAACGTTCGTGGCTATGTCTTCCAGATTGGCCAGAGCCCGGCTTGCGGCCAGCCGGGCCTTCTCAAGAAACGCGGAGTCCAGCAAAAACGCGCAGCGGTCCACGAACGGATGATTGGCCGCTTCGTACGGTTTGCGAGGACGCCGCGAAGCCGCTGCCCGCCGCAGCAAATCCTCGTACATCCGCAGATCAGACTGGAAGTCCAGTGCATCGCCGGCATTCCAGTTCTGCTGACGCGCCAGCGCGGAAAGAAATTTTCGGCGGAAGACTTCCGCCCCTTTGCGCACCACCACACGCTGTTTCCCAGTGCTGGAGCTAATTGTTTCGGTCGAAGCGACCTCGAGAGCCCGCACACAAGCGGCCAGCAGCGCCTCCCGCTGTAAAATTGTAAGCAAATCGCGATACAGCGAAGCATGAACCTGCAACGCATGTCGGCCGTTGTCCACCACGTACGAATCTACAAATCGCGGAATCACCCGTTCGCGCAGCAGCGTCTCAACCAGGTTCTGTGCCAGAACCGTGGACGCCTCCGCCGCCGCATTTTGCGTTCGAGCCATCTTCCTTCGCCATGTTAGCAGGAGTTGCGTTGTTAACCGACGTAAGGTAACGGAGTTTTCGCATGCCCAAGATCAGAAATGGAGGACCAACCCGCCCTGAATTGAACGAGGGGAAACAAAGTGCGTGCCCGAAAAGCTCGAAAGAAAATTATACAGTGCCGACTTGTTGGCAAGATTCACGATCGCAAGCTGCGCACCGAACGACAGCGAATCCTTTTTGCAAAGCGAATCTGCACCTAATCCCACATCAAAGAGATGGCGCGGCGTGATGCGCGACGGATTGCCATCTGGGTCGTACGTCACCGTAAAAACCGTAAATCCACGAACCGGAGCGAGGTTCATTCGAACCATGGAGCCATCAATTTTAGCTTTTCGGAATTGCACCGGAAAATTCAGCGGGGTATTGAGGATTACGTTGAAATCGTAAGCGCCGTCAGTGAACTTCCAAAAATATTCCGCGTCCAAGTCAATGGCCCGGAATAACTCCGCCCGGGACAAATCGCTGAAAGACGTATGCGTAAAGCATGACGATGGTTCCCACGATTGCGGCCAGCGAAACCGAGTGCCAGAACACGAAGCGAAAAATGCTGCCCTCGGAGCCGACCTGATTCGTGGCCGCCGTCGCGATGCAAATGGACTGCGCATCGATCATTTTTCCCATCACGCCGCCAGCGCTGTTCGCCGCGCCCATCAGAATTGGACTCAGATTCAATTGCTCGGCCGTGATGCGTTGCAATCCTCCGAAAAGAGCGTTGGATGAGGTATCGCTTCCGGTCAGCGCCACGCCGAGCCATCCGATATACGTTCCGAAAAAGGGAAATAGCCAGCCGGTTCGCGTGAACGCCAGTCCCAAGACCGCGTCCATGCCGGAATATCGCGTGACGTAGCCGAGCCCTAGCATGCAGGACATCGCAACGATCGCGAAGCGCATGCGATACACGGTCTTTCTAAAAATGCGGAAGAGGTCGCGCGGCTTTACACCCAGAATTGTTCCGGCCAACAGCGCCGCAAGAAAACATCCCGATCCCGTGGACGTCAACCAGTTGAAGTCAAACTTGGCATTTTCCGCGCCGGCCTTGGCGACGACTGGCTGTGCGCGGAACACCGCTTTGTGCAAATACGGAAAGTCCCAGCCGCCTCGGCTGTAAGCTGGCGTGGTGGCCTTGTTCATTGCGATCTTGATCGTCGGTAGCCCCCAGCAAAGCACAAAAATTGAAAGGATCGCGAACGGCATCCAGGCCCGTAAGACTTGTCCTGTCGTGTGGGTCATGAGCGTGTCGGTCGATGCAGCGCGATCTACGTTCCACTTGTCTCCCATGGTGTCGCGCACGCTGGTCTCTTGCACCGCGTTGGAGTTGGTGCCGCGTTCTTCAGCGAATCGCCAAATCCGTTTTGGCCGCCAAAAGCGCAGAAAAACTACCGTCACCAGCAAGGAAAAAATTCCCGCCGCGATGTCCACCAGGTTGCTGTCCACATGGTTGGACCAAAAATACTGCATTCCTGCGAACGACAGCCCGACCGCCAGGATGGCTGGCAAAACTTCAAAGGTTTCTTCCCAACTGACCATGGTTCGAACCAGCCAAAAAGGCACGATCACAGCGGTGAAGGGCAGAATTCTGCCAATCATTTTGTTCAGGTCGCCGTCCGGAAGTCCCGAAACCGCGGCCAACGTGTGCACGGGCGTGCCGATAGCGCCCCATGCCACTGGTGCGGTGTTGGCAATCAGATTCAAGACAGCGGCTTGAAACGGGCGGAATCCCAGTCCGATCATAAAAGCGCCGGCAATGGCCACGGGCGCGCCAAATCCGGCCGATCCCTCGATAAATGCGCCGAAGCAAAAGGCCACCAACAGCAATTGCAGCCGCCGGTCGGGCGTAATCGCTGCTACCGATTCCTTCATGATTTCAAACTGGCCGGTTTCGACGGAAATGTCGTACAGAAACACGGCAGCCACGACGATCCATACGATTTTCAGTGCGCCAAAACCGACGCCATAGAAAAAGCTGGCGGCCGCCAGCTTGGCTGGCATCCCAAAAACGAATGCGGCGCACAGCAGAGCGGTCACCGCGCCGGCAATCGCGCAAAGGTGCGGACGAACCTTAAAACCAGCGAGCAGTCCCAGCAGCACCAGGATGGGAAGTGCCGCAACCAGCGTAGACAGCCACCAATGGCCAAAGGGATCGTAGTTCTGCGTCCAAGTCACAGAAAACCTCGCAGGCTGCGGCCCAATCGCCGCTACGGGATCGTGTCTTTTGGATTCCTCCAACGGAACGGTCCGAATTCCCCGGTTTCGGCCTTCCGCAGGCTGGAAACTAGCGTAGTGGAATTACTGTGCCCTGAGGCAAATGTCAAGGAAAAGTGTGTCGGACACCTGTAAAACCAGCGTTTTTACAAGCGTTTAGTCGTCAGCAGTTGAAAAAGAAATGGCCCGCGTGGACTCCCTGATCACCAGTTCCGGCGCGACCCGATGGTGGGTAATCGTCCAGTCGCGCTTTTCCTGGGCGGCATTGATGCCTTCCATCACGATGTTCACCGCCAGGTTGCCCATGGCCTCCAGCGGCTGGCGAACCGTCGTTAGGGAAGGCGCAGACATCGCGGACATGGCTACGTCATCGAATCCAATCACCGAACACTGCTCTGGAACTTTTACGCCGGCCTTGGTAAGAGCGCGAATGGCCCCCAGCGCGGTCAAATCGTCAAACGCCAGCAGTGCCGTGAATTTCCGCCGGCGCTGCAGCAACTCTTCCGTAAACCGGAATCCGCCCTCGAAACTCGAATTGGGGTCGAACTCTTCGTCGAGCTGCATGGCCAGGCTCTGGTCAATTTCCAATCCCACAGAATGCGCGAACTTTTGCACGCCTTTCCAGCGCGGAGCCGAGTCGATCAACGTTTTCGGTCCGCGGATAAACGCAATCTTGCGGTGGCCCAGTTTGTGCAAATGTTCCAGCGCCAGCCGCCCGCCGGCTTCGTTGTCCACCATCACCGAGCTTACGGTATCACCGGGAAGTTCCCAGCCGATGGTCGCGGCGGGAATATTGCGTTTGGAAAAATCAGCAAGCAAGTGAATATCCACGAACAGCCAGTTGGCAACAACGATCAGCGCCTCGACGTGCCGGTCCAGCAGCATTTCCAGGTAGCGTTCGAACCGGTTTCGCTGGTTGTGCGAGTCCGCCATCAGCGGCAGGTAGGAAGCTTGGTACAACGAATTTTCGATTCCACGCAGAATTGGCGTGCAGAACGGATCCGTAATGTCAAAAAACATCACACCGACGCTGTTGGTCCTCTTACTTCGCAAAAAACGCGCCATGGCATTCGGCCGGTAGCCGAGTTTGCGTGCCGACTCTTCGATTTTTTTCTTGGTAGCCGGTGCGATATAGCGTGCCAGCGGCGCATTGTTCAGAACAATGGAAACCGTAGCCGGAGAGAAGCCGCTCAGGTTCGCGACATCCCGCATGGTTACCGCATCGGATTTGCTCGATGAGCGCTTCACGAGATCGTTGCTGGCAGCATCATCCGGCATATCCTTGCTCGATTGCAATGGCGCGCTTTTCACCGGCATCTACTCCGCTGGAGCATCGAATTTCATGGTCTTCCGGAATCCCGAAGTTTTCCATGCCCCATAAACCAGGCCCACGGCAGTCCAGACCATGCCTAGCACTTTTGCTGGCATGCTCAAGTTCCACCAAATGTAAGCGCAGATCCCGAAACCCAGCGTCGGCCACAAGAAACTCCACGCCGTTTTCTTTTCGGCGCGCAAAAAGTAATGTGCAAAAGCCGCCGCATTCACGCCCATAAACGCGATGAACGCGCCGAAATTCAGCAATTCCGCTCCGCGCTCGTAAGTGAGCAGGAACGACCCAGCCAACGCAATCATCCCCACCAGGATTACGTTGTTTGCCGGAATATGGCTCTTGGCGGTAATTTTTCCGAAAAATGATTTTGGCAGCGCGTCATTCCTTCCCATACCGTAGAGCAGCCGCGCCGCTGCAAGCTGTGCACCCATTCCAGACCCGATATTGGCCACCAATATCGTGAAATTCAGCAGCTGGAATAAGAACAATCCGCCTGCTTGCCGCGCTACCAGCGGAAACGCAGACTCCACCTGATCTGCAGGAAACTGCTTGGTGCCCCACACTAACTGCGCGGCATAAACTTCCAACGAAGCCAACACTCCGGTCACCACGCAAACCAGGACGGTTGCCAGCAGGATATTTTTTCTTGGATTTTCAACTTCTTCCGAAAACGTCGAAATGGCGTCAAACCCGATATAGGTAAGCACGGCGATCGACGTTCCATGGAAAATCAGGCCCAGATTGAACGTCGATGGGTCATACAAGGGTTTGCTGAAAAACCCCGGCCCGTACGCATGCAATTGCATCAAGAACCGCACAACGTATGCGAAGAATACGATCACTACGATGGTCATCGCGCCGGCCAGGACATCGTTGATGCGCGCTGACGTTTTCACTCCACGCAAATTCAGCACCGTGAACGCCGTCGCGTAAAATACAGCCAGCACCCAGTACGGCACTTCGGGCAAAATGTTTTGCGTCAACTTGCTGCACAGAATGGTGCAGATCAGCGGGTTCAGGATGTAGTCCATCACCATGGCCCAGCCGGTCAAGTAGCCCAGCCCGGCGTGAATTTCCTGCCCGACGTAGGTGTACGCCGATCCCGCGCTTGGATACACGCGCGCCAGCATGCCGTAGCTGATGGCCGTAAATAACATCGCCACCATGGCGATCAAAATCGTCGTCACCACGTGGCCCTGCGCGGCATTGTTGACCACGCCAAAAATCCCCATGGGCGCAATGGGCTGGATGATCACGATGCCGATGATCACCAGGTTCCATAGCGTCAGCGTCCGCCGCAGACGCGGAGCTTCCACGGCGCCGTCGTGGCTCACAGGGATTCCCTCATAGTGCGCTTTTTACCCTTCGCAATCCGGTTCATTGAAACGATTTAATGGCGATGATTGTGCTGAATTTAACCCCGCGGCGCAACTTTATTCTTTCCCGCTGCGTGGTCATTGGGACAGTTTCCGCTGTTCTCCGGGTCAGTTGCGCTCCCGGCAACATACAGTAAAATCCGCAACGTACTTCACCATACAGCGGTCTAAGTTAGTGGAAGCGTCCCAGCTGCTCGGCGGGCTGCGCTATTTATGGGCGACGGACCTATCAACTCGGAGCGGTGGGAAGCCACACCAGTCTTTTGGCACGTGGTGGCCTTGTTGCTTATTTTGCTGTTTGCTCTTTGGCTGCGCCCGGTGCCCCTGCAGGCCGACCCGTCTCTTCAAGGCTATCTCCAGGTCATTACCGGCGTGCTGGCGTTTGTTTTTTCGGCCGTCACTCTGGTCCGCTTTCAGGGCACTCAGGATCGAATTTCGCTGATTCTGGGTGCCGGGTTTCTGCTGTCCGGCGCGGTTTTGGCCGGCTCCAGCGTGCTCTTTTTCCAGCTTCCCGCTGAACAGCACCTGCAAATCCAGTGGGCGCCTGTAGCTCTGTGGGTAGGGCGCATGATTCTCGCCCTGTTGCTGGTAGTAGCGTTGCTGGTTGAGCATTTTTTACCACGTTCCCGCCGGCCAAAGGCGGAAATCGCTGGCGCCTTGCTAACCGTCATGGCGCTGACGTACCTGGTGACGGTCGCGCTTCGCAGACTCCCCACGGAAGTCTCTCCGCATCCCGGCGCCTTTATCCCCTCTCCGCAACAACTTTTTCCGGGCGTGCTTTTTCTGATCGCCGTCATTTGGTATCGCCGCCGTCTGAACAACGTATTTACCGCTTTTGACCGCTCGATCTACGTAGCTGCCTGGATGAACTTTGCCGCGCAGTTGGCGGGCTCTCAATCGCAGCGGTTATTGGATGCTCCCTTTGTGGTGGCGCAGGGCTTCAGCGTCATGGGTTATGCCATCGCGCTGGGTGGCGCTCTGCTTGATAATGCGCGGCTCTTCGAACAAGTACACCATCTCGCCATCAGCGATCCGCTAACCGGTTTGGCCAACTATCGCCGGCTCTTGGATGAACTCGAAAGCGAAACCGAACGCACCAATCGCAGCAACCGTCCTTTTTCTGTTTTACTTCTGGATTTGGACGGTCTTAAGAAAATCAATGATACCTACGGCCACCTGGTGGGCAGTCGCGCCCTCTGCCGCGTTGCGGACATTCTGCGCATTCACTGCCGTTCGATTGATACCGCTGCACGCTATGGTGGAGACGAGTTTGCACTGGTATTGCCAGAGTCGGAAGAAACCGAAGCGGAAAGCGTGGCTGGCCGCATCCGCCACGTCATGGAAATGGATCCGGAAAAACCGCCACTTTCCGCAAGCATCGGAATCAGTGTTTATCGCGGGCACGGAGAGCGCATCGAGAAATTGCTTTCCGACGCTGATGCCCAGCTTTATCAGGAAAAAGCAAAACGCGGACGGCGCGCTCCTGCGGTCTCACGTCGTCGCAATCCCCGTTCGGGTACAGCGTAAATCGGCTTCGAACGCGATTACCGCTTCGCGCCCGGCGCAAACGCTGTCAGCTGCTCCGAAATCTTCGCCTTATCACCCACCACCACAATGGTCATCTCGCCCGGCTTGATGTATTCCGCCGTTTCCTTCTGCACCTCGGCGGGCGTCACCGCGTTAATTTTCTGTACGTAGGTCTTCAGATAATCTTCGCCCAGCCCTTGAAAATCCACGTATCGCAGTTGCGCGATGAGCGCGCTGCGCGACGAATTCTGGATTACAAATAATCCCGACATGTAGCGCTGGATACCTTGCAGCTCGGCATCCGCCGGAGGTTCTTTCGAAAGACGATCGATTTCCGCAAAAATTTCCTTCAACGCTGGACCGGTGAATTGTGTCGTTACATCCGCTGACTCCGCCCAATACGCATCGCGATAGCGCCGCGAAATCTCGCTTCGTGGCGAATAGGTATAGCCTTTCTGCTCGCGAATGTTGGAGGTAATACGCGAACCAAAAGAGCCGCCGAGCAATGCGTTCGTCACCGCGAGCGGAATCGCGTCTGGGCTGGTCGGATTTGGAACCGGCATTCCCACGATCAGAGTTGATTGTGCAGCGCCGGCACGATCTGTAACGTCCAAAACATGCTGTGGTTTCACTTTGGGTGTGTTGATCAACGGAGCCGCGCCCTTACTCCATTCCCCGAATGCCGTCGCCACTGCCTGCTTCATTTCGGCGGCGTCAAATCGCCCGGCAACGTACAAGTGCGCTCGCGCGGCGCCGAAGTTGCCGTCATAGTATTTCTTGATATCGGCAATCGTCGTCTTGTTGATGCTCTCTTCTGTTGGGAACACCGTTCCGTACGGATGATCTCCATACAAAATTTTTCGGAAACGTTCCAGTGCCATGCTCTGTGGAACGGACTTGGCAATCGAAAGTTGCCGCAACGCATCGTTCTTCAAGCGCGGCAGCTCCGATTCTGGAAACAGCGGATGCTCCGCGACATCGGCCACTAAGGCTCCCGCCCGCGGCCCGAATTCACTCAGCACATCTGTGTTCACGCTGCTTTCGTCCACGCCCACGGTGATGTCAATTGCCCCGCCCATGCGCGCGGATTCTTCCGCAATCTGCTTCGAGCTTTTGCTGGTCGTTCCTTCCTTCATCAATTTGCCGGTCAAATCCGCGAGGCCGGGCATGTCGGCAGGTTCATTCAGGTTGCCGGTCCGCAGTACCAGGCTCAGCGTGACCTTGGGCAAATTTCCGTATTGCACCAGCGTAACCATCATTCCGTTCGGCAATCCGTACGTTTCGTGCGCCGGAACCGTGAATGGTTTTGGCGGACCGCCTGGCGGCGGCGTTTGTTTCTGCTGAGCGAAGGAAGGCGCAGCGCATAGCAATAAAGTTGCGGACAACGCTGCCGTAACTACTGCGAAGGTCTTCATGTTCAGCTCTCGATTCATGTCCGCTCTCCTAATTTCTTGCCGGCGCAGCAGGCGCTTCGGCAGACTTCGTTTGCAGCACTAGCACGGTGCGGTTCTCCGGCCGCAGATATTCCTGCGCTGTTTTCTGGACCAATTGCGGCGTAACTTTTTCGAATTCAGACACCAGCGTGTTGATGCGCGCGGGATTGTCATCGAACAAAGCAAAGCTTGCCAGCAGGTCCGCCAGGCCAAATCCGCCGATCTGACCCATGCTGTCGTAAAGGCTGGAACGCAGCTTCACTCGTGCGCGGTCCAGAGTTTCTTTGGACACGGGTTTGCTCCGCAGAGACTCGATTGGATCGTCCCAGGCCTTGACAGCCGTGTCCGGCGAAGTCCCGGGATCAGTTTTGAAATCTGCCATAAACAACATCGGCCCTTTGTAGTTGAACATGTTGCCCAAATAATTGATTCCACCTTCGACTTCCGCCGTCAATCCCTTCTTCTGCACCAGCTCCTGATATTCCAGGCTGTCGTCCCCTTCGATCAGGATCTGGTCGATCAGGCCCATGGCGTAATACTCAGGCGTGTTGCGTTCCGGCATGTGATAAGCGATCGCGATCGCTGGGCGCTGCGCCAGCGCATCCACTTTTTTGGCCTGCTTTTCTTTCTGCTGCTGGGGTTCGGCCAGTTCGGGAACCGCAGGAAGCTGCGACTGCTTGATTCTGCCAAAATATTTTTCCACCATCTGCCGTGCTTGCACCGGATCGAAATCTCCCACGATTGCCAGCGCCGCGTTGTTCGGCGCGTAGTATGTCTTGAAGAACGACTGCACTTCCGGCAGCGTCGCCGCTTCGATGTCCTTCAACTCGCCATAAAAATTGTGCGCGTTATACCAGTTGCTGTTCGCATACTGCGGCATATCCAGCCACGGAAACCCGCCATAGGGCGTGTTGATGACCGCCCCCTTAACTTCGTTGCCGACAACTCCCTGCTGGTTTTTCAGATTATCTTCGGTCACAGCCAGGCCGCTCATGCGGTCGGCTTCGGCCCACAGCGCCGTTTCCAATTTGTTCGAAGGCAAAATTTCGAAATAATTCGTAAAGTCGAATCGCGTCGAACCATTCAGTACGCCGCCGTTCTGCTGCACCAGCTTGATGAACTCCATCTTTCCCAGATTCTGCGAACCCTGGAACATCATGTGTTCGAACAAGTGCGCGAATCCGGTGCGATCCCTCGGTTCCACGCGAAACCCGATGCGGTAATATACCGCCACGCAGACCGTCGGCGCGGTGTGATCCTGCGAAAGCACCACGCGCAATCCGTTGGGCAATTTGTAATACTCGACAGGCACTTTCAGCTCGGCTCCCGGCGGCGCAGCCCACACGCCTTGCCAACCCATCGTAAGTACTGCTGCGATGATGGCCATCGACCGAATGCTTTTTTGAACGTGCAATGACATGACTCCTCCGTGAAACCTCACTGTAGAAAAGGAACTCCGCACTCGCCACACACCCCTACATTCTGTAAAGACGCACGTCACCGCAATAAGTTTCCTTAGATGCGGTTTTCGCTGAAGGCCCGCCCATCTTAGTAGACGGTTCGTCGCTGCACGGTCTCTTTCTTGTCAAATAAGAAGCGCTCTTCCGGCTCGCTCTCATCGAGGAGCTGTCCAGTTATGTACTCACCCACTGCCGGACCGTGCTTAAATCCGTGTCCCGAGCCGCCGCCGGCCAGCCAAACATTCCGCAACGTCGAATGCCGATCGATCAAAAAATCCCCGTTCGAAGTGTTCTCGTACTGGCAGACTCGGGTCTCCACAATCGGAGCATTGGCAAGGGCAGGGAATCGGTAGGCAACATACCTGCGAATCTCCGCAACTTCTTCCGGCGTCACCATTCTTGATTGCGTATCCGGATCCACACGGTCTCCGTGTTTGTCGAGCGCAATCTTCAGCCCGCGGCTCTCCAAATCCGGCATTCCATAACATTCGTCATTCTTGATCAGCCAGGTCGGTAGCGCTGGCGGCGAAAACCGCCCGTCTCCGCCTGCAATTCCGAAATAAAAAACACTTTGCCGCGTGGGAAAAATCCTGTCCCCGAGAATTTCCGGGAAAAGCTTCGCCAGCCACGCTCCACAAGCAAATACAAACTGTTTTGCCACGAATTTTTCCGCTGAGCGATGTTCCGCGGCGCCGCTCGCAATGCTTTCGAGCGCGCCCTTTCCGTGCGGTTCCGCAATGGCTGCGAGCCTGAACTCCACTCCGATTCGCACCGCTTCCGCAACCACCGCTGCGACCGCGCGGCGCGCCAGCAAAACGCCGCTTTCTGGCTCAAGAATCCCGCTCGCAATTCCGTCCACGTTAATTTGCGGATATCTCGCGACAATCCCTGTGCGATCCAGTTCCTCGAACTCCGCGCCATTGCGCTGCAGAACATCTTTAGTCGCGCGCAATTGCGGATTTTCAGCTTCCGCGAGCCACAATACTCCCGTTTTGCGAAACAGCGCCTCATTTCCAGTCGCAGCAAACAATTCTTTCCATTGAGCTAGCGAACGCTGCGACCATTGCGTATAAATCTCGTCCGTGCCATAGCCCATGCGAATGATGCGCGATTCATCGCCGGAACTCGACCGCGAATGCCCCGGCCCATACGCGTCCACCAGCAGCACCCGCGTTCCGCGCCGCGCCAGATGCAGTGCAGTCCATGCGCCAAACACTCCCGCGCCCACCACCGCCACATCGTATGTTTGCGCTCCGCTCATCGTGCAGTATCCTACCTTACGCCGGCAAATTTGTACGAAAGCCGAACACACGCGGAGGGTGCCCCAGGTTCGGGTTTTGCACCTGGATCTGGTTTTTTTCTGAAGTCCTGGTTTTTCTGAAAACGCAGTGTCAAGCCTCAGACCAGTTTCGTGCTCGGCTGTTGCTGTAGAGGCGGCACCTTCAGGTGCGCTCTTTCTCTTGGTCCGCTTTCCCGTGGGGCGTTGTGTTTGCAGGTGTTGTTGCGTCTTCTACTTGCGTACGACCGCCGCCAGTTTTTCGGCCCAATGCGCAAGGCTTGTCAACGATTCCGTATCGGTCGGATCGAGATGCAGCGGCGTAATACTCACATCCCCCGCAAACACCGCCGCATAATCCGTATGCGGTTCGATATCTTTATCGATTTTCTGTTCGAAAATCCAATAATAGCTGCGGCCTTTGGGATCTTTTCCTTCGCTCAATTGATTACGCGTAATCTTTTTCGATTGCCGCGTAAACTGCACTCCGCCGCTCCACGGCTCCGGTACATTTACGTTCAATAGAACCTGATCCGGCAATCCATCTTTCAAAATTATTTCCGCCAAGGAACGCGCAATCCGCGCCGCATTCGCAAAATTTTGTTCGCTCTTGCGCGCGCACAACGACATCGCCACCGCCGGAATGTGGTGTAGCGCCGCTTCACGCGCCGCGCCCACCGTTCCCGAGTAGTAGACGTTCTCGCCCATGTTCGCGCCGTGGTTGATTCCGGAAATCACCAGGTCCGGCCGCTCCGGCAACAATTTGTGCAGCGCTACAATCACCGCATCCGCAGGAGTTCCCTCCACCGCCCAGTGCCGCTCCCGTTTCGAGTGCACCACAATTGGCCGCCGCAACGTCAACGATTGCGCCGCCCCGCTCTGCTCCGCGAACGGCGCCACAATACTCACAGACGCAAAATCCTGCAACGCCGCCGCCAGCACCCGTAACCCCTCCGCGCCATACCCATCATCGTTTGTCAGCAATATGTGAGGTTTCATTGCGATTGGCAGTCACCGTGTTCAATTTGATTTCGTAAATCGGTTAGATCCTTGGCCTCTCCGCAATACCCCGCCCAGATTGGCTCTATTGCGTTCGCTTGAGAGAGTCTGAAGAGTGCCACCTCGTAGGAATGCGCGATTCCGCCTGCCGCAAAGTGCGCCAAGCATTTATCCCCGGAAACTCCGCCAAATATCAAACGCTTTCGCGGCATCCCGGGCATCGAAATGACGTCGGTCGCCTGGAAATCTTCGTTGGGGTCAGCCATGGTGCGTCGATGGCCACCCTTCTCGGTAAATACTCGCTGCACAGACGGCGGAAACAAGCGCATACGATGTACGAGCATGAAATCGCCTGCCAAGAATGCCTTTAAGTCCACGGTGGATGCTTTAGGTAGGGTGAACGTCACTGCCGGCTCGGATTGCAGCGGACGCGTCAAATCATATGTGCGGTAGGCAAAGTAGAGAAGGAACCCGATTGCGAGGAAGCAGACAGCTAACCAGAACTTTCTAGATTTAGGCATTGAGGAAAATGGTCGGGGCGCCCGGATTTGAACCGGGGACCTCACGCACCCCAAGCGTGCGCGCTACCAGACTGCGCTACGCCCCGACGTACCTTGCAAGGCTATCACCGCCGTTCGAGAAGGGTCAAGAAAGCGCGCAACGAATCGCGCATATCCAGCAGCATTTTGCGGTTCAAAAGCTGCGTCGCGCCATATCCAGGAGCGATCGCCGCCCCGGTTTCAGAATCTCCAGCAAGCACACTGCCTTCGCGCAGATGCCTCCGCGCCCCGGCAATCGTGAAGCCCTCATCGTAAAGCAGCCGCTTAATCTTCCGAATCAACTCCACATCTTCTTCGCGATAAAATCGCCGTCCGTTGGCGCGCTTTTCCGGCTCCAACATCGGAAATTCCGTCTCCCAATAACGCAGCACAAACGCTTTCACGCCGATCATCCGGCTGACTTCGCCAATGCGATACAGCCCGCTCTCCAGATCTAGCGAAGCCTGCGTCCCCGCGCCGTTGTTAGCCATAGTTTGAATCCGCCACCGCGGATTCAGCCGATTCTAACAACTTGCAACGAATTACTGTAGATATCTCTCGTCGAGTACCTTCTGAATGTAGCCGCGGGTTTATCCCGCGGTCTTTGATCCTGCTATTCTCTTGTCGTTGTAGCGGTCACCTTCAGGCGACCATCTGGGATTTTTTTGGAGTGCGGCAGCCCAGTCGCCGTTCTTCCTGCCTAGCCTGCACGATATGAAGACAGCCCCGACTTGGTCGGGGCCGCTACAAAATCCTTCATTCGTCTTTGTCGCTGCCGCCGGCGGGCTCGCGCGCATTGCGCTTTCGCATCCGCTGCACCCATCGCACCGGCGTGCCAATAAATCCAAACGTCTCGCGCAACTGATTCTCCAGAAATCGCTGATAGGCAAAATGCAGCGGCTGCTTCTGGTTCGTAAACATCAAAAACGTCGGCGGCGCCGTCTTCGCCTGCGTAATGTAATAAATCCTGATTGGCCGCGCCTTCGGCAGCGTGCCGCGTTGCAAATCAATCGACTTCAGCCAGCGATTCAATTCCGGCGTGGAAATCTTCTTTTTCCTCTCCTTCGCAATCTGATCGATCAACGGAAAAAGTTTATCCGCGCGATCGCCAGTTTTCGCCGACAAAAACACAATCGGCGCATAACTCAAGAATTTCAATTTCTTGCGAATGATTTCTTCGTACTCCGAGAGCAGCTGGCCTTTATCAATAATTTCCGTCGGCGGATTACGGTCCGCGATACGCCGCGCTTTGCCCCGCGCCGAAGTCCCTTCGCGATTCGCAGCAACCTGCGCCGCCTGTATCGCCAAATCCCATTTATTCACCACAATAATCACGCTGCGCCCGGACTCCTCCGCATACATCGCAATGGTCGCATCGCCCTGGGTCACGCCCATTTCACCATCCACGATCAGCAGCGCCACATCCGCGCGTTCCAGTCCGCGTTTGGCCATCACCACGCTCAATTTTTCCGCTACCAAATTAGTTTTGCCCTTGCGCCGAATTCCCGCCGTATCCACAAAACGATATTGCCGCCCATCACGCATCACATCCGTGTCCACCGAATCAATCGTCGTTCCCGGAATCGGCGATACAATCGACCGTTCTTCCCCCGCCATTCGATTCAGCAGTGTCGATTTACCAACATTCGGCCGCCCGATAATCGCGATTTCCGTGATCTCTGCTTTCGGCGAATCGTCGGCGTGTACCGTATCCTGTGCCGACATAACCTGCAGCGCGTGGTCCAGCAAATCGTCCACGCCCGTCCCGTGCTCCGCTGCAATCGGAAAAATCTTCACCCCAAATTTGTGAAACTCCGCCGCTTGCGACTCCTGTCCCACCGCATCCACTTTGTTCACCGCAATCACAAACGGTTTGCCCGTCCCGCGCAGCATTTGCGCCAATTCCTGATCCAGCGGCGTAATCCCTGCCTGATTGTCCACAACCAATACCAGCAGCGCCGCTTTTTCAAATGCTACCCGCGCTTGCTTAAAAATCTCAGTTGCAATCAGCGCCTTATCGTCGGGAATAATTCCGCCGGTATCCACGATCTCAATCGCTTTGCCACGCCATTCGGCTTTGCCATAGATCCGGTCGCGCGTAATCCCAGGCTCATTGGTCACAATCGAACGCCGCGTCCCGGTCAGCCGATTGAACAACGTCGACTTGCCCACATTCGGCCGCCCGACAATTACCAGTGATGGAAGTTTTTCTTTCATTTGAAGAGACAGACCAATCCGGCGACTCAGCCAGACGCCGCGTATATTTTGGAATGCTCAATGGTAACAGATGGATCAGTTTTTCAACGGACACAGAGGCGGCCAAGGCCTCAAATCCGTCATTCCGGCTGCCCCGCGCATCCTGCGGGGAGCCTGCCTGCAAAGCGAAGCGAGGAATCAATCTCTCTTCGATTTACAACTCAGGGCAATTGCCGCAGGGGCTAGCGCGGCGCCATGTTCGAAGTGACCAACGCGCCCGCCGCCAGGTCAAACGTACCCAAATGCCCTGACGAAGCGTCGCGCACCACCAGGCGAATACGATCGGTTTTTGCAGGCAGATCCATCTGCACGGAAAGTTTCACCGGATCGCTTGCAAACGCCTCTGGCAACTGTGCTTTTTCCAGTATTAATTCAACTTCGCGCACTCGATAGCCCAGCACTTTTCCCGAGGACGAAATCTCGGATGTCACCAGCGTAACCTCGGCTCGCTGGTCGCCATTGGGCTGCGCTGTCCAGGAAAGCCCGTCGCGATTGATGGCCAGAATGACGCGAGCCGTCGGCGGCGCAGTCAGGCGCCCGCCAGTCGCCGTAAGCCCTACGCTGCGGAAGGGCAGCGGACTTGTCACGGCGCGCGAAAGTCCGAACTCAATCTGACTGCCGCCACTCTGGAATCCGTCCGCATAAGCGTAATAGCCGCGCTGCGTCCGCGCCAGCAGTTCGGACCGCCCGACGTTAATCCGAATCCGCCTGAAATTTCCATCCCAATTTCGGTCCGTCGGATAGTAGCTCAGAGTGTAGTAACTGCTGCCATCGCGCACCGCAGTCTCTATAGCGATGTCAATGTCATTGCGGCCGCGTATTATCGCTCCACCGCTTTCCGGCGCGATCGATTCAAACACCAATTCGGACGGCGGCAGGTCCGGCGTGGGAATGATGTATCTGCCGGTGTCGTTATAAAGCCCCACTTCCGCCACTTCCAAGCCTCTCGGGTCAATCGTATAAACCGTCGTCTGCGTTTCTTCCAGCCAGTTCGCCGTGTAATGCACCCAATTTTTGAAGCGCTCGCTGTCACCCAGGCTTACGCCGCTGGCGGAAAGAATCGGCATTCCGTTTCCGATCCAGATCACATTCTTGCGCGTTTTTTGCTCCGCCGTGGAAAGCGCAATCTCGTCCAGCGCAAGCAAAGACGCAAGCAGCCGGTCCGCGCCTCCCTGCACGCCTCCTGAATCCAGATAGTGCGGCGGCAATTCCAGAATGGTCTTACTTAGCTTTGCCAACAGCGAATCTCGATCCCGGGTCGGCGCAGCGAATTGTTCCAAGCGCCGCTTGGTCAGCAAGTAGATCGAAGTCGGTTGCGAAAGCACCGCCGGTTGAGCCAATAGAAATTTCCGCATTTCTTGTTTTGCAAACATGGTGTCTTCGGAAATCGTGTTGAGCTCGTCCAGCACAATAATCGTTCGCGGCTGTCGGCTGCTTACAGCCACCGCGCCGGAAGACGCACCGTGCGCTGGCTCGTTTAATTCTCCCGTCCCCGGCGCAATAGCAGGAGGAGGCTCAAACGTATTTATGGACTGCTGTTGGTGTTTTCAAGAACCGTAAAATCATCTTTGCCGAGATTGGTTACCGGTTTCCCCTTCTTATCGGTGACCACCACGCTCAGTATCACCAGACGCGTCGTCACTTTGATCGAGGAATTCGCGGGAGCCGGGGGAGTCTGCGCCAGCGTGAGGATTGGAAATAGAGTCACAGAAAATGCTAGGGGAACGAGGCGCTGCGAAAAGACGCGGACGCGAGCAAAGTTACTGAGCATAGAATTAAATTCATCAGAGTCTACACGAATTCGACGTGCTGTCTGCTCCCTCCCGTTTCGTAACCGCCCGGGCTTCGGTCGCGAGTCTTGCCGCAAACCAACTCTTCTAACACCGCTGGCTTGACCCCTGCCCGCCATGCGGACTAGTGTAAATACACATTCAGTTTGCCTTGCTGCATCGGAGCTCGCTGGCTTCGCCTGGGGTGGCACCAGAGAGCACCTTTTGGGGGAGTTATGAAAACACGAAATACTGAGGAGAGTGTGATGACAGGGTGTGTACGCAGTTATAAATCCGCATTGGTAGCAGCCCTCGCGGCCATCGTTTTGCTTTTCGCTAGCGCAGTAAATGCTCAAACCTTCCGCGGCACCATTCTTGGTACCGTCACCGATTCCAGCGGCGCAGCCATCGCCGGTGCCGCCGTTGCCGTCAAGAACGTGAACACCGGCCTGTCGCGCACCGTTTCCACCAGCGAAGATGGAACCTACTCCGTGCCAGAGCTTCCCATCGGCACCTATACCGTCACCGTGGAAAAAGCCGGCTTCAAGCAGGGTGTCGTCACCGGCCTCCAAGTCGAAGTCTCCAGCCAACTCCGCGCCGACGTCGCCCTCCAGACCGGCGAAGTTTCTCAGAGAATTGAAGTGACCGGCGACGAACTCCCGCAAGTCGAGTCCACCAGCAACGTCCTCGGCGGCATCGTCGAATCCAAAGTCGTCACCAACCTCCCTATCAACGGCCGCGACTATCAGAAACTGATTTTCCTCGTTCCCGGCGTCGCTGGTGCCCCGGATGAAATCTCCGACTCGCCCGGATCTTACGGAACCTTTTCAGTGAATGGCGCTCGTGGACGTTCCAATAACTTCTTGCTCGACGGCACCGACATGAACGACGGCTACCGCAACGACCCCGCCATCAATGAAGCGGGCGTGTTTGGCACGCCTGCTACGATTCTTCCGGTGGAAGCCATCGCCGAAATGCGTATCGCCTCAAACTTCGAGGCTGAGTACGGACGCAGCGCCGGTGCGGTCATCAATATCGTCACCAAAAGTGGGACGAATTCCTGGCACGGATCGGGTTTTGATTTCCTGCGCAACACCGTGCTGAACGCGCGAAATTACTTCAATACAACGCCGGACCCGAAGCAGCCCTTTCACGATAGTCAGTTCGGCGGCGCCCTTGGTGGCGCGCTCATTAAGGACAAAACATTTTTCTTCGTCGACTATGAGGGCGTTAGGGAAGTAGGCTCTCAGAGTAGCCGCGCTTGCGTTCCGACGGCCCAGAACTATCTGGATAACACGCCACCTGGCGGAATCAACGCCGCAATTCAGAGTCTCATTGCTGCTGGGAAGGCGTGGCCCACTCCGACCGAAACCACTGATTGCTTCGACAACGGAGGAACGAACACCACTCTTGCTACGCCGTTTTCCAATCGCGTCGACAGCGCAATCGTTAAACTCGATCACAGCTTCAATGCCAATAATCTCCTGACCGGAAGATATTACATTGGCGATAGTTTGCAGGATTTTCCGCTGGCCCTGAGCGGCGGAGGATTAGTACGCGGATACAACACGGTGACACCGACACGCGTCCAGCTCGTTTCGATCTCCTACGTTTCCACGATCACTCCGGTCATAACGAATGAAGCCCGCCTTGGCTGGAATCGCTTTGCGGAAGGATTTTTTCCAGAGGATCGCAGCTTTGATCCTTCTTCGATCGGTCTCGATACCGTGGGAACCGACACGCCTAACGCCGGAAATAAGTACAACTTCGGATTGCCGGTTATGACCGTCAGCGGCTTTCCACAACTTGGTTCGGACAAAGCTGATCCGCGCCAGCGTGTCGATACCAATTGGCACTACATCGATGGCATCTCATGGAAAGCCGGTAAGAATGACATCAAGTTCGGCTATGAGTTCCGGAGGACTTCCATTTCGCAGTTTTTCAATCGGGCATTCCGAGGAACGTTGAGTTTCAAGGACTCGTTCGACAGTAGCGGAAAACTGATTTCAACCGGACTGGAACATTTCCTGGCAGGCATACCAGATGGGGGCACTCAGCGCGAAGGAAATACGAACCGCAATACTTTTGAAAATTCACACTCAGCCTACGTTCAAGATAGTGTTCGTGTGAACCGCCAATTGACCGTGAACCTCGGAATTCGTTATGACTACTTCGGAATCGTTCAGGAAAAGAACGGTCTTTTCACCAATGTTGATCCTACCAATTTTGGTTCTGTTTTTGCGGTCGGTAATGGCCGATTGTACCAGCCCGATTACAACAATTGGGCGCCGCGGATCAGCGCCGCGTGGGACGTAACCGGCAAAGGCAAGACCGTTCTTCGTGCTGGCTATGGTATTTTCTATGACGCGTTCTCTCAGGACATGTTTCTCGGCCACCTGCCCTATACGACGAGTTTTGCGCCTGGCCCAGCCTACGCAGGAATTCCAGGGCCTGGACAAATTCAGACTGGCAGCCCAGCGGGTACACCTTTCATTTCAGGTAGTCCCGTTTTTGCTGGCTTTAGCGGCGTAACCGACGCATTTGGTTTTGATCCCAAAATTCGCACGCCCTACATTCAGAACTACAATTTGAATCTGCAGCAAGAACTGAGCCGCCACATGGTTGTGCAGCTTGGTTATGTTGGATCGAGCGGCCACAAACTGTTCGATTTTCGCGACATCAACCAGCCGACCGCAGCGACTATTAATGCCTACAATTACGCCGCGAACGGCTGCTGCGTTCCAGGCGCGCTCAACGGCAGCCAGGGACGCAACGTAATCTACTGGCAAGAAAGCGCGGCAAATTCAACTTACAACAGCTTGCAGGCCAGTTGGCGAATCAACGGTTGGCATGGACTTACTTCCACGCTGAACTACACGTGGTCGCATTCGATTGATGATGCCAGCGACGGCGAGGATTATGTCCCGAACGCCGCACAGCCTACTGACAGCACCCATCTCAATTCGAATCGCGGCAACTCCAATTTTGACATTCGCAACCGTCTGACCTGGAACTTCATTTACGAATTTCCGCATTTCGGCGGCAGCTTACAAAAAATCAAAAACGGCTGGGGCATCAACGGAATTCTTACTGTGCAGTCCGGACAGCCCTTCCACCTCATTTACACAGCAGACGACTACGACGGCAGCGGCACTTTCTTTGCGAAGCCGGACGTCGTCGGGCCCATCAAATACAACTATAGCGATCCGAACAATTTCCTTGATCTTTCCTCGTTCGCTGTTCCGTGTACTCTCGATGGCAACGGCACCGGAGCCCCGAATTGCGTTTTCAACCCGACGACCGGAAATTCGATGCATTTCGGAAACGAAGGCCGTAATTCGCTCTTGGGCCCTAACTTTCGCCAATTCGATTTTTCTATTTACAAAAATACCGACTTGACCGAACGCCTGCATTTAGAATTGCGGCTCGAAGCCTACAATTTGTTGAACCATCCCAATTTCGCCAGTCCGTTATATCCCGGCTTTCTTGCCGCTGCGGACTTCAACGGCCTCGGCTTGGATGGCAAGTCTCAGGGCTTCTATCCTCTCACCGTGACCGGCGACGTCGGCATCGGCTACCCCTTCTTGGGCGGCGGCGCCCCGAGAAGTTTGCAGGTAGCGGCCAAATTCACCTTTTAGGCCTGCAATCCTAATCGCACCTTTTCCAGTGGCCTCCAGGTTTAGCCTGGAGGCCGTTATTTGTGTGCCGAGCATGTTCAACAGCTGGGAGGTGTAAATCCTCTACCCAACTTGATGGAAGTGAAGGGTTAGCGAAGCGCAAGGGCGAAATAACACTCGCCGTGAGGTGAGGCCTGAAAGAAGCGTGGAGCAAAGTCCAGCAGGCGGCGGTGGTGTGGCAGGGGAGGAGAGGTGACTCTCCCCCCTATGCCGATTGCCTCGACTCCTTCACCCCTCGCTGGCTGAACTGAATCTTCCCGGAATCTGATAAAGTGTGGCGATACTGACGGCCCCTTTACCAACCTGGCACCGCGCTACCAGAAGCGGCCCATCCGCAGTGTAATTTTTTCGGTTCCCTTGCGTACTAACCTATGGACGTCCAGAAAACAGACCGGATGCCAGACCGGATGAATGTGGTGGAAACAAGGGACGCCGGGGCAATCGTCGCCCGGGCCAGGGCAGGGGATGCCGAGGCCTGGGGTGATCTGTACCGGGAATATGCTCCGGCCATTTTCCGTTTCTGCCGCAGAGCTCTACCGACCCGCGAAGACGCGGAAGACGCAACCATGGAAATTTTCATGAAGATTCGCGATAAATTGGACCAATACGACGCCACCCGGCCTTTTTCCTCATGGCTTTACAAAGTGGCCGCAAATCATTGCTGGGACATGCTACGCCGACGCAAAATCCGCCAGGACAAGGAAACTGACGACTCGGAAGCTTTGCCGCTCGAGCATCCCGACCCCAATCAGCTGGACCAATTGATCGAAAAGCGCACCAGCGAGGAAGTCCGCAAAGCCCTGGACAAGCTGGGGGCCCGCGCACGCATGGCCCTGGTTTTGCGCTATTACTCGGACATGAGTTATGACGAAATTGCTGATTCGCTCGGCGTGCGCCGCGCCTTTGTCGGCGTGGTGCTGCTGCGCGCTCGGCATGAGCTGCGCCAGGCGCTGGAAGGTACCGGCACCATGGCGGCGGGAGGTGCCCGATGAGCTCCATGAGCTTGCCACCGAATGATCATGAACGCGAAGCCCAGGATCATCTCGATGAAATGACTTGCATGCTGTACCTCGAGGGGCAACTCGAACGCACCCGCGCGCTGGAAGTCTCCGCGCACACGCAAAGCTGCGACTCCTGCCGCACCTTGCTGCGCGCGATGGACCGCGAATCGCGCCTGCTCACACGCGCCATGCTGGAAGAAGAAGAGCCCTTGCCCGCGCGCATCGCCGCTTTCCAGGAACGTGTGCACCGCTCCATGCAATGGATCTGGATGGTGGTGTTTGGACTTGCGGCCACCGCCGTTTACGCCATGTACACCAGTTATGTCGAGCCGTGGGAACAACGCCTGGAACAAGCTGGATTCGGCGGCACCAGTTTGCTGAGCTTGCTCATTTTTCAAGGATCTTTTTGGAAGGGGTGGCAGTCGATGATTTCATTGGTGGAGATTTTGGCCCTGGTTACGCTGGGCGGATTTGCAGTCCTGGCCGCGCGCAGACACTTTCGTCGCGGATCGGCACTGGCTCTGGTGCTGACCGGGCTGTGCGCAGCATTTGTGTCCGCGCCTCCTGCCGCCGCCACCGAATTCAAGAGCGGCCCGAGCATACAAATATCGAAAGACGAAACCATAAAGGGCGACGTCTACGCCACCGGGCAGGAAATCAGCGTGGACGGCACCATCGACGGCGATTTGTATGTCTGGGCACAGGAAGCTACCGTCCGCGGTCATGTAACCGGCGATGTGTTTCTCTTCGTGCAGACTGGGCGCATCGAAGGGCAGGTGGACGGTAACGTCCGCGGCGCGTGTAACAACGTCACCATCTCCGGCAGCGTTGGCCGCAATCTCATGACTTGGACGCAAGTCGTCAATATTGACAGCCGCGGCAGCGTGGGCCGTTCGGTTACCTCGTTCTCACAAACCCTGGGTATTGACGGAAAAGTGGGCGGCGATCTTTTGATCCGCAATCAGTCCGCTCGTATCGCAGGCCGCATCGGCGGAAATATAGACGAGAAGGGTGAGACGCTCACCATTGAGGACAATGCGGATGTGAGCGGGTCCATCCAGTTCGAAGGATCGCGGGAACCAAACGTTTCAAAGAAAGCCAAGCTTGCTTCCCAGGTGCAATTCACTCAGCACGTGCGGCATCGTAACGAATTTGGCAAAAGCTCCGCGTTTTGGGCAGTGGTTTTGGTAGTGGCCTTTTCGTTGTACGGAATGATGCTGTTCCTGATCGTACCGGGCTTCGTGCAAGAGGCGACCGCTGCCGCGGAAAACGTGGGCGCATCTCTGGGATTGGGCTTACTGGTGTTTTTCGGGGTTTTGATTGGCGCGGTCATCGCTGTTGTTACCCTGGTCGGCATGTTCGTTGGCTTCTCTACGTTCTTTCTCTGGGTCATCGCGGTTTATGCAGCGCAACCCATCGTGGGCGCTTTGCTGGGGCAATGGATATTGGGCCGCACCACGCACACCTGGCCGCTGATCGGAAGAATGCTGGTAGGTTTGTTTTTGATTCGCCTTTGCACTCTGGCCCCGTATGGCTGGATTCTGAAAGTGGTGGTCACACTGTGGGGACTCGGCGCAATTTCGCTCGCTCTTTACAGAAGATTCCAGCCGGCTGCGCCGGTGCAGGAGCCGTACGTGCCGCCCAGCGCGCCGCTGACCCCGCTGACACCAGCGGTCTAAAAAAAGTACTAATTATGTACTAATAATTAATTAGTTATAATACAAACCAGGCCGAATCGATCTTTCGATCCGGCCTTTCTTATTTAGCGCAGTCAATCAATGTGCGCGGACGCTTTGCGCTGCGAATTGTGGAGCTACCGGTGGCCCTATGTACAGGGCGGTCGTGGAGAAAGTACTCCCAGCAGGAATACTGGTTAAAGAGGAAACGCCGTCAATACTCAGCCGTCCACTGGTGGTCTGGAATTCCTGCGGCGTGATGACGATACCGAAGAATGGTGGAAATGTAGTGGCACTGAAAAGGGGAAGCGTCGGGGTGCTCATGACAGCGGAAAACCGAGTAAAACGAAGAGCAAGATCGTGCGAGGTCGCTGTCCCCGGCGTGACGCCAGATTGCGCAGTGAAAGTTAACACCGGGAACGCCACGGTCTGGCCCGGCAAAATCGAGGCTACACTGCTGGAGTGTTCAAAGGCGCTGCCCGTCGGGAACGTGAGCCCTTTCGCGATGATCGTGAATGGGTCGGGTGTACTTAGCGTGACTTGAATCTGGTCGCCGAGGTTTACCCGCCCCTGCAAGAGGCTCCCGCTGCTGGCAAAAACGCTGTCCGTAACCACGACCCTGAATTGACTGGTAACGGAATTCGGCACGCCGGTGACCACGCCTTCGATGAGATCGCCGGAAGAAAGCTGCGTCGGAAGCGGCTGGTAAAAAACCAGCGTAAAAGTGCCATCGGCGTTCAACAGTGTATCCACAATCGCCACGGTATTCGCTTTCACGCAGGTGAAATTCTGTGCAAATCCCAGGGTTGTGCAATCACCGCTGAATTGTGTGGAGGAGTTGGCGGTGGCGGTGATGCTGCCGTGCGTGGAAGTCTGGACGGTCAACGTCGAGCCACTGACGCTCGTGACCAAACCCATCACGTCGTCCACATGCGCGAGCTCACCGGAAGCAAGATCGGTTTTCGTGGAGGATGGCGGAAGGGCGCTGGCCGTAAAGACATTGGTCGCGCCGAGATTGACGGCGGAAATGGTCTGACCGCTGAGCGTCAGCGTGTCTGCAAGATTCACATTCAAAGCAACTCCAGTTTTCAGGCTATCCGAAACACTAAGATTGGTCGAAATCGTTGCCGTGCCCGCTGTTCCATTGATCGAACCCAAAGTGCCTGCAGCACATCCCGGAACGCCGGGATTCGCTTGCATGCAGAAGGTGACGCGCGGCGCCGAAAAAGTGACCGCCATTTGGGTGTAAGTGCCGGCGGGAACGGAAACGGCCGCGGCGAGCAAGGTGGAATCACTGGTGACGCGAGTGAGTTCGGCAATATAGGCGGTGGTGTTCAGGGGGATGTTCACGGCGGCACCGCTCGAGGGAGTCAGAGAAATTCCAGTGACTGTCGTTGTAAACGCCTGAATGGAAAGCCCCAAAGCCGGATCGGGCGGAGTCGCCGTCAGCACGAAGGAGAGTTTGCCGTTGCCGCCACCGCAGTTTGAAACGCATCCGCCGCCGGGAGCGCCACTGCACGAGGCGAGTAGGAGCGAGGCGAAAATTAGAAGCGCGACGGTAAGAGTCTGGCGAGTCATCGGAACACCCCACACGGCCCAAGAATACGGCTCGCCAGGGAATCGAACGGCGAAGCCAAGCGACGCCACCAAGATAGAATCTAGCGTGGGCCGTTCCGGGCTAGAATGTAAATCAGAAACTGCGTGCGCAAGTGCTAACCCTGACAGTTCAGCGACCCAGCGGAAGCCGCGCAAGTCGTAACGCAAGGACCGACGAACCCCTCCCCCCGTGTTTTCTGCAAGTATTCATTGTAAAGGACTTGTGAGGATCTCTTCTGGTAAGTATGAGATCTAAAGAATTTAGAGGAGGCGGTTGTAAATACTGAAAGCCAATGGCTTCAAAGAACGACGAGAGCCAGTTCCACTGGCTCGATCAAAAACAACATGATCGCATCGTTTGACCGTATGTAAATAAGAGATGGTTAACGAATAAGTATGATTCGAACGGGAACGGGAAACCGATGGCGGGACAGTCATAAGTTCAGCACGCCGTTATTCATGGGCCGCGTCAACAACGCCTTTGCTGACGCGGAACACGTGGCCGTCCGGGTGGCGGAGGTGCATTTCGCGAACCTTCCAAGGCATGTTTGTGGGTGGAAAAGTGACGTCCAGGGCAGCGGCCATGCATTGCTTGTAAACTTCGTCGACATCGTCCACCCAAACCGACATCCAGACTCCCTTGTCGAGTGTTTCATCTCCGTGTTCTTGAAATGTGGTGCTGTTTACGCCTTTGCCGCGGCCGCCCTGGGCTCCCTGGCATAGGAAGATCTCGCATTCGCCGGAGCCCACCGCTCCGAAGGTCGGAGGCGTGCCCCAGTCCCAACATTTCTTCCAGCCCCACTTCTCGAACCACGCGAAGCTTGCAGGCATGTCGGAGACGTTCAAAACCGGTGTAATGGCTTTGGCGTACATACGGCGGAAGAATAACACGATGCATAAGACAAGCGGCGGCAAGAATACTCGTCCGGCTTTGCTGGCGAACACCGCACTGCAACGCAATGATGTAAACTGCCCGAGGTCACAGCCCGCTGACTTTTCAGTGTCACGCACCGATTCGAACCGTTGCTACTCCAACGCGCTTCAGAGCAGGAGACACTTTTCATGGCACATTCCACAGCTTGGCCCGCACTGCCACTTTCCGAATGGAAAGATACGTACGCGACTCTGCACATGTGGACGCAGATCGTTGGCAAGATCCGGCTTGCGCTCTGTCCGCCCATCAATCATTGCTGGGGAGTGGCGCTTTACGTCACATCGCGAGGGCTGACGACCTCGCCCATGCCTTGCAATGCTGGATCTTTTGAAATTACGTTTGATTTCATTGCGCACTCGCTGGCGATCCTCACCAGCGGCGGCGAAACCAGAACCTTCCGCCTGGAGCCGTGCACGGTGGCGGAATTTTATGCGGAGTTGATGGGCGCGCTACATTCGCTGGGCATCGACGCGAAGGTGTGGACAATGCCGGTGGAAGTGCCGCGTCCGGTACGTTTTACCTTGGATAAGAGTCACGCGTCTTACGATGCCGAGTATGCGCATCGCTTCTGGCAGATTCTGGTCAACGTCAGCAATATTTTTTGGGAATTCCGTTCGCGATTTATTGGCAAGAGCAGCCCGGTGCATTTTTTCTGGGGAAGTTTTGATTTGGCTGTGACGCGATTTTCAGGGAGGCGCGCGCCGGAGCGTACGGACGCGGATGCGTTTATGAAAGACGCTTATTCACACGAAGTGAGCAGCGTGGGATTCTGGCCTGGCGATGGCGAAGTGATTAAGGATGCGGCCTTTTATGCGTATGCGGTGCCGGAACCGGCGGGATTCAAGGAATATTCCGTGCGTCCGGCCAAAGCCTTCTATCAGCCGGAGAAAGGCGAATATTTTTTGATGTATGACCATCTTCGATCGGCGGAGAATCCCGCGGAAGCTTTGCTGGAGTTTTGCCAAAGTACATATGAGGCTGCGGCGATAGCAGGGAAGTGGGACCGCGCGAATCTGGAACGGGAGATGACTTCGGCGACGAGGGCCGGAGCTTAATAGTTTCGCTGAATGGATTTAGATGGCGGACGTGTTAGTGACCCAGCGAAAAATCTAGAGGTTCACGTTTAAACTAAACGCCGGCATTCAGTTACGCGCCGGTTTGAGTGCACAATTAAATCGGCGCAGAAAAAGCGGCAGCTGGGCCTGCCTGCGCTAGGCAGGCTGCCGCACTGCAAAAGCGCCCGCTTCGGAAAGCATCCGCTACAGCGGAAAAAGCGCGTCGGATTGCGGTGTGTTATCGTTTTTCGTTTGGGACATTGAGATTGCGGCTGGAAGGCGGTACGGGTTTTGGCAAAGCGAACCAACAAGGCCACGGGGAATGCTTCGAAGGACGCCGGAATGGCAGACGCGGCGGAGATTTCCGAGCGGCGTTATGTTTCGTTTGCGGAAGAAGAGGCTGCGGTTGCTCCGCGAAAGGTCAGACTGGTGAGCGACGATCGCGCCGACTCTGGAGCGCCAGCGGCAGTGCAAGTGGATATGCGGGAAGTATTTGGGCCGGGCGGATTGTTGGAACGTTCCATGATTGGCGGGTACGAGCACCGCGTTGCGCAATTGGAAATGGCGGAAATGGTGCACGACGCGTTTCAGAAGCGGCATCACGCCATCGTGGAAGCGGGCACGGGAACCGGGAAGACGCTGGCGTATCTGCTGCCAGCGATCTGCAGCGGACGGCGGGTGGTGATTTCTACCGCGACGAAATCGCTGCAGGAGCAGCTCTATCAGAAAGATATTCCATTCCTGAAAAAACATTTTGCTCCGAACTTGAAAGTTGCAGTGATGAAGGGCCGCGCGAATTTCTTGTGCCGTGCGAAGCTGCACCTGATGGCGGATTCGCCGATGTTGAAGGGCATGGAAGAGCTGGACGCATTCCGGCAAATGCGCGAGTGGGCGAAATTGACGGACACGGGAGACCGCGCTGAGCTGACTTTTCTGCCGGATGATTCGGATTTGTGGGCGCGGCTGGACGCGCGACGGGACACCTGCACCGGGCAAAAGTGTTCTGATTTTAAAGATTGTTTTGTGACTGCTATGCACGGCCGTGCGCGTGACGCAGACATCATCATCGTGAATCATCATTTGTTTTTTGCGGACCTGGCGCTGAAGCATGATGATTTTGGCAGCATTCTGCCGGAATATTCGGCAGTGGTGTTTGACGAAGCGCATGAAATCGAGGACGTGGCCAGCGATTATTTTGGGCGACAGATTTCGAATTACCGGTTTGAAGAACTGGCGCGCGACGCGGACCAGACTTTACGTATTCTGAAACTTGGTTCGCCAGCATTGCTGCGGCGTACTCAGAGGCTACGCGAGCGCAGCCGGGCTTTTTTTGAGTCCTTTCCGCCGCGCGATGGACGGTTTCCGTTTTCGCGCGCCGAGCGCGAGGCGTTTATCGAGCAGCACCACGAGGCGTACACCGGTCTGAGCGATGCGCTGAAGAGCATCGAAACGGAGTTTGCGGCGCTGGCGCAAAAGCCGGAGGAGTTGACGCGCCTGGGCCGGCGCAGCTTCGAACTGCGGCAAGAGTTCAGTTTCCTTTTCGAATCGAGTGAGCGCAATTTTGTTTATTGGTACGAGCGGCGAAATAAGGGCGTTTTTCTTGCCGCAACGCCAATTGACGTGAGCCAGATTCTGCGCGAACGGTTGTTCGAACAATTCGATACCGTGGTGCTGACTTCGGCGACGCTGACGGTGGGCAATCGTTTCGACTACATTCGACAGCGGCTTGGGTTGGACAACGCGAAAGAGCGCACTTTGCCACCGGAATTTCAGTATGGCGAACAGGCTTTGTTTTATTTGCCGCAGCGTATGCCGGATGTGCGCGACGCAGGATTCGCTTCGCGTGCCGCCGACGAAATATTGCGATTGCTGGAATTAAGCGAAGGGCGCGCGTTTTGCCTTTTCACCAGCTACGCGCAGATGAAAGATTTGTACGAGCGAGTGAGCGTGCGTTCGCCGTATCCGCTGATGTTGCAAGGCACGGCGCCGCGATCGGCCTTGCTGGAACGCTTTAAAAACACGCCGAATGCGGTGCTCTTTGCCACCGCGAGTTTCTGGCAGGGAGTGGACGTACCGGGCGAGCAACTTTCTTGCGTGATTGTGGACCGGTTGCCGTTTGCGGTTCCGAGCGATCCGATCGTAGCGGCGCGAGTAGGGGCGTTGAACGAAGAGGGACGAAATGCGTTCGCGGAATATCAGGTGCCGCAAGCCGTGCTGGCACTGAAGCAGGGTTTCGGGCGGCTAATTCGAGCGAAAACTGACCGCGGTGTGCTGGCGCTGCTGGATAACCGCATTCAGCGGATGGCGTATGGTAAAATTTTTATGGAATCACTGCCGAAGTATGCGACAACGCCGGAACTGGCGGATGTGGAGCGATTTTTCGAGGCCGGGAGAGCCGCTCGAAGCGGGTAGCGGTTCTGCGGGGAAAAGCGGCAGCAGGGCTTGCCTACGGCAAGTAGCATGCCGCACTCGATCTAAACCCGCCGCGACATAAGGCGCCCCGGCGGCATAGTTCGTGTGCATTGCAAGTGAAAGACTGAGCTGGGAAATGTTTCAAGTCAGTGTACAAGAGACTTTTTCGTCGGGCCACGCACTCCGCGGATATAAGGGGAAGTGCGAGAATGTGCACGGGCATAATTACCGCGTGCAGGTCACGTTGATGGGGCCGCAACTGGACGGCATTGGTCTGCTGGTGGATTTTACGGAACTGAAACGGGTGCTGCGAGGGATTATCGCCGTATTGGATCACCAATTTTTGAATGATCTGGATGCCTTTAAGGTCGTGAATCCGTCGGCGGAAAATTTGGCGAAGTATTTTTATGACGAAACGCGGCGGCAGTTGACGAGCTTGCCCGCGGGGGCCGCGCTCACGGAAGTTACGGTATGGGAAACGGATACGGCGAGCGCGCAGTTCCGTCCCGAGAAAGCTTAGCAATGAATCGCGGATTTTTGATCGTAGATGATTCCCGCGTTTTTGGTGGCGATTGGCTACCTGGTGATTTTTCGATAGGTGGGCCTGACGCCGGGGTATGTAAGGCTGGCCGGAGCGATGATCGTTTTCTTTGGCGGAATGTGGTGGTTGGGCCGCCGCTATAAAAAAGAGAACCGATCCCGCGAAGAGCCATTGAACATAGGAAACAGAAATTGGAAATTCGAAACCGGAAACAAGAAGCAACGACAGACTGAAGCCAATCTGATGTTTATCACAGAAATATTCAAGTCAGTGCAGGGCGAAGGAACGCGCGCGGGATTGCCCTGCGTGTTTGTGCGGCTGACCGGCTGCAATCTGCGCTGCACATGGTGCGACACTGCGTATGCGTTCCACGGGGGAAGAAAAATGAGCGTGGGGGATGTGTTGGCGCGCGTGGATGAACTATGCGGGCGGGCGGCCGAGCAATCTGGAGCTGCAGCGATCGTGCCGCTGGTGGAGTTGACAGGTGGCGAGCCACTGTTGCAGGAAGAAATATACTCGCTGGCAGAGGCGTTGATCGCTCACAGCTACACGGTGATGATCGAAACCAGCGGCGAGCGCTTCGTGGGCCGGCTGCCGAAAGAAGTGATCAAGATTGTGGATGTGAAGTGTCCGGACTCCGGAGAGGCGGACACATTTGATGTGCGAAATCTGGCAGCAATGAATGCGCAGGACGAAATTAAGTTCGTGCTATCAACCAGGCGGGATTACGAATTCGCGCGGGAGTTTATGCGCGAGCACGCGTTGGCAACGCGAGTGAAGCAAGTACTTTTTTCGCCGGCGTTCGCCGACCCGAATGGCAAGTGGCCAGGCCTGGAGCCGCGCACGCTGGTCGAATGGATTCTTGCAGACGGTTTGCCGGTGCGGCTGGGACTGCAGCTACACAAATTTATCTGGCATCCGGCGACGCAAGGAGTGTAAGCGATGCTTGGGGCGCAAGACAAAGCGGTAGTGCTGCTGAGCGGGGGAATGGATTCGTGCGTGTGCGCTGCGATCGCTGGCAAACGGCACGGCGCCGCGAACATCGCGCTGTTGCACGCCAGCTATGGGCAACGCACGGAATCACGCGAAGCGCGGGCGTTCCGTGAGATTGCGGAATTTTATGCGGTTACGCGACGGCTGATGGTGCGGCTCGATCACTTTCGAGCGATCGGCGGCTCGGCGTTGACAGATTCAAGCATTGCAGTGCCGGAAAACGAACTTGGCACGCCGGAATCGCATGGCAGCGAAATTCCGGTGACCTACGTCCCGTTCCGCAATGCGCATTTTCTTTCCGTCGGAGTGAGCTGGGCGGAAGCCATGGGCGCAGGCGCGATTTATATCGGAGCAGTGGCGGAAGACAGTTCCGGCTATCCCGATTGCCGCCCGGAATACTATCGCGTTTTTCAGGAATTGATCCGCGCGGGCACGCGGCCGGAAACGCAAATTGAGATCGTGACACCGGTCATCGCATGGAAAAAAAGCGAAATCATCCGCAAGGGAGTTGAATTGGGCGCGCCGTTGCATTTGACGTGGTCCTGCTATCAAAATGAGGAAGAGGCGTGCGGAGTTTGCGATAGCTGCCTGCTGCGGTTGCGGGCGTTTTCGGAAGCGGGAATCCCAGATCCCATCCGATACCAGCGAGTGGCCCGAGCTACGCGGTAGAGTTGGCCCCTGGCACTTGGAATTGTCACAGGATAGGTGATAATAGGGCGCGCGTCCCGGAAAGCTTTGGGAAAAAGCTCTTCCTCAGCCCTCAAGAAAATTCAGAAGGCGGTCAGACGTCTGGTCATTGCAAGATCGGGCCATGGTAGTGCCAAGTCAGGCAAAGGAGAATCAGGCATGAAGAGATTCGCACACTCGTGGGTGTTCGCGGGACTGGCGTTCGCTTTACTGTTCGCGGTGTTGGCGCCTCGCGCTGCGGCGCAAGATGGGGGAATCGCCGGACAAATTCTGGACGTAGCCGCAAAGCCCTGGGCAGATATTCCGGTGCAAATTGTAAGCGATCAGGGAGTCAAATCCGATACCAAGACCGACAAAAACGGAAAATATTCCTTCAATAGTCTGCGCTCAGGGGACTATACGATTAACCTCAATTTACCTGGGCAGAAGGAGCCCTATACTGCGGGAAAAGTAAAAGTAGGAGCCGGGCAGACTGTTCCCGTGGACTTGAATTTCAAGGACATCGTCGGCAAACAAGGCAAGGAATTCGAAGCAGCCAAGCAGAAGCAGGAAGAAGAGAAACAAAAATTTCAGGGAATGAAACA
>Ga0073928_10001325_pt1 | contig 48412 bp, 39 predicted proteins | sample PaiPotPPA55metaG_FD_76969 | JGI IMG/M metagenome (GOLD analysis project Ga0073928, IMG submission 76969) | Iron sulfur acid spring bacterial and archeal communities from Banff, Canada, to study Microbial Dark Matter (Phase II) - Paint Pots PPA... ...
ACCGACATGGGCAACTCGGCCACGTTTTATTCCGTCTTGGTTGAGGTAGAGTTATCCAAGCCATCCCCATGAAGCAACCGCAGGTCTTGCCGGTCGGGTCGGAACTGCAAGATTAGATTCAGATAGAGTTGCAGCTTGGACGCTTTCCAACGCGCTACCGTATAATGACAGTTTTCTCACATCCCAGAGGCTGAGGTCGTAGCGATTCCTTTTCGCTTGCATTCGGAGAACCTTGTTGTGCCCAAGCGACCCTGCGTTCTCGGGGCCGGGTTGGTGCCATCTTCTTCATTTCAACGGCCTTGGCCAAGGGTGGGATGGCGTGTGTCTGCGTTCTGCTGGATGCTGGCAACCCTCTTGCTGGCGAGCGCGAGTCCGACTTGGGCGCAGACAGACGTTATTTCGGAAATTACTCCGACGGGCAATCGCCGCATTCCCGCCGAAACCATCAGGGCCCGCATCTTCACCAAGGCTGGGGACATTTATGACCCGGCTGCGCTTGAACGCGATTTCAATTCCCTATGGAACACCGGCTACTTCGAAGATATCAAGATTCTCCGCGAGCAAACCCCCAAGGGCTGGCGCATCATCGTCCAGGTAAAGGAAAAGCCGACGATTCGCGAAATCAATTACGTAGGCCTGAGTTCGGTTTCCAACAGCGACGTGCTCGACCGCTTCAAGCAGGATAAAGTCGGCCTGGTGGTTGAAAGCCAGTATGATCCTACCCGCATCAAGAAGGCGGAAGTTTCCATCAGGAACCTGCTGTCTGAGCACGGACGCCAATTCGCCACGATCCGCTCGGAAGTGCGGCAGATTCCGCCGGCCGCGGTCGGTCTCACGTTTGTAATCAAGGAAGGACCGAAGGTTAAGGTCGGCAAAATCAAGTTCGAGGGTAACAAGGCCGTCAAGTCGCGAGTTCTGAGAGCCGCCATGAAGAACTTGAAGCCGATTGGGATTCCGCACTCCATCTTTTTGGAGAATCTCTTCGCCAAGACCTACGACGCCACCAAGCTGGAAGAAGACACCGAACGGGTGCGCGCCGAGTACCAGAACCGCGGCTACTTTAAAGTAGGGGTGAGCGATCCGAAGACGGAGATCCACGACACCGGGCACAAAGGCTTCCACATTCCATTGCTGCAGTCGGGGCCGGGCAAGGCCGTGGATATTACGATGCCCATTGAAGAAGGCGACCAGTATCACCTGGGCAAGATTACCTTCAAAAACAACAAGGCGATTTCCAACACCGCCGCACTGCGCTCGTTGTTCCCACTCAAGGACGGAGACATTTTCAGCCGCGCCAAGATTGCCAAAGGCCTGGACGCTCTGCGCAAGGCTTACGGCGAGTACGGGTACATTAACTTCACGCCGGTTCCCAGTACGACGTTCGACGATGAAAAGAAACTCGGATTTCTGGAGATCGAGGTCGACGAGGGCAAGCAGTTTTACGTTCGCCGTATCGAGTTCGTGGGCAACACCACGACCCGCGACAAGGTGATTCGGCGCGAGCTGGCACTGGAAGAAGGCGGGGTTTACAACTCGCGTCTGTGGGAACTGAGCCTGATGCGGTTGAATCAACTTTCCTATTTCGATCAGCTGAAGCCCGATGACCCGAACGTCACGGACAAAAAACTGGACGAGAAGAATGGCCAGGTGGATCTGACGTTGAAGGTACACGAAAAGGGCAAGAACAGCATCGGACTCAATGGCGGCGTCAGTGGTCTGGAAGGCGCGTTCGTGGGATTGAATTACTCCACGAACAACTTCCTGGGGCGCGGCGAGACCCTGCAAATGCAGATTAACCTGGGGAACCTGGCGCGAAGCGTGATGTTCGGCTTCACCCAGCCGTATATGTTTGATCGTCCCTTGCAGTTCGGTTTTACTGTGTTCGGAAACAAGATCAGCTACAACCAGGCGCGACAGCTTTCCATCTTCAGCGGCCAAAATCTGAATCTGCCGAGCGCGGTGTTGCAGAATTTGCAGAACTATTCGCAGTCCAGCGTTGGTTTTACCACTTCCGCGAGCTACCCGTTGCGCAATAAACGTTCGTTCAAGCGCGTGGGCATGACCTATTCGCTGGACCGCTCGACACTGATACCTCTCAGTACGGCGTCGAAGAGTCTTTTCGATTTCATTGCATTTCGCGGCATCTCCGGACCGAATGCCGTGAATGGGATCATCACCAGCAAGATATTCCCCAACTTCTCGTTTAATACGCTGGATAGCGGCATCTCGCCGCACTCGGGCCACCAGATGACGCTGGGCGTGGAGCTCGCCGGGCTTGGCGGAACTGTCCGATCGATCCGACCGCTCATTAAGTACACGAGGTTCATCCCGGTACAGAACCGGCGCAATGCGATCGGCTTTAACGTTCAGGGATCGTTTATCAGTGGGTACGCCGGTCTGGTCGCGCCGCCGTTCCAGCGCTTCTTCATGGGCGGTGAAAACGACATTCGTGGCTTCGACATTCGGTCGGTCTCGCCGGTGGCGTTTCTACCCAGTTCCAGCCAGATTACGCTGACTAATCCGGATGGGACACCCGTCCCCAAGAATCCGGCCAACCCGCATCTGGGCAACTGGACTGTGCCGATCCCAGTGGACCAGATCGTGTTTCCCGGCGGCGACTTGAGTGTGTTCACGAACCTGGAATACCGCATTACGATTGCGGGGCCGGTGGCGATCGTTCCCTTTGTGGACACGGGCATCGACCCAGTCATACGGCCGTCGCAATTGCAGATTGCTCAGGTGCAATTCGACCAGGTTATCGGTACAACTTTCGGATGTCCGACGCTCGATGCCGGCTACAACTGCCAGGGTGGCAACCTTCTGAACCCGAAGCCGCCGCAAAATCTCCAGATCTTGGGCTCGACCAACTGGAGGCCACGCATGTCCACGGGGCTCGAGTTGCAGATGTTCCTGCCAGTGGTCAACGCGCCGTTCCGCATCTATTGGGCCTATAACCCGTTGCGGCTCGACGAGCAGGCCAGCCCACCGATTCCCATTACGCGCGGGATGTTTCCCTCGGGCGCGGCGGGCGACTACAGCTATCATCTGGCTGTAAATACTTTCGCTCCCAGTTTCCTGTTAAGGGAGCCGCGGAAGACTTTCCGGTTCACGGTGGCGACCACGTTCTAAGGCTGCGGCCAGGACTTCGCTGTCGCCAGTTGGTTTGACGGTGTGGGAGTGAGGCCTCTATAATATGTGCCATCTACGCCATGGAGTGAGCGAAGAGGGTGGACGATAACGCCCCGCAGGCTCGGCGTGTGAATTGCAATCGAGAGTCACCTTTCCGACAGCGGCCAGTGCGGCGAAGACTTCTTTCAGTTTTCAGTTTCAGTGCGGCCCAGCGTTGACTGACAAGAACGATTTAAAAATCGATATTGAAGTTCATTCCCGAAACCAGATTTCGGAACCAGATTCAGGAGCATATTCAGGAACCCAGGTTCCAAGGAGTACAACCGATCCAATGAAAAGCAATTTTCTGCGAGCTCTTCTGGCCTTAGCGGTTACATTCACGTTTTCCGCATTGGCCCAAACCGGCAGCGCCGCCACCCCGGCTACCACGCCTGCCAGCCCGGCAGCTTCGGCGCCTCCCACTACGACTGGCCCGAGCACGGGTACGAAAGTTGGAACCATCAACATCACGGAAGCCATCTTCGGCAGCAACGAAGGCCGTCGCGATCTTGAGGCTTTGCAAAAGAAGTTCGATCCCAAGCAGAACGAACTGAAAGGCCAGAACGAAGAACTCGAAGGTCTGAAGAAACAGATGACCACGCAGGAAGGCAAGCTGAATGATGATGCGCTGGCCACCCTGAAGAAGCAGATCGAAAGCAAACAGAAACTTTTCGATCGCTCCGTTCAGGATGCGCAGGAAGAGTTCGGCAATCAGCAACAGGAGATCGCGAGCCGCGTGCTGCAGAAGATGGCTCCCATGATCGTGAAGTATTCCGAGGAGAACGGCTTCGGTATGATCGTTGACACCTCGAAGCCGTGGCCGCAGAGCAATGTCCTGTGGTGGGGCCAGGCTGTGGACATCACCAAGGCCGTCGTGGAGGCATATAACGTGCAGTCGGGTGTGCCTGCGCCAGCTGCGGCGGGAACATCGAAGCCGCCCGCTCCGAAGCCGCCTACCGGCACCGGCGCTACGAAGCCCGCACCCAAGCCGACTGAGCCTCCAAAACAGTAGATCGGCGACACCTCTGGTGTCGAGAAAGTTCCAGCAGGCCGCGTGAAACCGCGGCTTTTCTTTTTCCCACCGCGTCGTCTTTGGAAATGTTCGTGGTGTCCATCCCAGCAACCAGATTTCACGCTGGAGGATGCCATGTTCAAACACACCACGTTCGAACCCACCATGTTCGAATCCACCATGTTTGCCGAGAGCATGCTGGAGAGTTCATGGGCTCAATGGACTCGCCGGAGCTGGATGACAGTAACTTCGTTTGGACTGCAGGGGTTGGTGATTGGTCTGCTGCTCCTGTTGCCGCTGTGGAAGACGGTCGGTGTGCCGACCTCTCGCACGTTGTCGACGCCCATAAGCCTGGGAAGAGCTGCAGCGGAGCCACCGCAGACTGCGCAGGCTTCACCAGCTTCCGGGACACAAAATAATTTTCGGAGTGGCCGCTTCTTGCAGCCGTCGCGCATTCCGATTGTGATCTCGATGACAGCCGAAGAACCCTCACTGGCGGCACCGGCCGGATCCGGCACCGGAGTAGAAGGGGTTGGGCTTCCGGGTTCGTCCAATGGTTTGCCAACGTCGCTTTTCAACGGAAGCAGACCGCTGCTACCTGCCACTCCCGCGTCCATAGCCCGCACATTCCGAACTTCGAATATGCTGGAGGGGAGCCTGATTCGGCGGGTGCAGCCCGTCTATCCTGTCTTGGCAAGGAGCGCTCGGATTCAGGGGCAGGTGGTTTTGTTTGCGGTGATCAGCCGGGCGGGCACCATCGACAATCTGCGCGTTCTCTCTGGACATCCCATGCTCGTGCCTGCGGCGATCGAGGCCGTCCGCCAATGGCGCTACCGTCCTTACATTCTGAACAGCCAGCCCATCGAGGTCGAGACGCAGATTACGGTGAATTTTCTTTTGTCGGGGAACTAGCTCGCAGAAGAGGCGCCGCTGTTCGGTGACTGTAACTGAACTGAGTAAAGACGAGGCGAAAGAGTGCTCGTCCGCAAGGGCGAGAGCGAGACGCTCTCGCGACAGCCGGCGGACGCCGGCGCTACGTTTGGGTGGGGAGTAGCCCCAGCGTAACCTGGGGCGCGCCGGTTAGTGCCGCTATAATCGCGAAAGTGGCGAGCACAGCAGAAATCCTGAGCCGCGTGGCGACGCGTCCTACCTGGGCGGAAGTTTCTTTGACGACACTGCGGCAAAACTTCCGCACCGTGCAGAAGCACGTGGGCGCGAACGTAACCGTGTGCGCCGTGGTCAAGGCCGATGCTTACGGTCATGGGGCGGTCGAGTGTTCACGCGCGCTCGAGGCGGAAGGTGCTAAGTGGTTAGGTGTGACTTCGCTGGATGAGGCGATTCCGCTGCGCGAGGCTGGCGTCCGCGCCAACATTCTTTTGATGACCGGGTTCTGGCGAGGCGAGGAGAGCGAGATTGTCCGGCTGCAGCTGACTCCCACGGTCTGGGAACCTTGGCATATCGAGTCGCTGGACCGGGCAGCGGCCGGGCTGGGCGTGGCGCGGCATCCAGTGCACTTGAAAGTCGATACCGGCATGGGGCGGCTTGGCGTGGGGATTGACCAACTTCCTGGAGTGCTCACCGCATTGAAAGCTGCGAACCATCTTGTGCTCGAGGGACTCTCAACCCATTTAGCATCTTCCGAGATTATGGATGCGCCTTCGGTCGCTGAGCAGGAACGCAGCTTCGACGCTGCCCGTCGCATGGTAGACGAAGTGGGAATGGAGCCGGTTTTCGTGCACATGGCCAATACCGGAGCGGTGATCTCGCGGCGCGAGACATGGAACAGCATGGTGCGGCCTGGAGTTGCGCTCTACGGATATTACCTGCCGTTTCAGCGGGCGGGACGTGAGGTGAGTGGGGGAACGTTACGTTTGCCGGTAAAGCCGGTCCTTACCTGGAAGACTCGTATCCTTTCTTTGCGCGACTTTGGACCGAATCAACCGCTGGGATATGGTGCGACCTACGTGACCAAGGCTCCGGCGCACGTAGCGGTACTGCCCGTTGGCTACGCCGACGGATACAACCGCCAGCTCTCGAATCGCGGCCGCGTGATTGTGCGGGAGCACTATGCTCCGATTGTGGGACGAATCTCCATGGACCTTACGCTGGTGGATGTTACGGGTATTCCGGGCGTTGCCGTCGGGGATGAAGTTATTCTGCTGGGCGCGGGCGAAGACCTAAGTGTGGATGCATTGGAGCACGCGGCGCTGGCAAACAGCACTCCTTACGAAATTCTCTGCAATATTTCCAAGCGGGTTCCGAGAAGGTACGGGAGCTAGAAGAGTGGCGTCAGACTTCGGACCTGAGGCTTCGGTCATCGCTTGCTAAGGTGATGACTGGTTGAGGTCCGAGGTCTGGCGGCTGTGCCTGTTCTTTCCTCGCTTCCTTTCCTCGCCTCCATATACTTACGCAGGGCGGCGTTGATGGTGCTTTGATAGCCCCGACCATGCTTGCGAAAAAATGTCAGCACGTCGGGATCAATGCGCAGCGTAATCTGCCTCTTGGGTCCGGGCCAGATGACGGCACGTGCGAAGAACTCGGGACCGAGTTCCGGCATTTCGGAGAAATCGATGTCGGAGTCCTTCATGGCGTCAATCCGCTTCCAATCTGTCCTCGAGGGCCTTTTGGTATGCTTTGCGTTCACGACGGCTTGCCTTTCTGAACTCTGAGGATATTCGGGCTGTTTCTGTTCAGAAGGCGAATATGGGACGCCAACCTGCGATTGCTGCTATTCGGTGATTGCCGCCTAAACGCTGCGAGGTTGCCTTGTTACACTAAAGGGTGGACCATGCCCTCGCGCTACGCACAGTGGATGTATGAGTGGGAACACCGGCTCACGTCGGTGGACGACAATCGCGTAGTGCGTCCGCTGGAATGGGGCGTGGACTGGACGCGGGACTGGCCTTGCCGCAACGGGTATCGCCTCGGGCACGCGCCGGACAATCCTGAAAAATTCATTCTCGATTACAACCGACGCATTGTTGCGGCCAGTGATGAGTTTTATTCCTATACGAAGCCGAGCGATTTCCGGCTAGAGACTCGCGAGGTTCAGGTATTCTCGACGCGGGCAGTGCCCGACCCGAAGCTTGAGGCCAAGGCCAAAGGGACGTTCGCAGAGTTTTTGCGATTCACTTCGCTGGTGAAGACGCCTTATCCCGAAAATAATCTGGTGAACGCCCGCTGGTTTCCGGCGCGGGGGCGTCGGGCCATCGTGCTTCTGCCGCACTGGAATGCCGACGCGATCGCCTACGGCAGTCTCTGCCGCGTGATGAACATGATGGGTATCGCGGTGCTGCGGTTGACTATGCCGTATCACGACATTCGCATGCCTGCCGAAATCAACCGCGCCGACTATGCGGTTTCCGCCAATATCGGACGCACGCTCGACGCCGTACGCCAGGGAGTGACTGACATTCGGAGTTGTTTCGATTGGCTTGAGCACCAGGGCTACAGTCAGCTCGGAATTGTGGGGACTAGCCTCGGATCCTGCTATGCCTTTATCGCCGCGGCGCACGAACCGCGAATCCGTGTCGCGGCATTCAATCACGCTTCCACTTACGTGGCCGACGTGGTATGGCATGGGCAGTCGACACGGCATATCCGCCAGGGCATCGAACAGCAGATCGATCTTGAGCGCTTGCGGCAGGCGTGGCTGGCGGTGAGCCCGATGTCATATTTCAAGCAATTCGCGCGCTGGCCGCGGAAGTCGCTCATCGTCTATGCGAAATACGATCTTACGTTTCTGCCGGAGCTATCGCATCAGGTGGTTGAGGAGTTTGAACGGCATGGACTTGAACACAAGGTCGCCGTGCTGCCTTGCGGACATTACACGACGGGAGAGACGCCCTACAAATATATGGACGGCTGGCACCTGGCTTCGTTCTTGCGGACGGCATTTTGAAGAAAGCTGTCAAAGTCGTGCCCTTCCTGGTTACCCGACGCGTCCGGTGAACGCCGAGTGCCAGGTGCGAGAGCTGACCACCGAGTCACGGTTTAGAATAGATCGATGCAATCTGCTCCGGTTGTTAGTCCCGAGGCAGTCGTCGAGTCCCGGCGGGGCGAATTTGTAATCAGTACCGATCGCGCACGACTTGATTTGGATGTGGTCCACGGGTTCCTGACGAACTGTTACTGGGCGAAGGGAATTCCGCGCGAAGTTGTGGCTCGATCCATTGAGCATTCGCTGTGCTTTGGAGTTTATGATGAAACGAGGGAAGAATCCCCACGTCTCGCAAAAGAGGCGAAACATGGGGCCCCCGTGCAGGTGGGCTTCGCCCGCGTGGTCAGCGATTTCGCCACAGTTGCTTATCTCGGGGATGTGTTCATTCTCGAATCGCATCGCGGACGTGGATTGAGCAGATGGCTGATGGAATGCATTATGCGGCATCCTGCACTGCAGAATTTGCGACGGTGGATTCTGTTGACCGGTGACGCGCATGGGCTGTATGCCCGCTTTGGCTTTACACCGGTTAAGGCGCCGGAGCGATTCATGGAACTGCACCGGCCAGACGTATACGAGAAGCCGTTGTAGAGACGTAGCTTGCTACGTCTCGGGTACAACGATGCTGCAGGCTGAGACGTTGCAAGCAACGTCTCAGCGAGAATTAGGAAGACGACATGAAAAACCCAGTATCTGCAAAAATGTATCGTTCGCTCGCTGAGAGCGACCCTCAGATTGCGGCTGCGATCGACAACGAAACCCGCCGCCAGCACGAGGGCCTCGAACTGATTGCCTCAGAAAACTTCGTCAGCGAGGCCGTGCTCGAAGCTGCAGGCTCGGTGTTCACCAATAAATATGCCGAGGGATATCCGGGCAAGCGTTATTACGGCGGATGCGAGTTTGCCGACGTCGTCGAAAATCTGGCGCGGGACCGGGCGAAGCAATTGTTTGGAGCGGAGCACGCCAATGTTCAGCCGCATGCCGGATCGCAGGCAAACATGGAAGCGTATGCCGCGATCCTGCAACCCGGCGATACGATTTTGGGCCTCAACCTGGCACATGGCGGGCACCTCACCCATGGGCACCATCTGAATTTTTCCGGTAAGACTTACAAGATTATTCCCTACGGTGTCACCAAAGAAACAGAAACTATCGACTACGACGCGTTGGAGAAGATCGCGGAACAGGAGCGCCCGAAGCTGATCATCGGAGGTGGCAGCGCCTACCCGCGTATCATTGATTTCGCGCGTATGCGGCAGATTGCCGACAAAGTGGGCGCGCTTTATCTGGTCGACATGGCGCACTTTGCCGGACTGGTGGCCGGCGGCGCGCATCCATCTCCGGTGCCGCACGCGCACATCGTTACTTCGACTACGCACAAAACTCTGCGCGGGCCGCGATCGGGAATGATTCTTTCGAAAGCCGAATTTGCGCAGGCGATCGACAAGGTTGTGTTTCCGGGAATGCAGGGCGGGCCGCTGGTGCACATCATGGCGGCTAAGGCAGTGTGCTTTCAGGAAGCGATGCAGCCTGAGTTTCGTGACTACGCGCGACAAGTTGTGGCCAATGCCAAAGTACTGGCGCAATCCCTGGCGGACGAAGGCTTTCGCATCATTTCCGGCGGCACTGACACGCACCTGATGCTGGTCGACGTGTTTTCCAAGGGCATGTTCGGCAGCGAAGCAGAAAAGGCGCTAGGCGAAGCGGGAATCACGGTCAACAAAAACGCAATCCCATTCGACACCAATCCGCCGATGAAGCCGAGCGGCATCCGCATTGGTACTCCGGCGCTGACAACGCGCGGCATGAAGCAGAATGAGATGAGCCTGATTGGCCGCTGGATCGCAGAAGCACTTCTTCAACGGAGCGACGCGACAGTGCTGAGCAAGGTTCGCAAGCAGGTATTGGAGATGTGCGAAGCTTTTCCGCTATATGCCGAGCGCCGGGCTAGAGCCCATGCCGAAGTAAGGGCATAAATTCCCGTGTGTTGCTTAGCGCCCTCTATGGTTAAATGCCAGCGGTGAAGATCGCCATCGATATCCGGCGGATGACCGAGTTTGGCGTGGGCACTTACATCCGCAACGTAGTTCGCACGCTGGGGCGGCTCGATCACGAGACTAAGTATTTTCTGATCGGAACCCCAGCTAAGGTCGAAGAAATCGGCGCCCTGCCGCCGAACTTTCATACCATTCCACTGCTCGCGCCTGAGCGTTCTCTTCAGGGATACCGCGAGTTCCGCACGGCCCTGAAGCGGCTGGACTGCGACCTGGTGCATATTCCCAATCTTTTTTCCGTGCCGCGAGCGCTGCCTTGCCCCTATGTGATGACGGTGCACGACATGCTCGAGCATATGGCACGTGCCCGCGAACAAAACGGTTTCTGGCGTTCGATTTACTTTCAAACAACGAAACGAGTGCTCGCCGGGGCGGCGCGAATTTTTGCGGTGTCGAATTTTACGCGGAATGAGATCGAGAAGCTGTTTGAGATTCCGTCCGAGCGGATTGAGGTAGTGTACAACGCCATCGATGAACGCTTTTTGCGCGGTCACGCCAGCGAGGCCGATCGCGATTTAATCGCTCGCCGCTATCAGGTAACGTATCCGTTCCTGCTGTATGCGGGAAGAATCAGTCCGCACAAAAATGTCGTGCGCATGATCGAGGCATTCTCCGCCCTGAAAACGGAACTGGAACGAGATCAGACCTTACCCGATCTCAAACTCATCATCATCGGGGACGATCTTTCCGGCAATCCGGATTTGCGGCGAACCGTGGTGCGCAGCGGAGTGCAAAATGACGTACGCTTTCTGGGATTCATTCCGATCGAAGTGTTGCGGATTTTTTACGACGAGGCCAAGGTCTTCGTCTTCCCGTCGCTGTACGAGGGTTTTGGTCTGCCGCCGTTGGAAGCCATGGCGCATGGAACGCCGGTTGTGACGTCTAATGTGTCATCTCTTCCCGAGGTCGTCGGAAATGCGGCGGTGCTGGTCAATCCCGAAAACGTGTTCGAGATCATGCGCGCGCTGCACCGCGTTCTCACGGATCAATCTCTGCGCGTCCGCATGAAGGAACGCGGATATCAGCAGGCTGCGAAGTTCTCCTGGAACACATCGGTGCGACGGATTTTAGAGGCCTATGGGCAGATCGTCCACGCAAGACGAAATCTACCCGCTCATCAACCAGCTGCCGACTGAAATGCGACCCGGCTGAGAGAAGCGCGCGCGGCATCTGCGTCGTTAAGTTACTTTGCGGCTTCCTTCAACAAGGGCTGGCCTGGCGACAGGATGGCGAGTTTATGCAGCTTGGCGGTGATGCGGGTCTTGTCGGCATCGGTTTTGGCGGTGGCCAGGCGCTTGCGCAACTGCACAATTTTCTCTTTGCGGGTACGGCGCCGGCGAATCTCTGGCCGGCGGCTAGGTGCTGACATTTCGCGCTCCTGAAATGAAATAGAAAACTTGTTGGCAGCCGGACTGTAAGCGGAATTCGCCGCTCCCTTGCAGCCACCTAGTCATTGGAACGGAATGCGCTCGAACTGTCAATGATGGCAACTCTTGGCGGTGACGTAAGGTTTTGCGTTAGACCAGCGTCACAGTCTCATGCCCGAGGCCTGTCAAATTCCTGCGTACCAGGAATAACCTCCTTCTGGAGCTGACGAGCCCAGACCCTTGCCGAAGCTTTTCAGGCTGTCGGTGACCGTCAGGTGGGTGATGTATTTCACGTTCTTGTAGCCGAGCTGGCGGGGGACCCGCAGTCGTAGCGGCCCGCCGTGAGCCACGGGGAGTTCATCGCCATTCATTCCATAGGTGAGAAAAGTCTGCGGATGCATGGCGTCGGCCATATCGATGCTTTCCCACCAGTCGGGATAGATCGAGAAATAGACCACGTATCTGGCTTGCGGTTGTGCCTCCACGGCATCCAGGACGTGAGAGAGAGGCACCCCGTTCCACTCGGCTATATACGACCAGCCCTCTTCACACTGAATCATGGTGATCTGGCTGCGAGACGGGTAGCTCTTGAGCTGGTCAAGCGAGAAGGAGCTTGGCCTGGCGACCATGCCGCTGACCGACAGCCGCCAGTCAGCGAATGCTCCGGCCTGCAGACGCTTGAACGCTTCACTCGGAGGCGGGATTTCGTTGGCGAACGGACGCTTTGAAATCTGGCTGCGAGAGAACTCTCGCGCGAATGAATGCCTTGTCAGCAGCCGCTGCGAAGCGTAGGTCAGGGTTTCGCCGAGTCCGTAAATTCCGCCGTGATCGGGCGGGATTAGTCCGTACTCCTGCGCAAGGCGCGCGGCCACGCCCAGGCCCAATACGCCACCGGCAGCGGCGAGTCCGGTGGTGATCAATTTGCGGCGTGAGATATCGTTCATGTTCGCTCCATCGTGTTCCGCCCCATCATGTGCGCTCCACAGGTGTTGCGGCGCGGCCCGTGATCATCGGCCGCATGCGGCTCCAGAATCCGGCAAGAAAAATCATAGCGACGTGCACCAGCAAGAAGAGCACGAGAGCTAAGGAGACGAAGAAGTGAAGTGTGCGCGCCGATTGCTGGCCGCCGAGCACATTGACGGTCGCCGGAAACGCGGAAACGAATGCCGGAGACATCGCCAGGCCCGTCCAGATTACGAGGGGAAAAAGAACGAAGATCACAAACAGGTAGCTGATGCGCTGGAGCAGGTTATACGACCACGCCTCCACCTCGCTCGGCCGCTTGAAGCGCAAATGGCTGGAGATCGACGTAGAGAACGCCCGCCAAGACAAATCGGACCTGCCCGGGAGCAAGTTCCTCCGCAAGTGCCCGCTCAACAGAGCGAAAATTACATACAGCAATCCCGTGAATACCACGACCCAGGCAGCTTGAAAGTGGAGATACCGGCTCCAGCCATTCTGGTCCGGCAGCACGTAACCATAGCCGGTCGGCACCAATGCCCTTGAGGCAGGGATCGGCAGCTTGAATAACGGTGGAGTCAAATCGTTGCCGGTTTCGCCCCAATAGAAGCGAGGGTGCGAGATCACAATTTCAACTCCGCTGACGAGCAAGGCAAGGAAGCACAGCGTAGTGATCCAGTGGGTGACGCGGACGAAGGCAGAGTGCCGCGAAGTAACCGTCGTGGTTCGGACGGTCGCGGCAGCACTGGGGAGGCAAGCGGAATCGCTCACGCGGGAATGGTAACATGTGGCGCGCGTCCGGCATCGGCGAATCTGGCGCCGGTGAGAAAGCGGAATATCGTTGCCGCGACTCAAGTGCATCGCGCCCGCGCCCAGAACGAGCTTTGGAAGTATTGTTGGCAGCCGGACCTGTAAGCCGAATTCTGTCCGCAGGATTGCTCCTGCTGGACGGCCATTCCTCTGGGCCGCGCATTGCTGCGCGGCTCTAGCGACCTACCCGAAGGTTAGACGCACCGAGCCGGCACGTGTCCGCGACCTGATTCCGAAGAACCAAAGCCGCGAACTCCCTTCCTATTTGGTCTTGCTCCGTGTGGGGTTTGCCCTGCCCGCGACATTACTGTCGCGGCGGTGCGCTCTTACCGCACCTTTTCACCCTTACCTCAGCCCGTGAAGGCTAAGGCGGTATATTTTCTGTGGCACTTTCCGTCGAGCGATCCTGCCCATGCTGGCGCGGGGGCCCTCCCGGACGTTATCCGGCACACTGCTCTGCGGAGTTCGGACTTTCCTCTCCCCGCGTCCGAAGACGCAGAGAGCGACCGTCCGGTCCGGCTGCCTACGAAACCATTATCTCATGCGGCTTCCGGCTGCCGGCTTTCGGCTTCCGGACCCGCTTCACTTTGGAGCCGTTTTTGCCGCGTGGGGCAGGGATTAGGCTGGTAGACTTAGCGCTTACAGCGCTGGTTTCTCAGGAAGCCGGACGCCGAGAGCCGGAAGCCGATCCATGAACATCGCCGAAGCAATTCGAATCGCATTGCGGTCGCTGTGGGCGAACAAGCTGCGCTCCGTGCTTACGCTCTTGGGTGTTGTGATTGGAATCGCGGCAGTCATCGCGGTGGTGACCTTTGTTTCCGGGATTCAGGATTATGTGGCCAAGAAGATTTTCAATCTTGGCGCGGATGTGTTCATCATTGGCAAGACGTCGCCGGTTGAGACCAATGTCGAGCATTTCCTGGCGGCCGAGAAACGCAAGAACCTGGTGCTTGAGGATTACCAGGCCGTGCTCGAGGCCTGCCGCCACTGCGATTACGTGGGGGCGCTGATGCGCGGCAGTGGGCGCGTGAAGCACAACGAACAATCGATCAGCGACACCACGATTCAAGGCATTACGCCTTCCGTGGCGTCGATTCTCGATACGGATTTAACTTCCGGACGCATGCTGAACGATACCGATCTTAACAACCACTCGCAGGTAGCAGTCGTAGGCACCGACATTGTGGAACATTTGCTAGGCGGTTCCGATCCCCTGGGTCAGGAGATTCGCGTGGATGGTTGGAGCTACCAGGTGATCGGTGTCGGCAAGAAGAAAGGTAAGACGCTGGGACAGAGCGCGGACAACTATGTCTTGATTCCTGTCACTGTGTATCTGAAGCAGTATGGAGCGCACAACAGCAGTATTCGGATTTGGGGCAAGGCCACGGCGACGGGCGCTCCGCTGAATCAGGCGATCGATGAAGCACGCGTGGCGTTGCGTGCCCACCGGCACGACCGCCCCGGCGAGGAGGACAGCTTCGAAATCGAGACGAATGCCAGCCTGCTTTCAATCTGGTCGGGACTGAGCAGCACATTTTTTATGGCGACCATTGGGATTGCGGCCGTGTCTCTGGTAGTCGGCGGTATTGTGATCATGAACATCATGCTGGTATCGGTGACCGAGCGGACTCGGGAGATTGGAATCCGGAAGGCGCTGGGTGCGCGGCGAGACGATGTGCTGCTTCAGTTTCTAATTGAGGCTGTGATTCTGGCATTGATCGGCGGAGTGCTGGGAGTGCTGGGTGGGGTGATGGTCGCTGAATTCGTGACTCTTATTATTGGCATGCCGTCGTCCATCAAGCTGTGGGCGGTGGCGGCAGGGTTGCTGGTGGCGGCGAGTGTCGGTGTATTTTTTGGAGTTTATCCCGCGCGCAAGGCGGCACGGCTGGATCCGATTGTGGCGTTGCGGTTTGAAATGTAAGAAAGGCGTCCGGCTTTCGGCTTCCGGCTTCCGGAAGCCGATCGGCGGAAGCGGGAAGCCTACTTATGATGCGCAAAGACGAATTCGGTGAGATTCTCCGCATGGCGGCGGAGACGATCCGTAGCAACAAGCTGCGCTCGGGGCTGACCGTACTGGGCATTGTGATTGGCGTGGCTGTCGTCATTGGGGTCTCGTCAATCGGACGCGGACTGGACGAGAACGTGCGCCAAATCGTCAGCAGCATCGGGTCTGACGTGATTTTTGCCTTCCACCTGGAACCTTTTACTTTCGGGCGGCCAACCGAAGAGATGCGCACTCGCAAGGAACTTACTTACGATGACGCGATCGCCATGCGGGACTTGCCACATGTTAAGGCGGTGACTGCCGGCCTAAGGTATTTTCGGCCGGAGTTGGGTGTGGGATCGTTCGCGGTGAAGTATGGAGATAAGAAAGCGAAGAATACGATTCTGGAAGGCGACCAGGCATCGGCCAAGGAAGTGTTTGACTTGCTGATCGCGTCAGGGCGCTGGTTCAGTGACGTGGACGAAGAGCACCGCTCTCCCGTAGTTCTTCTGGGGGCCGACACCACCGAGGAGTTATTTGGCGCGCAGGATCCGATCGGCAAGGAAGTTAATATCGAAGGCCAGCTTTTTACCGTGATTGGAACTGTTCAGCCGGTCAAATCGGTATTCGGAGGCGGCAAAAATCCGGAGGATAATAAGGCTGTTTTTCCTCTGAGCACTTTACGGAAGCTTCACCCTGAACTCAAGCAACATTGGATCAGCGTCAAGGCTACTTCCCACGACGATGTGCCTAAAGCGATCGACGAGATTCGCGAGTTGCTGCGGCGCCGCCGCAAGGTTCCGCCGGATAAGGCAGATAACTTTGCGGTGTTTACTTCCGATTCCATTTCCGATGCCTGGAACCAGATTACGGGAGCGCTGTTCGTGGGCATGTTCGCCATTTCCAGTGTCGCGCTCATCGTGGGCGGCGTAGGGGTCATGAACATCATGCTGGTGAGCGTGACGGAGCGGACCCGCGAGATTGGCGTGCGCAAAGCGATTGGAGCGCGCAAGCGCGATATTCTTTTGCAGTTCACGCTCGAGGCCATCATGTTGACCGCGGTTGGCGGCGCGATTGGCGTAACGGCGGGCGCCCTGGTGGTCTGGGGCATTCCTATGATTTGGCCTTCGTTGCCGGCGCGCATGTCTGTCTTCTGGACCAGCTTCGGCTTCAGCGCCGCCGCCGGAGTCGGACTGGTCTTTGGGATTTATCCCGCGTGGAAGGCGGCGAACCTCGATCCGATCGAGTCGTTGCGGTACGAATAAACTGATCTGCGTCCGCGCATGATTCATTTCAGCGTCAGAATCTTTCAGGTGGTCGGGATTCTCGGCTGCCTCTCCAGTTCCATTTACTATTTGATTTGTCTGTGGAGTGCCGCTGCATTTTTGCGGCAAAGGCATGCGGGCGGGGGCGCCCACCCCACACAAGTCTCCGCACAATCTTTGCCGCCAGTCTCCGTTCTCAAGCCGCTGAAGGGCACCGATCCTGATATTTACCAAAGTTTCCGCAGCCATTGCCTGCTGGATTATCCGGAGTACGAAATTATTTTTGGGGTGAGCGATCCCGACGATCCAGCCGTCGCCAGCGTGCGGCAGTTGCAGCGGGAATTTCCGGACCGGACGATCGAGTTGATAGTCTCCCCGAATATACTCGGGTCCAATGTGAAGGTCAGCAATCTCGAGCAGATGTTGCCGGCGGCTCGCTATCAGCACTTGTTGATCAATGACAGCGACATTCGCGTCGAGCGCGATTATCTCCGGCGCGTTATTGCGCCGCTGCTGAATGAAGATGAACGCATAGGAATGGTCACGTGCCTTTATCGCGGAGTTGCGGCTTCGACGATTGGCTCACAATTGGAGTCGCTTGGCATCAGCACGGAGTTCTGTGCCGGGGTATTAGTGGCGCGTCAACTGGAGGGCGGACTGAAGTTTGGACTCGGCTCCACGCTGGCTTTCCGGCGAGATGACTTGGAAAGAATTGGGGGATTCAGATCCATTGTCGACTTTCTTGCCGACGACTACGAGCTGGGACGGCGAATCGCGGATCTCGGCTTACAGGTTGTGCTTTCGGATGTGGTTGTCGAAACTCATCTGCCTGCGTACGAGCTGCGAGAATTTTTTGCCCATCAGTTGCGCTGGGCGCGCGGCGTGCGAGACTCGCGAACCGGCGGATATATTGGACTGGTTTCGACTTACGGCCTCATGTGGGGCCTACTGGCCTTATTTGCCGGCCGCGCCGCGCCGTGGGCGTGGGCTGTGCTTGGGGGGACATTTCTCCTGCGTTTGGCGATGGCGCTGACTGTTGGGAGATTCGTCTTGGAAGACCGGAAGTTACTGCGACACTTGTGGCTGCTCCCGGTTCGCGATCTGATCGCAGTGGGCGTTTGGGTCGCGAGTCTTGCTGGTCACACCGTGACGTGGCGCGGTGATCGATTCGAGTTGAAAAATGGCCGACTGATTCGTCTTGCTCCGAAATAGTCGCGCCTTCGCGCCCTAATTTTCCCGAGAAGGAATTAATTCGAAGCGTCCATCGGAAAAGAGCCGGTAGCGCCGGCCTCGCCAGGAAATCGTGTTTCCAAAAAATCCCGCGATCCAAAAACAAAACCCCAACAAGTCTTCGATGGGCAACAGCAGCCAGTTAAGCTTTGCCCGTAACACGCGCGCCGATACCGTATAAGCCGCTACAACGCGCACGATCAAGGTCAGAGGCACAACTGGCCACCATGCGGGGGCTGTTGCCCAGACCAGCAGCGCGAGCGGTATGGGCATGGTAAACAACTGCCCGACATACCCCGCCGGGCGTGAACGCCGTGTGCTGCGGGCCCAGCGCAAACGGTGCTCGATATTCTGATGCAGCATCGCGCAGCCGATATGGTGTTCGACAATGTAGGAAGAGAGAATCACGCCGTGCCCAGCCTCAGCCGCGAACTTACCCATGACAAAGTCTTCCGCCAGATAATCCTTCAACCGTTCGAATCCCCCGATCGATTGCAGTACTCCGCGTCGGGCGGCGATGGTCGGGCCTACAGCGAAGTGCATGCCTTCGAGCATCCTCGCGACCAACGCGCTTCCCCAAAAATCGGTATTCATGCCGGTGGCTTCCAGGCGGGACCAGAAACTTGCGCCGGGCACCGCGCAGTAGGGACAGGTCGCCACTCCAAGATGAGGGTCCTGAAATTCGGCTGCAACCGTGCGCAGAAGATCCGGAGTCACGCGAATGTCGCTGTCACTCATCACCACTAGATCGTTGTTAGCGAGGGCCAGCATGCGATCGAGGCTAAACACCTTAGCGTTCGGATACGGCGGTTCGCCGGTGATCACCAACCGCGATGAAACATTCGGGTACTCCCGTTGCAGTCGAGACACCACTTCCGCCGCTGGATCGTCTTCCTTTCGAACCGCGAATAGGATCTCAAATGCCGGATATTCCTGCTCAAAAAATGTGCGTAGATTCGATTCAAGGTCCAGGTCCAGGCCGGAAAGCGGTTTGAGGATGCTGATCGGATCGCTGCGAAACAGGCTGGGGGGCCGCACGGCCAGGTAGCGAAATGCCGCCAGGATTTGCAGCAACGAATAAACAATAGCTCCGCAGAGTGCGAGAAGCAAAATTCCCGCCGGGAGTTTGCCGGGACGGCCGTCAAAAAAAGGCAGGAACAGCGCACAGCCTGCGCCGGAGAGCATGGAGTCAATCAAGACCAAGCTAAGAATTATACCTAGAGGCCGGGTTGCGACTGTGCGGGGCCCGGTCCGTTCAAGGCGTAACGAATCTTCAGGGAAAGTTGTTTCAGCGAATACGGTTTCTGCAGGAAATTAGTGTCAACATCGAGTACTTTGTGGTCGAGTACGGTCTTGCCCGCATAACCAGAAACGAACAAAAGCTTGGTTTCAGGGCGCAATTGGGCCATTTCCTTGGCCAATTGCCCGCCACTCATATTCGGCATCACTACATCGGTGAACAGTAAGTGGATGGGTGCGAGATGTTTTTTTGACACCGACAAGGCATCGATACCATCTTTAGCCTCAAGCACCTTATAGCCTTGTTGCGTGAGAAATTCAGTCGTCGCGCGTCGGACAGCCTGCTCGTCTTCGACCACCAGAATGGTTTCCGATCCGCGCGACACGGCCTCATTCTTGGGTTCCGCGACCGCGCTGGAGTTGTCCCGCCTCCCCAGACAGGGCAGATAGATTTTGAACACCGTGCCGGTGCGACGTTCGCTGCAGGCCCAGATGAAACCTTTATTCTGCTTCACAATTCCGTATACTGTCGCCAGTCCCAAACCGGTGCCCTTGCCCGCTGGTTTCGTCGTGTAGAAAGGTTCGAAGATGTGGGGCAAATGTTTAGGAGGTATCCCCAGTCCGTTGTCGGTGATGGTGACCAAAACATAGCGCCCGGCGGGAAGATCTTCTTGTTTGGGTGAGCCGCGGTCGTCCTCTGTGTCTATTTTCGCTATTCGCACGTCGGAGGTTTCAATGCGAAAGTGGCCGCCTTGCGGCATAGCATCGCGTGCATTGGCAGCCAGATTCATCAGAACCTGCTCGACTTGCATGGGATCGACCCGCACTCGGCCTAATCCTTCACCGCGCAGGAAGGTGAACTCGATGTCTTCACCAATCAGCCGTGGGAGAGTGTTGGCAATCCGCCCGATCACCTGGTTCAGATCGGCCACTCGCAACGCCTGCGGTTGCTTGCGGCTGAAGGCGAGCAGTTGCCGGGTTAACTCGGCCGCCCGCCGGGCCGCCAGAAGGATCTCCTGAATCTTGGATTCCAGCGGACTGTCTCGAGCCACCGTGTCCAACGCCAGCTCGGCGTAGCTGGTAATAATGGTCAGGAGGTTGTTGAAATCGTGAGCAACCCCCCCGGCCAGATTGCCAATTGCATCCATCTTTTGGGACTGCAGAACCTGCGCTTCCAGGCGCAGCCGCTCCGTCAAGTCACGCCCATTGGAGATGAAGTGGGTGATCTGGCCGGCAGCATCCCGCACCGGGCAGATGCTTTCTTCCACGTAATATAACTCGCCGTTTTTCTTTCGGTTCGTCAGAATACCGCGATAGGCTTTGCCCGCCAGGATGGTTTTCCAGATTCCCTGGTAAATTTCTACTCCCTGCTCCCCCGATTTCAGAATTCGCGGAGTCTTCCCGCACATCTCGTCGCGATGGTATCCGGTGAGAATTTCGAATGCCGGATTCACGTATTCAATGATCCCATGAAGGTCGGTGATCATGATCATGTCGGCCGACTGCTCGACTGCACGAGACAGCTTTCGCAGAGAGTGCTCTGCAGTCTGCTGCTCCTGCTGCATGGAGTGCACCGACAGCGTGTTCCGGATGGTGCGCACCAGAGTCGCTCCGTCCAGCTGGGATTTTGCTACGCAATTCCAGGTGCCGCCTTCGATGATCCCCGCGACCGTCTTTTCGTCGGCGTCGTCGGTCAACAGGATGAAAGGCACCGATACGCCGGCATGCAGAAATTCGGCTACAAAATGCACCGCCTGGGCGTCTCCGGTTTCGTGCTCGAACATGACCAGGCCATAGGTCTTTTGTTGCAACATCGCTTTGGCTTCAGCGAGCGAATGCGCATGGTCCAAATCCGCCGCGAGTGTGCTGCGCGTCCGTTCGAGAATTTCGCGAATCAGGTAGAAATCTTCTTCTTTCTGGCTCACCAACAAGACACTTAGCGGTTTCGGCGCCAGGGCGGGTTGTGCGGCCATCGACACTAAAGTGACTCCGTTACTATTACACATCGGTAAGTGATAGTTCTTATGGTGTTTACCGCGGAGGTTTCCACGAGTGCGGCACCTTCGGATTCCCGAACTGGAGACGGTTTCAAATTAGGAAGAAGCATCAAGAAAGAGGCAATGCGTTCTTGACGTCGCGACTTTCCGCTTGCCGCTACTTTTCTGTTAACCAATTCCCAAGTGACTCGTCTAATGTATCGGGCTCCGCCAACCCCTGCGTGCGGACGAACCCGGCGGCTCTGCCCATCTGCTCTGGGAATAAATCGGCTCGTGTGGAGTTGATTTGGTTAGAGCTGGGATTAACGCGCGTCAAAATTAGGGGGACCAATGGAAAACGGCCAGATTGCGAGTGGGATGATGAGGCCAGTCGAACGTTATGACGTCGGCCACGTGGAAGAGGTGATTCGACAGGCGCATGGCGAGCTGCGCCACTTGCTGCAGCAACGCGCTGAGATTATGAAGCGCATCGGTACGGTCAAGCAGACCATCTCGGGACTGGCGAACCTTTTTGGCGATGCGCTCTTGAGCGAAGAGCTCATGGAATTGGTCGACCGCAAGAGCAGTGGCCGCCAGCCGGGTTTTACCAAGGCCTGCCGGATGATTCTGATGGAAGCCGGCCGCGCCATGAATGCACGCGACATCTGCGACTACTTTCAGCAAAAAATGCCCGCGTTGCTGGCCCGCCACAAGGATCCCATGGCTTCGGTCACGACCGTGCTGAACCGTCTGGTGGAATACGGCGAGGCGCAGGCGGTGGTCTCCAATGGCAGACGGGCCTGGCTGTGGATCGCGGATGTACCGGCCGAGCCGCCGTCGACCCGGGGCGAGTCACGTATGGTCGCCAGCTAGTTGCCAGGATTGTGTCGAACGCAAAGCGGTCCCTTGCCTAGCGCTTGCGTTTGAGGCAACGCTGCTTCCGCCACTATCCCGGCGGCAGCAGCATGCCTTTTTCCAGGTGCCGGGTCACATGCGCGTAGGACGCTGCGTGCGGATCGTGCGTTACCATCACGATCGTTTTGTGGAAGTCCTCATTCAGTCGCTTGAGAATTTCCAATACCTCGGTGGCGGAATGGCTGTCCAAATCGCCCGTGGGCTCGTCCGCCAGAAGCAACGTCGGATCGCTCACGATGGCCCGCGCAATCGCCACGCGCTGTTCCTGGCCTCCCGAAAGCTGCTTGGGAAGGTGGCCAACTCGATCCTCGAGTCCGACCAGCTTAAGCGCGGTCAAGACGTGTTCGCGGCGCTGTTGCGCGGTCAACTTCGTCAGCAGCAACGGCAGTTCCACGTTCTCAAAAGCGGTGAGCACAGGAATCAGATTGAACGTCTGGAAGACGTAGCCGATGTGCTCGTTGCGCCAACGGGCGATTTGCGAATCGCAGAAGCGAAAAATGTCCTGCCCCTGGACCAGCAGTTCCCCGCTGGTTGGCCGGTCGATGGCCGCGATCATATTCAGCAGCGTCGTTTTGCCCGACCCCGATGGCCCCATCAGAGCCAGGAATTCTCCCTTGGCGATGTCGATCGACACATCGTCGAGCGCGGTTACCTGAAAGGCATCGCGCTTGAAGACTTTGCTGACGCCGCGGACTTGTACGACTTTGGTGCCTGTGGCAACGTTCGGTTGTGCCATTGTGCTCATGATTGCCCCTTAATTTTGATTTTGTCTCCATCTTTCAGCGTGGCGGGCGCGGCGGTGATCACGCTCTCGCCCCCAACCAGCCCATCAACCAGCGCTCCGTCGCTGCGCTGGCCCACTACGCGGACTTCGCGGGCGACCGCCTTTCCGTTATACGCGATCAGCACAATCTTTTTGCCGTCACGATCATGAATTGCCGTCGACGGAACGTACACTCCTGCTGGCCCCTTAACATTCTTAGGCGTGTCATTGGCCAGAAACTTCACGGTTGCATTCATCTCCGGTCGCAGTTGAACGTCGGGATACTTATCCGGATTCAAGACCTGCACCTTCACTTGTACCGTGGCTTTCTGCCGGTTCGCTTCCGGAGAAATCTGCGCGATCACTCCGTCGTATTCTTTGTCGGGATATGCATCGGTCGTGACCTTCGCCCTCTGTGTTGGTCCAAGGCGTGCGAAATCCGCCTGTGCGATATCCAGTTCGACTTGCAGATCGTTCAGGTCCGCCAATGATACGACCGATCCTTGCGGCCCACCGGCGGCCGCGCTGGCGAACTGCGCGGTAATGAGTTCACCCTTCTCAGCCGTGCGGTCGAGAATTGTGCCGGTTACAGGCGCGCGGATCACGGTAGCGTCCAGTTGCGACTTGGCATAGTCAAGCGCGCCTTGACTTTGCATGACTGCGCCCTGAGCGCGGGCAATCTCCTCCGCCCGCGGCCCAATCTTTGAAAGTTGAAACGCTTTCTCCAGCGAGTTTACGCGCTGCTGGTCGGACTCGAACTTGGCGGTGGCATCATCGAGCGCCTGCCGCGAGACCACGCCTCCGGCGGCCAATTCTTTGGTACGATTGAGGATCAGCTTGTCGTTGACCAGCGTGGCGCGAGCTTCATCCAGATTGTGCTGCGCCTGCTGCACTTCTTCCGGCCGCGATCCGTGCTGCAATTCGTCGAGATAGGCGCGGGCATTGGCCAGCGCGCCGCGCGACTGCTCATAGGACGCGCGGAACTCCTGATCTTCCAGGCGGACCAGCACCTGGCCTTCCTTCACCTTGTCGCCCTTCTCCACGCCGATCCATGCCAGGCGGCCCGTAACCTTGGAGTTTACGTTGATGGTGTGGTGCGCCACGATATAGCCCGTGGCCGAGAGTACCGTCCCGCCCGCGTCATTACCGCTGGTTTCCGCGGCAGCGCGAACCACTTCGACCTCAGGAACATCCGAGGCGAACATGCGGTAGGCCAAAGTGATCAGGCCCAGCAGCACCACCACCGCGATTCCAGCCAGGATGTAACGACGTGCCCAGGCCGGGGGCTCACCACCAGAGTCGCTGCGCTGCGAGCGGTCGATGCGCAGGCTCTGTAGGTCTTCATGTTTTGTATCAATCGCCATAAGGATGTTTACGCTCTAGATCTCCAAATAGTTTCCGTTGCCTGTAGGCCGCCGGCAATCTAGCTGCGTAGCGCGTTCAGAATATTCTGCCGCGCCGCATGCCACGCCGGAGCCAGGCCACCCACGAATCCCATAATCAATGCGAACAGAATCGCGTACATCGCTACTTGCGGAGTGATGCGCAGGGCAAACACCACCTCGCTGAAGGTCACTGCATTGGACGTGCCTGTCTGCATTCCGTTGAATGGAAGCATCAGCAAAATTCCCGCAGCCGCACCCAGCAACGCCAGCAGCAAAGACTCCAGCACAAAAGACGTCAGAATCGAGGGTCTCGAGAATCCGATGACCCGCAGCGTCGCAATCTCGCGTCCGCGATATGCCACGGCCGCATACATCGTATTCATAGCCGCGAAGATCGACCCAATCGCCATGATGAAGGCCACCACGATCCCAATCACCTTGATGGGTGCGCCGGAACTGGTCTGCTTGGCGTAGTAGTCGGTCTCCAGCATCCCTTCGAGCTTCAGCCGCTGATCGTCGCTGACCCGATTCTTTAGCGCGTCGGCTGCGATGGGATCGGTCGCACGCAGATACGCTGACGAGAATCCACCCTGGCGATCGAAGTCCGATGCCATCTGATTCACGTCACTCCACACTTCCGACTCGTACGCCGAACCGCCCGCGTCAAACACTCCGACAACCTTCCATGATCCTTTGCCGAATTCCATGGTGTCGCCGATGTTCGCATGAGTGAAGCGGTCGCGAATCGACTTGCTGACCACGACTTCGCGTTGCCCGGTCTGAAACCAGCGTCCCTCTACCAGTTTCGCGCTGGGCCGCATTTCCAGGCCGTCAGGCATCATGCCCCGTACTGTCACGTTCACTTCGCCGGTTCCATCTTTGCGCGGAAGGATGATTACGACCACCCACTCGCCGGAGGTCATGGGCTCGCCGTGACTGTCTTTCGCGATACCGGGAAGCGTCTTCAGCGTGGGATAAAGCGCGGCGTCGAAGCCACCGGACAATTCCGCCTCCGACCCTTTGCGCAGCACCAGCACGTTCAGCGGATTTCCGCTGTTGACGAAAGCGCGATTCAAGCCGGCGAGCAGCGCCATCAGAAAAATAGCAGTGGTGACGGTAAGCGCGATGCCCAGCGCGGTCATCAGCGTGAGACCCTTGCGGAGCCTCAAGTTGCGAACGTTGTAACTGATTGGTATCGCCATAAATAACTTTATCCCCGTTCCTGCCCTCGCCCGTGGCGGCGACATGCCGCCACGACAGCCGCCGAGACGGCGGCGCTACTTAACCGATGTGCCGCAGTCCTTCCACAATATTTATGCGCGAGGCGCTATACGCCGGTAAACAACCGCTGACGAATCCCACGGTCGCGGCCACCAGCAAGGCCACCAACATCGTGGGAGCCGTGACTCGCATGCCCGCCGGAATGCCGATTGCGAGCGGAGAGTGGGTTAGCCACTGGAGCGCCGCGGTCGCGGCTACAACGCCGAATATGCCGCCCGCGAGCGATAAAGCGACAGCCTCTCCCACAAGCATCGCGAGCAGCCGCTGGCGCGTGAATCCCAGCGTCTTCAATACGGCGACCTCGCGGGTCCGTCCCCGAATCGACATGGCCATGGTATTGGCCGACACCAGCAGGATCGCAAACACCACTGCCCCACAGATGCTGAGAATGAAAGTCTTCACATTACCCAAAGTCGCTACGAACGACAGCAGGAAGGCTTGCTGGCTTTCCGTCTTCGTGCGCTGCGGCGAGTTGCGAAACATCTGGTCAATCGCAGAAGAGACTGGGGCCACATCGCCGGCCGAAGCCACCTGCGTGATATACCAGCCCGCCTGCCCTTTGAACCAGTTCACCGACTCCTCTAAATACTTGGTGCTGAAGTACAACGCCCGAGCGGGCGGATCAATCTTGTAGATGGCGCGGATCGTGAGTTCAGGCCTCACCGGAAAATACGGGCTGTCCAGAGTGATACGGTCGCCGAGCTTCCAGCCATATTTCTTAGTCAGTTCTACGTCGACCAGTGCGCCGGTGCGATCGCGTTGCCAGGCCAGCACCTGCTCCGGCGGCACGATCTTGTCGGAGGCAACCTTCAGATACTCCTCGGGGTCGGTGACAATTTGTGCAAAAGCATTTGCCGAACGGTCGTCCTTGTAGTGGTTCCCAAAATAAGTCATGGGAACGACCGCCAGCACGCCCGGGACGCTGCGAATCTTGTCCCGGTAATACGCCGGAAGAAAGAACGCCAGCGACACGCGGTCCCGGGTCACGATGCGCCTGGCCGCATCCGGAGTCCCGGGGTCGATGTAAAACGTCCGCCAGATCGACATCATCATGGTGAGCAGAAGCAAAGAGAATCCAACGCTGCTCATGGTCAGCAGACTGCGCCGCTTGTTGCGAAACGTACTGCGCACAACAAAACTGCCCAGCGTCATAAATTCATCCGATGTGCCGCAGTCCATCGACTATGTTTATTTGGGACGCGGTATAGGACGGTACGGCAGAACTCAACAATCCGACCAGCCCCGACGTGAGCAGCGCCGCCAGCCATATTCCCAGAGTGACCTTCATAGGGAAAAAGCTGAAGAACTGGGGAGAATGGGTAAGCCCGTAAACCATCAGCCACCCCAGACCGGCTCCAAGCAGTCCTCCTGCCAGCGAGAGCGCCACCGCTTCGCTCACGAACAGTCCCAGCACGCCGCGCTTGGTGAAGCCCAGCGTCTTCAGCACAGCCACTTCGCGAGTGCGCTCGCGGATAGACATCGCCATGGTGTTGGCCGAAACCAGCAGCGTAGCAAAGACCACCGCCGAGCAGATGCTCAGAATGAACGCTTTCACATTGCCCATCATGGCGACGAATTCCAGGCCGAAAGCCTTCTCGCTCTCCGTTTTTGTTGGCTGAGGCGAGTTGCGGAACGTATCGTCCACGGCACTGGCTATTCTGCTCACATCTCCGGGAGATGCCGCGAGAATACTAAAAGTGCCCGCCCTGCCCTTGAAGAAGTCGACGGCCTCTTCCACGTACTTAGCATTGAAGTAAACCGACTTGTTGTCGGGATTGGTGTGGAAAATGCCCCGGATGTTCAACTCAAGGTTGATGGGATAAATCGTCCCTTGCAGAACGATGCGATCGCCCAACTTCCATCCATACTTCTTGGCCAGAGAATCGTCCACGATTACGCCCTGCCGATCGCGCTGCCACGCTATCGCTTGTTCTTCCGGCATTTGAAGATCGCGGAAGGTTTTGAAGAACTCCTCGGGATCGGTGCCGAACTGTGCGAAAAAATTCTCCGGCTTCTGATCTTTGTAGATGCCGCCAAACCACGACACCGGCACCACCGAGACGACGCCGGGAATCGCCCGAATCTTTTCCCGGTAATAGCCGGGCAGATTAAAGGTGAGAGAAACGCGGTGCCTGACCACTAGCCTCTCCGCCGACTCGGCGCTGCCCTGGTCAAGATAAAAAGCCCGCCAGATAGTCATCATCAGCGTGAGCAGGAGCAAAGAAAAAGCGATGCTTAACACCGTCAGCGTGCTGCGGCGCTTATTGCGAAACGCATTCTTGGTCACGAACCGGGTCAATGTCATCGGCTTACTCCAGAAGGGACAGGGGACCGAGGGCTTGGGCGGTTGCCTCCCGGCCCAGCAAGGATAGACGAAGGAGCACGCTATCGACAACCAAAGATTCGATTTGTGCGATATGCAAGGTGCTGAGCTCCACAGAACCCCCTCTTTCTCTCTGCTTCAATACTGTCGCGGCCTCGCTGCCGTTACAAGTGGAGATCGTCACCGGGCTGAGATGACAAATGTCACCATGCCTGATAACACCTACAACCGCCGCCGCGGCGATAAAGTTACACCGAATTTTGAGAAGCGCGCTGGGTGCTGAATACCGGATCCGTCAATCATCACATGCCGCGGATTCAGAGGCCGCCTCGACCTTAAGTAACAGGCTCGTCGGGCAAGCCGCTGCTTTGGTGCGCAATTGGTCAGTAACGCGGCCGTTTTCGAGCTTACCTTGGTAACTCGAAGCTTGGCACGAGCGAGGATATCCTAACCCTATCCATTCTATGGGTCTTTACCCTCAGAGCTTTTTCGCGGGGTGGCGAGAGCTTCGATGGGGTAGAGCGGGGAAAAATCATGCCTACGAAAATCGGCCATTTCGAAATTCTAAGTGAACTGGCGAAATCACCTACGAGCACGGTGTACAAAGCGCACGATCCTGAAAGCGGGCAGACGATTGCCCTGAAGGCCATTCAGTTGAGCGCATTCGGAGAGAACGCGTCGGCGCTCGAACAGGCGCTGCTGGCAGAGGCGGAGAATACCAAGGTTTTGAGCAACCCGAACATCACCAACATATTTGGTGCGGGTCGAATCGATGGCCAGTTCTGCGCCGGCATGGATTACGTTCAGGGCAATAGCATCGCCACCATGCTGGCTCGCAAAGAGGGGTTTTCCATCTGGGATCTTCTGGACATCGGACGGCAGCTGTGCAGCGGCTTCGAGCACGCCAAGTCGCACAACATTGTTCATTACAGTTTAGAACCGGCGAAAATCATGTGCGGTTGGGACGGAACGGTCAAGATTCTGGGCTTCGGCGTCTCCAGCGTGGGAAACTTTGCGCAGCACGTTTCCCAGGGAGTTCCTTCGATCGTGTATTACATGTCGCCCGAGCAGCTTCAGGGGCAGGCCACTGACGCACGTTCAAATCTGTTCAGCCTGGGTGCGATCTTCTATGAAATGGTGACTGAGCACAAGGCATTTGATGGCGAGGACATGAAATCTCTGCGCCAGGGCATTTTGGAAGGCACGCCAGCTGCGCCGCTCCACGTGAACCCCAAAGTGCATCCACTCTTAAGCGAACTGATCATGAAGGCGCTGATGAGAGATCCGGCACAGCGCTACCAAAGCGGCAAACAACTGCTCGACGATTTGGAGAACTGCAAAGAGGTCAGGCCGTTGGCGTCCAAGAAACCAGAGGTCCCCAAGACCGCAGTCAAGACGAATGTGGTGGCCGAGAAGTTTGTGACTCCTGCCGGAACGCATCCAGTCGAAAAGAAAGTCGCTGCGCCGCAGGCGCCAGGCAGGCAGCCGCAACCAGCAGCGGTAGCCAAACCTGGACCTGCCACGCCGAAAACAGTCGCTGCGGCCGCGGGTGCCGGTGCCACTCAGTCTCCTTCGGAAGTTCCCCAAGTTAATCGGTCGAGCACTCATGGAAAGTCGATGATTGAGGAGCCGAAGCTTCCGTCGGCGCACATGTCTTCTGTCGTCAGCGATGAGCCCCAGGTCGAAACTTTCGAGCCGCAGGTTGCAGACGCTCCGAAGATTGCAATCGATCCGCTGATGGCCGAAGGGCGTCCCGCGGGCAACACGGGCGTGAGTTTTTCCGAAATGACTGAACTCCCCCCGTTGAAGGAAGTTTATATTCCGCCGCCGCCTCCGCCGGTTTCCTTTGAACCGGTACAGTCGGCAAGGCCAACGGTCACGGCGTTCACGGGCAGCCGCAAGCCGGTTGAGAAGCCCAAAGTGCAGCCTCGCGAAGTTGCGCAGAAGGCGATCAAAGAAATCAAGAGCGTTCCGCCCCAGTTGATGCTCTATTCGCTGGCCGGGGCTGCCGCTCTGATTCTGGTCATTGGCATTGGCGTCACAATCTACATTCACACGCTGAACAGCGACGACGATTCTGGCGCGGGCCGCCCGACTGTGGTAGCGCAAACTCCAGCCAAGTCCGAGTCCAGCCAGGCAGCATCGCAGAATACGGCGGCACAAGTCTCCGCCACCACTCAGCCCGCTGGAGCCCAGATCTCTCCAGATCAGACAGCTGCTACCACGGAATCTGAAGCTCCGGAGGCGGAGACGGGCGCTTCTTTCGGTGCGCGTAAGCCGCGGAGGAGAGCCGCTCCTGCAATCATTCCCGGACAGTTGACCGTTGACTCAACTCCTCAAGGGGCCCAGGTTCAGCTAGATGGAAAGAGTGATGCGAACTGGGTCACGCCGCTAACTCTGACGAATATCCAACCGGGTCAACATTCCGTTGTTGTGAGCAAGCCAGGCTATTCCGGCGATTCGCGCACGATGAGTGTGGCCTCGGGAAACCGGGCGACAACCGTCGTTCACCTGGCGAAGTTGATGGCCACTCTGGTCGTCAAGAGCGATCCGCCCGGGGCCAACATCTACGTGGACGGCCGCAACATGGTTATCAAGACGCCGGGACAGGTCAGTGTGGACAAAGGCCAGCATGTGGTGCTGGTGCGGATGTCGGGGTACCTCGACGAAACCATGAACGCCCAGTTCGCGCTCGGGCAAACTTTCAACTTCTCGCCCACGTTGCGGCCATTGGGCAACACGGACAACCTCAGGACCGTTGGCAAGATCTCGAAATTGTTTGGCGGCAGGGGCCAAGCGGGCGAGGCGATTCTGAGCATCCGCACGCAGCCGAAAGGCGCCCAGATCGCGGTCAACCAGCACTTGGTGGAAAAGCCCTCACCGGCGGACGTGCTGCTGGACCCTGGTAACTATGTGATCGACATTACCATGAGCGGCTACGCGCCCGTACACAAAGTCGTCACTGCCGATAAAGGCGGCAAGGTAGTGGTCGACGAAGTACTACAGCGGCAGTAACTGGCTGCTGGTTCTTCTCTACACCTGCTAGCATTGTGCCGCACGAGACAGCGGCGACAATCCATTCGGTCGTCCTGGCCAATGGTTCAGCCCAAAGAATTCCCTGAGGCCTCAGAAGTCGTGTTTCAGTTAGTTCGATCAGGCGGGATCAAAACCAGGAACTACGCGAGGGGGAGATTTCAGATGAACACAAGGACGGAGTGCGAAGTTCTTACTACGTTCGCGTCTTCTTGATGGAGAATTTATTTGGGTAGCTTGAAGTTGATGGTGACTTGCGTCTGAATTTCGACCGGCTCACCGTTCAGCAGATACGGCTTATACTTCCACTGTTTGACCGCATCGGTGGCGGCTTTGGTCAGCTGAGAATCGCCACTCAGCACCTTTACCTGAGTGATGTCGCCATTTTTTGAAATGGTGGCCAGTAGCTCGATGGAACCTTCAACCCGCATGGCCAGGGCATTTCGGGGATAGACCGGCTGCACCTTCTTAATCAGTAAGCCGTGCGAGACGCCTTGCGAGATATTCAGAGTTTGCAGCATCGGCTTGGGCACGATTTCTCCGCTGCTGACGAAATTGGGCGGAGGCGCACCGGTGCCAGCTGTCGCGATTCCAATCATGCTGGGAGCGGGAGCATCGGCAGCTCCGGATTTTGCATGTACCCCCGGGGCCTTGCCTGCTTTGATTACAAGGGGCACCTCGGTATCGGCAGTCGTGCTCGATGCGGAGGAGGCGGAAGCAGAGGTTTTCGCGGAACTCGTCCCGGAAGTGTCGGAATCGTCAAGAGCAGAGTCGGCGTCCGATCCATGACCCTTTTCGTTCAGCGCAGATTGCGAATTCGGCAAGGATAACGATGCAGATGAGGATGGCTTTGCGGTGGATGCCGCCGAGGGCTTAGCGCCGCTGGGTTTCGTGGTTTGCGGAGTCACGACGGCAGTCGGCGTGCTTTCAGTCGGGATAGTGTCAGGCTCACTCGATCGTCCGTGGAAACGAGCCCAACCGGCATAAGCAAATGCGGCGACAATCAGGGCTGCAGCGGCCGCCAGTAGAACTTTCTTGCTTCCCCCGCTCGATTCGGCCGTGGCATTGTTCCCACCAAAACCAAATGCCCGCGTGGACCGAACCAAAGTGGATGATTCAATCTGCGCTACTTCAGCCTTTTTCGACGGAGCATCTGGGCCCGCCGAGCGGTCGGCCGATGTTTCCGGGACGCCAGTGTCCTGGCGCTCGCGGGCCGGGGCCGGCGCGCTGGCCGCTCCTCTGCCGTGTGCCAGCGAGACGGGGAAGGATGCACTCTTCGCCTCAGACGCCGCGGAAACAACAGCCGCTTCGAGAAACTTTTCGGACTGAGGCGCCGGTGTGATAAACCCTTTGAATGTTGGGGCTACCGGAGCAGCCTCGGACGGCGCGGCATCGGAATCTTCTTCGCCAATTTCAAGCAAGTCTTCGTCGTCAGCACCAGCATTCGAGATTGCTGCCGCAGATGGCGCGGGTGTCATGGAACTTGTATCGGACTGGGCCTTAGCAATGGCCGGGGAAACCGCCAGGGGTACTGTCTGGGTTTTTTCTTTGGCGGGCGCATTGGCGACTGGAATGCCAGCGGAGGACGCCGTTGCAGCAACGCCCGCTTTGGCTGGTTCGCTTTTGCGCAGCAACCCCCGAGCCACGCGTAACGTTCCCTTGGCCTGTTCGATATTGATGGGTTTGGTCAGGACGAGGTTGGCGCCGATGCGAAACGCCTTCGCGACCCCGGCCTGACCTTCCACTACGGCTACGGCAAGGGACGCCTGGTTGGACGTCGAGTTGCGCGCGCTCTTGAACAACAATGTGGCATTCTGCTCGTTATCGCAGTCCACCACGACGGCGTCGAAGTGTTGGCTCATCAACTTCTTGACTGCAGCGAAAGGTTCGGTGCAGGTCTCGACGTTGAAATCCAGCTCGCTTAAAACCTGCGTCACCGTGCGAGCAGTTTTTTCATCGGGGCAGAAGAGAAGAGCTTGGTAACCCATACTAAAACCATCGTAGGTACAGACGTTATGCCCAGCAAGTTACGCTGGTAATTCGCGTCCCACTAATTTTTGTGGTGTTTCGGCTGCGGAAAGAAAACAGTTAAGGGAATTGCCGTCCCTGCATCTCGGGCACGGAACCGGGTGGCACTGCGGACTCCCATAGAATAGCGACCTATGCCGCGGCGGATACCTTTGTGGCTCAAGATCGGATGGACAATCTGGTTGCTGATTTGGGCGCCACTCTACCACCGGCAATTCGGACTGCAGAACTTTCTCTTCTTCTGCGATCTCGGAAATGTACTAATCGGAATCGGGTTGTGGCTGGAAAGTCCCCTGATCTTTTCATGGGCAGCGTCCGGGTTGCTTCTGTTTCAAACAATCTACACGGTCGATCTTGCCGGCGCTTTCATAACTGGACATCACATTGTCGGCGGCACGGAATACATGTTCGATCCGCACTTGCCGCTGATCATTCGACTGCTGAGTCTGTTTCACGTGGTAACACCGCCGGTGCTCCTGTGGGCAATTTTCCGTCTAGGCTATGATTCACGTGGATGGAAGTTGCAGACGCTAATGGCGTGGGTCGTAGTTCCGCTCAATTATTTCTGGCGTCCCCAGCAGGATGTGAACTGGGCTCGGGGTCTGTTTTTTCATGAGCAGCACGCGATCCCGCGAGGAACTTATTTACTCATCTATCTGGTCACAGTGCCGCTGTTGGTTTATTTACCCACCCATCTTCTGTTGGAATGGATGGTGCGGAGATCGAGAACGCGCGATTGTCATCCTGAGCGCAGTTAGGCGGCGAGCCCAGCGAGTCGACTTACGGAGTCGAAGGATCCCTATCCAACATCTTTGTCTCCAAAAGCCGTCGACAACAAGCCGGAATGAACCGACATACCGAAAACTATCCGATCTTCCGCGACTCGCTCGGTTCCTTTCGCACCGCTGACTCTGGTTGCGGATATTCGATCGATCCCTTAAAGGAAGAAATATCTTCATCATGGAAGTCGGGAAAGGGCAGCTGCTTCCCGTCCCGTAATTCCGCAATCTTCTTGACCGCCTTGTCAGCTTTTTCCTTTTCGACGCCGCCGTCGCGGCTCAAATACAGCGTCTGCGAGGGAAGCGCCAGACCGCCGCCGGAATCTTCCATCACATCCATCATACGCAGCAACAGATCTTCGCGAACGGCGGCGAATTCATTGAAGTCTCGGGTCAGAATGTAAGCCACCACCTCTACGGTGAGAGAGCTTCCGGCAATCTCGGTGAGGCGCACCCGCACGGTTTTCGTTTCGACTTTAGGGTGGCTGTAAAGTAGCCGCCGGATTTCCGCCAGCACGTAGCGTATGTGATCAGGCTTACTTTCAAGGCGCAAGCCCAGATTCGTCTTGAATAGAATCTTGTCGCGGCGGCTGAGGTTTTCCAGGTTGATGGTCGCCACGGTTCCGTTCGGAATCGCCACTAGTGTTCGTTCGTCCGTGCGAATGCGCGTCGAGCGCAAGCCGATGTCTTCAACGACTCCGGTGCGATCGCCGAAGCGGCAGACATCGCCGACGCGAAACACTTCATCGCCCAGAACCGAGACGCCGCCGAAAAGATTCTCGATAGTTTTTTGCGCGCCAAAACCGATCGCAAGGCCGCCAATGCCAAGGCCGGCCAGCGCCGTGCTCATGTTAAAGCCCAAGTTGCCGAGGACCGCCAAGACGCCGACGCAAAATATGACTGCTTTGAGAATGCGTTCACCCAATAGCATCAGCGAGCCCGTGCCCGCATGCCCGCGTGCCAGCGCCCGATTGCGGACGCGATGCAGGGACCATTGAATGACGCGCCAGAAAATCCAGGTTGCGCTAATGATCAGCGCTATAGACGTGATTTGAAAGTAGTAGTGCCGCGGCAGCAGCGGAATATGTAAATAAGCCGCGAAGACTTGATGAATCAGCGCGCCGGTAAGCAACCAGGCTGGACCAGAAACGGAGCGCCAATTCGCGACGTCCAACTGGCCGCGCCGACGTGCCCACCAGCGTAACGGAATTTCGAGCAGCGCCAGCAACAGCCAGCCAAGCGCCCCGGCAACGGGCAACGCTAGCAACAGAGCGAGAAATTGCCATAGCGGCATTCCCGCGAATTCATGCTTGACCAGCGCATTGGGGAGCCGGGTCTCGACTTGACGCGCCTGAACTTGATCGTAGACCTCAGGAATTTTATTCAGCGTGTCGGAGGAAATCAGCCAAATCTTGCCTGCGCTCGGATCGGACACTCGTACCAGGTCCAGGTCCACTTCGACATCGCCCGAAGACATGGTGCCAAGTTTCTGGCGGCCGAGCGGGACACCTTCCTGCGGGATTCCTTCGGCTTGCGTGAAATTGTTGAACCGGCCGGTGAACGCGCGATCCAGCACCACCTTGAGCTTCGTGGCCATCTGCTCGCCTTCGGACTGGCGGCGCGCAGGGTTCATTTGCAAATACTGCGCGGCAATTCCGTAGTCGCCGGCCTGCGCCGCCTGCAAGAACCCGAGCATGGTTCCCGACGGTGTTGTGCGCCCGAGGGGATCGGCCGACGCAGTCGCCGCGGGCCTCGCAGTCGTAGGCAACGGCAGAGCCTGACTGAATGCAGCGCGCGTGGAAGTCAGGCAAACCCACAGGCACACAATCCAAACGCATGTCGTGCGTAGAGATCGAAACATGGAAGGAATCATTGTATCGAAATGTCGTAGGATCGAAATGTCGCGCTGAGGTCGGGAACGCACAGCATGGCACGGCGCTCCGGGCGCTATCCTCGCTTCGGCCGGTAGATGTGCGTGCTGGTGCCAAAGAAAACTTCGGCGGATTCCATCACCGTTTCCGAAAGCGTAGGATGCGGATGTATGGTCATGGCGACGTCGCTGGCGAGCGCCGCCATTTCGATAGCGAGTACACCTTCCGCAATCAGCTCGCCCGCGCCTGCGCCCACGATGCCGACTCCCAGTACGCATTCGCTCTGCGGATCGATGAGCAGCTTGGTCATTCCTTCGGGCCGATCCAGGGTGACGGCGCGGCCAGACGCAGCCCAGGGAAACTTTGCGACTTTGATTTCGCGGTTTTCTTTTTGTGCCTGCGTTTCGGTCAGTCCGCACCACGCGACTTCGGGGTCCGTAAAAACGACTGCTGGAATTGCGTTGGGCTCGAAGGCAACTTTATGTCCCGCTATGGCCTCGACGGCGACGCGGCCTTCATGAGAAGCCTTGTGCGCCAGCATCGGCTCGCCGACTACGTCGCCGATGGCATAGATGGACGGATCGTCAGTTTGTAACTGCTTGTTCACCTGGATGAAACCGCGCTGGCCAAGCTTTACGCCTGTCTTGTCGAGGCCTGGGATTTCGGAGTTGGGCTTGCGTCCGACCGACACCAGTACGCGATCGAAGACTTTCTCTCGTTCTTTCACGTCCGGCCCTTCGAAGGTGGCGCGAATTCCGTTGCCTTCGTCTTTCACCGACGCGACGGTCGTGTTGAGCAGGATTCCATCAAACATTTTTTCCAAACGCTTGTGCAGCGGGAGCACCAGGTCGCGATCCGCGCCGGGGAGAAGGCCCGGCAGCATTTCCACGACCGTCACACATGTTCCCAGCGCGGCGTAGACGGAGCCGAGTTCCAGTCCAATGTATCCTCCGCCGACCACCAGCAAGGTGCCGGGAATATCTTCGAGATTCAGAGCGCCGGTGGAGTCCATCATGCGCGGCGTGTCGAGCTTTAATGTGGGAACGATCGCTGGGCGGGAGCCGGTCGCGATGACGATGCGATCGAAGCTGAGCGATTCTTCCGAGCCACCGGATTTCCTTACACGCAGCGTCGTGGAATTCTCGAATGCGGCGCTTCCTTGCACGTACTTCACCTTGCGCTGCTTGGATAGAACGCCCAGGCCACCGGTCAATTTTTTGACCACGCCCTCTTTCCACGAACGCAAGCGTGTAAGATCAATTTTCGGGGCGGCGAACTCAATTCCCCAAACCTTGGCCTGGTGCGATTCCTCCAGCAACTTGGCGACATGAAGCAGCGCCTTCGAGGGAATACAGCCGCGGTAAAGACAGACTCCGCCGGGATTCAGTTCGGGATCCACCAGGGTGACCGTCATGCCGAGATCGGCGGCGAGGAAGGCGGCGGCGTACCCTCCGGGGCCGCCGCCGACTACTGCAATGTTCAAGTCTGCCATTGGTCTGCTTTCAAATTTGAATCCACAACCGAAGGAAAAGTTTGCGCCATGAAAACAAGTTCAAGGTGAATGAATCCCAGTAGAGCCGCCAACATCTCGCCAGCTCCAGCCGACGGGTCGGACAGGATCTCAAAATGCTTAAGACATGTTGCTCGTAGGTCGCGGAAGCTCGATGTCATTCTCCGATCAAAGTTCCACTTGGCAAGATCGTCTCTTATCCCATGGCAGTGATGCGCAAGAGAATAGAACCAATCGATGCCAGAGCGAATCCTATCCGCCACGAACTCGGCTTCATCGGGGGGAGGCTCATCGCCAACATCCAGTAGAAACTTATGAAAGTCGCAACTGACACGGATTGAGATGCGTAGAAATTCCCGCTCCTTAGGTGACTCAAAAAGATCCTCAGTGGCAGCCACAATGCGAGTTTCGATTTCCTGAGTTTTTTCTTTTACATATGCCACATCTTCCTGAAGCTTCTTATTGCGCAGTGTCTCGATGTGTGGCAACTCTTGCATGCGAAGATCGAATACTTTTATCCCTGAACTGACAACAGGAACGGCTGTTCAAACGCCTCCGCAATCCAGCGCACGAAACGCGCCGCATCGGCGCCGTCAATCAGCCGATGGTCATAGGAAAGCGAAAGCGGCAGAATCAGTCGCGGCTCGAACTTGCCGTTAATCCACTCCGGCTCCGTGCGCGAGCGTGAAAGTCCGAGGATCGCAACCTCCGGATAATTCACGATAGGCGTGAAACCGACTCCGCCAATGCCGCCGAGATTGGTAATCGTGAACGTGCCGCCCTCCATATCCGCGGGCGTAAGTTTTTTGTCGCGTGCTTTCTTCGAGAGCTGCGACAACTCGACCGCCAGTTCGACGATGTTTTTCTTGTCGACCTCCCGGATCACCGGAACCAGCAGGCCGCGATCGGTGTCGGCGGCCACGCCAATGCTGATGTATTGCTTGTAGACGATTTCTTCTTTTTCGATGTCGATGCTGGCATTGAACTGCGGAAATACTTTGAGCGCCGCAGCGCAGACTTTCAGAGCGATGGCGGTGACCGTCATCTTGCCGCCGGCTTCTTCGGCCTTCGGCGCGAAGCGCGCGCGCAGTTGCTCGAGTTCGGTGATGTCGGCGCGGTCGTGCTGCGTGACGTGAGGAATCGTGTTCCAGGCTTCGGCCAGGTGTTCGGCAGTCTTTCGGCGGACTCCGCGCATGGAGACGCGCTCGATTTTGCCCCACTTAGCGAAGTCCGGAAGCTGAGGTTGGGCGAAGTGTCCGGCGCGTGGCGGCGCCTGGGCTGCGGTCGCGGCGGCCGACAGCAATCCCTTCGCGTACCCCTTGACGTCGTCTTCGCTGATGCGTCCGCCGGGGCCCGTGCCCTTCACCTCGTAGATGTCAACGCCGACCTCGCGCGCAAATCGCCGCACATGCGGGGCTGCGGGAATGGGCTGGCGATGTTCGGTGCCTGCAACTTTTCCCAGTTGGGCTGGCATGCTGAAACCAGGTCTGGTCGCCTGTGGTTGGTCGGGCGGCAGGGCCTGCTCTTCCGTTTTGCCCTCGGCGCGAATCGCGGCCTGAAATGCCAGGCGCGCTCCGTGCTGTCCGGAAACGTGTTCGACCGGAGCGTTGCTTGTGCGCGTCGGTTCAGCTTGAGCCGGTGCCCCGCCTTCCAAGGTGAAGATTACCTGCCCTACTTTGATCTTCTCGCCTTCTTTTACTTTGACATCTTTCACTATGCCGCTGACCGACGACGGCACTTCCACCACGGCCTTGTCGGTCTCCAATTCCATGACCGGCTGGCCCTCCGAAACTTTCGTGCCGGGCGCGATCATCAAGCGAACGAGGTCGCTCTGCGAAATGTTTTCCCCGAGTTCGGGAAGTTTGAACTCGCTGGCTCCGGACCTGAGCGACGCAGCCGACTCCCGGGGAGCGGAAGGACGAGTGATGGGAGCAGGAGTTACAGCCGAATTGGCTTCCACGGGCGCTGGGGAAGAATCGGCGTCAGCATGCTTTTGCTGCGCATCCTCCTTCTGAATTGGTTTTTGCTGAACGGGCGAAGGCTCCGGGGCTGCGGTCCGCGCGGAAGATTCCAGAGACGGTTTGCCCTCCGCACCGTCCACCGTAAAGATGACCTGGCCAACCTTGATCTTGTCGCCTTCTTTGACTCGAATTTCCTGCACCGTCCCGCTAACCGACGACGGCACTTCGACGACCGCCTTGTCAGTTTCCAGTTCCATGACTGACTGACCGGTGCTGACATTGGCGCCTGGCGCAACCATCAGGCGCACGAGGTCGCCTTGTTCGATATTTTCTCCCAGCTCGGGAAGTTTGAATTCAATCACCGCGTCGTTCCTTTTCTATATCTCATTTTCGACCGGCAGCGCCTGAAGGCGCGTTCCTTAATGCTGCCCTAACGGCACGCCTGAAGGCGTGCCCTGATACGAACCGCGGATCCTATTTCGCGGCCCGATCTTCAGCGACCCAGTCTCAGCGACCCGGTCTCAGCTGATCGCCGGATTCGCTTTCTCAGGATTGATTCCCAGTTCCTGAATCGCTCGCTTCACCACGTCACTGCCAATTTTTTTCTCCCGCGCCAGCGCTCCCAGCGTCGCCAGGACGATGTGCTTGGCATCCACTTCAAAAAAGTCGCGTAACGCGGTACGGTTCTCGCTGCGGCCGAAACCGTCAGTCCCCAGAGAGACGAGTTGTCCCGGCACCCATTTGCCCAAACTCTCCGGCAGCACCTTCATATAGTCAGACGCCGCAATGAACGGCCCCGCGGCGTCCTTCAAAGTCTGCGTCACGTAAGGAACCTTCGCCGACTCCCCCGGATGCAACATGTTCCAACGTTCGCAATCATTGCCGTCGCGATAGATCTGCTTATAGCTCGTCACGCTCCACACATCGGCGCCCACACCATACTTTTCTTCCAGAATCTGCTGCGCCTTGAGCACTTCGTACATGATCGTGCCGCTGCCTAGCAGTTGCGCCCGCAACTTGGAGTCGCTCTTTGCCGAGGTCTTGAAGCGATAGAGCCCCTTCAGTACACCTTCGCGAACATTTCCTTCCGCGGGCATTTCTGGCATCGGGAGCGGTTCATTGGTGACCGTCAGATAATAGAAGATCGACTCCTGATCGACATACATGCGCTTGATGCCATCCTGAATAATGATGGCGATCTCGTAGGCGAACGCAGGATCGTAGGCCAGCAGGTTCGGGACCGGAAGCGCGAGCACATGGCTGTGACCGTCCTGGTGCTGCAATCCTTCGCCGGCGAGGGTCGTGCGGCCCGCCGTGCCGCCGACTAAAAATCCGCGGCAGCGCATATCGGCGGCAGCCCAGATCAAATCGCCGATTCGCTGGAAGCCGAACATCGAGTAATAAATAAAGAAGGGGATCGTATTGATTCCGTGATTCGCATAGGCGGTGCCTGCCGCGATGAATGAGCACATCGATCCAGCCTCGGTAATTCCTTCTTCCAGAATCTGCCCGTTCTTGGCCTCTTTGTAATAAAGCAACGTATCCATGTCGACGGGTTCATAGTTCTGGCCTACGCTGGAATAAATTCCCACCTGCCGGAATAATCCTTCCATGCCGAACGTGCGAGCCTCATCGGGAACGATGGGCACAATCAGCTTGCCGAGTTCAGGATCGCGCAGCAACTTCGCCAGCAGGCGGACGAAGACCATCGTGGTGGAAACGTCGCGACCGTCCGTGCCTTTGTGGAATTCCTCGAAGTGAGAGTCGGGCACGGATTTCAGCGCGGCGGCCCGCACTTTGCGTATCGGCATGTATCCGCCAAGCTGCTGCCGGCGCGCCTGCATATATTTGATCTCGGCGCTGTCGTCGCTCGGCCGGTAAAATGGCGCCTCATGCAGTTCGTCGTCGGGAATGGGAATTCCGAAGCGTGAGCGGAACATTTGCAACTCGTCTTCATTCAACTTTTTCTGTTGGTGGGTGATGTTCCTGCCTTCACCGGCTTCGCCCAGTCCATAGCCTTTGATCGTCTTGGCCAGAATGATCGTCGGAGCGCCAGTGTGATCGACCGCAGCCCGGTAGGCGGCGTGCACCTTGATCGGATCGTGCCCGCCCAGACGCAAGCGCGCCAGTTGATCGTCGGAAAGATGCTCGACCATTTTTAGCAGCCTGGGATCGCTGCCAAACAAATTCTGCCGGAAGTAAGCTCCGCTCTCGACGAAATACTTTTGATACTGCCCGTCGCTAACTTCCCCCATGCGTTTGACCAGCAGGCCATCGCGATCGTTCTGAATCAGGTTGTCCCAATCGCTGCCCCAAATAACTTTGATCACGTTCCATCCCGCACCGCGGAAAATAGCTTCCAGTTCCTGAATAATTTTTCCGTTGCCGCGCACCGGGCCGTCGAGCCGCTGCAAATTGCAGTTCACTACGAAGATCAGGTTGTCGAGTTTTTCGCGGGAGGCCAGCGTGATCGAGCCCAGCGACTCGGGTTCATCCATTTCGCCGTCGCCCAGAAACGCCCAGACCTTGCCTCCGGTCGATTCCTTCAACCCGCGATTTTCTAGATATTTGATGAAGCGCGCATGGTAAATCGATTGGATCGGTCCCAATCCCATCGAAACCGTGGGGAACTCCCAGAACTCAGGCATGAGCCACGGGTGTGGATAAGAACTCAGGCCGCCGCCGGGCTTCAGTTCGCGGCGGAAGTTTTGCAACTTCTCTTTCGAAATCCGGCCTTCAAGATAAGCGCGCGAATACATGCCCGGGGCCGCGTGTCCCTGGAAGTAGACGACATCGCGGTCTCCGCTTTCCGTTTGCGCGCGAAAGAAGTGGTTGAAAGCAACTTCATACAACGTGGCAGCGGACGCGAAAGTCGAAATGTGTCCGCCAATGCCTTCCTGAATCTTGTTGGCGCGAACCACCATGGCCAGCGCATTCCACCGAACCAGGCTCTTGATGCGGCGCTCCATCTCCTGGCTGCCGGGAAACGGCGGCTGTTGACGCGTCGGAATCGTGTTCTGATAGGGCGTCGTCGCCGAAAAAGGAAGATTGACGCCGGCTTCACTCCGCGCGTGCAGCGCCAACTGCTGCAACAATCGTCCTGCTCGGTTGGGACCGCCTTGGGAAAGAACATAATCCAGAGAATCGACCCATTCCCTGGTTTCCAAAACCTCTAAACCATCAGTTTCCGTCTGAGCCACGTATGGTATCTCCGTAGAAGAATGCGCAGTAGTCCATCATAGTGCAAACCGGAGGATTTTTGCTGGTGGGCCAGAGGAGTGGTCAGAGTTCGAGTGGCTGGCGATCCGAAGAGTGATCGGATGCGAGTTCGATAGGTAACGGCCGGATTCGGCCCGCTGATCGACGCGTTCGCACGATTGCTCCACCAACAACGATCACGAACGGGTCGGCCAATGACCATAGCATCCAGCCAACATCGATAGGCAGATGAGTGGCTACCCATAGCAAGGCAGCGCCAATCAACGCGCAACGCGCGAGAGCTAGCGTGATTGTGGCGACCATCTCCCGCCCCTTGGCCGCCCATGCGACGATGCATCCGACTAACATCGACAGGATGAGGTGTTCGATCAACATTCCTTTCAGCAGCCACATGTAAGCCTGAAAATGGGACGACCAGAACAATAGGTATCTGTCCGTAACCGCTGACAGCGCCTTGCCGGGCAAGCCCTTGACAAACCCACCCACAAAAAACCCTCCAATTATGGGGGCAGCGGTCCGCCAGGGGGCGGCGCGGAATGCAGTGCAGAACAAATGCCCGGTCGTCTTCACGCTTTGCCGCCAATACCAGCGTCGAGCCGGAGCAACTCCGGCTTTCGATGCGATATGGCAGAACTCCTCACACAAGTCCCCAACCATGGATTCTTCTTCGCTAGAGACGAACAGATTCACCAGCCAAGTGGCCAAGCGCGGCGGCCGAACGAGATATGCGCGTGACGTCATGAGTAGCTCCGAGCGAGGCCGAGTCCCTCCGTCATTTTGTGGAGTGCACGCTGCGTGCGGTTCACCGCCGTTACTCCCTTGGCTGTGACCCGAAAGAACCGTTTCGAACGCCCGCCACGCTCCGGCGTAGGATCGCCGCGGCGGGACTTGACATACCCTTTGCTCTCCAGGCGATCGAGCGTGGCATAAACTGCGCCGATCGATACCTCGCGCTTCGCGCGGAATTCGATCTCCTGCCGCACCGTGACCCCATAGGCTCGATCCTCCAGCCGCAGCAACGCTAGGACAACGATGTGCTCAAATTCGCCGAGATAATCGCGTCCGTTCATTATCTATACAATATAGAGCAAATGTCCACCGGTCAAATCACCGATGTGGTGCTTGCTTCCGTGGCCAGACCCTCCTTAGAATCGCTCACCGGCGGTTCGCGCAGGAGGACTCCATGTTACGAATCGTATTGCTGTTGGCTGTACTGCTTGTGCTGATCGTCCTTGTTCCGCGCCTGTTGTCGCGCTCGTCCACTCCTTCCGAAGGAACGAACGCACCCGACTTCACACTGCCATCGCAGGAAGGCTCGCCTGTCAGCCTGAAAGACTACGGGGGAAAGTGGGTCGTCCTATATTTCTATCCGAAGGATCAGACTCCGGGCTGCTCCCGCGAAGCCCACAACTTTCAGGTGGACCAGCCCAAGTATGCCGAGCGCAACGCAGTCGTATTGGGCGTGAGTCTCGATAGCGTCGATTCGCACAAAAAGTTCTGCGCCAAAGAAGGCCTGAATTTCAAACTCCTGGCCGACACGGATCACAAAGTGACCGATTCCTATGGATCGCTGACCAATCTCGGCCTGGTGAAGTTTGCCGCGCGGCATACTTTCCTGATCGATCCCAGCGGCAAAATTGCGAAAGCCTATACCAGCGTAGATCCGCTCAAACATAACGCCGAAGTACTGGCTGAATTGGATTTGTTGCAGAAAACTCCGGGTGTTCCGCGTTAGAGAATTGGCGATGACTTTAGCTTTTCGTATCAGGCTATGCCTTCAGGCATAGCGCAAAGTCGATTTTAAGGATGAAACCTTGCAGCACGTGCGGCATCGCTGAAGCGAAGCCCTGATACGAACCATACAGCACGCGTAAACTATCGGAATGGCAACTGCGGCCAGCAATCACGTGCGCCGTCCCGCCGAGTACCGCTTTCCGCCCGGCTTCCAGCGAAATCTCTTGTGGTTCGCTTTCCGCAGGTTTCGGCCCGCGAATCCCATTCTGCTGTTTCAGCGCCTGGCCGAGGAATACGGCGACATCGCGCATTACAAGATTGGATGGAACCATATCGTCTTCCTGAACCACCCCGACTACTTCCGCGAAGTGCTGGTGGTGCAGAACGACAATTTCATCAAAGAGCGCACGGTACAGCGCACAAAGATGCTGCTTGGCGAGGGCATGATCACCAGCGAAGGCGCGCAACACCGCACTCAGCGCCAAGTGGCGCAGCCTGCATTTCATCGACAGCGCATCCCAGAATACGCCAGCGTCATCGTCCACGAGGCATCTCGCATGCGCGACCGCTGGCGACCCGGCGAGCAGCGCGACATTGCCATCGACATGATGCAGCTCACGCTCAACGTAGTCGCGCAAACTCTGTTTGCCACCGATCTTCGCGAAGAAGTAGACGAACTTGCCAGCGCGCTCAACCGCATCATGAGCCTCTACAATTTTATTGTGATGTTGCCGGCCGCTGAATGGCTAGTGCACATGCGGCCCCCAGGGCTGGCCGGTTTCGTCAGAGCGCGCAAGCGCATTGATACAGTCGTCTACAGAATGATCGCCGCGCACCGCCAGCGAGATTCCCAGGGAGGCAGCCTGCTTGATCTCATGCTGGCCGCCTCGCCGGACCAAAGCGCCGCTTCGGAGCAATCATTGCGAGATCAGGTCATCACCATTTTTCTGGCTGGCTATGAAACCGTAGCCAATGCTCTCTCCTGGACTTGGTATTTACTCTCGCAAAATTCCGAGTGCGAACGCCGCTTTCACCATGAGATTGACTGCGAACTGCAAGGCCGCCTGCCCACGTACGGCGATATTCCGCGTCTCCGGTACGTAGAAATGACACTGGCGGAATCCATGCGCCTTTACCCCCCGGCATGGGCCATGGGCCGTAAAGCGCTCGCCGATTTTCGACTTGGAGAATTTCTTCTGCCTGCGAAAACCACCGTGCTGATGAGCCAGTTCGTCGCCCATCGCGACCCGCGCCTTTTTCCCGATCCTCTGCGCTTTGATCCGGAACGCTTCACCCAGGAAGCCAAGTCGCGGCGAACTAAGCTCACCTACTTTCCGTTCGGCGCCGGAGTTCGGCAATGCATTGGGGAATCATTTGCGTGGATGGAAGGAGTGTTGCTGTTGGCCACCCTGGCGCAAAAGTGGAAGTTAAGACTCATTCCCGGACATCGCGTGGAACCCGAGCCGCTCATCACGCTGCGGCCAAAATACGGCATGCAGATGCGACTGGAAGCGCGGAGCGACCCACAAGTGATGTCGGGGCACTAACTTTCCCTCGTACGCTGGGCGCGCAATTACTTCGGTTGAATAGAGGTCTCGTCCAGCCTATGCCACTCCCGAGCGGCGCATGGCAAAAAGAATCGCCCAGCCAACCAATCCCGCCGCATAGAAGAATACGAGCCCGAATACGATGCCCGGCAATAACGTAGAGTGCGCCGGATGGATCGGCGCGACCGGGGGATTCGTGTAGGGAAGCGACTGCTGAATCGCTTCTCCCCTTTGAATTGTCATCACCACTCCCGCCAGAATGATCGTCATCAGAATGGCAGTCGTTTTTGGAAAACGAAATTCGTTATGCATCGTAAGCCTCCTCGTTGGAAACCATAACCAGACAGAATCGCCGCCCGCCGCGTGCCAGTGCTCCTGCAAGGCTCCGGCCAAAACTCCCGCGATTTCGCGAATACACCACCAACTTCGCGGGAAAAGCCCCTTCGTCGCACTCTCAGCCTGCAATTCGCGGAAGACGGCAATCATCTCCTCGCCGAACCGTTCGCGGTGGAACGCGGGGTAAAGACGCAGCGCATGCCGATAAAGGATTAAGCCAAACATTGATCCGGCGGACATCCGATCATGCCTCCTTCGCCGCGATCCGCAGATTCGCCAGACGAGTGAGATGCTTCATCCGGCCCACTTCAAACTGCAAGTTTCTGCGTCCCCGCGCCGTCAGGCGATAAGCCTGCCGCCCGCGCGAACTCTCCTGCTCCTTGAATGGCTCGATCCACTCTTCATCCAAAAGCCGTCGCAGCGCGCCATACAGCGTACCAGTGCTCAGCATCACGCGTCCGTCGCTCATGTGCTCGACGTCCTTAAGAATCGAGTATCCATGCCGAGGCTGCTGCGCCAAACTGAGAAGAATCAACAGGACGGGCTCGGTAAGCGGCAAGAACTCCATCGTGTCCTTTGGCGACATGTCGTACAACGCCATATTGGACCATTCGTTCCCGAAAGTCAAGCCCGATTGCTCAGTGTACCTCAGCGCCCTCTGCGGTAAGAGTTTTTGGCTACACTCGACCTCGGAACCGGATGATGTGTCGCCGGTCGCGCTTGGACGGCCGGCCTTCCGGCAAAGTTTCGAATTGCCGCATCGCTTTCCGTTCGGCTGCCACTTTTTCCCGCAGGGCACGGCTCTCTTCAGTTTCGCGATAAAGCGTTTGCGCCACCGAAGCAGGCCCCCGCACTTCGCTGAGAAGCAGGACCTCGATCTGAAAATCGCCGCCTTCATTGGTCACGCGCAGCTTATCGCCAATCCTGACCTCACGTGCCGCCTTGGCGGGTTGCCCGTTCGACAGAATTCTCCCCAGTTCGCACGCTCGTTTCGCCAAGGGGCGCGTCTTGAAAAATCTCGCGGCCCACAGCCATGTATCCATTCGCACGCCGTTCATCGATCTATTCCTAGGGCCGTCCGCTAGGCCTTAAGTCAGAAATGAAAAATCAGATCGCTCGCCACTGTAAGCTGATTCTGCCGTCGCCCATAATCGTAAGCCTTCCTGTCCCAGGCACGTTCAAATCGCAACTCCGGACGCAGTTGCACCGTCGTACCGAACCAATGGCACCAGGCGATCGTATTCTCGGAATACTTGGTCGCGTATCCCGTACGCTGTCCCTTCTTGTCGTCAAGAAAGTCGCTACGAAACGACACGAAGTCATGCACGGATAATTCCTTCTGCAGAAAATTGACCAACGCATATTCGGGAGCGGTGCAACGGTGTTCCCCAGGCAAGCAGTAAGCCGCATTGGCGCCCGTTTCCGGCTGGATCGTCCCTCCCACAGCCGGCACGTCGCGCTCATACATGTACCAGCTTTCGGTTGCCATGTGCACCGTCTTCGAGAACTTGTGATACCAGGTGCCGTCATACTGCTGCAGATTGTTGTAGGCGTACTTGCCGCCGTTGATGCCGTTCGCGCATAGATAAAAGTTATCGTTCACCGACTTGGTCGTATAGCTCACGCAGGCCGTACCAGAAGGCTTCGCATCCGGCGTCCACAGTGCCACATCGTGCCCGCCCGTAATTCCAAGTTGCACCAGCCACTGAGCATTCATTTTCACCGTTGCTATCAGACCTGTATCTGTGAACGGATCGATCGCATACAGCAGCGAATGGCTGAAAATGTAGTTGTTCGGCGCCAACTGCGCCTCGATCCCCGGCACGGAGATGAATCGGCCCACTCTCACGGTCATACCCTGTGCAACTTTCGGAATGTAGATATCGACATATTCGAGTGTCGGATCGAAGCCATATTGCCGATGATCATTCAATAACTGGCCGCTGAAGTAGCCCTTCGCGATCGTGAAGCGATAATCCGTGCCATAAAGGGCCGTAAGGTGATAGCCCCAATCAATATGATCGCGCTGCACCGAATCCGGCAATCGCTCGGCGTACAGAACAAACTGGTTCATCTCCAAACGATTCGAATAGAGATCGTTGGCCTCCGGCGAGTTGCTGTTCGTTGAAGTGCTGAAGTTCACCGTCGGATCGATCCATCCATAAATTTTGGTCCGGCTCCTCGCCTCGTTAATGGCCGTCATCAGGGGATAGGTGTTCGTGTCCGCCTCACCAATCACCGGCGAGCCGCCGTACGACCAGTCTGAATTGGGGAATGGAGGAGAATCCAGCGGCGACGGAACCCCGCGCCGCGCTGGAGTCGGCGAAGAAGCAACCGTTCCGGACCAGTCCTGGCGATAAAAGTCCGCCCAGCGCGCAAAAAACCCCTTCGTGTTGGTATTGCTTGATTTCGGCGCATCGGGAGGCGGATCGGTCTGCCTGTCGGCCTGTTGTCCTTGAGAGGGATTAGAAAAAGAAGCGCCCCACAGGATCAGGCAAAGGTAATATCGAGCGCGGCGCGAGGGCTTGGTTCGACGCATGGAAGGGGCATGATCCATCAATCGAGAGGCAGATGCAAATCGGAGGTAAGGCAGTTAGGGAACTACAGGAAAAGACTGGAGGCGCGGGTCGGAATCGAACCGACGCATAAAGGTTTTGCAGACCTCTCCCTTACCACTTGGGTACCGCGCCCCTGCTCCATACGTTAGCGTTCCGGCCGGAAA
>Ga0073928_10001326_pt1 | contig 48384 bp, 44 predicted proteins | sample PaiPotPPA55metaG_FD_76969 | JGI IMG/M metagenome (GOLD analysis project Ga0073928, IMG submission 76969) | Iron sulfur acid spring bacterial and archeal communities from Banff, Canada, to study Microbial Dark Matter (Phase II) - Paint Pots PPA... ...
AGTTGACCTTGACTTGCCTCACCACGACACCCACGCAGGGAGCCGACACGACCTCACCCACAGACCAAAAGCGCGCGTGGAGGACGACCGGAGGAAGGACGACTCCCGCCGTACGAGGTCCGGCGTGGAGCGCAGCGGAACACCGGAACGTAGGAAGGCCAACCACCAACCGCCAACCCGAACCCACGAACCCCAACCCACAGACACAGCGGAAGCACCCTTATTTTACAAGCTGCGGTCGTTGGCCCACCGCGACAGCTCGTAGCGGTTCGAGAGTTGCAGCTTCCGCAGCACCGACGAGACGTGCGTCTCCACCGTCTTCACTGAGATCACCAGCTCCCGCGCGATCTCCTTGTACGCGTAGCCGCGCGCGATCAGGCGCAGCACCTCGCGCTCACGGGCCGTCAGGCGATCGAGTTCCTCGTCTACCGAGGCGGCGGCCGCCGCTCCGCTCGGTCCGGTGCCGGAGAACGCGTCGAGCACGAAGCCCGCGAGCTTCGGTGAGAAGACCGCGTCGTTCTCCGCCACCCGCCGCACCGCGTCTACCAGGTCCGCGCCGGAGATCGACTTGGTGACGTATCCCCGGGCGCCGGCGCGGATCACGCCGATGACGTCCTCCGCGGCGTCCGAGACCGACAGCGCCAGGAACCTCGTGTCAGGGGCCTTACCTGGACCGCCGCCGGCGTGCAGGCACTGGCGCAGCACCTCGAGGCCTCCGCCGCCGGGCAGGTGCACGTCGAGCAGGACGACGTCCGGCCGCCGCTCCGCGATGACCGCCACCGCTCCCGGCGCGTCCTGCGCCTCGCCGACGATCTCGACGCTGCCGCCCGCCGCCTCGTCCAGCTCCGCGCGCACGCCGGTGCGGAAGAGCTTGTGGTCGTCCACCAGCACCACCCGGATCGGCCGCGCGCCGTCCGCGCCGGCGTCCGCCGAATCAGGACTCGACGACGGTCCGCTCTGCGCCGCTGTGCTCTCCACCGCTCGGCCCTTCCTCGTTGTTCTCACGCTTCCGACGCTTCGCGGTCAGCCGCACCTCGGTGCCCTCGCCCGGCGCGGTGCGGATCTCGGCCTTGCCGCCGTGCCGCTCCATCCGGCCGATGATCGACCCGCGCACGCCCATCCGGTCGGGCGCCACCTGGTCCAGGTCGAAGCCGGGGCCGCGGTCCTTTACGAACACCTCGACGCGGTCCTCGCCCAGCTCCGCGTAGACCGAGACCGGCGCGTCCGGCGCGTACTTCGCCGCATTGACCATAGCCTCCCGCGCCGCCGCGACGCACGCTTCGAGCTGCGGGTCCAGCGGCGCGTCGCCGACCGAGACCACGTCGAGCCGCGCCCCGTGCCGGTCCTCCACCTCGGCCGCCGCCGCGCGGATCGCCTCGGCGAAGCTCTCCGCCGCGGCGTGCTCAGTGCCGTCAACGCCTCGTTGAGCCCGGCGAAGCCGGTCCTGCAGGGTGCCGTACAGCCATTCGCGCAGCTCACGCTCCTGCGCCCGGGCCAGCCTGGCCACCTGCGCCGGATCCTCGTAATGCCGCTGGATCAGGGTCAGCGTGTGCAGCACGGAGTCGTGCATCATCGCCGCGACCTCCGCGCGCTCCTGCGAGCGGGCCCGCTCGGTCCGCTCGTGCGCCAGATCCCGCAGGATCTTGAGGAAGAACGGCAGGCCGATCAGCGCCGCGCCGACCAGCAGGGCCAGTGAGGCGAGCAGCGTGCGGCCGGTCTCGGTCCAACTGGTGTTGCCCGAGGCGAGCACGAGGATCCCGCCGAGCGCGACGGCCGCGCCTAGGGCCGCGCGGCCCAGGTGGGCGGACGAGCGTGACCAGATGCCCTCGCCGTGCTGACTGCTGCCGGCCTCCCGCTGCGAGTCGTCCGCCTGACGCCACAGCACCGCAAGACCCAGCACGACCGCCATGAACGGCAGCACCGTCCGCCAGCCGCCGGGCCGGGCCACCGGCAGGCCGAAGAGCACCAGCACGCCGACCACGCAGAGCGCCAACAGCAGCAGGCGCAGCATCGGACGCGGCACCGAGCGCTCCTCCTTCGGCACCTCGCCGAGCGGCACGAAGATCCAGAAGCCCGCGTACGCGATCGCACCGAGCGCGCCGATCCAGGTGAACAGGACGAACACCAGCCGCAGCAGCCAGACGTTCACGCCGAGGTGCAGCGAAAGGCCCCGGCAGATGCCGCCGGCCAGCCGGCCCCGGCGCGACCGGTACAACCGGACGGTGTCCTCGGGCAAGGGCGGCGACATCATTTCCCCATCGTCACACGGACGCCCACCGCCGGGCATCGGGGATCGCCCCTGAGCCGTACCCTGAGATCCAGGCGGAACCGGTTCAGGGTGCGTTCCGGGCTGAGCCCGGTGGTGCCTTAGCGCCCGCATCGAGAATCCTGGACACCATGAGCGAAGAGACTACGAGAGGCCACACATCGCGTGGCCCGCTGCGCCGCGACCGGCGCTCGAAGGTCATCGCGGGCGTGTGCGGGGGGCTCGGCCGCCATCTGGACATCGACCCCGTGGTCTTCCGCATCCTGTTCGCGGTGCTTTCCTTCGTCGGCGGCATCGGCCTGCTGGCCTACGCCGCCGCCTGGCTGTTCGTGCCGCAGGAGGGCGCGAACCGCTCCGAGGCGCACCGGCTGCTGACCGGGAGCAACCCGCTGCTGGCCGTCGTCGTGGCGATCGGCCTCGGGCTCGGGGCGCTCGCCTCGATCTCCGCGCTGACCCAGGGCGCGACGAACGTGTGGCCGCTGTGGATGATCGCCGCGGCCGTGGTCGGCCTGCTGATCTGGCGCGGCGACATCAAGCTCGGCGGCGGGCGTGCCGAGTCGGTGCGCGCGCCCGAGCAAGCCCCGACGTGGTGGCAGCAGCCGGTCGGCGCGCCGGACGGTTCGCAGGCTACGACGACGTTCGGAGGGGAACCGTCGTCGAACCCGGAGACGGCCGGCGAGCCCGAGGACGCGCCGCCGTGGATCGACCTGTCGAACTTCGGCCCTAGCCCGGACCACGAGCAGCCGACGAAGTCGGCTCGCAACCGTCGGCGCGGCTACGGCGGCCTGGTCCTGGCGGTCCTGCTCGCGGCCACCGGCGCGCTCGGGCTGCTGGACGCGGCCGGACTGGTCAACCTGAGCTGGCTCTCCGGCGGCGCACTGGTCCTGCTGCTGCTCGGCGCGGGCATGACGCTGGGCGGCGCGTTCGGCAAGACGACGGGCCTCGTCCCGATCGGCCTGGTCCTGGCGATCCCGCTGATCACGCTGTCCGCGGTCAACGTCCCGCTGCGCGGCACCGTCGGCGACGAGACCTGGGCCCCCGCCTCCGCGGCGGCCACCCAGGGCGTCTACCAACTGGCGATCGGAGACGGAGACCTGAACCTCGCCGACGTCGTCCCGGGCGCGGGCAAGACGGTCACGGTCAGCGCCCAGGTCGGCGTCGGTGACCTGACGGTTCAGGTGCCGACGAACGTGAACGTGACGATTCAGGCGCACACCAGTATCGGCATCGTGGAAGACGACCGCTCGCAGGCAAATGACAACGGCAGCGCGGGCATCGGGGCCACCAAGACCATCGTGATCCCGGCGCAGGGCAAGGCCGAGGGCACGCTCGTGGTGAACCTCAACACCGGAATCGGCGACGTGGACGTGGAGGCGGGAGACTGATGTCGACTCAGTACGAGACGCGGCAAGAGCAGCAGGAAGAGCGTAAGAAGCCGCGGCCCGACGCCGCCTCGATCACGGCCGGCCTGGTGTTCGTGGCGATGGGCCTGATCTACCTGCTGTCCTCCGGCGGCCACCTGCACGCCGCGGCCCAGTGGACGGGATCCGTCCTGGTGCTGGGACTAGGCCTGGCCTGGGTCGTCGGCGCGATCACCCGCAGGCGACGTTAGAACCCTTCGTCAGTCCTCGGCCATGGCGATGTCCAGGGCGTAGTCGTCGGTCTCCAGGCCGGAGGCGGTGACTACGCGGACCGTCCAGGGGCCGGGGTCGACGTCGAAGGGGATCGGCACGGTGACGGACGTGTCGGTGGGGTTGGTGAAGCCGCCCTCGACGCCCGGCACCAGCGGCACGTGGATGTGGATCGGGCCGAGCTTGACCACTATCCGGGCCAGCTGCTCGGGCTCGGCGGCGGCCGGCGGGACGAAACCCAGGCCCCTGATCTCGATCTCGTCGCCCTGGCGGACCGGGCCGTCCAGGCCGCCGGGCGGACGGACCCGCACGACTGAGACGAGCACCGGCTGGCGGGACTCGACGAGGCGGATCGCCGCGTAGAGCACCGCCGCGGCCAGCGAGATCCAGACGACGGTGGACGGGAGCGCGGGGAGTTCGTACGGGTTCTTCGCCAGGCCGGCGATCAGGAAGATGACCGCCGCCGCGTACGAGGGCAGCCACACGGCTGCGGCGAGCGAGCCCACGCCGGTCTCGTCGACGACCAGGTCCCGCAGTTGGGAGCGCTGACCGGGGAGGTAGGGGACGGACCTGCGGCGCATCCGGGCCGCGGCCACCGTGTTGGTGATGACGGAGACGAGTATCGGGGCCGCGAGCAGGGCCAGGTATTCCCAGCGGGGGTGGGAGATCGCGGCGCTCACGTCGGCGCGTTCGGCCGCGGTGTTGGCGGCGAAGTCCTCGACGGCGAAGTACACGAGCGCCGTGCTCAAGGCGGCGCCCCACAGCAGGCCCAGCGCCTTGGCCGGGGAAAGCCGTCCGTCCGCGCCGACCATGAAGCACAGCAGTCCGCCGACCTCGCTGTGCACCAGGCTCAGACCGGTGACGAGCAGGGCCAGCGCGGCGAAGGCGAACAGCACCGCGGTGCGCGGCAGGGTCCACGAGCCGGCTATCGGCGCCGTCGCCAGGTCGATCACCATGACCAGCCCGGCCAGGCCCCAGCTGCCGCGCATCGCCCGGCGGCCGGCCAGGGCCAGCCAGGCGGAGTTCTCGGCCCGCGCGGCCACCGCGAGGCGCTGCGCCCGGCGGCTCAACTCGTCCGATATCCATTGCCGCGCGCCGCTTTCCGAATGCGACAACGCCGCCGGTACGCCCTCGTTCTGCGCGTATTCGCGGCAGCGCTCGGCGAATTCGGCCAGCTCCCGTTCGTACTCCTGACGAACGCTGGCATGGTTCTCCGGGGCCTGCACCACCGCGAAATCCCTCCCACCGGGCGAGCCTGCTGAGGATCAAAAGCCCGTATGGGCGCTGAGATGCTACACCCCGGTCGGAGCGGTCCTCGGGCCGTCCCGGGGATGGCGCTCAATCTGTGACCAGAGTTCAACAATTCCTTTCCAGGGAAGACGAACTGTGAACTCCGGCGATACCGATTGATGACCGAACGAGTACTACTCCCACTCGATGGTGGCCGGGGGCTTCGAGGTCGCGTCGAGTACGACGCGGTTGACGCCCGGCACCTCGTTGGTGATGCGGGTGGAAATCGTGGCGAGCACCTCGTAGGGCAGCCTGGTCCAGTCCGCGGTCATCGCGTCCTCGGAGGAGACAGGACGCAGCACGATCGGGTGGCCGTAGGTGCGCCCGTCGCCCTGCACGCCCACCGAGCGGACGTCGGCGAGCAGCACGACCGGGCACTGCCAGATCTCGTCGTCGAGCCCGGCCGCGGTCAGCTCCTCGCGGGCGATCGCGTCGGCCTCGCGCAGCAGGTCGAGCCGCTCCTCGGTGACCTCGCCGACGATCCGGATGCCGAGGCCGGGGCCGGGGAAGGGCTGGCGGCCGACGATCTCGCGCGGCAGCCCGAGCTCCGCGCCGACCTTGCGCACCTCGTCCTTGAACAGCTTGCGCAGCGGTTCGATCAGCTTGAACTGCAGATCCTCCGGCAGGCCGCCGACGTTGTGGTGCGACTTGATGTTCGCGGTGCCCGCGCCGCCGCCGGACTCGACGACGTCCGGGTAGAGCGTGCCCTGCACGAGGAACTCGACCGGCTCGCCCTCCGCCGCGGCGTCGGCCAGGATCTCCCGCTCGGCCTGCTCGAAGACGCGGATGAACTCGCGCCCGATGATCTTGCGCTTCTCCTCCGGGTCGCTGACCCCGGCGAGCGCGTCCAGAAAGCGGCGCTTCGCGTCGACCACCTTGAGGGCGACGCCGGTGGCGGCCACGAAGTCCTGCTCGACCTGCTCGGCCTCGCCCTTGCGCAGCAGCCCGTGGTCCACGAAGACGCAGGTCAGCTGGTCGCCGACGGCCCGCTGCACGAGGGCCGCGGCCACCGCGGAGTCCACGCCGCCGGACAGGCCGCAGATCACCCGCTTGCCACCGACCTGCTTGCGGACCGCCGCGACCTGCTCCTCGACCACGTTCTCGGTGGTCCACTCGGGCTTGATCCCGGCGGCGTTGTACAGGAAGTTCTCCAGCACCCGCTGGCCGTATTCGGAGTGCAGCACCTCGGGGTGGTGCTGAACGCCGTAGAGCTTGCGCTCGTCGTCCTCGAACGCGGCGACCGGGGTGCCCGCGGTGGACGCGGTGACCTTGAACCCGGCCGGGGCGGCCACCACCGAGTCGCCGTGCGACATCCACACGGTCTGCGCGGCCGGGCTGCCGGTGAACAGCGTGGAGGAGATGTCCGAGACGGCGAGCGCGGTGCGCCCGTACTCCCGCGTGTCGGTGTTGTCGACCGTCCCGCCGAGGGCGCGCGCCATGGCCTGGAAGCCGTAGCACATGCCGAAGGTGGGGACACCGGACTGGAACAGTTCGGCTCCGACGTTGGGCGCGCCCTCGGCGTATACCGAGGACGGGCCGCCGCTGAGGATCACCGCGGCCGGCTTGCGCTCCAGGATCTGCGCGACCGTCCAGGTGTGCGGCACGATCTCGCTGTAGACCCGCGCCTCGCGCACGCGGCGGGCGATGAGCTGGGCGTACTGCGCGCCGAAGTCGACGACCAGGACCAAGGGGGAGGAAGAGGCGTCATCCATGATGGGGTTGATTCTACCGGGCCGCCGCCTGTTCGCTTCGCTCACCGAAGAACACTCGGGCCTTCGTGAGCGAAGCGAACAGCCGCGGAGCGGAAGCGAGGTCCCACAGCCGGGTCCGGCGACCGGAAGCGCCTGACCCGAGCCGATCGCTCCGGATCCATTCAGCGGGGACAACGACTGAGCGGACTTCCGGTTACGCGGGCGGGCGCCGTCCGGAGCGGCCGGGCCGTCGGTCGCGGGGCGGTGTACGCGCGCCGTCAGACGCGGCCGCGGCCGAGTTCCAGCAACGCCATGGCCACGCTCGTGCCGGGGCGGCCCAGCGACCGCGTGTAACGGCCGATGACCTCGGTCTCCCGGCTCAGGTCGAGGCGGCGTCCGCCGTCGGCGATGCGGGCGGTCTGGATCTGCGCGGAGACGGCCACCCGCCGGCGGATCAGCTCGATCAGCTCGGCGTCGATCGCGTCGATCCGTTCACGTCCGCCGGGTACGCCGAGCGCGGTCGAGGAATCGGCGGAGGACGCGGTGTCAGTCTCGGTCTGGAGGGTGGGCTCGGTGGCTGCGGTGCCGGTCATGGGGGAACTCCTCGGGGTCGGTCTCGGGCGCTACGGTCGCTTGCCTCCGACCGACCCCTGCCCCCCGGCGCCACAAACAACGGCCGCCCCGGACCAAGGATCGGTCCGGGGCGCCGTAGAGGTCTCGGCTGAACTTCTCAGCACTCGACGACATTGACGGCCGGAAGGATCCGGTCGCCATAGCTAAATCGCCGCGCACTGCTGCTCATGCGCACGACCCTAGCAGATAGTCGAGAACGTCCTCGCGAATTCCCGCATATCCGCCAAGAGCCCCGTCCTACTGCCAGGAGGCGGCGTTCGACTGCTCGGTCTGCGTGTAGGCCTCATGCGCGGCATCGACGGCCTGGCCGATCGCCCGCAGCACGTTGGTCAGGTCCGTCTGGGCCTGGTTCCACCGCTGCTGCTGAACCTGGTAGTTCTCGGCGGCCGTACCGGTCCACTGCGCGGTGATCGGCTTGAGCATGTTCTGCAGGTCCTCGAGCTTGGTGTTCAGGCTCGTGTTCGTGCTCTGAATCGACTGCGCGGCGTTCGCCAGCGCGGTGAATGTGACCAGAACCGAATCGCTGGGCATGGTCTTCTCTCCCCTCGAAAGAAATCTGTCTGCCGCGGCCCGCCACACGGGCCGCTCGACTACTTACAGGCCACCGAGCAGCTTGGCGATCGCGGAGGCGTTCTGCTCCTCGACCTGGGAGTAGTTCGTGGTGTTGCTGCCGAGGGCCTCGCCGATGGCCTGCAGGGCCTGGGTCAGCTTCACGCCGTCGGCCTGGAAGCGCTCCATCAGCTGCTGGAACGCGCTGGCCGCGGAGCCCTTCCAGGCACTGGCCACCGGCGCGAGGGCGCTCTCCAGACTGCGCATCTCAGCGCCGATCTCCTCCACGGTCTGCTGGACGGACTGAGCCGCCTTCTGCATAACTGCGAACTCTGTCGAGTAAGCGTCAGCCATTATTCGCCACCTTCCCCGTTCTTAGGAATGGTCTTCATCTCCGTCGCCGCCGCCGATTTCGGGGGCGAATCCCGGACCGGCGGCGTACCGCGAGCACGGCCCGCCCGACGCTCCCCGAACACCGTCAACGCGCGCGCTTTCGGTACAGCCTGCCCCTGAGGTGTCGACCGCGGTCTCTCCCGCAGGACCCAAACTACTTGGGGAGCGGTCGGCAGCGGTAGCCGAGGGCCCGATATTACCCTCCCTTTACGGTCCGGGCGGGCACCGGACCATCCCCGTGCGCCGCCCGAACAGCCCATGAATCAGGGCCCTGCTACCGAAGGCGGAAGGTCTTGAGCAAGCGCAGCGCCGAGCCGAGGGACTTGGTGTAGCGCTCCGGGCTCAGGCCCAGCGAGGGCGCCATCGGCAGCAGCGTCTGCCGGGCCACGGTCTGCACCTCGGTGTAGCGCCAGATCCCCTCGGCCCCGCTGCGCCGCCCGAGGCCGGAGTCGCCCATCCCGCCGGTGGGCGCCGCGACCGAGCCGAAGGCCGACGCGTAGGCCTCGTTGATGTTCACCATGCCGGTGTGCAGCCGCAGCGCCGCCTCCTTGGCGCGCTTGGTATCCCGGGTCCACAGCGAGGAGTTCAGGCCGAACCGCGTGTCGTTGGCCGCCTTGAGCACCTCGGCCTCGTTCTCGTAGCGGTAGAGCGAGACGACCGGGCCGAAGGTCTCGTCGGCGTAGAGCGTCATGCCCGGGGCAACGTCCGTCAGCACGGTCGGCTCGTAGAACAGCGGGCCTATATCCGGGCGGCGCCGACCGCCGGCGAGCACGTGCGCGCCCTTGATCCTGGCGTCCTCCACCTGCTGGGTGACGGTCTCGAGCTGCTTGGTGTTGGTCAGCGAGCCGACGTCCGCCGAGAAATCCAGCTTCGAGCCGAGCTTGAGCGCCTTGACCTCGGTGACGAAGCGGTCCACGAACTGGTCGTAGATCGCGTGGTGCACGTACATCCGCTCGACCGACAGGCACAGCTGCCCGGCCGACGTGTAGCAGGCGCGGATCGCCCCGGCCACGGCCTTGTCCAGGTCGGCGTCGTCGAACACGATCATCGCGTTCTTGCCGCCGAGCTCCAGCGAACAGCCGATCAGGCGACCGGCCGCCTGCTGCGCCACCTGCCGCCCGGTCCGGGTCGAGCCGGTGAAGGCGACGTAGTCGGCGTGGTCGACGACGGCGGGCCCGGTGACCGGTCCGTCGCCGGTGACCACCTGCCACAGTTCGGCCGGCAGCCCGGCCTGGACGGCCAGTTGGCGCAGGTAGACGCCGCTGAGCGCGGTCTGGTTGTCCGGCTTGTGCACGACGCCGTTGCCCGCGACGAGGGCGGGCAGGATGTCCATCGCGGCGAGGGCCAGCGGGTAGTTCCACGGGGTGATCACGCCGACCACGCCCTTGGGGTGCCGGTATTCGGTGACCTTGGTGAGCACCGGCAGCACGCCGAGCCGGCGGCGTGGACGCAGGTAGCCGCGGGAGGCGTGCGCGTAGTGCCGGGCGGTGGCCGCGGCGACGCCGATCTCGTCGAAGGCGTGCAGCCGGGTCTTGCCGGTCTCCACCTGGAGCAGGCTCAGCAGGTGCTCGGTGTTGTCGAGCAGCAGGTCGTGCAGTCGGCGCAGCACCGCGGCGCGCTCCCCGACCGGCCGGGCGGCCCAGGCGGCCTGCGCGTCGCGGGCCTTCTCGAAGGCGTGCCGCACGTCGCCGGGGCCGGACTGCGGCAGCTCCACGATCGTCTCCCCGGTCAGCGGCGAGACGATCTCGACGACCTGCGGGTTCGAGCCGACCGTGAGCTGGTCGACGAGCCGCGCGACGAACTCGCGGGGCAGGTAGGGCCGGATGGTCTCGAGCCGGTCGGCCGGTGCCGGTGCCGGGGTCGTGGTCGTGGGCTGCGCCTGAGCGGCCTCGGGAGCGTTCGTGGTGTCGCCAGCGGTCATAACCCAAAGACTAGGCCGGGGCAGCGGCTCGGGGAAACCACGTCAGCCGCCGAAGACCGGGGACGGGACGCAAAACTCAGGTCAAGACCCGTCGATCGGCTCCGGCTCAGACCACCGAGAGCGGCAGCAGCTTCTTCCCGGTCGGGCCGACCTGGATCTCGGTGCCCATCTGCGGGCAGACGCCGCAGTCGAAGCACGGGGTCCACCGGCAGTCGTCCACCTCGGTCTCGCGCAGCGCGTCCTGCCAGTCCTCCCAGAGCCAGTCCCGGTCCAGGCCCGAATCCAGGTGGTCCCAGGGCAGCGTCTCGATCTGGTCGCGCTCGCGGACCGTGTACCAGGCCACGTCCACCGGCTCGTCCTTCAACCCGCGCTCGGCCGCGGCCATCCAGCGGTCGTAGGAGAAGTACTCGGTCCAGCCGTCGAAACGGCCGCCGTCCTCCCAGACCGCGCGGATGACCTTGCCGACGCGCCGGTCGCCGCGGGAGAGCAGGCCCTCGACGATGCCGGGCTTGCCGTCGTGGTAGCGGAAGCCGATGGCCCGGCCGTACTGCTTGTCGGCGCGGATCACGTCGCGCAGTTTGCGCAGGCGGTCATCCGTGGTCGCCGCATCAAGCTGTGCACACCACTGGAACGGGGTGTGCGGCTTAGGGACAAAGCCGCCGATGGAGACGGTGCAGCGGATGTCCCGGGATCCGGTGGCCTCTCGGCCCGCCTTGATGACGTTGCGCGCCATCTCGGCGATCTGCAGCACGTCCTCGTCGGTCTCGGTGGGCAGGCCGCACATGAAGTACAGCTTCACCTGCCGCCAGCCGGCCGAGTAGGCGGCCGTGACCGTGCGGATCAGGTCCTCCTCGGACACCATCTTGTTGATGACCTTGCGGATCCGCTCGGAGCCGCCCTCCGGCGCGAAGGTCAGCCCGGACCGGCGCCCGTTGCGGGACAGCTCGTTGGCCAGGTCGATGTTGAACGCGTCGACGCGGGTCGAGGGCAGCGAGAGCGAGGTCTGCGTCCCCTCGTAGCGGTCGGCGAGGCCCTTGGCGACCTCGGCGATCTCGGAGTGGTCGGCGGAGGAGAGCGAGAGCAGCCCGACCTCCTCGTAGCCGGTGGCCTCGAGGCCCGCCTTGACCATGTCGCCGATGCCGGTGATCGAGCGCTCGCGCACCGGCCGGGTGATCATGCCGGCCTGGCAGAAGCGGCAGCCGCGGGTGCAGCCGCGGAAGATCTCCACGCTCATCCGCTCGTGCACGGTCTCGGCGAGCGGGACGAGCGGCTTCTTCGGGTAGGGCCACTCGTCGAGGTCCATCACCGTGTGCTTGGCCACCTGCCACGGCACGCCCGAACGGTTCGGCGCGACCCGCTGGATCCGGCCGTCGGCCAGGTATTCGACGTCGTAGAAGCGCGGCACGTACACGCCGCCGGTCGCCGCGAGCCGCAGCAGCAGCCCGTCCCGCCCGCCCGGACGGCCCTCGTTCTTCCACGCGCGCACGATGTCGGTGATCGCGAGCACCGCCTGCTCGCCGTCCCCGATCACGGCCGCGTCGATGAAGTCGGCGATCGGCTCCGGATTGAACGCCGCGTGCCCGCCCGCGATCACGACCGGGTGCGTCATGTCCCGGTCGGCCGCCGACAGCGGAATCCCGGCGAGGTCGAGCGCGGTCAGCATGTTCGTGTAGCCGAGCTCGGTGGAGAAGGACAGCCCGAACAGGTCGAAGTCCCCGACCGGCCGGTGCGCGTCCACGGTGAACTGCGGCACGCCGTGCGCCCGCAGCTGCTCCTCCATGTCCGGCCACACCGAGTAGGTGCGCTCGGCCAGCACGCCCTCGCGCTCGTTGAGGACCTCGTAGAGGATCATGACGCCCTGGTTTGGCAGCCCGACCTCGTACGCGTCCGGGTACATCAGCGCCCAGCGCACGTCGCAGGCATCCCAGTCCTTGACCGTCGAGTTGAGCTCGCCCCCCACGTACTGGATCGGCTTCTTGACGCCGGGCAGCAGGGGTTCGAGTTCGGGCCAGACGGACCGGCCGGTGATCCGGTCGAAGGTCGGTGCGCTCATGGGTCCAAGGGTAGCCGCCTTGCGTGGGGGCTCGGACAAGATGCAGGTCAACCGGTGGTCGAGCGACTCGGGTCAGTTCTTGAAGTTGTACACCTCGGCATGGGTGCCGATGGCCTCCCAGATGATGTGGATCTCGCCGGGTGTGACCTCGTCCCCGAAACGGAACAGCGCGCGGCCGTCCTTGGCCCAGGTGAGCGACCAGATCTCGGTGTTGACGAGCTTGTGTACGCGCAACTCCGGGCTGAAACCGCCACCGGCCTTCAGGTCCGCGATGAACACTGCCAACGCGCGACGGAACGCCGCCTTCTGTGCCGCGTCGAGCTTGCCGAAATGCCGCTGGAACGCCGCCAGGGCCTCGTACGTCGGCATCTAGTCGTCACCCAGGGATGCCAGGAACTCCTCTTCGGAGGCGAACCGCGTGCTGTGGCCCGCCAGCCGGTCCGCCTCAGCCTCGGCGACCCTCGCCTGCCACTCCGCGGTCCAGAACCAGGCCTGGTCGGCGGGAATCGACAACGCGGGGGTCAACACGATCCGCCCCTGCTCCTCGGTGACGATGAACTCGTCTCCCTCGGCCAAGTGCATCCGATCGGCGATCTCCCGTGGCACCGTCAGGATGTTCTTCTTGCGCAGGATCGTCTTGGCCGCTCGCTGCTTGTGCTTGGTCCGCATGGCGCACCCCTCCACCTGGACGACTTTCGTCCTAGCGTACCAGTCGGCTGATCAGCAGCCCATACCTACGCGTCTCTCAGCGCGCGGTCGACCGCAGCCGTACGTTCTCCAGCAGGCCGATCGCGATGAAGTTGGCGAACATCGAGGAGCCGCCGTAGGAGACGAAGGGCAGCGGGATGCCGGCCACCGGCATGATGCCCATGGTCATGCCGACGTTCTCGAACATCTGGAAGGCGAACCAGCAGACGATGCCGCTCGCGAGCAGCATCGGGAAGGTCTCGGTGGCCTGGCGGGCGATGACGCAGCCGCGCCACAGGACCACGGCGAACAGGCCGAGGACGGCCAGGCCGCCGACGAGGCCCAGTTCCTCGCCGATGACGGTGAAGACGAAGTCGGTCTGCTGCTCGGGCACGAACTGGCCGTTGGTCTGGGTGCCCTGGAACAGGCCCTGGCCGAACACGCCTCCCGCGCCGATCGCCAGGCGCGCCTGGTGGGTGTTGTAGCCGACGCCCTGCGGGTCGAGGTTGGGGTCGGCGAAGGCGGCGAAGCGGTTGATCTGGTGCTGCGCGAGCAGGTGCAGCTTGATCGCCGCGAAGGTGCCGAGGCCGCCGACGATGCCGAGCAGCGCGAGTCGGCGCAGGCGCACGCCGGAGATCACCACCATGCCGGCCGTGATCGCCACGACGACCATGGTGCTGCCGAGGTCCGGCAGCAGGCTGATGACGCCCATCGGCACGGCGGCGGCGAGCAGCGCGAAGGTGAGTTGGCGTCCGCCGGGTCGCGCCTCGTCGATCCGCCGGTCCTCGATCTGCGCGAGCATGCCTCTGCTGCGGCGCACGGCCGGGCGGTAGGCGAGGATCATCGCCAGCGCCATCACGACGCCGAGCTTGGCGAACTCGGCGGGCTGGATGGAGAAGCCGCCGCCGAGCTCGATCCAGGAGCGCGCGCCGTTGACGACGGTGCCGAGCGGGGAGAGCACGGCGAGCAGACCCAGGAACGAGAGCACGTAGACGATCGGGGTCAGCGCGCGCAGCCGCTTGTGGTCGAGCGCGGTGACGCCGATGGCGAGCGTGATGCCGACGAGCGCGTTGAGCGCGTGCCGCTTGAGGAAGTACTGCGGGTCGCCGCCGGTCAGCTCGGTGCGGTCGCGGGTGGCCGACCAGACCATGACCGCGCCGACGACCGCCAGCGCCACCGCCGCGCCGAACAGCGGCCAGTCGAAGCGCCGCAGCACGCCGCCCGCGCGGACCGCCGCGCGTCCCCGGGAGTCCGCGGGCCGGACCGGGGGAAGTCCCGCCGTCTCGCCGATGATCATGCGGCAACCCTTCGTTCGGACTCGGATGACGCCGCGTCGGCCGCTCGTTCGGACCCAGTTGACGCCGCGTCGGCCGCCGAATGGCGGATGATCATCGCTTGGTCCTCGTGCCGTCGAAGCCCGCGGGCGCCTCGCGCGGGGCCGGGGGCGGCGGGGCGACCGGCGGCCACTGCTGCGGGTACGGGAAGCTCACCGGGAGCAGCCCGTCCGCCGAGATCACCGGCAGGTTCGCCGGGGGCGCGGGCAGCAGCGCGTCGTTCGTCAGCGCCGCGCCGCCTTGCACGCCGAACATGGCCTCCTCGATCTTCTCCACCGCCGGGCCCGAGACCTGCGCGCCCTGGCCGCCCTGCGGGATCATCATCACGACCGCGTACTGCGGGTGGTTCGCCGGCACGACCGAGGCGAACACGGACGTCGGGTTCTGGCCGTACACGTCCGCGGTACCGGTCTTCGCGCCGACCGGGATCGTGTTCTGCGGCCACGCGCCGTAGACCCCGGACGCCGTGCCGACCTGGGCCACGCCCTCCAGCGCGCTCACGATGAAGTCGCGGGTGGACGTGGAGATCGGCACGTGGTTGACGATCTTCGGCTGGTAGGTGGAGACGGTCTTGCCGCCCGGCGCCATCACCGCCTGGAGCAGGTGCGGCTGGTAGAGCGTGCCGCCGTTGGCGATCGTCGCGTAGACGCGGGCCAGCTGAAGCGGCGTCACCTCGACGCCGCCCTGGCCGATCGCCTCGAGCACCGCGTCACCGCCGCGAAACTGCCAACCATCCAGGCAGTTCTCGTACGCGATCTCCTTGAGGTACGCCGCGCGCGCCGGGTCGGTGGCCGCGACGTCCGGGTAGCCGTCCTTGCCGTGCTCGCACCAGTCGGCCTTGTTCGCCTGCCAGGAGGCCAGCTTCTCGGCCCGCGTCTGGATCAGGCCCGGCGCCTCGCCCGGCAGGTCGATCCCGGTGTCGCTGCCGAGCCCGTAGTCCAGCGACATGGCCTGCACCGGGTCGGCCGGATGCGCGACGGGGTTGTTGCCGCCGTCGCGCAGCCACATGTCGTAGGCGATCCGGTAGAACACGGTGTCGCAGGAGACTTCGATGGCCTGCTTGAGCGAGATCGGCCCGTAGGCCTCGCCCTCGAAGTTGTGGAAGTCCTGGCTGCCGATGGCGAAGTCGGTGGAGCAGTCGTAGGTGCCGTCCGTGGAGAAGCCGTCCTGGAGCGCCGCCGAGGTCGTCACGGCCTTGAACGTCGAGCCGGGCGGGTATTCGCCCTGGTAGCCGCGGTCCAGCAGCGGGGTCCCCGCACTGGTGCTGGTCAGCTGCGCGTACACCTGCGGGCTGATGCCGCCGGTCCACACGTTCGGGTCGTACGTCGGGTAGCTGGCCATCGCGACCACGCCGCCGGTGTTGACGTTGAGCACGACCACGGCGCCCGAGTTGGCCTTGCCGTAGCTGTCCGTGTTCGTGTCCCAGACCGAGTGCGTGGACTGGATCGCGGCGGCGAGCTGCTGTTCGGCGATCGCCTGGACGTGCGCGTCGATGGTGGTGACGATGTCGTCGCCGGGCACCGGGTCGGTCTGCGAGACGGTGCGCACCGCGCGGCCCAGGTTGTCCACCGCGACCTCGGCGACGCCCGAGCGGCCGCGCAGGATCGAGTCGTACTCCTCCTCGAGCCCGGAGCGCCCGACCATGTCGGTGGGCTGGAAGTCGTTGCCCGGCTTGGCCAGTTCGGCCGGGGTCACCGGGGAGAGGTAGCCGAGCATCTGCGCGGCGTTGGCGCCGAAGGGGGCCGGGTACGTGCGCACGGCGGTGGCCTGCGCGGTGATGCCCGGGAACTTGTCGTGGTCCTCGAGGATCTCCAGGCCGATCGCGGTCGGCACGTCCACGGCCACCGGCACCGGCTGGTAGGGCGAGCCGGCCCAGCAGGGCTGGCTGACGGTCGCGGAGCACAGCCGGAGCTTCTGCGCGATCTGCGGTTCGGGCTGGCCGAGCAGCGCGGCGAGCCGGCCGAGCACCGCCTTTCCGCCGCCCGGCTGCGCTTCCAGGGTGCTGAGATCGGCGGTGACCTCGAGCGTGGTGCGGTTCTCGACGAGCGGGTGCCCCTGGTCGTCGAGGATGTCGCCGCGCACGGCCGCGGTGGAGACGGAGCGCAGGTCGTTGGCGGCCGCGGCGGCCTGGAACTCGGGCCCGGAGCGCACCTGCAGGTACCAGAGCCGGCCGCCGAGCGTGGCCAGCAGCGCGAGCACCAGGACCTGGACCACGCCGAGGCGGGCGCGGGCGCCCTCGAGTCGTTGGGGGCGGTGCATGGGAGAACTCCCGGGGATTGGTACGAGAAGTCTTATCGGGCTGCGATCTACTGAGCGGCGGTACGCACGGAAGCGGGCTCGCCTATCGCGTTGCCGACCGGGGCGAGCAGCAGCGTCCGGCGGCCGTCGGCGCGGCGGGCCAGCGCGGACAGGCCGGGCAGCACGAACGGGGTGGCCACCATCGTGTAGAGCCCGCAGGCCACGACACCGCCCGCGAGGCCCGCGCTGCTGAGCGTGCCGCCCTCCCCCAGCAGCGTGCCGAGCACGGCGTTGCCGAGCGTCGCGGCGCCCGCGTAGATCCCGGCGAGCAGGCTGGTGCGCAGCGCGGAGCGGCGGGCCTCGGCGGCGGTGCGGCCGGCCAGCGCGCCGACGAGGGTGAGCACGATCGCGTGCCGTCCGGCCGCGGTGACCGAGGGCGGGGCGAGGTCCACGGCGAGCCCGGCCAGGAAGCCGGTGACCGCGCCGAGGCCCGGCCCCCAGGCGGCCGAGAGCGCGAGGACCGCGAGCAGCACCAGGTCGGGTTCGGCGTACGGCAGGTGCAGCTGGGGCAGGACGCTGACCTGCAGTGCCAGGGCCACGGTGACGGCCGCCGAGGCGACCAGCAGTCGGAGCAGCGGGCGCATCAGTGACCTCCAGGCAGCATCGCGTCGCGCGGATCGGTGCGCACCGGCTGCACGACGATCCCGACCGTGTCCACGGCTGTCTCGTCCACGTACGTCTTGACCAGCGCGGTCCGGGTCAGCTGGCCCGGCGTGGCGAGCACCTGGCTGATCGTGCCGACCGGCACGCCGGGGACGCTGGTCGAGGCGTCGGCCGTGCCGAGCGTGAGCACGGGCTGACCCACCGCCAGTTTCAGCTGCGGGTCGAAGAACTGGACCCGCAGCGTGTCCGGGTCCTGCCCGACCGCGGTGCCGATCGGACCCGCGCCGGCCAGGCGCACGCCGATCACCGAGTCCGGGTCGACGGCCAGCAGCACGGTGGACGTGCTCGGCCCGACGCTCGCGATCCGCCCGACGAGCCCGGCGCCGGTCAGCACGGTCTGGTCCACGGCCACCCCGTCGCGGCTGCCCGCGTCGAGCGTCGCCGACCAGCTGCCGTCCTGCGTCGGGGCGAGGGCGACCAGCTGCGCGGGAACGGTGGCGAGCCCGCCGAGCGCGGTGACCTTCTCCAGCGAGTCCAGCTGCGCGGCCTGCGCACGGTCCTGCGAGGTGGTCTCGACCTGGCCCTTGAGCGCGGCGACCTGCGCCTGCAGGCTATTGATCCGCGCCGCGTCGCCTGCCGAGTGCCCCCAGCCGTCGAAGAGCGAGCCGACGCCCCGGGTGGCCGCGTCGGCGCCCCGCTCGACCGGCCCGAAGACGCTCGCGGCCACCGTCCTGGCCTTGTCCAGCGGCCCCTGCGCGCCCGGCTTGCCGCCCTGCGCGTCCACGGTGATCAGGATGAATCCGACCAGCAACAGCAGGCCGAGGCCGAGCCGGGTCCGGCGGGTGTCTCGCATGTATCAAGGTCCTCTATCGACGCGGGCTCGTCGGTGTTTCGGTCGACGGTTCTAACGACGGGCGCCGGCTCCGAGCACGGGCTGCAGCGCGTCGAAGTCCTCCACGCAGCGCCCCGAGCCGAGCACCACCGAGTCCAGCGGGTTCTCCGCGACCAGCACCGGCATCCCGGTCTCCCGGCGCAGCCGCTGGTCGAGGCCGCGCAGCAGCGCTCCGCCGCCGGTCAGCACGATGCCGCGGTCCATGATGTCGCCGGACAGCTCGGGCGGGCACTTGTCCAGCGTGTCGCGCACGGCGTCGATGATCTGCGTCACCGGCTCCTCCATCGCGCGGCGGATCTCAGTCGAAGTCAGAACAATGATCTTCGGCAGGCCGGAGACCAGGTCGCGGCCGCGCACCTCGGCGTGCAGCTCGCTGTCGGTCTCGTCGGCCGAGCCGATGGCCAGCTTGATCTCCTCGGCGGTGCGCTCGCCGAGCAGGATCGAGTACTCCTTCTTGGCGTACTGGATGATCGCGTTGTCCAGCTCGTCCCCGGCGACCCGCACCGAGTTGGCGGTGACGATGCCCGCGTAGGAGATGACCGCGACCTCGGTGGTGCCGCCGCCGATGTCGACGACCATGTTGCCGGTCGCCTCCTGGATCGGCAGGCCGACGCCGATCGCCGCGGCCATCGGCTCCTCGATCAGGTGCACCTGCCGGGCGCCGGCCGCGTCCGCCGCGTCCTCGACCGCGCGCCGCTCCACCCCGGTGATCCCGCTGGGCACGCAGATGACGACGCGCGGCTGGGCGAGCAGCCGGCGCGGGTGGACCTTGCGGATGAAGTAGCGCAGCATCCGCTCGGCGATCTCGAAGTCGGCGATGACCCCGTCCTTGAGCGGGCGGATCGCGACGATGTTGCCGGGCGTGCGCCCCATCATCTTCTTCGCCTCCGCGCCCACCGCCAGCACCGCGCCGTTGTGGGTGTTGACCGCGACGACGGACGGCTCGTTGAGCACGATCCCCCGCCCCCGGACGTACACCAGAGTGTTTGCGGTACCGAGGTCTACCGCGATGTCCCGGCCGACGACCGACATGCCCATGTGTGCATTTACCTTCCGCGAGAGCGCGACTGGCCTGCCGCGGCGGCGCGGCGCAATCACTCCGGGCGAAGGGAAGTTGACGCCGAGTGAGGGTTCCCGCCGATCCTAACCACAAGCACGGCCGTGTTCCGTGACGGTTGGGGTGGTTCCCGCCTGGCGTGTCGGAAGAAACGACCGTTCGCCTGCACGAGTGAACGGAAATGACACCGTGTCGCGTGCCGCCGGGCGTGTCGCGGCCGGCTAGCCCTCGGTGCGATAGTTCCGGTAGGTCGGCACCAGCACCGCGACCAGACCCATCCCGATCACCACCAGGACTCCGCCGCAGACGATCGCCGTTCGAGTGCCGAGCGCGGCGCCGGCCACGCCGTGCAGCAGGTCGGCCAGCCGCGGACCGCCCGCGACGACGACGGTGAACACGCCCTGCATCCGTCCCCTGAGCTCGTCGGTGACGACGGTCTGCAGAATGGACTGACGGAACACCATCGACATCAGGTCGGCCGCGCCGCCGAGCGCGAGGAACGTGGCGGCCAGCGTGACGTTCCCGGAAAGACCGAAGCCGATGATCGCCAGGCCCCAGCAGGTGACCGCGATGATCGTCATCAGCCCGTGCCGCCTGAGCCGGGAGAACGAGCCGGAGAGCAGTCCTCCGACGACGGAGCCGAGCGGGATCGCGGCGTAGAGCCAGCCGAGCGCGAGATGGTTGCCCGCGAAGGTGGTGTCGGCGAGCTGCGGGAAGAGCGCGCGCGGCATGCCGAAGATCATCGCGATCAGGTCGACGCCGAAGGACCAGGCCAGCAGCACGTTCGAGACTCCGGCGCGGAAGCCCTCGACCACGTGCCCGATCCCGGCGCGGCGCGGCGCGTGCTCGAGCGGCGGCAGCGCGGGCAGCCGGAGCACGGCCCAGAGGGTGACGGTGAGCCCGCAGGCGTCGATGAGGTAGAGCGTGGAGAGCCCGGTGATCGGGATCAGCGCGCCGCCGATCATCGGCCCGATGAGCCCGCCGACGGACATGACGGTGCCGCCCAGCGCGTTGGCCGCGGGCAGTTCCTCGGCGGGCACCAGCCGCGGGATCGTCGCGGAGCGGGCCGGGCTGTTCATGCCGAACATGCCCTGTTGGACCATCAGCAGGACGATCAGCAGCGCGACGGAGTCGACGTGCAGGGCGGCCTGCACCCAGAGCGCGAGCGAGGAGACCGCCACGCCTATGTTCGTCAGGATCATCAGCGTGCGCCGGTCCATGGTGTCGGACACGGCGCCGCCCCAGAGCCCGAACACGATCAGCGGGACCAGCCCGCAGAAGCTGGCGATGCCGACCCAGCCGGACGAATGCGTCAACTGGTAGATCTGGAAGGGCACGGCCACGGCCGTCATCTGGCTGCCCATGGCCGTCACGACGCTGGAGGTCCACAGGCGCCGGTAGGGCGCGTGCCGCAGCGGCCGGGTGTCGACCGCGAGCCGCTTGAACCAGCCGCGACGGGGTATCTCCGTGTCCTCGGGTGCGGATGAGGGCTCAGCGGAGGTCACGGGAGACACGGTATGGGATCCTACCGTGAACTGGACCTTACGCATATGCGGCGAATCACACACATCCGCAGTTCACCGTGAGTGGCTAGCGTGTCCGGCATGAGTATCGGCGTGGAAGTGATACCGGAGCCGGGGGAAGACCCGGATGAGGAATTCAGTCAGGCGTACGTCGACGAAGTGGAGCTCGGGCGCGCGCTGCGGATCGGCGGCGTTCGCAATGCCCGCGACGTCGGCGGCCTGGTCGGGGGGCTCGGCAGGATCCGAACCGGCCGCCTCGTGCGCGCGGCCTGCCTCAACCAGCTGACGGCCGAGGGCGCCAAGACCCTCGCCGACCTCGGCCTGAAGACCGTCATCGACCTGCGTACACCGCTCGAGTGCGAGGAGCAGCCGAACCGCTTGGCCGGCGTGCCCGGTCTCGGATCCGTGGTCGAAGTGCACGTCGAGCTGCTCAAGACGCTGGCCGGCCTGCCGACCACGTCCGAGGGCCTGTACCGGCACCTCGTGGACACGTGCGGACCCGGCATCGTCGAAGTACTCGAATATCTCGCCCGGCCCGGAGCCCTGCCTGCGCTCGTGCACTGCCTCGTCGGCAAGGACCGCACGGGACTGGTCGTCGCGCTGCTGCTGGAACTCTTGGGCGTGCCGAGGGACGTCATCTTCGCTGATTACGTGGCGAGCAACGCAGGTCTCGGCAGCCTCGGGCGTACGCCGGTGTACGTCGAGGTGCTGAAGCCGACGCTGGAGGGCCTGGACGAGCGGTACGGCAGCACCCGCGGCTACCTCGACGCGCACGGGCTCACGGAAGAGACGGTCGTCGCGCTGCGGGACGCTCTGATCGAGCGATGATCGACGGCGTGCTCAATGTCCGAGATCTGGGCGGGCACAGAGCGTACGGCCAGGAGATCCGTCGAGGCCTGATTCTTCGCACGGCGGCCCTGGACAAGCTGACGGAGCAGGGCGCGGCGAGCCTGGCGGAGCTGGGCCTGCGTACAGTCATCGACCTGCGTACGGCCGAGGAGCGGGACGCCGACCCGAACGCGGTGGCGGAATATCCGCAGCTGGAGGGCGTGCGGCAGATACCCCTCCCGCTCGTCGAGGACTTCGAGGGCATGCCCGACTCGGCGATCGGCAGCTACCTCTTCATGCTCGAACGAAGCGGCGGATCCCTCGTCACCGCGATCAGGCTGCTCGCCGAACCCGAAGCGCTCCCGGCGATCGTGCACTGCGCGGCCGGCAAGGACCGCACGGGCCTGGTGATCGCGCTGCTGCTCAGTTGGCTCGGCGTGGACTACGCGGTGATCGAGGCGGACTATCTCGCCAGCAACGAAGGACTGGGCGAGACCCTGCGCTACCCGGCGAAACCGGAGGCCCTGGCGGCGGTATTCGACGGCGTTCGGGAGCGTTACGAAAGCATCGAGGAGTTCTTCGAGGAACACGGGTTCCGCGAGACAGAGCGCGTCGCGCTGCGTCGCACGCTGCTCAAGTACGACTTCGATCCGGACCGCTAGCTCTTCCGGCCGGTGAACGCCAGCGACGTCCCCAGCCCGATCATGGTCAGGCCGCCCGCGCCGCCGACGAGTTCGAGGCGGCGCGGCGACTTGGCGAACCAGTCGCGGGCCGTGCCGGCGGCGAAGCCCCAGATGCTGTCGGAGACCAGGGCGATGGTCGCCGCGATCAGGGCGAGCAGCGCCATCTGCAGCGGGACGTGGCCGGCGACGCGGTTGATGAACTGCGGGAGGATCGCGCCGAAGAGGATCGCGGCCTTCGGGTTCGCGAAGCCGACCACGAAGCCGTCGCGGATGGTGCGCCAGACCGTGAGGCCCTCGCCCTCGCCGAGCGCGGCGTCCATCGCGTCGCGCAGCCTGCGGCGGTGCCGGAACGCGGTGACGCCGAGGTAGACCAGGTACGCGGCGCCCGCGAGCTTGAGGATCGTGAAGACCAGGACCGAGCGCTCGACGAGCGTGCCGAGGCCGACCGCCACCAGCAGCGCCTGGGCGTACATCCCGCTCGTGTTGCCGAGGACCGTGATCACGGCGGTGCGCCTGCCGTAGGTCAGCGCCCTACTGATCGTGAACAGCACGCTCGGACCCGGCACGACGATGATGACCGCCGCCAACGCCACGAACGTGAACAACCTGTCGAGAGACACCATGGGCGGAACGTAGTCCGCGTCCGGACTGCGGGCAACGGGATTTCGCGGGATGGGACGGAGCCCGTGCCTTATACTCAAGCCCATGACCCCGGCTGGCATCAGGCTCGTACGCCGCACACACCTGGACCTGGTGCGCTACGTCGGCTGCCTGTGTTGCGCCCCGTCCTCCTGCTGACGCCGCCCCGCCTCCGCGGCCCCGCGTCATCGCGCATCTGAGAGCCCCCGCTCCCGAAAAACCCCGCTAGGCCGCGTCACCCCTAGGCACCCCCGGTGCCGCCGGACCGGCCGACCCCCGCGCATCTTCCCCAGGACGGGTCCATTGTCTGCACAGGCTTCCACCGACGTCGTATCCGTATCCCCCGTCGCCGACCACCAGAACGGCCCGCTCGACGGCCCCTCGCTCGCCGAACTCCTCGAGTTCGCCCGGCAGGCCGCCGCCGATCCGACGCTGCTGGCCCGGCTCGACACGCTCCCCGACGAGCGCACCTGGATCCCGCTGCGCGGTCCGGAGGGCAGCGAGGCCTGGGTGATCGGCTGGCCGCCGGCCGCCGAGACCGGCTGGCACGACCACGGGGGCTCGCGCGGCGCGTTCGTCACCGCCGAGGGCGTGCTGCACGAATCGTCCATCGCGACCCCGCTGCCGACCGCCGGATGGCGCAGTCTCGAACTTCTTCCCGGCGTGGACCGGGAACGCGACCTGTCGGCCGGGATCGGCCGCGCGTTCGGGCCGCACCACGTGCACCACGTGGTGAATCCGAGCGCCACCGAGCATGCGGTCTCCGTACACGTTTATTACCCGCCGTTGCCCCTGATGCGCAGATACAGTCGGCGAGGGCGGGTATTGGGGCTGGAAACCGTCGAGCTGCCGGGGCAGTGGTGACTGCTGCTACCGGAATGGGAACGAAGAGGGGCGTGGACGAGGGCGTGAACCCGCAGACACCCCGCAGCGTCGACGAGATTCTGTCGGAGGCTCGCGGCAGACTGTCCAGGGTGAGTCCGGAGGACGCGTACACGCGGCTGCTTGAGGGCGCGCTGCTGGTCGACATCCGCTATGAATTGTTGCGGAGGCGGGACGGCGTCATCCCCGGCGCCCTGATCGTCGAACGCAACGAGCTGGAGTGGCGGCTCGACCCGCAGTGCGAGTACCGGCTGCCCGAGGCCGCGCACCACGACCTCGACGTGCTGGTGGTGTGCAACGAGGGATACGCCTCCTCCCTCGCCGCGCTCAGCCTGCAGGACCTGGGGCTGCACCGGGCGACCGACGTGATCGGCGGCTTCCAGGCCTGGGCCGCCGCCGGTCTGCCCGTGGACAAGGTCCCTTAACGAGGAGAGCTGTTGATCACCTTCGAGAACGTCTCGAAGAAATACCCGGACGGCACCGTGGCCGTCGCCGGACTGAGCCTCGAGGCTCCCGACGCCGCGATCACCGTGCTCGTCGGGCCCTCGGGCTGCGGTAAAACCACCACGCTGCGGATGACGAACCGGCTGGTCGAGCCGAGCGACGGGCGGATCCTGATCGACGGCGCGGACAGCCGCTCCCGGCCGGTCGCCCAGCTGCGCCGGGGCATCGGCTACGTCATCCAGCACGCTGGCCTGTTCCCGCACCGCACGGTCGCGGAGAACATCGCCACCGTGCCGCGGCTGCTCGGCACCGACCGCCGCGCGGCCCGCAAGCGCGCGCAGGAGCTGATGGAGCTGGTCGGCCTCGACCTCGCCTACGCCGAGCGCTACCCGCACCAGCTCTCCGGCGGCCAGCAGCAGCGCGTCGGGGTGGCCAGGGCGCTGGCCGCGGACCCGGCGATCCTGCTGATGGACGAGCCGTTCTCGGCCGTGGACCCGATCGTGCGCAAGAGCCTGCAGGAGCAGTTCCTGCAGATCCAGGCCGAGGTCGGCAAGACGATCCTGTTCGTCACGCACGACATCGACGAGGCGATCCGGATCGGCGACCGCATCGCCGTGCTGCGCGAAGGTGGCCATCTTGCTCAGTTCGCCACCCCGCGCGAGCTGCTGGAGAAGCCCGCGGACGCCTTCGTCGAGGAGTTCCTCGGCCTCGACCGCGGCATCCGGCGGCTGACCTTCATCCCCAGCAACGGCCTCACTCTGCGCGCGGACGCCCTGGTCAAGCCGGGAGTGGAGCTCAGCGCGGCGCAGCTGGACCTGCCCTGGCTGCTGCGTCTGGACGAGGCGGGCCGGCCGGTCGGCTGGGTCGAACCCACCCGGCCGGAGGAGACGCCGATCCCGATCGGCCACCCGTTCACCGCGCACGACGACTCGCTGCGCGCGGCGCTCGACGCGGCGGTGCTCTGCCCGACCGGCTGGGCGGTGGGCGTGGACGGGGAGGGCCGCGCGGTCGGCGTCGTCAGCCAGGAGGAGATCGCGGCGGCCATCCGCGCGGCGCACCAGGCGACGCTGGAGGACGCCCGATGATCGCGGCGAGCGTCTTCGACCTGCCGAGCTACGTCCAATCGAGCTTCCTCGGCCTCATTGTCACCCAGTTGGAGGTATCGCTGGGGGCGACGCTGGCGGGCCTGGTCATCTCGCTGCCGATCGGCCAGCTCTGCTCGCGGCTGCCGAAGTTCTACCCGCCGGTGCTCGGCCTGGTCACGGTCATCTACTCGATCCCGTCGATCGCGCTGTTCGTGCTGCTGATCGACATCACCGGGGAGACCGAGACCACCGTCTTCATCCCGCTGACCCTGTACACGCTCGCGATCCTGGTGCCGGGCGTCGTCGACGGGATCCGCTCGGTGCCGCCCAACGTCCTCGACGCGGCGAACGGCATGGGCTACGGCCGCGTCCGCCGCTACCTCACCGTCGAACTGCCCATCGCGCTGCCCACCCTGATGGCCGCGGTCCGGGTGGCGGCGGTCTCCTCGCTGAGCCTGATGAGCATCGGCGCCACGATCGGGAACTACGGCGGCTTCGGCGACCTGTTCATCCTCGGTCTGCGCGTCTTCGACAGCAAGCTGATCTGGCTCGGCCTGATCAGCCTGCTGGTCCTGTCCGTGCTCTGCGACCTGCTGCTGCGCTGGGTCCAACGACTGCTCACCCCGTGGGCCCGCACCCTCCGGAGCGTCGGATGAACCTGCTCGGCTACCTGCGCCAGTTCTTCGACGACCCGTCCTACCGCTCCGGTTACGACGGGATCTGGACCCGGATGCTCGAACACTGCGAGTATTCGCTGATCGCACTGGTGATCGCGGCGGCCATCGCGCTGCCGCTGTCGATCCTGTCCGGGCACTCGGGCCGCGGCGACGGGGCGATCTCGATCGTGGCCGTCATCGGCCGCGCGATGCCCAGCCTCGGCCTGCTGGTGCTGCTCGCCGTCGAGCTCCAGATCAGCCTGACGGTGACGATGATCCCGCTGGTGCTGCTCGGCATCCCGCCGATCCTGCTCTACACGCACGCCGGGATCCGGGCCGTGGACCCGGCGGCGGTGGACGCGGCGCGCGGCCTCGGCATGACGCCCTGGCAGACGATCCGGCAGGTCGAGATCCCGGCCGCGCTGCCGCTGATCCTGGCCGGGCTGCGCGGCGCGGCCGTGCAGATCGTGGCCACCGCGACGCTGGCCGCGGTGGTCTCCTTCGGGGGCCTCGGCCGCTACATCATCGACGGTCTCTACCAGTTCGACTACAAGCAGGTGGTCGGCGGGGCGGTGCTGGTCGCCCTGCTCAGCCTGGCCACGCTGCTGGTGTTCTGGATACTCGACCGCCTGCTCGTCTCCCCGGGGCTGCGCGCCCGCTAGGCCCGGTGAGCCAAATCCGGCAAGGCTTCCTCCCCCACCCGCAAAGGAGCACGACCGTGTCACGTAAGACCTTCCTCCGATTCGCCGCCCCCGCGGCCGCTGTGCTGGCCGCGACCGCATTGGCCGGCTGCGGCAGTACCTCGAGTTCGGGCACCAGCCCGCTCGCCGGAAGCGCGGCCACCGGCTCGGTGGTCGTCGGCTCGGACAACTTCGCCGAGTCGATCCTGCTCGCCGACGTCTACGGCCAGGCGCTGGCCGCCAAGGGCATCAAGGTGAGCTACAAGCTCGACATCGGCAGCCGCGAGGTGACGTACAACCTGGTCAAGAGCGGTGCCATCACGCTCAAGCCGGAGTACAACGGCGCGCTGCTCTCCTACCTCGACAGCAGCGCGGCGCAGACCTCGACCAGCGAGGTGGACTCGGCGATCACCGCGCACCTGGCCTCCGGCCTGGAGATCCTCACCCCGTCCAGCGCGCAGGACAACGACACGCTGACGCTCTCCAAGCAGGAGGCGGCGACGTACGGCCTGAGCAAGGGCGCGACCATCTCCGACTTCATCACGAAGCTGGACGGCAAGCCGATCGTCATCGGCGGCTCGCCCGAGTTCCAGACCCGCACCGAGGGCCTGGTCGGCCTCGAGCAGGACTACGGGCTCAAGGCCTCGCAGATCACCTACAAGTCGCTGGATGCCGGTGGCCCGCTCACCGAGAAGGCGCTGACCTCGGGCGACGTGCAGGCGGGCGACCTGTTCACCACCGACCCGACGATCTCGCAGGGCGGGCTGCTCACCCTCGTCGACAACAAGAACATCTTCGGCGTGCAGGACGTGCTGCCGCTGGTGAAGCAGTCGGCGCTGAGCTCGACCGGTGTGGCCGCGCTGAACGCCGTGGACGCGCAGCTGACCAGCGACGTGCTGCTGAAGCTGGACACCGAGGTGCAGGTGCAGAAGGAGGACCCGCTGACGGTCGCGAACGCCTGGCTCAAGAGCGTAGGCCTCAGCAGCTGACGTCGCGGTAGCCCAGTCTCCGTCCCCTGTCCGGCCCCCGTCCAATGGCGCGGGCCGGACAGGGGACAGACGCTTGGATCATGGTCGATACGCGCCCCGGCACCTCCACCACCCCCGGCCTCCCCGGCCCGCTGCAGCAGTTGGCCCGCAACGCCTGGCAGGCCGTACTGCTGATCGGCGTCAGCGCGGTACTGCTCGGCATCCTGGCAATGGCCTGGCCGCACGCGACGCTCGTCGTGATCGGCGTGCTCTTCGGCATCTACCTGCTGGTCAGCGGCGTGATGCAGCTCATCGCCGCCTTCGGCACCCACGCCGAGGCCTCGCTGCGCGTACTGGCCTTCATCAGCGGCGCCCTCTCCATCCTGCTAGGCGCCCTCTGCTTCCGCGGCGCACTCGAGTCGATCCTCCTGCTGGCCATCTGGATCGGCATCGCCTGGCTCTTCCGCGGCATCTCCCAAACCGCCGCCGCGGCCTCCGACCCGGCCATGCCCGCCCGCGGCTGGCAACTCTTCTCCGGCGTCGTCGGCATCCTCGCCGGCATCGTCGTGCTGTCCTCGCCGCTCAGCTCCATCCACATCCTGACCGTCTTCGCGGGCATCTGGCTCATCGTCACCGGCGTGGTGGAAATCGGCACCGCGATCCGCATCCGCAGCTCAGCACGCTGAGTCGCTGGCGGACTGGGTTCCCATGATCAGATAGTCGCCCGCGGCGGACTGCGAAAGCGTGTAGGTCAGATTCCAGTTGGTGCAGGTCTCGTCGGTGTTGCCGGCCGGGCCGTATCCGGCCGCCTGAGTGCTCTGGAACGTCAGCTGCGCCGTGGTGGCCGGGCCGGTGCCGGAGGGCAAGACGCCGAGCAGATCGATCTGGGAATCGGAACTGGTGGACACGGCCTGCTCGAAGCTGGACACCTGCGCCGAGTCGTTCGGGTTCACCACGCCGGACGGGTCGTACTCGGCGACGGATTGGGCGTAGTTCTTGGTGTTGATGCCCTGGAAGTAGGTGTTGAACATGGTCGCCACCTGGGCCGCCCGCGGATCGGGGGCGATGGACTGGTCGATCTGGATGATGCCCACGGCGGCCGGCGCCGTGCTCGCGGGCGCGGTCGTGAGCTCAGTCGTGGGCTCCGTGATCGGACTCTCGTCGACCGGTGGTGCCGCGTCCGTGTAGCCCGAGTCGGTCTCCGGCGCCGAACCGGCGCTCACGGCCGAGTTCTGCCGGCTGTCGCGCACGGCGTGGTCGATGCCGATGCCTCCGGCGATCAGTCCCGCCAGGACGGCCGCGGCGGCGAGCGTCGCGCCGAACGCGCGCAGGCCGACGTTGCCGCCGGACCGGGTCGAACCGACGCCGCGCGGCTGCGGGGACGCGAGCGCGGCGGCCTGCAGCGGACCGGGAGCGAACGCACCGGCCGCACCCGCCGCGTTGACCGGCGGCCCGGTGAACGTGGCGGTGCTCGCCGCCGAGCTCACCGGCACGGTCGGCAGCGACTGCGCCACGGAATAGAGCGATTCGAGCCATTCCACCGGTAGCGGACGTCCGGCGGGATCCGGCTCGAGACTTCGCCTCGCCAGATCGCCGAGGTCCGCCGAAACCGCCTCGAGCGCTCCGGGGTCGCGCGAGTTCTGATTCCGGTCGAACAGCCGGACCGCCAGCAGCCCCAGCTTGAAGACGTCGCCGCGCGGGGTCGCCAGTTCCTCGCCCCGCGGCAGCTCCCAGTCGGGCGTCTCCACCTGGGGCAGCACGCTGCCGCCCGCGACCCGCATCGCATCGCAGTCGATAAAGAAGCAGGCGGGCCGATTCCCGGTGTGAAACAGCAGGTTCTTCGGGGACAGGTCGCCGACCGCGATGCCCAGTCGATGCATGCGGTGCAGCGAACCGGCGAGGAAGGCGAGCAGCATCAGCCTGTCGTGGTCGGAGACCCGAAGGCCGATGTCGGCCATGTACGTCTCATCGTTGAACAGGAACTCGAAGGCGCACAGTTTCGGCTTGCCCTGCGTCGTGGCACTGAGCGAGAGCGGGGTGAAGAAGAAGTCCGCCGGCACCGCGCGCATCACGAAGCCGCAGATCCGGCCGCCCTCCTCCACCAGGGCCACCGGCCACGCGCTGTTGTCCCGAAGCCAGGCGGCGTCCGCCGTCGCGAATCCGGGCAGCGCTTCCACCACCTGTTCCAGGGCGCCGAGATCCGCGGCGGCCAGCACGGACGGCTTGTACTGCTTGTACACGGCGTCCCAGCGGTGGTCGATCCGCAGATTCCGCACGAAGTGGACGGTGCCCTGGCCGCCCCGGCCGAGTACGTCGCCGAGGCTCAGATCGGCAAGCCGCAGCGGTGTCATGCCGGACTCCCCGGTGCCTGCGGGCGCGGCCAGAGCGCCAGCAGGGTCCTGTCATCGTCGAAGAGCTCCCTGGAGAAGTCGAGCAGGTGGGCCAGGCCCAAGGCCGGCGGCGGCCCGGCGAGCAGATGGCGGCGGAACAACTCGCCCACCAGCCCGTCGCCGTCGCCGAGCGGGTCGCCGAATCCATCCGTCCCGACGAGCAGCACCTGCCCCGGACCGAAGTGCGACTGGGTGACGGCGACCGGCTCCGGGGGACGACGCGGCAGCGGGGAGACCGCGTTCGAGACCACGACGTCCTGCGAGTCGTGCTTCGAGGTCAGCACCGGGCGGTACCCCTCCGCGTCGAGAATCCACGCCCCGGAGTCCCCGATCTGAACGAGCGTCAGGCACAGGCCCTTGTCCGTCGGCCACACGGTCCCCGCCACCAGCGTCGTGGCGAGCAGCCGCTCGATCTGAGAAGGATCCGCGTCCGGGACGTTGAGCAGCCGCGACCCCTCGGCGAGCAGAACCCGGATCGTGGAGTCGACGGCCTCCTGCCAGTCCAGCTTCTGCCTGGCTGCCAGCTGGCGGAAGATGCTCGCGACCGTCTCTCGGCAGGCGAGCATGGCGCCGAGCTCCGCTCGCGGCGCGCTCGACACCCCGTCGGCCACGGCGAAGACGAGCACCCCCGTGTTCGCGTGGAAGGCAGCCTCGACAGCGTCCTGCCGCGGCTTGCCGTTATGCCGGTGCAGATAGCCGCGGACCGACGCCGAGCGCAGGGTCAGTTCGGGGGTGCTCCAGCCGTCGAACTCGGTGTCCGCGCGGTTGACCCCCGTCCAGATCGGCGCTTTGGGCTCGAACTCGCTGATCGCCGTGTCCACCACGATGGGCGACCAGTCCCTGATCGCGGGCGCCGCGTGCCGCGGCTGCCGCGCCGGGCCGTCGACCGGCCCGAGCGGAACCTGCTGTCTAATCGGTTCCGGGGTGTCCGGCCGCGCCCCCGCGGAAGCGAGATCCGGCCGCTGCTGATCCAGGGGTTGCTCCTCGGGCGCGACGAGGGGCGCGACGCGCTCCCCACCGGGATCTCCGGGCCGGGGCAGCGGAGTCCAGAGATCGCCCGCGGCATCTTGCTCGCTGCTCCTCCACCAAGGCATGCCGCAGCTCACACGAAGTCGATCGCCATCCGGACGACGTCCGGATCGGGCCGTTCGATCACGACCTCGGGGACTCCGCTGGCGATGGCCCGGCCGGACTGGACGACGCTCGAGGTCAGCGTCTCGAAGAACTGCTTGATCGCCTCGCCCAGGTTCACCCCGGGAACCGCCATGAAGGCGAAGTCCGACCGGGTGGCCACGGCCAGGATCGTGCCGGCCAGCGCCTGGCCGAGGCCGAACGCGATGACGTTCGGCGCGACCTTGGTGCGTGCCTTGTCGACGAGTTGGCTGTGCGGGATCTGCCACGAGCCCTCGCCGTCGGTCGGCTGACCGTCGCTCAGGAAGAACACCGTCGGCCGGTGCACCTGGTAGCCCTCGCCCTTGAGGTGCTCGACGTCGCCCGGAATCCGGGTGAGCAGGTCCTGGAACGCGGCGACGTAGCTGGTCCCGCCGCGAATGGTGACGCGCGGCAACTCGCGCTCGGTGCGCACGTCGGTCAGCGCCATCCGGACCGCCACGTCGTCGGAGAAGCCGAGCACCGCGATGCGCACCTTGGCCGCGGTCATCGGTTCGGTGCGCAGCGACTCGTGCAGCGAGGCCAGCCCCTCGTTGAGATCCTTCTCCAGGGACCTCATCGACAGCGACTCGTCCGCCACGATGTAGACGGGCAGTAGTACGCCCCTGTTATCAGCCATCAGCCGGTGCCCCTTGTCATGGTCTCAGTGGTACGGCGGAAGCCCCGCCGGCTGTCGCGTCGGGTGAATCCGTCGAAATCCAGAGCCATGTTCGAGCGATGAGTCGCGTCCTCGGCGGCCATCGTCCCCTCCCCAGGTCAGAAACGCCCTCCGTAGCCAGAGTCCAGAGTCCGGGTGGCGACCGCGTCGCATTTTTGAAAGCCGAATCCCTATGGCAATCGGATCGTTACCTACCGTGCTCGCCGATTCCGCTGAGCGCCGGCACGACGGTGCTCGGCCGCGAGCGGGGGTTCTACCAGGGGTTTCACAGGGCTCTGAGCGTGCGGCGGCGCGTCGGTCGGCTCGTGGAGCGCGTCTTCGCGTGCGTACAAGCTTGCGTAAAACTCCCGGCAAGACCTGGCCAACACCCCGTCAGCGAACCCCCGATACACCGGGTCGAAGGCCTTCCCACCAGCGCGTTAACCGACGAGAAGATTCCGTCGAACGCGCTGAACCGACGGCGGGCCCGCTCCGTGCTTAGCGGGCAAGCACGCCGGACCGATCGGTCTGGTGTTCGAGCCTCGCCACCACGGATGGACGTGATGTGCTCGTGCGACATCCCGTTTCCCGCCCGCGCGACCTGACCCTCGTGGTCGCAGTCGCGGTTGCGGCCGCAGTACCCCTGCTCGCGGCGGGCCCCGCCGCCGCGGGCGCCGGCTTCGGCCAGCTGATCGTGAATCCGGGCACGGTCGCGCCAGGACAGAGTGTCAGCATCCTGGGCACCTGCCCGGTCAACGGAGTGCGGTTGACCGGCGTCTATTCCTCCGCCTTCGTCGGCGGATCGGCGTCGATCGCGAAGACCCAGATCAACTTCACCGGGTCCGCGACGATCTCCCGGTCTGCCTCCGGGTCGTACACGGTCAGCGCCGCCTGCGGACCAGGCAGCCCGTCGGTCACCATCACCGTCTCAGGTACCCGCGTGGTGACCGAATCCCCCGCGCCGACGACGGCTCCAGCGAGCCCGAGCACCGCTTCGTCGCACACGTACACGTACTCGCAGACGTACTCGCACACGTACGCTGCGCCCGCGGCGACGAGCGGTGGGCTGGGCATCGGGAGCGGCTCGACGAGCCCAACCCCGTCCGCCGCCGCCACGTCTCCGGCCGCCACCGCTCCAGCCTCGTCCGCTCCGGCCACCTCCGCGTCGGCCGCGGCGATGGCCACGGCCGGCAACGGCCCGGTGACGAGTACCGGAGTGATCCGGGTCGGCCTGGCTAGCTCGACCCGCTCGACGATGACCTCCATGACGGTGCCGGCCGGACTGGCCGCGACCGCCTGCGTTCTGGGCGTGCTGGGTTTCCTGAGGTTCCGCCGCCGACGCACCACCGCACGCAGTACCCACGAATAGGGAGCGTTGAAGTGTCCGAACGAAGTTCTCACGGTCATGGGAAGCCCCGGCCGACGCCGCTGCGCGGACAGACGAGGGCCGAGGAGCGGAGCGACCGGAAGGTGCGCCGCAACTGGCGCGCCCGGAAGCTCGTCCTCGTCCTCGCCGCGATGCCGCTCGTCGCGATCGGCGTGGTCGGTGTGGCCATGGCGAACCCGCTGGGCCAGAGCGGCGGCAACGGGGCCGCGGCATGTTCGACCTCGACGATCGGCGCCGCGGGCACCGGAACCACCGCGGTGAACGGGGCGAACGCCGCGAGCGCGGCGAACCGCGGCGGGGGGCGCCACCACCGCGGCACGGGCACCGCCACGGCCACCACCTCGTCCACCGCGACGACCGGCGGCACGACCACGGCCAGCGCGACGACGGGCGGCACGGCCACGGCTACCGGGACGGTCACCACGGCCTCAGCCGGCACGACGACCGCCACCGGGACGGCCACGACGACGACCTGCCCGTCGACGACCGCCACAGCGACGACGACCACCAGCGCGGCCGCGGTGCCGAACCCGAACTGCACGATCATCGTCCCGGCGGACCCGCTGTCCGCCGCGGGCCTGATGACGCCGTATCAGCTGACTGCGACGGACCCCGCGATGGGCCCGTGCAACGAGTCGAACGTGGCGGCCCAGTCCGCGTTCGTGGAGGCGGCCATCCTCTCCCCGGACGGGCAGCTGACGACCTATGACCCGGTCGTGGTCGACGAGGGCGACCAGCCCTTCGCACCGCCGGCCAACCCCCAGCTGCCGGCCGGCGCGACGGTCGCCATCTGGTTCGGCTTCAACGGCACCAACCTCACCCTCCAGTCGGCGGGCGGCACCAACTCGCTGACCCAGGGCAACTGCATCAACGGCGCGCCGGGCTCGATCTTCACCCAGGTCGCGTACTGCAACGCCCCGCAGTTCTTCACGCTCGCCAACCAGGAGATCGCTGGCAACGCCCTCCAGATTCCGCCGATCGGCACCGCCTCGGACGGCCAGCCGTGCCCGACCACCCGCTCCTTCTCCCTGGTCGACCAGGACCAGAGCGACAACGTGGTCACCACCTACCTGGTGAACGGCAACGGGAAGATCGCCCAGGACAACTCGGCCGCCATGGCCGCCGCGGGCAACAACGCGACCACCATGTCCATGTCCGCCGCGGGCACCACCGGGACCCCGATCAACAACGGCAGCGACAACTTCCTGCTTGACCAGTTCGTCGACCCGGCCCTGGGCTGCAGCAACTTCACCCGGCCCAACGAGTCGGAGAACGGCAACGCCGTCGGCGGGCTGGCCCTGGACGAGCTCTCCGCCGCGGCCGGCCAGCAGGCACCGATCGCGCTGGTACCGCTCAACGACCCGATGACCCTGGACAACGCCGGCAACGCCGACGAGACCAAGACCAACCTGTTCCGCCAGGGCGTCGACCAGCCGCTGATCGGCACGGCGGCGGGCGGCGACGGCAGCGGGACCACCTACTGCCGGAACTTCTTCCAGACCCCGGGAGGCATCCAGCGGGTGTTCAACCTGGATCAGCAGTTCTTCCAGAACAAGACGTCCCCGACCGCCGAGGCCACGAACCTGTTCACCTTCCTGGGCATGCGGGCCCAGCAGTCCTTCACCAACCTCGGCTGCGGCGCCCTGCTCAACGAGAACAACCCGATCACCCTGACCCTCAACGGCGCCGGGGTCACGACCGCGGTGGCCTTCAACGCCAACCCCGGTGCCGCCGGCACCGCGACGACCAGCGCCAGCGCCTCGGCTGCCGCGCCGACAAGCACCACCACCACGACCGGCACCACGACGACCGGGACCGCGACCAGCACCACGACCGCGGCCATGACCGGAACCGCGACCGCCACCCCGACGGCCACGATGACCGGAAGCGGGACCGGAACCGGCACCCCGACTCCGACCGGAACCGCGTCCCTCAACTAGCGCCGAGCGCACTACCCGGCGAGGGCGCCAGAGCAGGCGGGTGTTCACCCACCTCCTGCTCTGGCGCCCTCGCCGCTTTGCAGACCTTCGCAAGAGAAGAAGGCAGGAAGCACCTGCCCGGTCGCGGATCGGCAGTGGCAAGTGCGAATCAAGATCATCCGAGTCCGGTCTTCAACATTGAATCTGCGTACGAAGACGGCCCGTATCTAAGGAGTGCGGGTACCCGCCCACACCCCCGGTCGGAGAGGACAACGATGATTCCGCACGGCATCCGCCATGGTGCGTTCGCGACTACGCTCACCGCGATCGCCTTGGCCACCGCGGCGTGCGGAGGTCACGCGGCGGCATCGGTGGCGTCGTCCGCCTCGTACCCGGCGCTGGACGGCGCGCAACTCAAGAGCGCGCTGCTGGCGGACTCGGACATGCCAGCGGGCGCGGGCTTGACGGCCGACGACAGCCAGAGCGGGAACCACAGCCCAACAGTCACCTCACCCACGCCGAGCCCGGCCGGCAGCGGTGTGTCGGGCGCCGCCGCGAGCGATCCCGCGTGCGCGGCGCTTGCGGGCGCGCTGGCCCAAAGCGCGTCTGACAAGGGCGGGGACGGCTCCAACGCCTATGCGGACACCGGATTTCAGACGGCGGACGACGGCACGACCGTCTCCGAGACCCTGGAGGCGTATCCCGCCGAGGACCTTTCGGCGCTCCGGTCCCGGCTGAGCCTGGTGCGAGGATCCATGGCCCGCTGCTCCACCCTCACCACGATGACGTCGACGGTCTCGGCGACGGCGGTCTCGGCGCCGACGCTGGGCGACGGCTCCGCCTGGTTCTCGTTCACGGACACGCTTGAGAACCACATCATCAAACTCGCCACGACCACCATCGTCGTCGGCAACGTCGGCATCACCCTGTCGATCGGCAGCGGAGGGCCGGGGTCCGTGAACCCGGTGCCGGTGCTGGAGACCATCGCGCAGAAGGCCGTGGCCAGGGTGACGTCCCTGCAGAAGCAGGTCGGCTAGGCAAATACGCCGACCGCGCACGGTCGGGGTTCTCCGTCAGCGCCTTCAGGGATTTCAGGGATGGGATATGGAACCGAATCCGCAGTCGACACCGCCCACGCTCGTCGCCTTCGTGCTCAGCAGCGGCAGGCGCCCCGAGGAGGTGCTGACCCGGTGCTTGCTCTCGCTCGCGAACGACGGCTGGCTGCGGATCGACGCTCAGGACTCCGGGACACCGACGGTCCGGATCCGGCGTCTGCCCGAGCCCTCGTCGATCCCGGAGTTCGAGCGGGTGGCTCTTGAGCGGGTGGTGCGGATGACCGGTTCGCTTGCCGAGGTTCCGCTCTCCGCGCTGACCGATATCGCGGGCGAGGACGCGGCGCGGTGGCGGCAGCGGTTTCGCCGGGCGGTGAGCACGGAGGCGCTCGGCGCCGGCCTGGTTACGAGAGGCGTGCGCGACACGGTGGCCTTGGGCATAGCTCTCGGCGTCGGGGTGGTCGGCGGGATCGCTCTGGCCGTTTCGGGCGCGCAGTCGCCGTCCGCGGCGTTGAAAATCGGGTTCGCGGCGTTCATCGTCACCACCATCGTCATCAAGATTCTGGGTAGGGCGCGGCTGACCCCGTACGGGCGCACGGTGGACGAGTGGTGGCGGCGCAACGGAGGCGGTGTCGGCGGAGCGGTGCTGGCAGACCGGCTCCCGCCGGGCGCCGCACCGCCGCGGCAGACGACGGCCGAGGCGCTCGTGGAGGGGTCGGCGCCGCTGCCGCCCGACCAGGTGTGGTCCTCCTACGGCGGCCGTTGGCACACGGTGAAGATCGGCTCGTTCGACGGGCCGTCCCGGGGGCGTCCGAAGGGGGCCGTCAATCTGGTGGCGGCCGGGGTGTTTCCGTTCATCCCACTCCTGGTCATGGGCCGAACCATCGGTGGCGAGACAGGCCGGCTGCTTCCCTACGCCCCACTGGCGCTCGCCGGCGCGCTGCTCCTTTTCCGCTGGCTGCCGGCGTACCTCCAGCGCCTCCGCGTCCCCGCGCACCAGCAGGTCACCGGACAAGTGGTCAAGCGCTGGACCTTCCAAGACGACGACGAGGAGAAGACCAAGACCCGCTTCTGCTGCTGCATCGACGACGGGACCTCGGCCGAGGGGTGGGCCTTCCTGATCTCCAAGGCCCAGTACAAGCAGACCCACACCGGCGACATCGTCTCGGTGAGCTTCAATCCGCGCTGGCACAAGGTGAAGCGGCTCCAGTCCATCGAGCCGACGAGCCTCGCAGAGCGATAGGCGGCGCGATAGGTCGCGGAGGCGGACATAGGCGGCGGGACCGGCGGACGTCTTACACCCTGGCCACTTAGCTGATAGTCCAGGCGTCCCGGGACAGGCGCCACGCGGGTCCGTGGACCGGCGTGAGGTCACCATTGCTCAGTGCCCTGTCGATCGCCTCAGCGGAGGCGGGCTTGTTCTGCCGATGTCGGGGCGACCCATACGGCGACCATGCCGTAGAGCCGCTCCCAACTGCACTTTTACTTGCCATTGCCTTGTGATTCTTTTGGCAGCTCTTCGAAGTCTCACAGAACAGTGACAGAACAAAGAACCCTAATTCACTCCTGCCGGAGCCGCTCTACTCGCCCCCAAAGTCCGAGCACATCACCTCGCACCAAGACCAGGTCCTCCGGCATCCGGCTCGCAAGCCGGCGGCAGTCCGCTGACCCTCCCCCGCTCCGTCGGCCGCTCTCCAAGATCCCTGAATTCCATACCCGCGTAGCCTGCGGCATTCGGCCAGCCACGGAGAGTAGAGTCATTTGAGGGCACTGATTATGTACGTCGAGATCGGGGCGATTGGTGATTCAAGCCACACAGGAGCAGCAGGCAGCGCGTGAGGCGTTCGCCTCCGGCGGGGATCTGGCTCTGATAGCCGGGGCCGGGGCAGGCAAAACCTCCACGCTCGTCCTGATGGGCTCGACCACCAAACGGCGCGGGCTGTACATGGCATACAACAAAGCGGCAGCTCAGGACGCACGACGCCGATTCGGTCCGAATGTGGAATGCCGCACCTCGCACGCTCTCGCCTATCAAGCGGTCGGGGTACGTTACGCCGACCGGCTCGCGTACTCGCCGCGGCGTCCCGGCAAGGAGACCGCGCGGCTCCTCGGCATCACCGACGCGGTCGATGACGGCGCGACCCAGATCACCCAGGCGCACCAGGCCCGGCTGGTGATGGAGATGGTCGCACGCTACTGCCGCACATCCGACCTCGAACCGGCCGCCCGGCACATGCCCCGGGTCAACGGCCTGGACCCGCGCGCACACGAGCATCTCTCCCGATACCTGCTGCCCTACGCGCGGCGAGCGTGGGAGGACATACGCTCCCTCGACGGAGTGCTCAAATTCGATCACGAGCACTACATGAAGATGTGGGGCCTCTCCCGCCCGGTGCTGGCAGCCGACTTCATCCTGCTCGACGAGGCCCAGGACACCAACCCGGTGGTCGAGGAGATCTTCCTCGCGCAATCGGCGCAGCGCGTGTGCGTCGGCGACCCGGCGCAGCAGATCTACGCGTGGCGCAACGCCCGCGACGTCATGACCGGCTTCCCGGCCGACCACTTGTATCTCACCGAGTCATTCCGCTTCGGCCCGAGAATCGCCGAAGAGGCCAATCGCTGGCTCACCCATGCCCAGTCTGAACTGCGCCTGACCGGACGGGGGCCGAAAGACAGCCGGATCGGCTCGCTCGAGCGCCCCGACGCGGTTCTGTGCCGCGGTAACGCCGACGCCATGCATGAGGTGCTCACCCACCTCGACCAGGGAACCCCGGTCGCCCTCGTCGGTGGCGGAAAGGAACTGCGGCGCCTGGCCGAGGCCGCGATCGACCTCAAAGCCGGACGCCGTACCAGCCACCCGGAGCTGTTCCTGTTCACCACCTGGGGCGAGGTTCAGGACTACGCCGCGATCGACCCGGAAGCACAAAGCCTGCGCACCATCGTCAACCTCATCGACAGCTTCGGCCCGGACACCATCATCGACGCCGTCGCCCGCCTGTCGGACGAGGACAAGGCCCGCGTCATCGTTTCGACCGCCCACAAATCCAAGGGCCGCGAGTGGGACGCCGTGCGCATCGGCGGCGGGTTCCACGCCCCCTCCATCGCCGAGGACGGGCTGCAGCGCCCGCTGCGCCTGGACGAGGCGCGGTTGATCTACGTCGCGGTTACCCGCGCCCGCCACATCCTCGACGAGGGCTCGCTCTCCTGGATCGGCGAATACGAGAAACGGGCGGCTGAATCCGGTTCCCGGATGACCCCGGAGCTGCTCGCCACGCTTCCGCTGACCGGGCAGCTCAAATTCCCCGACTCCCCGCTCTCCCGGTTCATGGCCGAATACCTGCCACATACCGGCAAGCTGCACGTGCAGTACCTCAAGTTCGCCGCCGCGCTGCCCCATCCGGTCCAGCCTCTGGAGATTCGCTCGCCGGCCTGGGCGGCGCTCGGCCACGCCGTCGACTACCGGCTGCGCCTGTCCCTCGGATCAGGGCCCGGCGACGCCGTCCTCCACGGCGTGCAGCTCATCGGCGGCCACGAACTCATACCAGGAGCGCCGGATCCAGAGGCCCGCGCCGCCGTGCATGAAGCCGGCGGCGACCTGCTCACCACGCTTCACCGCCACCTGACCGGCGCCGCCGCCCTGGACGACGCGGAACTCAGCCGCCTATGCTTCGTCGCCTCCTCCTACGAGGCCATCTACCGCTCCGGACGCGTCCAACGCGGCAACATGCTCCTGAAAGCCACCGCGCGGACCACACTCGATCAGTTGATCAACGCTGTCCCCGAATACGTCGTCGAAGATCTCGCGCGGCAAATCGCGCTCGCCCGGGAACCCTTCACACCGTTCCGAGCGCTGGCCACAGCCGCTAAGGTCTGTGGGCCCACCTTCGCCGGCAGCGCCGACCTCGGCGGAGCCGACGCCGACTTCATCCTCGGCGGCCTGCTGCTGGACTGCAAAGCCACCCGCCACCCGCGCGCCCTCGGCCGCGACGAGCTCTACCAGCTCGCCGGCTACCTGCTGCTCGACTACGACGACCGCTATCGCATCGATCGGCTCGGCCTCTACCTTTCCCGCCAAGGCGGCCTGATCGTCTGGGAGGTCGAGGAGTTCCTCACCGCCCTCGGCGCCCGCCACACCCTCGCCAACCTGCGCACCCTCCTGCAGCACCGGCTGCGCACCAAGCCCACGCACCGTACCGACAACCCGCAGGGCCGGCACGCGGGCGAGCAGCACGGGGCCCTCGGATGACGGGCGAACAGTGCAAGCACGGTCTATCGGTTGACCAGTGCGGATACTGCCAGCAACCGCCTCCGGGCCTGACTGGGCGTGTCGTCATTACCCAGGCGGGCCGGGTCTTCCACCGCACCACCTCCTGCGCGGCGCTCCAGGACGGACAGCGCTACGCCGCCCGGCTCGGCCAGGAGGTCCATGATCCAGTCGTCGTCGCGCTCTCCGCAGCCCAATCCGCCGGCCGTGCTGTCTGCCCCGCCTGCTTTCCGAACTACCGACCCGGGCAGACCCAACGGCACGAGCCCGATCGAGAGCGCACAATCGCGCCGCCGGACCCCATCCACAACTCCGCCGACCAAGTCAAAACCCTGAAACAGCTGGCGGCAGCGCTCGACAGCGCCCGCCACTCGGTCTCCGCAGCGCTCGCAGCCGAAGTAGACCGTGGCCAACTTACCGACATCGTCGCCCACGCACTCATCGACATCCGCGCTCTGGTCTGGCCGAATGCCGCTCCCATACGCAGCGCTCAACCAACCCGAGACCCCAAGGCCTGAAGAGTGATCCACCCAAGGTTCGATGCGGTGCGGTGTAGTTAAGGCTGGTCGGTGCGAAGGACGGCCCTGGAACGCAAGCAAGCTACGGTCTCCAACGGCTCATCCGCTCCAGCTGCCGCTCTCTGGAGCCCAGCGCCTCCTCCTACGTGTGGGCAAGGGAAGGAGCGAACGACCTGCTTCGGCCCGGTAGCCCCGCTCCCACAGGGCACGGTCCGAGATGACGAACCGGGTCGGCCGCGGGATGCCGCGCCGCTCGGCCTCCGACCAAAGCGCAACGCGCTGCTGCTCAGCATCCACAGACGCTGCCGTCAGTATCGCCACAAGGTCTTCGAGATCCTTGTACCGGTTTGAGGGCGCCTGGATCTGCCCGTAGCGCTGGAAGGTCGCCATACTATGCAAAACTGTCAAACTCTGGGCACTAAGCCTAGTGTACAGAGTTTCCGGCAGACGGAACCGTCCTGAGCATCCACGAGAAGCACCTGTACGAGCCGGGGATGCTAGCGGAGCGCTCGGGCCGCCAGATAGCACACTCCGCGATTGGCCCACTTGACGCACACTCCCAAACCCTCTAATCTTCAAATCACAGTGTCTAGCGTTCTCGTAGAGGGGTAGCCATGGCCTGGCGACAGATCGATGTAGACGAGGACGTGTACGCGTTCCTCCAAGAAGGGGCTCAGCCGTTCGTCGACAAGACGCCGAACGACGTTCTCCGGCGAGTTCTCCTCAGCGGCGTGCGATCGCCTGAGCCGCCCGGCGCGGGGGGAGACTTGAAGCCGTTGATCTCGTCGGGCGCACTGGTACCCGGCGACAAGCTCATTCACCACCAGCCCCGAAAGGGCCGGACGTTCTATGCCACCGTCACCGCCGAGGGCCTCATCGAGACCACGAGCGGACGACGCTACAAGTCGCCCTCTCCCGCCCTCAAGGAGTATGTCGGTCACGACATCAACGGCTGGGGCAACTGGAGTGTCGAGCGGACTGGCGAGTCCTTGCAGGATATCCGCCACCAGGTGTAGAAGGCGAGGCTTGTGTCGGCGGGTGGCAACTCTCAGCAACCACCCACCGACTCATGTTCGGCCACTTACTTAGGAAGCGGCGATGACCTCCGTATCAGCACCGTAGAGCCGCCAAGCGGGTAGCCGCCTCACCGAGAGCGTGTCGTCGGGTGGCGTGGCGATGTCGACACGTACCAACTTTCGACGCAAATGCCCACCCGGCAATTCGTCTTCCTTGGCGCCCGGATCGAGAAGAAGCCCTGTGTGGCCGCCATCGGCGCCGACGAACCGAGCGTCGAGGATCGCTCCGTTCACCGGAACACTCAGTTCCAGCTCCTTGAGGTCCAGTGAGGCCAAGCGCGCGTAGAGCAGATCTCTGAGCTCCGAACCGTGAGGCCAGGTAGATTCCAACTCGCCGATGGCATCGATGCGGTCGATGAGCTTGCCGCCCAGGGCACCGTGGTGCTGCCAGAAGCTCCGGTCGCCGATGATCAGAAGGTGGGCCTTGGCTCTGGTGATCGCGACGTTCCAGAGGTTCTCGTCCCGGTCGAAAAAGCGCAGTCCTCCGTTGCTCATGGACGCCGTGGCGACCAGAGAGAAGAGGATTGCGTCGCATTGCCCGCCCTGGAAGGTATGGACGGTGCCGATGCGAACACGAGCGGCCGCCGCACCGAGGTCTCCCAGTTCGCGACCGATGAGATCGGCCTGCGCCTTGAACGGGGTGACGATGCCGATCGTGGCTGTGGCGGGAAGTGCCTGAAGCAGCCAGCGGGCCCGTTCGGCGGCCAGTGCGGCTTCGCGCTGATTGAGCCATGACCGCCTACCCGGTCCCGGCTCTGCCTTGCCACCGGATACGTCGTCCCAGGCCGCGCGCGGTTTCTTGGAGCGTGCCACCGAGAGCTGCTCTCGCGTGTCGGTGAGTATCGTGAGCCGCTTGCCGCGCGGAGCGTAGAAGAGCGCATCCGCGATGGCGGCGATGTGCGGATGGCAACGGTAGTGCTCGTCAAGCAGCATGCTCCGGCCCGCCTGCGCCTCCCAGGCATCAAAGCCCGAGTGACGCTGATAGGTCAGGCGGCGGTCGGCCAGCCAAGCCGGATCGAGTCCGAGCGCGCGGCTGATCGCGGCGTCCTGGTCGGGTCGCAGCGTCGCGATGTGGCGCAGCTGCATGGGGTCTCCGACGATCACCGCGGCCTTGGCGCGGAAGAGCAGCGGCAGGATAGCGGCGATCGAGCACTGGCTCGCCTCATCGATGACGACGAGATCGAACAGGCCGGCTCGGGTCGGGAAGCTGCGCGCGGAGAGCGAGCTCACCGCCCAGCCGCGAAGCTTCGGCACGAGCTTGGGGAGGATGCTCCAGGCGTTCTGGCCCTGGCTCATGAGAGATCCGAGCAGCTCCTGGATCAGCGGCTGAGCCGCGGCTGTCGCGTCGGCTACGGATGCCAAGGCGAGCCGCAGGCTTGTCCCGCGCAGCTGGTTCGCGGTCGAGGCAATGTCCGTGAGGAGGTCTTGGTCCGTGCGCTGCGGCATCTGACGCAGCTCGCGCCATGTGCCCTCAAGAGCGACGCGTTCGCTCAGTACCGCACACGTCTGCTGCTGCGCTTCGGCCGGGACCGTGATTCCCAGGGACTTCAGCAGCCTGCGTCTCCGGTAAGCGCCGAAGAGCAAGGATCTTGCGACCTTGGCCGTCCTGGATTGCCACTTGACCAGGCGCGCGTCGTCCGACTCCGTGATGGCGCCCGGCATTGCGGCACCGAGCTCGGCAAGCCTGTTCTCGCTGGACCTGCGTCTCTCCCCGCAGGTGAGCAGGCGCTTTTCGAGTTCCGCCTGAATCGTCGCGTTGCGGCGTGCCTGCCCGTTCTGGCTCAAGGCGTTGGCGTGAGCCGCCGCCGCGGTCGTCGCGGTCATCGGCGCGCGCCGCGCGGCGGGCCGAAGCAGTGCCGCGAGCGTGTCCTGTTGGCGTTGCTTGTACTCCTGGTTGCCGGTTCGGATGAGCAGGCCGGGAACCTGCGTGTTGCACCTGTCGACAACCTCGTCCACGGCTTGGTTGTTCGTGGACGCGACGAGCACGCTCCGCCGCCCGCACACGGCCGTGGCCACGAGGTTCGAGATGAGCTCGCTCTTGCCGGTGCCGGGCGGGCCCGTCACCACGGTGATCCGGTTGGTCGAGGCCGACTCGATGACGGCACGCTGCGCGTCGTTGACCCGGCCGATCAGAACAGGGGTCATACTCGCCGGCCGCGACGTCTGCTGCATGCCGTCGAGCAGGGCCGCGAGCGCCGTCCCCGGGATCTGCTCGGGTTTGCTCATGATGTATTCGAGATCTTTGACCAGATTGGTGACAGCGCCGTTGTCCGGGGCGGGCATCAGCATGGCCGCGTTGCGCGCACCGTCGGTGGGCGTAGCCACATCGATAGAAGTACTGAGCAACTCGGGGCGGAGGCGTTCGACCTCCGGCAGCCCGAACTCCTGGGTGAGCAGGAACCGGATGTCCGCAGCCATGTCGTAGTAGTCGCCGGCCGTCCATGTCGGCCGGTAGGCGACGGCGAGTTGGGCGGCGGTATCACGGTCGACCAGTTCCCGCGCGAGCGCGGGATTCACCTGCACAGTGCCATAGGCCGCGAGACGTTCGCCTTCGACGACCTTCACCCGCCGGAGCAGGAGCGGAGCGCAGCGCGGATGGCGGTAGGGTGCCCCGCTCGGGCTGCGGTGCAGCACGATGAGCGGGTACCCGTACACGAGGTCCTTCTTCGCCTGGGACGCCTCACGCACCATCTCGGCCGCCTCAGGTGGCACGGAGATCTCCAACTGGCCGCCCGCTCCGCTCAGCAGCCGCTCCGAGCCGCCCGGACACACGTACCCCGCAGCGCCGGGCCTGGCGTCCATGAGGTCCGCACCGGTCTGTTCGGCGATCACCGCTTGACGGTAGTAGTCGAGCAGCATCGGCCAGCTCGGAACGCCCGTCTGCGGCGCCTTCGACTCGCCCGCGATCTCGGTCCCGCTCCCCGCGCCGCGCCGCTGCCGGGCTCTGCCGCGCACGGCAGTCCGAGCTATATACAGCTGGCCGCTGACCTGCAGAGTGGACTTCACCGGGGTCTGCCGCTCGTGGCGATCCCGAGCGCGCAATCTATCGCTGACGTAGTCGAAAAGTTCATCGACGCCGACGAAGCCGTCACGGTCGGCGTCGGCTTTGCCGGTGCGAAGTCCTTCGATGAGCACGCCGGTGAACTGAGAGGGATCCTTGGCCGTGTCGCCCGCGAATGACGACTCGGAGATCCGTGACGAGGAGAGCACGTATACGCCCGAGGTGTCCAACCTCGCGTCGCGCGGCTCGGCATCTGCGCCCTTGGCGTCGCGTGACCGGAAGCCGAGCGCGAAGCCTCCGCTCATACAGCAGTCGAAGATAGCGATCTTGCGGCTCGCCCGGCACGCTTCAAGACGATCGTTGATGAATCCGGCCGCGATTCCGGTCTCAGCCAGTCGCTCAGGGTCGGTGTCCGTGGCGACGAAGTGGAACTGTCCGTCAGTTCGCGGCGTGCGCGTGCCATGGCCGCTGACGTAGAGCACGACGAAGTCGTTCGGCTCGCATGCGCCGAGGAAGCTGTTGATCTCCCGCCGCACGTCTTCGGCGCCGAACGACGTTCCGGCCTTCTCGACTACGTCGTCGAAGTATCCGATCTGCGGATCACGCAGGACTTTGGCCAGTTCGCGGACGTCCACGCCGACGCTCGGTAGATTCGCGAACCGATCGCTTCGGTAAGCCTCGATGCCGATCAGCAGCGCGCGCCGCCTGCCACGGGCGGTCACTGCTTCGGCTTTTCGGTCAGCAGGGCGAGCAGGAGCTCCTGCTGCGCCTTGGTCGGCTCACCCGCCACCTCCACAAAGTCGGCGCCGACAGTTACGCGGACCTTGCCGCGCTCTTCGCGATGCCACCGGGACTTGAGCAGCTCCGCCAGCAGGGGCGCCCCCACCGGCCAGCCCCATACGGCGACGACCGCGAGCACCGAGGACGCCACGGCGCCTTTGACGCCGTCCCGCACAGCGGCGTCTTCCTCTACATAGGAGACCGTGAATGCTTCGGACTCGGCGAAGTCGCGATGAAGCTGTCTGGTGAACCGCTCTGCCCAAAGCAGATCCTGGTCCACCACTTCAATGCGGACGCTACCGTGAGATTCTGACGTTTCCATGGTCTCCCCCAACTGTATCGTCGGCCATAAACCGCATGGCCCGCAGCGGCCGATCAGTTTACTGATAGAGCCCCGTTCGTGCATACTACCTGCTGGGGGCAGACACGGGCGCAATCGGCGCTGTACCCGCGCACGGGCGCACGATCACGGGCTTTTAGTCCCGCACCAGTACTACCAGCGTATTCGAATTCATTATAGTCGAGGCATCGGATTCACTTATCGGGGAAGGCGCGGGGGAAATGGCGCGAATGCATCGAGTGCGCGGACATATGCGCAACGGCCGTTGGGTCCGATCGCACTATCGAAGGAGCCGCGGGCGCGCCACGCGTACGCGCAGCGGAGGCATCGACGCTGGACAGGGCGCCGGAGGCCTGTTCGTCGCGGTAATTATCATCGGCCTGATCCTCTACGCCATCGGAGTGCTGAAGTGAGCGGTCAACCACGTTCGGGCAATAAGCCCGAAGCATCATCACCCCCGTCTTTCGGCGTCCTGGCCAAGGTGCTCATCGGCGCTTTAGTCGGGGCGGCGGTGCTTTCCGCACTCATCCCATCGCTGGCCTGGCTCTGGTGGCTCACCGCGGCCGCTGTTCTCGCCGGGGTCATCTGGTCGAGACCGATCGCGCGTGGACGCCTCGCTGCGGCCGCCGAGCAGGAACGACGCGCCGGCATCGCGGAAGCCGACCGGCACCGCCTGCTCGCCTCCCTCGACACCATGACAGGCCCCCGGTTCGAACGGCACGTCGCCCAACTATGTCTCCGAGATGGTCTGGAGGTCGTTCAGGCGGAGGGCGGCCGCGGCGACCTGGGAGCAGACGTGATCGCGAATCTCCCGGACGGACGACGCGTCGTCATCCAGTGCAAGCGATACAAGCCGACGGGCTCGGTTTCCGGGCCGGAGATGCAGCAGTTCCTCGGCACCGTGCGAGCCGAACACGGCGCGGACGTCGCGCTGTTCATCACGACCGCGCGACGCTTCACTCAGCAGGCACAAGACCTCGCCGAACGTCACCAAGTCCATCTCATGCACCGGGACCGCCTCGCCTTCTGGAACGGAGGCACATCGCTTCCCGCGTTGCTGGCCACTTGGCAGCACAATTCCAGGGGAACCGCGTCGCCCGCAGATCGCCGGATAAGCCCGCCGACACCTCGAGGTTAGGAGCACGGCCAAGTCACATTGCGGCAAGATCGCGCAGCCCAGCGCCGCAGGACTGTAGGGCTACCAGGTCACCTCTGAGCCAGGTAGACGGCCCGGACCCTCGCCATCACCTTGGATGGTGCCGTGAGCTCCCCCATGAAGATCAACACTGTCGCGCGGATGCTGTTCTTCTGCACGGTGCGTATCGTCGGCACCAGCGACGAGGATCCATAGTTCTACACCGAGGGGACCGGCTTCATCTACGAAGCGTCAAGAACTGAGGGCCTCTGCTACCCGGTGCTCGTCACGGCCAGGCACGTGATTGAAGGGGCGACGGAGCTCGAGGTCTCGCTCATGCTCCGCGCCTCGGAGACGGAACCCGCTCTCGGCGACATCGAAACGCTCACGATCCGAGGCGGCGCGCCACAGTTCCTGGTGGACGCTGCCGTGTTCTCGGGCAGCAGTGGTTCGCCGGTGGTGATTCTCCGGCCGACCGCGTATGGCACGCAGCGGGGATCGGCGTTCACACAGCCTCGGGTGATCTGCCTAGGCATCCTCGCACAGTCGATTATGAGTGCGGCCCAGGTCGAACGTGGGGGCGGGCGCTGCGCCGATCTCGACGTGCGTGTCAGCACCGGCCTCGGCGTCGTGCTCAAGTGGAGCGCCGTCGAGGAGACGATCGACTCACTCGTCACGAAGGCCGAACTCGATCGAGATGCTCTCCGGCCAAGTGATTTCATGACGAGCCTTCAGGCAGCTGCGCGACGTGATGGTCGCCGCCCTGTCCGACAACGCCGATTGAACCTTCACACATGCTCCCCGGCTCACACGACCGAACAGTCAAACCGATCGTCTGTCGTAACGAGACGGGGAGCCCTCGATGATCAAGGCCTCTGAGCTGCGGACTAACGCAGATTAGGCCAAATCGGGGAAGAAGAGCTTGATCTCGCGCTCGGCGGAGGCCGGGGAGTCGGAGCCGTGGACGAGGTTCTGCACGACGGTGGTGCCCACGTCGGTGGACAGGTCGCCGCGGATGGTGCCGGGGGC
>Ga0073928_10001327_pt1 | contig 48377 bp, 41 predicted proteins | sample PaiPotPPA55metaG_FD_76969 | JGI IMG/M metagenome (GOLD analysis project Ga0073928, IMG submission 76969) | Iron sulfur acid spring bacterial and archeal communities from Banff, Canada, to study Microbial Dark Matter (Phase II) - Paint Pots PPA... ...
CACGCCGGGGAAGATCGGCTCACCGTTGAGCACCAACGCGTCCAACGGCTCCCCGTCCGCACCCAGCGTCCCGTCGAGATACCCATAGTCCGCGGGATAGCGCGTCGCGGTGAACAGCATCCGATCCAGGCGTATCCGGCCCCGCACGTGATCCATCTCGTACTTGTTGCGCGAACCGGCCGGGATCTCGATGGTGACGTCGAACTCCATCAAGAGCTTCCTCGCGGTTGCCTGTGCGTGACTGCGCTCCGCGACCCCACGGAAAGGGGCCGGATGAGGTGGCAAGCGCGCAGCCGCTGCAGGGAGGTCGATGATCGGGGTTGACTTCCCCGGGGTCGTGGAAGGCGCGCTGGTCCGGACGCCGCGCCATCCTCCTCAGGGTACCTGGCGAGCACGAAGTGCGCTCGGCGACAGATGATCGACGACATATGAGCAACAAGCTCTGAGCAACTGTGTGGCGTTCAACCACGGATTCGGATCTGGAACCGTTGCACATTTCAGGGGCGACCCAGCCACGCGCCTCCCGGCTCGTAGAGACCCGGATTATGCGGGCCTCGTGGCCCTGGCCGCGTCGAGCCGACTGAACGAGCCTTGAATCGCCGGCTTTCGATTGAGGTCGGCCCAGAGCTGTCGTTCCATGGAAATCGGAAGGTGTCTGCGATGATGTACGACAACGGCGGGGTGGGCGTCTTGGGCTGGGTGTTGATGGTGACTTGCATATTCGTGTTCTGGGGTGTGGTGATCGGCGTGGGCGTCGTCTGGTACCGCCGTCATGCAGGAGCCGCGAGGACCCGGCCGACCGCCGACGGCACGCAGCCGAGCCCGGAACAGATTCTGGCCGGACGCTACGCTCGAGGCGAGATGGATGAAGCTGAATATTCGACTCAGATAGCGGTACTGCGTCGGGCTGTGCGCTCGTGACCGTGCGCCGCCAGCGCACCGTGATTCACAGTTTGGGCAGGTCCCGAGAACGGGGGGCTGTTCGGCCCTAACCCGAATCACCAGCCGGGTGTTGCATGGGGTTGAGCAGGAGGCGACTTCGTCTCCTGGACAGGAGGTCCCCATGACCGAGATCAACAGCCGCACGCAGCCCATGCAGACCATGCAGCATCCCGAGGTGACCGACCTGCTCGAGCCGCTGCAGGTCCTTCTCGGCCTCAGGCCGCAGTCGTACGGCATCCGGATGGAGACCCACTTCGAGCCCGACGCGTACATCGTGCGCGGCGAGATGCCCGGGATCGACCCGGCCAAGGACGTCGAGGTGACCGTCACCGACGGCATCCTCACCATCCGCGCCGAGCGCACCGAGCAGCAGGCCGAGCGCCATCACTCGGAGTTCCGCTACGGCTCCTACAACCGCAGCCTGCGCCTGCCCGAGGGCGCGAAGCCGGACAAGGTGACCGCGAAGTACAACAGCGGCATCCTGACCGTCAGGGTCGGGCTGGACAAGCCTTCCAAGGCCGCCAGCCACAAGATCAAGGTAATAGCCGGCGACTAACGACCCGTCAGCCCCGCCCGCCGCGCTGCCTGATGGCAGCGCGGCGGAGTTGCAGGGATCGGGCCGCCCTTCGCGTAACGTGCGCAGGAGCCTGTCCAGACTTGCGCTCGCCTCCCGCCGCCGCAATCAGTGAGATCGGGGCCGAACTGCCTGCCTCCGCCGGTCAGATCCGACTCAGGGATCTGACCGGCGGCGTTCGCACGCTCGCCGGCTGGACGGCGGATCAGTTGATCAGGACGACGGCCACGGGCGTCCCAGAGTGCGCGAGCAGCCCCTGCACGACGTATCCCGCACCGACCGAGAGCGGACCTTGGGCCCGGCGCGCGCCGACGACCAACATGCGCGCGCCGCTCGCCTCGTTGATCAGCGCCGGCACCGCGTTGCCGCGCACGATGCTGATGGCGACCTGGATGCCCGGGTAATCCTCACGCACACCCTTGAGCAGATCAGCGACGTCGTCAGCGAACGCCCGATTCCGGTCGGCGAGCACGCCCGCGAGGTAGAGGTCTCTATCGAGGTTGGCCGGATTCCACGCGCGCACGACCCGCAGGGCGGCCCCGTGCGCCACGGCGGCTTCGAAGGCGAACCGAATCGGCGCCTCGTGCTCGCCGGACTCCACACCGAGGACGATCTCATCGAGCGGATCGTTCGGCTGCTCCCCGCGCACCACGATCACCGGACAGTGCGAGTGCGCCGCCAGCTTCATACTCACGGATCCGAGTAGCATCCCGGCGAAGCCGCCGTGCCCGCGCGTACCGGTCACCACCAGTTCAGCATCCTGGCTCAGCGCCACCAGAGTACGGGCGGGCGAGAGCTCGGAAACCTCACTGGTAACCACCACATTCGGGCACAGCTCCCGCACCTTGCCGGTGATGGCCGCGAGCAGCGCGGCACCGGCCTGATGCTGCTTGCGCCCGTACTCGGGCGGCTCAAGCACCATGCCCGCGGTGCCGGGCAGGTCCAGCGCGTACACAAGGTGCAGCGCCAGCCCCCGATCGGCGGCCTCACGCACAGCCCACACAGCAGCGCGGGCCGCATTGTCCGAGGTGTCGACGCCGACGACGATTCGTCTCGGCGCGGACGTGTTCTGTGTCATGGATCCTCCGGGGTGAGCGACGTACGGTGCGGGACCGCGACCGCTGTGACCACGACTACGCTCGCCCGCCACTTCAGGGCCCTTGGTCCCGAGCTATGCCGGCCGGGCTGGCCGGAACCGACGGGCCAAGCAGAGCCGGAACACTCGAGTGCGCCGAGCAGTTACGAAGCCATGGACACAGGCCGCATGTTGCCCGGAACCCCGGAAAACATGAGGGAAGCCGTTGAGCGGCTCGTCCAGCGGCTAAATGTCGCGACCCTCCCCGCCCCCGTCGGTATCGGGGCACTCGGCTGTGACGCGGCCGGACTGGCCGCGTCACAGCTGGTTCAGACTCGGCAGGCTCCGTTTCCCCGTGCGGCGTCGCGCTTCCCGATTCCCGGCGGGCGCCGAGGTTTACGAGCCGCCTTCACCAATCAGAGTGGGATCATGCGGGAAGTGGCTCTAATGCCGGTTGTCGATCAGCTGGGTTGCTGCTCATGCCCAGTCAAGTCCGGTATGTCGCAGGAAGGGCGTGAGCAGTTCGGGTCGCTTGCGCAGCTGGTCGAGTGCGTGGCCGGCGGCGTCGGTCAGGTCGGCGAGGGTGGGTGCGCAGTAGTTCGCGAGCGGCCCGTTCTTGATCCATGCCCAGGCCTGTTCGACCGGGTTGAGTTCGGGCGCGTAGCCGGGCAGCGGCTGCACGGTGAGCCAGGAGGCGTTGGCGGCGAGGAACGCCTTGGTCTTGCGGCTGTTCACGTGCGCCGATAACCGGTCCCAGACCAGGATGACCTTCTGTCCTGCAAGCTTGTCGTGCAGGTCGGTGAGCAGCGGGCCGAAGTCGTCCTCGGTGAACGAGGTGCCCGGCGCGAGCACGTAGAACAGCTTCGGCAGCCGCCCTGCCCGGGAGCAGGCGAACGCGGCCATCGAGACCTTGCGCTGGTACGCGTAGGAGCAGCGCAGTACCACCCGCCGACCGCGCTTGGCCCAGGTGCCGCGGATCGGCGGGGTCAGCATCGCGCCGGCCTCGTCCTCGCCCACGATCCACGCCCGGGTGCGCCGGGCCCGTGCGGTGATGCGCGGCCAGGTCACCTCCCGCCACTCGGCGATCGCCTGCTCGTCGCGCTGCATCGCCCGGCGTCCCGGGCGGTGATGGGAGTAGCCGATACGGCGCAGGAACCTCCATACCCCGGCGGCATCGCCGTAGCGCACCCCGAACAGCTTCTCGATCAGATCATTGACCCACGTGAGCATCCACCGGTCCTGCTCGTGCCCGTGCGCGAGCGCACCCCGGTCCAACTCCACGACCAGGACCGCGACCTGCGTCTGGTCGAGCAGCGCGGGATACCCGGGACGCCCACTCGAACGCAAAGCCTCGGCCCCGCCCTCCTCCCACCGCGCCTTCCACAAGTCGACCGCGGAATCGCTCACCCCCAGCGCCTCGGCAATCACCACGTTCGGCACGTGCTGCTCGAACAGCTCCGCGGCCCGCAACCGCCGCTTCTCCCGGAACGCCCGCTCCCGAGCACCCGGCGTCAACGAAGTACCCATACTTACGGTCTACCACCGATGCCAACAGCCCAGCCGATCAACAAACCGCATTAAAGGCGGGCCGAGCGGGTCGTCTCAGTGTTCGAAGTCCCGCTCGAACCAGTGGTGCGCATACGGCTCGGTGCTGAACGCCTCGACCTCGACGAATCCCGCGGTCTCGTAGAGGTGTCTGGCCTCCATGAGCGTGCGGTTGGTCTCCAGTCGTAACGTCCGTATACCGCGGACGCTCGCCTCGCCGGCGAGGCGTTCAAGAATGCGGCGCCCCAGGCCGAGCCCGCGAGCGTCCGGGGATGTCCACATCCGCTTCACCTCCGCGATCCGCGACCCGGCGTCAAGCTTCAGCGCCCCGCACCCCATCGCAGCACCCTGCGCACTCGCCACCAGAAGCAACCCGTTCGGCAGCGTCATCTCCTCGTCGCTCGCGGAGATGCTCCGGGCGGGGTCGAACCCGGTGTCGAATCGTCGTTCCAACTCCGCGAAGTAGGAGCGCAGGCAGTACCGGGCGTCAGGGGCACGCGGGTCGGTGATCTCGATCCGCACCTGAGAGGCCAGCAGAAGCCGCTCGACCTCTGTCATCGCCGCCACCAGGCGCCCCCGCTGGCCGGCGGTCAGTGGACCGAGGATCGAGGCCGCCAGTTCATCCGACGCGCGCTCCAGCACCGCCCGCTCCGCAACGCCGGACTCGGTCAGACGCACCGTCCGCACCCGGCCGTCCTGCGAATCCGGGTCCGTGATCACCAGACCGTCCGATTCCAGCCGCCGCAACTGCCGGCTCAGATACCCCGAATCCAGACCCAGTCGCGAGCGCAGAACGCGTACTTCGGATCCACCCGGCTCCACCTCCCACAGCAGACGCGACAGCCCAAGCGACCGATCCCGCGACAGATACTCGTCGTCCAAGGCACCGACTCGCTGGGTGACCGCACGGTTGAACCGGCGCACCACATCGATCTGCTCCCGCCGCATTCTCTGACGTTAGTCAGAGAATCTCTGCAAGGCAAGACACGAGGACATCGCCCCATGCGGGTAGCGGCGCGAGGGCCCTGACCGAAGACGGGACACAGCGCTCAGCCGCAGACGCGGTCGCGCTCACAGGTCTCTGATCTGTCCGCGTCGCCGAGCTAACCGGCGTCGCCTCGGGGCGGAGCGGTACCACGAGTGTCGAGGCGGAGAGCGAGGGCCGGCCCTCGGTCAGCGCGCAGGCCTGTGGTGACCCGTCCGCGAGGGTGTGGAGTTGGGGCACTCCGGCGGCCGGCTCCACACCGTCCCACCGTACTGAAGGCAGCCGGATCACCGCCGGGACAAGTTGAGCGATTCGACATGGTCGAGGGCGGCGTCGAGGGCGACCTCGAGCGGCCTGACGCTCCGCTGGATCTGCGTGAGTATCAGGCCGCCCTGCAGCGAGGCGAGAACGGCGAGGGCGAGGTCCTCCGGATCGCCATCGAGTTCGCCGCGCGCGTGCATCGCCGTCAGGCCCTCGCGGATCGCACCCTCCCAACGCAGAAAGCCGGCGGCCACGGCCATTCGCGCCTCGGGGTTGCTCTCCGCGACCTCGCTGCCGATCGATCCGATCGGGCATCCGCCCTTGCACTGCATCAGACGCTGGTATTCGACCAGGGCGTCCCGCCACGCGCGCAGGCCGTCGATCGAGTCGAGCCGGTCGAACAGCGGCGCCTGCAGGCCGAGAACCGCCTGCGTCTGATGCTCGATCACGGCCAGCAGCAGCGCCTGCTTGTCCGCGAAGTAGTGGTAGATCTGCGAGCCGCTCACCCCCGCGGCCGCGCGCACGTCCTCCAGCGTGGCCTCGGTGACGCCGCGCTCGTACATCAACTGCGCGGCCGCGGCCACGATCCGCGCTCGTGTCGCCTCCCCCTTGCGGGTCAGCCGGGCGGGCGCCTGCCGGGTCTCGGTGCTCATGGACTCAGCATAGCCGATTCTGGATTAGACAACCCATTTTCCGCGCAGCATTCTGGGCTATATAGCCCAGTCCGGCCGCGCACCGCGGCCGGGCACGACACGGAAGGTACGGATCCTGATGGACCTCATCGGCAAGACTGCACTGGTCACCGGCGCGACCGGAGGCATCGGCGGCGAAACGGCGAAGCTGCTGGCGCAGGCCGGCGCGCACGTCGTCGTCACCGGCCGCGACCCGGAACGCGGCGCCGCACTCGTCAAGACGATCACCGCACAGGGCGGCACTGCCCGCTTCGAAGCGGCCGACCTCACCGACCCGGGCTCGCTGCGCGCCCTCGTGGAGGCGGCCGGGGAGGTGGACATCCTCGTCAACAACGCGGCCGTCTTCCCGATGGGCCCGACGATCTCCCCCGAGACCGCGCTCGGCGACGAGGCGTTCGACACCACCTCGTTCGACGCCGTGTTCGCGACCAACGTGCGCGCGCCCTACCTGCTGACGGCCGCGTTCGCGCCGGGCATGATCGCCCGCGGATCCGGCGCCATCGTCAACGTCAGCAGCATGGCCGCCCGGATCGGCATGCCCGGGCTCCCGGCCTACAGCGCGAGCAAGGCGGCGATCGAGTCACTCACCCGCACGTGGGCGGCCGAGCTGAGCCCGGCCGGCATCCGCGTCAACGCCGTCGCCCCCGGCCCGACCCGCACCGACATGGTCCTGGCCACCATGGGCGAGCAGGGCGCCGCACAGGTCGGCGCCACCACTGCGCTCGGCCGCGTCGCCACCCCCCAGGAGATCGCCGAGGTCATCTACTTCCTCGCCAGCGACCGCGCCGCCTACCTCACCGGCACGACCGTCGCGGCGGACGGCGGCCGCACCGCCATCTGACGCGGCAGAGCCGGCTTCCGCCGAGTCAGTGTGTTCAGTGCCAGCCTGGAAGGACTGGCAGATGCTCGGCGGGTTCGCCTCCGGCTTGGGTGAACGCGGTCAGCGCGGAGACGAGTTGGGCGCGCTGCTCGGCGGGCATGGTGGCGACGATGCGGGCGAATTCGGTGCGCCGGTATTCGTTGACCTGCCGTACCGTCTGCCAGCCCGTGCCGGTCAGCCGCAGTTGGACTTCGCGGCGGCGGGCGGGGTTGGTCGCCTTCTCCACCATGCCGGCGATGGTGAGGCGTTCGACCATGCGCAGTGCCGTGGAGGGGTTGACCTCCAGGGCTTCGGCGAGTCCGGCGAGGCTGGAGGGTCCGCGTGAGTCGAGGACGACGAGCAGGCGGTACTGCGGCAGGGTGAGGGTTTCCTCTACCGCCGCCAGCGACTTGGCGGCGATGGCGACCAGTAGGCGTGATGCAGTGAGCAATGCCGCGACCACCCGATCGGGGTCGTCGGCGTGTTCGGTGGCTCGGTCGGAGGGGGTCCGCATCCGTCCTTTCTACCTGGTGCCCGGACCATGTGAGACGGACGTTGCGCCGAATCCGGTGCTTTCCGGGGCGGGTGGAGGCGTCCGATCGTTGCGACCCGGACCTGCCACTCCTATAGTCATTGCATAGTGCAATGATTACTGTGCAGATGAAGCCCCATGCTGCCGCACTATCCATGCGTGCTGCGGCGGTTGCTGCGGTGACGCCGCGCTCGGGAAGGGTGGGTATGGCGCAGGCGACGATTAGGTATCTGCGTTCCTCGCAGGGCGGGCTGTTCGTACTGGCCGTGCTCGTCGGGGTCGGCTCGGGGCTCGGCGCGGTGGTCTTCCGCTATCTGATCTCGACGTTCACCTGGCTGGCGACGGGATACACGCAGTTCGGGCAGCAGGGCCGGATAGCCAGCGCCCGCCTGCCGTGGCTCGGCCCGGCATTTTTCGTGCTGATCCCGGTGCTCGGCGGGCTGCTGTACGGCCCGCTGATCTACCGGTGGGCGCGCGAGGCGCGCGGGCACGGCGTGCCCGAGGTGATGATCGCGGTGGCGGAAAACGGCGGCCGTATCCGCCCCCAGGTTTCCGTCGTGAAGGCGCTGGCCTCCGCCTTGTGTATCGCGACCGGCGGGTCGGTGGGGCGCGAGGGCCCGATCGTGCAGATCGGCTCGGCGCTGGCCTCCAGCCTCGGCCAGCGGATCCGGATGCCGGAGAGCCGGCTGCGCATCCTGGTCGCGTGCGGGGCGGCCGGGGGCATCTCGGCGACGTTCAACGCTCCGATCACCGGGGTGTTCTTCGGCGTGGAGATCATCCTGCGGGCCTTCAGCGTGGAGGCGATGTTCCCGGTGATGCTCTCCGCGATGCTCGCCGACGTGGTAGCCGAACCCATCCTCGGCTCCGGCCGGTTCCTGTCGGGTTTTCCGGCCGGGATCTCGCTGCACCATCCGGCGAACTACCTGCTGATCGCTGTCCTGGCGGTGATCGCCGGGCTGGTCGGGCTCGGATTCAAGACCGTCCTGTACAAGATCGAGGACCTCGGCGACGCGCTCTGGGGTGCTCGGCCTGAATGGGCCCGGCCCGCCGTGGGCGGCGTGCTGCTCGGCGCGATCCTGCTGGCCGTCCCGCAGCTCTACGGCGTCGGGTATCCGGTGATGTACAAGGCGATCGCCGGCGGGTACGCGCTGTGGTTCCTGATCTTGTTGGTCTTCGGCAAGATGCTCGCCACAAGCGTGAGTCTGGGCATCGGGGGCTCGGGCGGGGTGTTCGCCCCCTCGCTGTTCCTGGGCGTGATGACCGGCACCGCTTACGGCGTCATCGTCGACCACGTGTTCGGCGCGGTCGCAGGTCCCCCGGCCCTGTACGCGGCGGTCGCGATGGGCGCGGTGTTCACCGCAGCGGCCCGCGCCCCGCTGACCTCGCTGGCCAGCGTGGTGGAGATGACCGGGGACTTCACCCTGACCCTGCCGGTGATGCTCGCGGTCGCGATCGCCACCACGATCTCCCGCGGCGTGTCCTACGGGACGATCTACACCACCAAGCTGCTGCGGCGCGGCACCGACCTGGACCGTTCCACCCCGTGGCGCGCCCTGCAGGATGTGAAGCTCGCCGACGCGATGCGCCCGCTGCCCGCGCCCCTCCAGGTCACGGCCGACGGGCACCGACAGAGCAGCCCGGAACAGATCACCGCCGCGCTGCCCGGACCGGTCACCCACGAGCGCACCCCGCAGGCGCTGTACGCGGGCGAATCGCTGAGCCAGGCGCTGCGCCAACTGATGCTCTACGGCCGTGACGGTCTGCCGGTGCTCTCGGCCGACGGCGCCCGGGTGGAGGGATGGGTCACAAACGCCAGCGCCATCCACGCCATCGCCCGCGACCTCGGACCGGTCTCCACCGGCGGTACGCGCGCGACCCTCAGGCGCGATCTGGCCGCAGCCCGGCAGCCGACCGACGCCGACGAGGTGCCGAACCCGCTGGCCGGGTATCGCGTGCTCGAAGTCCTTATCGATGGGCATTCGGCCGCGGCAGGCAAACAGCTGAGCTCGGTCGACTGGCCCGACGGGCACACGCCGGTCTCGGTGATGCGCCATCGGGATCTTCGCGAGGCCGATCCGCGCCTCGTGCTGGCGGTCGGGGACCGCGTCAACCTTCTGGCACGCCATACCGCCGTGCCCGCCCAGGATCCCGAGGCCGCTACCGTGGACAACACCGGCGAGGCCTGATACATGACCGGTATGTTCACTCTGATTCGCCGCCGCCGGGACCGGATCGCCGTCACCGCTTCGCTGCTAGCGCCCCTTGCGGTGTGCGCCGGGCTCATCCCAGTGCGCACGAGCCTGGTGAATACCGACGCCGCCCTCCTGCTCGTCGCGTTCACCGTGGCGGTCGCGGCCCTGGGGAACCGGCTCGCCGGATACCTGGCCGCGGCCGGTGCCGCGGTGTGGTTCGACTTCTTCCTCACCGTCCCGTACGAGCGGCTTACCATCACCCGGCACACCGACGCGCAGACCACGGCACTGTTGTTGTTGGTCGGGATCGCGGCCACCGAACTGGCGGTGGCCGCTCGCCGGCGCGGGCGCGTGGTGGAGGTCGACGAGGCGCTGTTGGCGGTGGTGCAGTCCACCGCGACGCTCGTCGCCGCCGGCGAGGAATCGGGAGCGATCATCAACCGCGTGTGCGTGCAACTGACGGCGATGCTCGCGCTACGCGGCTGCGTTTTCGAACCGGGACCGGGACCTGCCCGGGCGCGCGGGCTGCGGCTGGAGCCGGATGGCGTGCTGCGGTGGGGTTCGACGCGCTGGAACATCGAGGAGCACGGGTTTCCTGACGAGCCGGTCGCCGTGCCCGCCCGGCACCGGGGTCAGGTCTACGGAGCCTTCACTCTGGAGCCGACGCCGGGGACCGAGCCGAGCATCCATTCGCGCCGGATTGCCGTGGTCCTGGCGGATTTGGCGGCCACCGCTCTCGCCGATGACCGGTCGCCCGTGCGCGACGCGTGAACCCCGCTCGCCCCCGCACGGGGCGCGAACTGCCGTTACAGGAATACGCCGTGCGAGAAAACCGCTAAAATTCGACGAGTACCCGCGGGGCCGGCGTGCCTCGCGGATTTCGCGTCTTCGGAGGGCGGTTGCCGGTGTCGACCGGGGTGTGGAGCGTGTTGTTCCTGCTGGGCACGGTCGTGAGCCTGGCTGGCAGCTACGTGCTGGTAACGCGATTGGAACGGCTCGGCGAACGCGTCGGGATGTCCGAGGCGCTGCTCGGCATGGTCGCAGCGCTCGCTGCCGACGCCCCGGAGATCACCTCTGCGGTGGTCGCGCTCTCCCACGGGCAGGGTGCGGTCGGCGCCGGGGTGGTGGTCGGCTCCAATGTCTTCAACCTCGCCGCGTTGCTCGGTCTCGGTGCGCTGGTGGCCGGGCGGTTCGGACTGCACCGCAAGGTCGTTCTGTTGTCGGGGACGGTCGCGGTGTGGGTCGCGGTGGTGTGCATGCTCACCGTGCTCGGCACGCTCGCCCCGATTTCCGCGCTCGTCCTGGTCGCGCTCGTGCTCGTCCCGTACCTGCTGATCCTGGGGCTGCGTCCGCAGCGTCTGGCTGCGTTGCCGATCCCCGCCGCGTGGTCGCAGTGGCTGACCACCGCCGTACACGAAGAGGAAGTCGAGATCGAGGAGGCCGTCAGCGCGCGGCGCGGCACCTGGCGCGACGGCGTGGTCGCCGCACTCATGCTGATCGTGGTGGTGGCCGCGAGCGCACTGATGGAGACCGGCGGCACCACCCTCGGCACCCGGTTCCACGTCGCCGACATCATCACCGGCGGACTCGTGCTCGCGGTGGTCACCTCCCTGCCCAACGCGGTGGCCGCCGTCTACCTCGCCGCCCGCGGGCGCGGCGCCGCCGTGCTGTCCACGGCGCTCAACAGCAATGCGCTCAACATCGCGATCGGGCTGCTGCTGCCCGCCGCGATCACCGGGATGGGTCCGCGCACCGGGCAGTCGATTCTCGTCGCCGGCTGGTATGCGGGGCTGACGGTCGTGGCGCTCGCCTTCGCCTACCGGCAGCACGCGCTCACTCGCCTGCCGGGCGCGGTGATCATCGGCGGGTACCTGGTGTTCGTCGCGGCGCTGATCGTCTCCACGCTCCACGGCGAGGTCAGCGTGCCGGTCGCGCTCGTGCCCGCGCTCGCCGTCGGCGCTGTCAGCCTGCTGATCCTGGCCCGCCCGGCCGGTGCGGGGCCGGCGCCTGCCGGGCCGCTTACCGCTGCCGGCGATGCCGAGCGGGGTGGGCCGCGCTGGGACGAGCGGCGGGCTTGGCGGGTGTCGGTGGCGCTGTGCCTGGCGGTGGCCGCCGCCGATGCAGCCACCGGGCATCACGTCATTCTGATGGGACTGCTGGCGCTCGGGCCGTGTCTTGCCCTGCTGACCGGCCGGTGGCGGCGCACCGCGGCCGTCGGTGGCCTCGCCTTCGGCCTCGGCGTGCTGCTCGGGGTGCCGGACCAGGTGTTCGCCACCTACGTCCAGTACGCGTTTCTCGCGGCGATCGCGGTCGTGGCGGCCACCGCCACCACGGGCGCCGCCGTGATCGAGCGCCGCCGCGGCGCATAGTCGGCGCGGTCACGCTGCCGGATCAGCTTGCTGAGCGCCGCTCATTTCTTTTCGCGAAGTTCAAACTCCGGTCCGGGCCACGAATTATGGATGAGCGCTTCGGCGCGGTGGTAGGAACGAGGCTGGTGACGGCGTGAGGGTCGTGCGAGCGCCGTATGTGGCGTATCAGTGGCCTCGCATGCGTGGGCATCGAGGCGGGCTCGCGGCCCGGGACCGTTCACACACGAGTTAGGGCTTGAGGCGAGCATGAGCACCTCGACTGCAGGGGCGGCGCACGAGGCAACTGAGGCGCCTGATCAGCCGCCGGTACTCTCGGCCGCGGCGGCGTACATACCCGAGAGCGTCGGCTACCGGGCCAAACTCGCCGTGCTGGGCAAGCCACTGGTCACCGACGCGCTGAGCACGGAGCGGCTGAGCAAGAAGATCGCTCTGGGCACCATGGGCATCGACATGATCTCCTCCTCTGCCTACGGCTCGGAGCAGATGCTCACCCAACTGCTGCCGTACTTCGGCACCCTCGCGTTCATGCTGATCATGCCGATCACCGGCGTGATCCTGGGCCTCGCCTTCCTGCTGCTGCTGTGCTACCGCGATGTGCTGAGCGTCTACACCAAGGCCGGCGGCTCCTACGTGGTCGCCCGCGAGCAGTTCGGCCCGAAGATCGCGCAGATCGCCGCCGTCGCCCTGCTGATCGACTACATCGTCACCGTGGCGGTGCAGGTCTCCTCCGGCACCGACGCGATCGCGTCGCTGCTCGCCCTGAGCGCCAACATCGACATCACCAGCTTGTCGCTGTGGATCTCGGTAGGTGTCATCGTGCTGATGGCTTTCATGAACCTGCGCGGGGTGCGCGAAGCCGGGCGGGTGTTCGCCACACCGGCCTACATCTACCTGCTGCTGGTCGGCGCCACGCTGCTCGTCGGGCTTGGCGAGCTTGCCACCGGGAACCTGAGCCACGCGAACAACCTGCACGATGCAAGCTACGGCGGCGTGGTCACCCTCGGCACGCACACGCAGTGGCTGGTCAGCTTCGCGGCGATCTCCGCGATGCTGCGCGGTTTCGCCAATGGCGGCTCCTCGCTGACCGGTCTCGAGGCGATCTCGAACGGTGTGTCGGTGTTCAAAAAGCCGGTCGCCAAGAACGCCAGGATCACTCTCACGTACACGGTCGCGGCGCTCGGCTCTCTGGTCCTGGGCGTCTCCATCCTGGCTTGGCAGGCGCAGACGATGCCGTACAACAACGGCAGCCCGACCGTGCTCGCGCAGCTGACCCACCTGGTGTGGGGGCATTCCGGGTTCGGCAACTTCATGTTCATCCTGGTACAGGTCGCCACCGCGCTGATCCTCTACACCGGCGGCAACACCTCGTTCAGTGGATTCCCGTTCCTGACCTCGTTCGTCGCCTCCGACTCGTTCCTGCCGCGCCAGTTCACCCAGCGCGGACACCGGCTGGCGTACTCCAACGGCATCATCGTGCTCACCGCGCTGTCCCTGGTGCTGATCATCGTGATGGACGGCAACCTGACCCGGCTGGTCGCCCTCTACGCGATCGGCGTGTTCACCGGCTTCGTGATGGCCTCGGCCGGCATGTTCAAGTACCACCTGAACCGCTCCGAAGAGCGCCGCACGCTCAAGCTGGTCATCAACGGCGCGGCCTGCATCGCCTCGACCCTGGTGGTGCTCGTCTTCGCGATCTTCAAGTTCACCGAGGGCGCCTGGATCGTCGTGGTGATCTTCCCGATCGGCGTGTTCGCGCTGATCAAACTCAACGAGCGGTACCGGCGGGAGGCCGCGGCTCTCGCCGGGGCCCCGGCATCGGCGAGCGTGCCGACGCTGGCGCGCAACACGGTCCTGGTGCTGGTGGACTCGGTGGACCTGGCCGTCATCAAGGCGCTGCGGTACGCACGTTCGCTGCGCCCGGTCGAACTGCGCGCCGTACACCTGATGATCGACTCGGTGCACGCCGAGAAGTTGCGCAAGCGCTGGGACGCCTCGACCGCGGCCGACGTGCCGCTCGAGGTCATCGAGGTCCCGGACCGGCGGCTGCGCCGCGCGGCGGCCGAGCTCGCGGCCCGCACGCACGAGGAGAGCGGCACCGAGGTCACCATCATGCTCCCGCGCCGCGCCTTCCACGTCACCAGCCGGTTCCTGCACGACCACACCGCGGACAAGATCGCCGGCGCGGTCTCGCGGCTTCCGCACGTCGCGGCCATGATCGTACCCTTCGACGTGGTCGAGGCGATCGGCGATATGCACGGGAAGGACACCGCGGACAAGGCGATCGGCGCAAGCGGCAAGAGCCCGGACGGCATATCGCCCCACCACCCGGCGCGTCGCACCAAGAAGATGCTGCTGGACGCCGAGTGCGTGATCGACGAGGACCAGCCGGCCCGCGGCGCGCACACCGAACTGCGCCCGCCGATAGCGGTCCGCGACGTGCGCTGGCGCAACCGCGCGACGCTGGAGGGCCGCATCCGCAGCGTCTACGTCGGCCCCGTCTCCGGCTCGCCCGCCCTGGAGGCAGAGCTCTACGACGAGACCGGCGGCATCACCCTGGTCTTCCTCGGCCGCCGCTCCATCCCCGGCATCGAGCCCGGCGCCAAGATCCGCGTCGAGGGCATGGTCGGCGAGACCGAGGGCTACCTCGCGATGACCAACCCGTCCTACCGGCTGCTGCCGCGCGAAGGCGACGAGGGCGACGACGAGGGCTGAGCGGACCCGGGCGGCGCGGGTGACCTCGGATCCCGCCGAGGTCACCCGCGCGGCAACTGACGACATCGGGACACAGCCCGGCCCTGTTATCGCCCGAGCGACGGGACAGGACACGAGGCCGGGCACAGGCGAGCTGGAGATCGCATGACGACGCGGGTACTGGTGATCGATGAGGATCCACAGGCGCACCACGCACTGCGGATCAGCCTCTTGGCACACGACTACGACCTTTTGACCGTCACCGACGGCGCAAGCGGCCTGGACATGGCCGCCCGGCACCTGCCCGACCTGGTCGTCCTGGAGCTCGATCTGCCCGACATGGACGGCACCGACGTCATCGCGGGCTTGCGCGGCCGGTCGAACGCGGTGATCCTCGCGTTATCAGGTCGCTGCGAGGCCGCCGACGTGGTCAAGGCGCTCGACGCCGGCGCGGACAGTTTCATGGCCAAGCCCTTCGACCCTGACGTGCTCACCGCGCGGCTGCGCGCCCTGCAGCGGCGGGCCGAGCCCGCGCCGGCCGACGAGCCGAGCGTCCTGATCGGCCACTTCAGCATCGACCTGTCGGCGAAAACGGTGATTAGGCGCGCGGATGCGCCCCAGCGGGCCCCCCAGCGGATGCACCTGACCAAGACGGAGTGGGCGATCCTGGAAATCCTGGTCCGCAACCCGGGCAGACCCGTGGCGGGCAAGGACCTCCTGCGGCGCGTCTGGGGCCCCGACGGAACGCCTCAGCTCGGCCGCCTGCGCTTCCACCTCGCGAAACTTCGCAAGAAACTCGAACCAGAACCCTCCCACCCGCACCAGCTGATCACCGAGCCCGGTGTGGGCTACGTATTCCAGCCGTAGGACCTCGGAGCGCGCGCAATCCACCGACGGGAGCGGCACGCATTGGCGCACCCGGAGGTGGAGCGGGGTTAGGGTTGGCAGGGTGAAGCCGTCGGAGGATCTCGTCGCGAGACTGGATGCGGACTCGGCAGAGTGGGTTGCGGCGCTGACCGGAACGGCCGCCGAGCGCTCCCGCGGCGAGGCCAGGCTGCATGAGCACCTGCTGCAGGTCGCCCTGCGCGAACTGCGCCGGCGGCGCGCGACCGCGCCTTGGCTCGCCGGGGTCGAGCTCGAGGATCTGGCGTACCAGGCCGCCGCTGATGCGATGCTCGCGATCCTGCGCAAGCTCGAGACATTCCGCGGCGAGAGCCGCTTCACCACCTGGGCGTACAAATTCGCGATCCTCGAGGTGTCGGTGAAACGCGGCCGGCACTACTGGCGGCTGCATCCGCACGTCTCGCTCGACGCCGAGGCCTGGGAACTGCTCCCCGACCGGTTCGGAGTCGACCCCGGCGAGCACGCGCAGCGGGCCGAGATGGTCCGGGCCGTGCGCGACGCGGTCGACCAGACGCTGACCGACCACCAGCGCCGCCTGTTCACCGCGATCGTGCTCGAAGCCATGCCGCCCGACGCCGTGGCCGAACGCCTGGGAACCAACCGGAACGCGATCTACAAGTCGCTCTACGACGCCCGCCGGAAGATCCGGGCGTACCTGGTGGCCAACGGCTACCTGGAGCGGGAAGGGACCGGCAGGCCGTGAACCACCGCGAACGACTCGACCACTTCCTCGCCACCGACCCCGCGGACGTCGGCTGCGCGGAAGCGCTGGAAGTACTGCACGTCTACGTCGAACTGATCGCCGACGGCCGCGAGGCGGCCCGCGCCTACCCCGGCGTCGCCGCGCACCTGGCGGCGTGCGGCCCCTGCGGCGAAGACTTCGAGGGCTTACTCGCTGCGGTCACCCAGCCGTAGCGTCCGGGTCCTCGACATCCCAGACCGCCCCGGTCTGCGCTCCGGCCAGCCGTGCGAGCAACGCGGCGGCCGACTGCTCCGGCGTGATCAACTCGCCGGAGGCGACGAAACGCGTGAACCTCTCGTGCAACGCCGCGCCGATGCGCTCCGGATCCTGGCTGCGGATCCACTCCTGCATCGACGTATCCACCCGCCCCGGACGGTAGACGTTCACCGTCACCCCCGTCCCGCGCAGCTCCGCGGCCAGATTCAACGTGTGCGCCTCCAGCGCCGCCTTCGTCGCGGCGTACGCGTTGCCCCGCACCATGGCTTCGGGATGCGCGGCGATACCGCTCGAAACGTTCACGATCCGACCCCAGCCCGCTTCCGTCATCCCCGGCACCACCGCACCGGCCAAAACGGCAGGCGCGATCACGTTCAGCTCGAACGCCCAGCGCAGCTCGGAGACCGGGATCTGAGCGGTGAGCCCCAACGGATCCACCGTCGCGGCGTTGTTGACCAGGATGTCGATACGGCCGCGGGTGAGCGTGACCTCGATCGCTCGCACGCGGGCCGCCTCGTCGGCGAGATCGGCGGCGATGACCACCACCCGGCCGCGTACGACGCCGCGCTCGGCCAGCGCATCCCGAGTGGCCTCGAGCTGGTCCGCCGAGCGCGCGAGCAGCACCAGACGCGCGCCCGCGTCCGCGAGACCCAGCGCCACCGCCCGACCGATACCCCGCCCGGCCCCGGTCACCAGCGCCGTCTTGCCCGCGAACACGTCCGGGTCTGCCATCGATACCTCCACCACGCCTCGGGGGCGAACAGTCCGCCTCAGGCGGCCCATCCGGCCACCCGATTAATAAGCGGCCCCCGGAATGCCGCGTCTTACCGATCCGGACTGCGAAAACCCGCGCGGCCCGGCCGGTAAGACCGCGCGCCGACCGCGACGCTCACCAAACGACAGAAAACGAGACGGCCGCCATCGCACGCCGTCGCGCCCGCACACCATGGAAGGAGTCCGCGTGACTCTGCTCGGCCCCGGCGACCGGTTCCCACGGCTCTACGTCCACACCCTCGACAACGCTGATCTCGACCTGCCCGGATCCTTGGCCGGGAGCTTCGCCGTCGTGCTGTTCTACCGGGGATCGTGGTGCCCCTACTGCAACGCGCAACTGCGCGCCTTCCAGCGCGCCCAGGACAAGCTCACCGACGCGGGCATCCGCATCGTCGCACTGTCCGTCGACGACGCACCGACCACCGCGCAACTCGCCGCCAAGCTCGAACTCGAATTCCCCATCGGCCACAGCGCCGACCCGCGCGAGATCGCCGAGCTCACCGGCGCCTTCGTCAACCCCGACCCGGCCTACCTCCAGTCGACCGGCTTCGTCCTCGACACCGAGGGCAACGTCGTGGTCAGCGTCTACTCCAGCGGCGCCATCGGCAGACTCGTCCCCGAAGACGTCCTCGGTTTGGTGCGCTACCTCAAAGAGCACAGCAACTGACAAGCTGCAAACGGTCGCGTATCAGTGCAAGCATTCACCTGATGCCGATCCCACGACGGCACGGCACCGCCCTGCCCGCTGCTGCGGGCGAGACAAAGTCTGCCCCGGCTCGGCCCTCTCCCCTCCAGCCGAGCCGGGGCTCCAACCTCATGGGACACAACTGCTAGCGAGCGGCCCGGCGGTAGCGGGTATACGCGAGAGGTCGGGAGAACTGCTCAGCGTTGTGGATCGAGCCCATCATGTAATAGCAGCACGCAACCGACTCCCCCCGGCACAGCTCGAGGTCTACCGCGTCAGCACGCCAGAACCCGGCCGCCGCCTCCGGTTGCCGCGTGCCCGGCGGCGATCGACACTAGAAGCCGTGGCGTTCGACGAGGACTTGGCGGAGCGGGTGCGCGAGGTGCTGCCCGCTGATGCGGTGGCGCGGGTCACCGAGCGCAAGATGTTCGGCGGCCTAGCGTTCATGCTCGACGGCAACATGTTCGTCGGTATCGTCGGCGCCGAACTCATGGCGCGCCTCGGGCCCGATGCGGCGGACGCTGCCCTGCACCGCCCGCACGTGCGCGCGATGGACTTCTCCGGCCGCCCGATGAAGGGCATGGTCTTCGTCGGACCTGGCGCCCTCGAATGCGAAGAACCAGCGGGGTGGGTGCGCAGCGCGCTGGACTTCGTCAGAACCCTGCCCCCGAAGGCAAAGACCGGACCTGGCACGGCGCGCCGCTCATCGCCTTCCCGGTGAGCGCTCCGATCGCCGATCGACCCGGATCAGCCGTGATCAGACGGTCACGTGCCTGAGGTTTCGCCGTACCCCGGCGAGCGGGGGCAGGGGCACGGCGAGCACGCAGCAGCCCCCGTAGGCGACGCAATACCCTGTGAGGTGGCTGTGGATGTCGGGGGCATCGCTCCAGACAACGCCTTGCGCCATTGTCGACCCGTGGTCGGAGTAGTTCCATTCTTCGCCGTCCTATGAACTCGACGTCCCTTGATGGCAACGTCCGATACGGGCTGCGCACAGTCACGTTCGGTAATGGCTGGCAGGAACCTTGCGCAGCCGGCCGCGATCAGCGAGCTCCGACGGCCTCGCCCCGGCTCAACCCAGCGCGCGCGACTCGACGCAGGCGATCGGGACATGTGCCGACCAGGCGATGGCTTGTGCCCGTTTGACGGGTGTGGTGGAGAATCTTTCTATGGCGCAATCGCGGTCGTCGGAGTCGGTGGCGTGGCGGGCGACGACCGCTGTGCAGAATCCGCGTACGCCGCTGCGCGAGTTCCTGCGCACCGAGACCGGCAGTGCGGCGGTTCTGCTCGCTGCCACCATTGCGGCGCTGGCCTGGGCGAACATCGGCGCGTCGTCGTACGCGTCGTTCTGGTCCACCCAGGCTACGGTCAGTGTCGGGCACGCGGGAGTGTCACTGGATCTGCGCGGCTGGGTCAATTCAGGGCTGATGACGTTCTTCTTCCTTGTCGTCGGGTTCGAGGCGCGCCGGGAGTTCGACATCGGCGAGTTGCGCGAACGCAGCCGGCTGTTGCTGCCGCTGTCGGCCGGGCTCGGCGGGACACTGGTGCCGGTCGGGATCTACCTGTCCCTGAACGCGGGCATGGCGTCGGCGCACGGCTGGGGCACGGCGATGTCCACGGACACCGCGTTCGCACTCGGTATGCTCGCGCTGGTCGGCCGGGGCCTGCCGGATCGGGTGCGCACCTATCTGCTGACCTTGTCGGTGGTCGACGACCTGGTCGGGATCTGCGTGATCGCGCTCGTCTACAGCGGCCGCATCCGCGTGGTACCGCTGCTGGCCGGGCTTTGTCTCCTGTCGGTGGTGGCGGTGCTGCGGAAACGTGGTGCCCGCAACGGCGTGCTGTATTTCGCACTCGGGCTCGCGGCCTGGGTCGCGGTGTTCAAGTCCGGCATCGATCCGGTCTCGGTCGGCCTGGCGATCGGCCTGCTCGCGTACGCCTATCCGGCCACGCGCAGTGACCTGGAGCAGGCGAGCGACCAGTTCAGGCTCTTTCGCGAGCAGCCGACTGCCGAGTTGGCCCGCTCCGCGAGCGCCGGTGTGAAGGTGGCGGTCTCGCCCAACGAGCGGCTCCAGCAGATCTACCACCCCTGGACCAGTTATGCGATCGTGCCGCTGTTCGCGCTGGCCAACGCGGGCGTCACACTCAGTCCCGGCTTCCTGGCCAGCGCCTATACCTCCCGGATCACGCTGGGCATCCTGATCGCCTACGTGGTGGGCAAGCCGGTGGGCACGGTGGGCGCCGCGTGGCTGGCGGCCCGGCTCGGCCACGGACGGGTCAGTCCGCTGGTAGGCCGTGCCGGCGCCGTCGGGTCCGGCGCGGTCGCCGGGATCGGGTTCACCGTGTCCCTACTGATCGCCTCGCTCGCGTTTCACGGCACCGCGCTGGACCAGGCCAAAGTCGGTGTACTCTCCGCGGCGTTCGGCGCGTCGACCCTGGCGTGGGCGGTGTTCCGGATCACCGCGCTGCTGCCCGAGCCGCTGCGCTACCGGGCACTGGCGGGCGACGCGCAGCTGATCACCGACCTGACCGTACCCGTGGACCCGCAGCGCGACCACGTCAGGGGACCGGCCCGCGCACCGGTCACAATCGTCGAGTACGGCGACTTCGAATGCCCCTACTGCGGATTGGCCGAGCCGGTCGTACGCGAGCTGCTCGCCGAGGTGGCGCAGGTGCGATACGTCTGGCGGCATCTGCCCTTGACCGACGTGCACCCGCGCGCCCAACTCGCCGCCCAGGCGGCCGAGGCCGCGGCAAAGCAGGGCGCGTTCTGGCCGATGCACGACCTGCTCTTCGAGCACCAGGACGCACTCACCATGCCAGATCTCCTCCGGTACGCGGCCGAACTGGGCCTGGACCCCGAACGGTTCGGCGAGGACCTGCCCGCCCAAGGCGGCGCGATGCGGGTCGCGCGAGACGTGGAATCCGCGGAACTCAGTGGCGTGGCCGGCACGCCCACCTTCTTCATCAACGGCCGCCGCCACCACGGCGCCTACGACATCGACACGCTCACCACCACGGTCAAGGCCGCACTGGCTCGCAGCACGATCAGCCGATGAGGGGATCTGCGTCGCGCGCAGAACAGACCTAACCTCACATCCGTCATGGGCGGTCTCCGCCACGACTGGGGCGGAAGGCTCAGCGCGACCACGATCTGCCGACCACCACGGTCGTCGTCCCGGTCAGTCTCACGTCCTGCCGCTGTCGGTGGCCGGGGCTAGCCTGGCCTTATGGGCAATCAGGGCGGTCAGAAGAACCACTACAACGTGGGCGAGACTGCCACGCCGGCCCAGGAGCGCTACGAAGACTTGCGCGATGAGCTCATCGGGCTCGACGGGGTGACCCCGCAGCAGACGGGCCATGGTTTCGGTCGCACTGCTCTGCGCTTCGATAACAAGATTTTCGTCATGCTCGTGCGCGAGCGGCTCGTGCTCAAACTCCCCGCGCCGCGCATCGACGAGCTGATCACGGCCGGACACGGCGTCCGCTTCGACGCGAACAAGGGCACGCCGATGAAGGAGTGGTTCACGCTCACCCCCGAGTCCAATCAGGACTGGTCGGCCCTCGCCCGCGAAGCCCTGGACTTCGCCCGACGCTCATGACAACCCAGCCACCGTCAGGCTCCGAAGTCCTCAGCACAGCTGAGCTGCGGTAGCACGGCCGCGTGTAGGGAGGTTCGGGTTCGCCGGACACCTACCGCATCGAGCGCCGCCGGCTGTCGCAGGCCTGACCGACGAGTACCGGCCAGCCTCCTGATCGATCCCCAAAACCATTGATCAGTCACCACGAAGGCTTTCTGAACTACTACGGCCGTAGTTGCGCGCGGAAGAAGGCGATGCTCTCGGCGAGGTCCTGCGTGTTCATCGCGGTCAGTCTTCTTCGGGTCAGCGGGCGGCTTGGCACCCGCGAGCAAGGGGTGTTGCCGTGGTCGGGTCGGGGTTGGAGGATGGCTGCGGTGGCACCCGGCCGTCGGCCACAGGCCGTTTTCCACGGCAGGAGGCAGGAGCTCATGGCGCACAGCAGCCAGGACGTCGCCGACCAGTTGACCGCCGCGCTCGAAACCGGCGACGCGCACCTGATGGAACCTTTGTTGGATCCGGCCGCGCGCTGGGGCGGTGAACAGGAGACCGAGGAGACCTGCCACAGCCGGGGCGACGTGCTCACCTGGTATCGCAGGCTGTATGACTCCGGAGTGCGTGTCGAGGTCACGGACATCGTGGTGCGCGAACGGTCCGTAGTGCTCTCGATGGCGCTGACCGGGTCGAAGACCGGGCCGCGTGGCCAGCTGCCCGACCTCGTCCACCAGGTCTTCCACCTGGAAGCCGGCTTGGTCATCGACATTCGCGGCTACCCGCAACGCGAGGACGCGCTCGCCTGGGCGGACACCCCGATCGTGCGGAACTAACAACCGCGCGGCTCTGCTCGACGCAGCCGGAACTGCGGCACCGCGAACGGTGCCTTCATCGTGCCCGGGCGGCGGCAAGGGCTCCTTGTAGTCATCTGCGCCGGCCCACGAACGCTCGCTCAAGGTCCCACACCGGCAGGCCCCGACCCGTCGGCGACGCTCGCCGCGGACTCGGCCAGCAGCGGGCCGAAGATCTCCTCGCCGAGCCGCTGCGCAGCATCCTGGTCCAGGATCTCTCCTTCGGCTTCCGGGTGAGCCTCGGCAAATTCCCGTGCGCCCGCGCTGGTGGCGAAGAAGCGCAAGTATCCGCAGCACACTGAAGCCGAAGGACCCTTCTCGGGTCGGGCACCGTAGAACACCACCGCGGACGCCGGTTCCCACTCCGCTCGTCCGCCGGCGAGCCGGATGTGGATCACCTTGCCGGTGATCGGGTCGGTGGAGGAGATGGTCGCGTCAGAGCCGAGCATCGCCGGGATGCCCAAGGCGTCGATCGCACACATCGCGGCCACGCTCACCCCGCCGGGCAGTTCGACCTGCACCCGGTGGGGGTGGCGGAGAACGGGTAGGCGGCCTCGATCTGCCCGTCCGCGTCCAGGGTCAGGAAGTCCCCGGCCACCAGTTGCGCCAGCACATGTGCGAAAGACACACCGTACGGCGCCGCGGCCTGCTCCACCACCGCGGGATCCGGCGCGACGCCGGTAGTTGCGAAGGAGCGCAGCACCGCCTGGTGCACCGCCCGCAACCCGCCCTCCACGGGGGCGACCCGCCCGCGACCAGCGCGCCCGACCGAGACGGCGGCCGGGACCGGACAGCACTCTGTCTCGGCCGCATCGGCCACCGCCCGGCGCAGTTCGGCGATGGACGGGGCGCCCTGCGCCTGCCCGTCCTCACCCCGGTACAGCCGACACGAGACGCTGGCCTGGGTGCCCGGTGCGGCGAACGGGTCGCGTCCGTCGAGCAGCAGTGTGGGCGAGCCGTGCATCCCGTACCGCTCGGCCTCGGCCACCGTGTCGATCACCGTGCGCGTAACCTGCACGCCGTCACGCTCGGCCAGAACCTCGGCCAAGCGCTCCTCGATCACTGCGCTGTTCGGACAGTCGGTCACCGTGAGCAGTTCGATCCGCATCTCGCACACCTCCACGTCATAGTTCCTCCTCGACGGTAGACCTTCCAGTGCGCTGGAAGGTCAAGGCGTGGTGTGGCGATATGCGCATCGGAGCCGTGACCGCCGAATCCGGCGCCACCGCCAAGACCATCCGGTTCTACGAGCAGACCGGATTGCTGCCTGAACCACCTCGTACCTCGTCCGGGTACCGCGACTACCCGCCCGAGACGACCACCAGGCTGGAGTTCATCCGCACCGCCCAGAACGCCGGACTCACTCTCGCCGAGATCCGCAGCATTCTGGCCATCCGCGACGACGGGCAGCCGCCGTGCGCGCACGTAACCGCCCTGCTCGAAGCGCACCTGGCCGAAGTCGAGCGACGCATGGCCGAACTGGAATCCACCAGCACCGCGCTGCGCGGCCTGCTGGCCACCGCCGCCGCCGCCGACCCGGCTACCTGCGCCGGCGAGGGCTGTCGCATCCTGGCCTGACCCGCCGCGCCCACCCCAACTCCGATCGGGTCGCGCACGCCGATGCAAGCCGCCACACGCCGGCGGTAGCGTGGGATGGCGGTGCCGCACCGCCCCGTCCACCGGCCGGAGGTGAACCCTATGGCATCTACGCATCCTGCCGTCCGCACCGCGCTCGAAGCCTGAATGAACAGCGACTTCGACGCGCTCGAAGCCGTCCTGGCCCCCGAGGTGAAACTGCTCTGGCACCAAGAGGGGCCATGGGACTGCCACGGCCGCGAGCAGGTGCTCGCCCTCATGCGCCGAGGACGCGACACCATTGAAGGTGCACATCGAGGACGTAGACGCGGACACTCTGGTGGCGTGGGCGGCCGACCCGAACCGGCCGCGCGGGTTCGATGACGAGCCCCAGGCCGTACGCGTCAGCATCCGCGGCGAGCTGATCACACGCACGCAGCAGTACCGCAGTCGCGACGAAGCGCTCGCCGGGACCCACGAGCACCGGGACGCGTAGCCCAGTCCCGGCGCCACGCCGCATCCCCCGAAACCCCAGCCCAGCACCCCGCGCGGCTCACTTCAAGCGAACGTTAAAATCCAACAGTGTCCACCTTTGATGCCGGCGAGAGCGACCTGACCGCCGCACAGCGCGAGCACTGGCAGCGCACCTACACCGAACACCCGGGCATGTACGGCACCGAACCCTCCGAGCCGGCCAGGTACGCCGCCGCCCTCTTCCGCTCCCAAGCAGCGCACCAGGTCCTCGAACTCGGCGCCGGACACGGACGCGACGCCCTGCACCTGGCCCGGAGCGGCATGGACGTGACCGCCACCGACTTCAGCGCCAACGCCCTGGCCCAACTGCGCGAGACAGCCCGCGCCCAGGGCCTCGCCGACAAGGTCAGCACCCTCACACACGACGTGCGCCGCCCACTGGACCTGCCCGACACATCCGTCGACGCGGTCTACGCACACATGCTGCTGTGCATGGCCCTGTCCACGACCGAGATCCACGCCGCCGTCGCCGAAGCCGCCCGCGTCCTACGCCCCGGCGGCACGCTCGTCTACACCGTTCGCCACACCGGCGACGCCCACCACGGCGCCGGAACCAGCCACGGCGAGAACATATACGAGCACGGCGGATTCGCCGTCCACTACTTCGACCGCGCCTTGGTCGACGACCTCGCCGAGGGCTGGGAGCTGCACGACATCCACCCCTTCGAAGAAGGCGACCTACCCCGCCGACTGTGGCGCATCACCCAGACCACACCCCGCTAAGCTCCCCGGGGCCGCCACCCCCGAAACCCGACGGCAACCGCGCCACAACCGCCCTCGGCGCCGAACGCTACCTCGCCGCCATCGATGACAGCCCGGTGCATCCGGCACTATCTGCCCACTCTTGACGGGTGGAACATGCGGCGCGGTGGTGCCACGGCAGCACAAATCAGGCGACGTCGGGCCCGGTATATCGGTCAACCGCGTGTGCGGCGCGCATTCGCCGCGCCTGCGCCCCGTGGCCCATGAACGCGCGCACCCGCCTGATCAGGTGATTCGACGTCACTTGTCTGGCGAGTAGGTCGCATGCGGGTCGATGCTGCTCGCGACGCCGCTCTTTCGCGAAGGGCGGCGGGAACGGGTGCACCGAAGGAGAACGGTCATGACCGGTGTGAAGCAGACCAGGGCGGTGCTGGAGCGTTTCGGCGAGCGCGCCACCTCGCTCGCCGACTGGTCGGCGAAGTTCGCGCAAGTCAGTGTGCCCGCCGCGGTGGCGTGGGGGCTGCGGTTCATCTTCTACTGGCGCTACTCGGACGCCGACCGGCAGGACCCGGCCACCTCCCGCGGCTGGCAGGCGCCGAGGGCGCAGGCGGCCATAGCCGGGCGCGGGTTGATCGCGCGGGAGGTGTGCGACGCGGGGGTCCCGCGCGAGGTACATCCCACGCAGCGCCCCGGCCTCGGCGCGCTGCTCGAGCAGGCGGCCGACCCGAACCGGGACTTCGACGCGATCGTGATCGGCTCGTACGAGCGGGCGTTCTGCGGCAACCAGTTCTCCTACGTCGCCCCGCTCCTGCTCCACCACGGAGTCGGGTTGTGGATGCCTGAGGTCGGCGGGGAAGTCGATGCGAAGGTCTCCACGGTCGAGGACCTGATGGACCTGCTCGGGACCCTCTCGCGCCGGGAGATCGCGCTCAAGCGCGCCCGCTCGCTCGGCGCGATGCAGTACGCGGTCCAGGAGCTCGGCCGGTTCATGGGCGGGCGCCCGAACTACGGGTACCGATTCGTCGACGTCGCCATCCACCCCAACCGGCGCCTCGCCTGCCGCGGCATCACCCTCCAGCAACTCGCCCTGCACACCGAGATCTCCCAGGTCGTCGTCTGGATCTTCCAGGCGCGCCTCGAGGGGCACAGTTACAAGCGCATCGCCCGCGCCTTGAACGAGACCTCGATACCCTGCTCCTCGGCCGCCGACCCCGTGCGCAACGCTCACCGCAGCAAGCTCGCGTGGACCGAGGGCACCGTACGCGAAATCCTGCTCAACCCCGTCTACACCGGCCGGAAAGTCTGGGGAAGAGAGCGGGCCGAACGCGTCCTGCTCGACCCAGACAACCCGTCCCCCGGGTACCGCACCCGCCGGGTGCACACCAGCCCGGACCAGTGGACCTTCTCCCGCAACCTCACCCACCCCGCGCTCGTCTCCGAGAAGGACTTCCTCGCGGTCCAGGGCATGCGCGCCACCCGCACCGCGGTCGCGCACACCTACCTGCTGGCCGGGATGCTCGCCTGCGCCCTGTGCGGGCGCCGGATGGAGAGCACTTGGTCCCACGGCAACCCCGCCTACCGCTGCCGCCACGGACGCACCAGCGCCAGCACACCCGACACCGCCGCAGCCAACGCGTTCATCCGCGAACGCGACATCCTCGCCCGCCTGCCCCTGCTCCACACCCTCATGGCGAGCACACCCCACACACCCGCTGCCGGTCGCGCCAAGCCCATCACGGCCGGCGCCGCCGCGAAGTCTTGTACGAACACTGCCACCATCACCCTGTCAGCAGCCGTACACCCCGAGGAGGTGATCAACGAGTTGCGTCGGCGCGGCCTCGTGCTCAGCTACGACCTCCGGACCCGGACCCTGGAGGCCAACAGCACCCCACGCGCGCGCGTCACGGTCTAAGCCCTACAAGACATCGAGAGAAAGGGAAACACCGCTCCACTCCCCCGCGGCCCGACCCGGGCCGACGAAACACAGCGACGGCGTCACACGACGCCAGAGAGCAGGTGACACTCCAAGAAACGGCACTGACGACGCCCCGGAATCCGACGAAGAATTCCCTCGGGTGCCAATCCACCCTGTCCGAAAACTCAGGGCCGTGGGGAAAAATTGTGTCCGAACATCGAAGAATCGGGCTGCGGCATCCAGCGCCGTTTCGAGCATGACGTGTGCGAACTGCTCGGTCATCGGTGGAGCGCCATGACGGCCGCTGAGGCGACCTCATTGTCGGGATCGTCAAGAAGCGCTATCAGTTCGTCGATCAGTGCGTCGGTGATCTCGCCGAACGGAAAGGTCTCGGAGCACACCACGGCCATCTCTCGCCACAGTTCGACCGGATCGGCGACCGCTTTAGAATCCAAATCGCCGACCGGCATCTCGAAGTACTCGGCCAGCGCCTCGGGAAACGCCGCCAAATCGGTCATTCCGCAGTGGGTGTCGTGCAGGATCGCCACATGCGAGTCGCCTTGCTGGAGCCCGCCGCTGTTGGCCTGGCGGACCTTCGTGAGCAGCCCCAGCATGCGGAGCGTGGCGGGTGTGACACGACCGCCGACATTGCGGACCACGGTGGCTTCGCCCAGCTTCAAGCCGAGTACGTGGCTTGGGTCCACGCGCGAGTCAACGCATCCGATAACTCGTAGGTCGCCGGATCCCTTGATGCTGAGACCGGCGAAAAACCCGTCGGCAGCGAACTCGGCGTTCCGTCTGACCAGCTCGTCCGCATCGATCACCATGACTCCTTAACGATTGGCGAGTAGCGGGCTACTGGGCCGAGGAACCATCGTCGGACAACAGTGCCAGAGCGACCTCGTTGGGCTGGTCGATCTGGGGCCAGTGGCCTGCGCCGGGCAGGATCGTGGTGGTTACGGCGCGCAGGTGTCTTGCCAGGTCTTCGGCCACGCCGGTGTTGAGGTAGGGGTCCTCGGCGCCCCAGATCAGCTGGAAGGGGACATCCAGTTGTTCGAGGTCTGCGAGGCGCTCGTCGTTGCGGGCGGTCTCGGGCAGCAACTGTGCGGTCATCTGGCCGAACGCCTGGCCGGCTCCGGGCTTGCGGCGGAAGTTCTCATCGATGAGCGGGCCGAGGAATGCGTCGTACGCGGCTCGCCGGTCGTCGGCGAGGACTGCGCGGAACTGCCCGCGCTGGAATTGGAGGACCTCGGCGAAGAGCGCGGGGTTCTGCAGGAGATGCCTACTGAGGCCTGCCAGCGACGGAGTGGCGTAGAACTCGATGAACTCGGGGAATCGCAGGGTCTGGGCGTTCGCGTAGAAGGAGTTGAGCATCGCGACTCCTGCGACGCGCCCGGGGTGGCGCAGCGCGAAATTCACCGCCGCGGGGCCGCCGGCGTCGTGCGCCACCGGGACGACCTTGCCGAGCCCGAGGTCGTCGACGACGGCGAGCAGGTCCTCGACTTGCTGGTCGAAGGAGTACCCGGTGCCCGGCTTGTCGGATTCGCCGAAGCCGAGGAAGTCGAACAGGACGACCCTTCTGCCAGCGCCGGCGAGCAAGGGCGCGACTGGCTCGAAGATGCGCAGGTTGTCGGGGAATCCGTGGAGCATCACGAACGCGGGCCCGGAGCCAGGGTAATCACGGACATAGAGCTCACCACGGGGCGTGGACGTCCGCCGTTCGTGGAAGGCGGCGTCGCTACCGGCAGGGGTCGTGTCGCTGTTCATTGCCATGGATGTTCGCGCCGTCTCTTGGATCGGGAAACGATGGTGAGAGTGGAGTGGTGGAACGCCGTGAGTCGACGGGACGTGGTCAGATCTCGTCCTCGATCTGGCGGTTGCGGCCGGCCAGGACTCCAGCGAGCGTCTGTGGCACCAGCAGCGCCGCCATGAACGCGATCGGCGCGGTCCATCCGCCGCTGTGCTGGTAGAGGATGCCGACCAGGATCGGGCCCGGTATCGACAGCAGGTAGCCGGTGCACTGCGCGAAGGCGGACAGCCGCACCACCCCGTGGTCGGACCGTGCGCGCATGCCGATCATGGTGAGCGCCAGCGGGAAGGAGCAGTTGGCCACGCCGATCAGGAACGCCCAAACCCAGGGTAGCCCGGCCGGCGCCATCCACAGCCCGGCGTACCCGATCAGTCCGAACCCGGCCAGGACGGCGGCCAGCGAGCCCTGGCTCTTCATCCGCCCGGCCAGCGCCGGCAGGAACAGCGAGACCGGCACACTGACGGCCATGCTGACGGCCAGCAGCAGCCCGGCGGTGTCGGAGGAGACTTTCGCATCCCGGAAGATCTGCGGCAGCCAGCCCATGATGCAGTAGATCTCGCTCGACTGCAGGCCGAAGTAGACCGCCATGGCCCACGCCGTCCGGCTGCGATTGATCCGCCCCGGCCCCAAGACCGTGCCGACCGCCGTCACCGGGTGCACGACGCGGTTCGCGGCCGGGGTGTGGACCGTGGGCGGTGCGCCGGTGCGGTCTCGGATGAGTGGGATCCACAAGGGTATCGTCAGCGCAGCAGGCAGCGCCCAAGCCCCGAGCGCGAGCCGCCAGTCCCCGCCCAGCGCGTGGAGCAGTGGCGCGGTCGCGGCGGCGGCGGTGCCGGTACCGATCGAGATACCCATCGAGTACAGCCCGGTCATCGTCCCGACCCGATCCGGGAAATAGTGCTTCACGATGACCGGCATCATCACGTTCGCGATCGCGAGCCCGGCCAGCGAAAGCGCGCTCGCGGCGAGGAACGTCGGCGTGCTGCCCGCCAACGGCCGCAGCAGCAGCCCGGCGGTCAGGGCGCACATCCCGGCGAACACGACCGCACCCGGCCCGAAACGGCGCTCGAGCCGGGGAGCGGTGACGCCGAACGCCGCGAAGCACAGCATCGGGACCGACGTCAGCAGCCCGGCCACCGTGCTGCTCATGCCCAGGCCGCGGCGCACCTCCTCGAGCACCGGGCCGAGACTGGTGACGGCCGGACGCAGGTTGACCGCGGCGACGAGCAAGGCCACGACCACGATGCGGCGGGTCCACACCCCGGGCGACCGGCCGGCGTCATCCGTGGCTTCGGACACCGTCGGCACGGTTGGCGAAGCGTCGCCGTGGATCAAAGTCTCCTCGTCCTGCATGGACATGCCTTCCGTTGCCCCACGATAGGCGGGCGAGCCGGCGCAGCGGCTCCCCCGGGATCCGCTGCTATCAGGCCTGTGTCTCGGAGTTGGACAGCAGCCAGTCCAAGAGCAGTTCATTGAGCCGGTCCGGGGCGTCGAGCGGGATCCAGTGGCTCGCGTCCGAAATCACCTCGTGCCGCCACAACGCGCTGACGAAGTCACCCGACTGCGCCATCCGCTCGCCGTCCAGCTGATGGTCTCCGGTGGACCAGACGCCCATGGTGGGCACCTTCACCGGCGGCAGCTCCGGGGCGGGGCCGGGCATGCGCGGCGCCAGATTGGCTCGGGCCCAGTTCAACGACGCGGTCAGCGCGCCCGGCCGTGACAGGTCGCTGATGGCCCGGTCGAGATCACCGTTGTTGCGGGTGAACCACCGCAGCCAGGCCCAGTCGTCCGCTTGGATAGTGGCCTCGGCGATGCCCTCGAACTGGTAGAACAGCTGGTACCAGAACATCTCGGCCTGCCGCACCGTGTACGGCACGAGGGGATGCGGTACCGAGAGCGCGGCGAGCGTTCGCACGCGCTCGGGGTGGTTTATGGTCAGCGACCACGCGACTGTGGCACCCCAATCGTGTCCCACGACATGCGCGGTCGGCGCGTCGCAGGCATCGAGCACCGCGACCATGTCCTGCACCGGCTGGGCGATCACGTACTCCTTGACCTCCGCCGGCCGGTCCGAGCGACCGAAGCCACGCTGATCCGGCACGATCACCCGGAAGCCCGCCTCGACAAGGGCCGGAACCTGCCGCTCCCACAGGATCCCGGAGTCCGGCCAACCGTGGATCAGCAAGACCGGAGTCTCGTGCCGCTGCTCACCGACATACTCCGCCACGTACAACTCGACGGCACCGTTGGACACGGTCCGGCTGGTCTCCCGGCCGGGCTTTTGTCCGGTCACGTCTGCCTCGGTCATTTGCCAGCGCCTCCAAAGCTTTACACGGTTTACAGGGTTTCGCCTCGCCGCCCTCGCGGCCGGACCAGGCCGCCTAGAAGGAATTGAGGGTGTCCGGGTCGGGGCCGGTGCGCTCGTCCCGGTTCAGGCCGGTGATCAGGGCCATGTCCTGCTCGGTCAGCTCGAAATCGAACAGGGCGAAGTTCTCCTTCACCCGCGAGAGTGTGACCGACTTCGGGAAGACGATGTTGCCGCGCTGCAGGTGCCAGCGGAGTGTGACCTGCGCTGGCAAGCGGCCAGTCCGTTCCGCGACGGCCTTGACCGTCGGGTCCTCGAGCAGACGCCCCTGGGCGATCGGTGACCAGGCCTCGGTGGCGATGCCGTGCTCGGCGTTGAATGCGCGCAGCGCTTCCTGCGTCAGATAGGGGTGGAGCTCGATCTGATTGACCGCGGGGACGACGTCGGTCTGGTCGAACAGCATCTGCAGGTGGTGCGCGTTGAAGTTGGAGACGCCGATCGCCTTCGCCCGGCCGGAGCGGTAGATCTCCTCCAGAGCGCGCCAGGTCTCCACGTAGTCGCCCCTGCCGGGCGTCGGCCAGTGGATCAGGAACAGGTCCAGGTAGTCGAACCCGAGGTCATCGAGCGTGCGGTCGAAGGCGTCCAGTGCGTCCTTGGGGGCGTGCGCGTCGTTGTTGAGCTTGCTGGTGACGAACACATCGCCGCGCGCGAGGCCGGACTCGCGCACGGCCTGTCCGACTTCCCTCTCGTTGCGGTACATCTCCGCGGTATCGATATGCCGGTACCCGATCTCCAGCGCACGCAGCGTGGCCTCGACGGTCTCATCCCGCTTGATCTTGAAGACGCCGAACCCGAGTTGCGGGATCCGCACCCCGTTGTTCAGCGTGATGTCCGGAACCCCGGTCACGGCCCGCTCCCTCGCCTCGTCGAACGCCATCGGCGCGCTCCTGCACACGTCAAGCGCGCAGATGGATGATCACTTCCTATGCCCCGATCCTTTCCCGGGCACTGCGGGACCGTCCATCACGTGTTCGCGTGATGCGTTATTGCCCCGACCGAGCCTCCGCTCCACCGTGGACTCCATCGCCCCGCACTTCGCGGGGCGATGGAGTCCACGGTGCTACCAGCCGGGCGCGCAGAAGTTGGCGCAGGCCGGGCTGATGGTCGCGGCCGAAGCTGCAGCGGTGCCCAGCGCGGCCGTGCCGCCGAGAACGGCGATAGCCACTGCGGCGGTCATGAGAAGACGGCGGAGGCGCATTTCTCTCCTTGGATAAGTGGGATATTTATCCACTGCCCGTGGTCGGAGTGGACATTTAGCAGCACACCATGTCCACACGCGCCGCGGCATCACATGAATGGATGATGCGCTAAAACGGGGAAACTGTGAAAGACGTCGTCAAGCGGCGTCGCCTTACGTCCGGTCTTCGAGGTCCCACGAGGCGAGGCGTGCCGCGGCGTCGGGGGCCGCACCGGATTCGATGCGCTCGTAGATGTCGACGGCTTGGCGCAGGGCTCCGCGGGCGGCAGCGTGCTCGCCGAGGGACCGCAGGCAGCCGGCTGTGCCGTCCAGTGCCGCGGCCACGCTGGGCAGCGCGCCGATGGCGCCGGCGATCTCGCGGGCCTGTTCGAAGTCCGTGAGGGCGTCGTCGTGTTTCCCGGTCTGCGCGGCCAGTTCGCCCGCCTCCACGAGCGCCGTCGCGCGGCCGACGCGGTGATCCATGCGTTCGTACAGGTCCGCTGCTTCACGGCATAGGCTTGTACTCGCCGGGATGTCGCCGAGGCGGCGCTTGGAGCGGCTCAGGGCGACGAGGGCCTCGCCGATCGATTCGCCCCGTTCGGCCTCGCGGAATGCGACCAGGGCGGACTCGATGAGCTCGACGGCCTCAGCGTGCTGTCCGGCGGACTGCTTGACCAGGCCCATCGACGCGCGCGCGTGGTCCGCGCCGAACATGTCGCCGAGGTCGACGAAGGCTTCGAGGGACCGCTCGATCGCCTCCAAGGCGCCGGCCCGGTCCCCCGTCGCGAGCCGGCAATGCCCGAGGTCCCGCAGCGCCATCGCCTCCCACTGTCGCCGATCGACGCTCGTCAGAATCGCGAGAGACTGCTCGAGGTCCGCGATCGCCCGGCGGAATCGGCCCAAGGCTCTCTCGGACGTCGCGGTGAGGGTCAGCAGTTGCGCCTGCGGTTCGCGTCGTCCCAGGGCAACTGCGATGGCCAGCGCCTCGGTGAAGTATTCGATGCTGGTCGCGGGGTCGGTCGGTGCGGTCGCCATCCCCAGTGTCCGCAGTACGACGCCTTCCCTGCCGCGGTCCTTGAGCTCTCGGAATATCTCCAGCGCGCGAGTGCCGTGGTGGATCGCTGTGGCGTAGTCGGCGAGGTCGACGTACGCGAAGCACAGGGAATTGAGTTGCGCCGCCTGGCAGCGAAGTTCGCCGGCCGCCTCATAGAGCTGCGATGCCTTCTGAAAAACCTCGACTGCACCTGTGTAGTCGGCCTGGCACCTGAGCAGGGCGGCCAGCCGGGCAAGCAGGTCGGCTTCCACGACGGTGTCACCGCGTTCCCCGGCAAGCGTGACGGCCGAGCGGAACAGTGCGACACCGGTGGTCCAGGGCCCGTCCACGTAGAGAAGGAAGGCGAGTGCCTCGGTGAGGTTGATGGCGCGCAACTCTTGGCCGTGGAAGGTCGCGTAGCTGATGGCGGCGACGATGTTGTCGCACTCAGTGCGCAGCCACGCCATCCGCTCCTCGCGGTCGGCGGGCTGCGGCGCGGTGCGGGGCTCGGAAGTGCCGGTCGCGCGATCGCTGACGATGTGCTCCTGAGGTACCTCGCTCAGGGCGCGGGCGGTGTGGTCGTAGTAGTCGAGCAGGTGAATCAGCGCGCCCTGCGCATCCTCGCCGGTCTCGGTGCTCTTGCCGGTGGACAGGCTGCGGGCGTAGTCGCGCACCAGGTCGTGGAAACGGTACCGGCCGGCGGTGTGTTGGATGAGCAGGTTGTGATCGAGGAGGGTCTCCAGCAGGTGCGCTGCGCTCCGATGGTCGGATTGCAGCAGATTCGCGGCGGCGTACGCGTCGAAATCCTGGCCGGGGACGACGCCGAGTACCCGGAACAGGCGCTGAGGTTCGGCGCCCAGGCGCTGGTAGGAGCCCTGGAACGCTGCGGTCAGGCTACGGTCGTCATCGGCCAGCGCGGCGAGCCGCCCGTGCTCGTCGCGCAGTTGCCGTGCGAGCTCGCCGATCGTCAAGGTGCGGTGGTGCCTCAGGCGGGTGCCGGTGATGCGGATCGCCAGAGGTATGCGGCCGCACAGCTCGACGACCTCCGCCAGGGATTCGTCGGCCGCGACGCGATCCGGTCCGGCGACGGCGCGCAGCAGGGCCATCGCGTCCTCGAGCGGCAGCACGCTCAGATCGAGGGGAACGGCGTCGTCCAGGCCCGGCAGTCGCCTGCGGCTGGTGACGATCACCAGGCAGCCGGAGGTCCCCGGCAGCAGCGGCCGCACCTGCGCGGCGCCGGCCGCGTTGTCCAGCACCAGCAGAGTACGGGTTCCGGACAGCCGATCGCGCAACAACGTGGCACGCTCGGGCTCGCTCGCCGGAATGCCGTGGAGCGGCACGCCGAGCGAGCGCAGCAGCAGGGCCAGGGCGTCGACCGTGGAGACCGGCTCGGCCCGCGGGTCGTAGCCCTGCAGATCGACGAACAGCTGCCCGTCGGGGAACAGCTTGGCGACCCGGTGCGCGACGTGGACGGCCAGAGCCGTCTTGCCCACTCCGGCCATCCCGTCGATCGCCGAGATCACGATCGCGCCGCCGCCCGGGTTCGATGCCTCGTCGGCCAGTTCAACGAGCCGCTCGACCTCCGCTCCGCGACCGGTGAACACCCGCGTATCGGCGGGCAGCTGCCTGGGCCCGCGCGCCGGTGCGGGCGACGGGGCCGCGGACACAGACGGCACTGGCACACCCGTGACCTCGACCTTCTCGACGTCACCGGTCAGGATCCGCTGGTGCAACTGCTGCGTCTCGGCGCTCGGTTCGACACCGAGCTCGCCCGCCAGGCTCCGGCGCAGATCCTGGTAGGCGGACAACGCCTGCGCGCGGCGCCCGCCGCGGTACAGCGCGAGCATCCGGACCTGCGCGAGCCGCTCGTCGAAGGGGTGTTCACGGGTGACCGCGAGCACCTCCTCCAAGATCTCTTGATGCCGGCCGAGCTCGAGCTCAAGCTCAAGCACTTGCGCCTGCGTCGAGTAGCGGCGCCCGTCCAACCGCGCGGCGGCCGCGCCGAGGACCTCACCGGGAAGCCCGGCGAGCGCCGGCCCGCGCCAGCAACCGAGCGCGCACCGCAGCGCCACAGCCCGGTCTTGCGGCCCGGCGCATCGCTCGGCCTGGCGTAGGTGTTCCTCGAACGTCAGCAGATCGCACTGCTCTGGATCCAGCCTCAACCGGAACAACTGGCCACTGCGTTCGATCACCACACCGCCGGGTCGCGAGCCGAGATGTCGCCGCAACCCCGAGATCGCATCCTGCACCTGCCTGACAGCAGTGGCGGGCCCATCCCCGTCCCACATAGCTGACACCAAGCGGCTGACCGAAACGAACGCGTTCGCCTCCAACAGCAACGCCGCCAGCACCTTCGCCTGCCGCGGCCCATCGAGCCGGATCTCCGACCCATCGCCACCACGGACGGCCACGGGACCGAGGACACCGAACCACACTGCGTCCACTCCCCGACCTCCTCCGCGCCTGGCTAACCGCACGCTACCTCGCAACCACCCGCAATGCGTCATTGCCCGCCGTGCCCTCCGCGTTCGCCGAGCTCGTCAACGCCACTCGGATCAGTTGCGCTCTCGACCTGACGCCGAGCTTGGTGAACACCGCACGCAGGTGGGTGGAGACGGTGTTGACCGACAAGTGGAGGTCGGCAGCCACGGCCTTGTTGCTGAGTCCGTCGGCAACCCGCTGCGCGACCCGCTGCTCAGCCTCAGTCAACGCCGCCCAGCCGTGCTCAGGCCGGGTCGGGGCGGCGGCCCAGCGGCGACGCACACCGGCAGTGCGCAACCGACTCTGCGCCCGCTGGAGCCCGCCGGCCGCTCCCGTTGTGCGGAACAGCGCACCGGCTTCATCGAGCATGGTGACGCCCCTGCTTCGAGCCCCCGCGTCGAGCAGCGCGGCGCCGCAATCGGCCAGCGCCTGTGCCAGCATGACCCTGCGCGGGCCCCGACGCAGCACTTCGACCGCCTCGGACAGAACAGCGGTGTCCGCAGCGATCATGCCGCGGATCAGCAGGGAGGCACCCTGCACGCTCGGAACACCCGGATTGCGGGCTGCGGTCTCATCGGCCATGGAGCTGATCCGCGCCGCCAGCGGGAGATCTCCCCCATGCACGGCCAACCGCGCGGCCTCAGCCGTCCAGTCGGCCGACCATCGCAGCCGCGTTCCGACCGCCCCGGCGACGGCCTTCCGGATCAGGGTCGCGGCCTCGACGGCCGCACCCTCCTCGCCCTCGATCCGGCCCTCGAACAACGCAAGCCGTACCGCCCACGAACCGTCGTCACCGACCGGTGGCATGGCGATATCTTGAGCCTCCCGAAGTGCCACTCGTGCCGTCGCCGGATCACCGCACAGCAGCGCCAGTTCGATCCGGACGAGCCGCGCCTCTGCCACATACCAAGCGTTCACAGGCCCATCGGAATCCACGCCGAAGACCGCGAGTGCGGCCGAGTGCGCTGCGTCGAAGTCACCGCTGGCGAAGCTGTGCCGCATCCGCGCCCAGGCGACCACCGGCCGCAAGCCCCACTCGGGCCGTGTGCCGGCCGCCGCCTCGACACGCTCGATCAGTGCAGCCGCATCGGCGAACCGGTCAAGCTCGAACAGGGTACTGATTTCATCGACGGCACCACGCAGGCCGACGCTGCGCCGACGGGCGCTGAACCGGGCCAGGGCTGCGGCGTGGCAGCCGGCCGCACGGTCAAGCTCACCGAGCGCTAGAAGCGCGAGCGGCCTGGCTGGAGGCATGTCCTGGTACGGGGCGCTGAGCAGCGCAGCCGCCGCTGCGGCACGCCCGACGGCCTGGGTGGGCGCGTGGATGGTGCCAAGGGCGAGCTGGGCGAGCATCAGCGGACGGACGGCCTGGGGAAGGGTGGGGTCAACGAGTCGGCGCTCCGCTCTGATCCGCAGTTCATCGAGCCGACCGAGTTGCCAGAGAGGTTCGATGAGGTCGGCCTCGAGGCGCAGCGCGGCCGCGCTGTTACAGGCACCGACGCCGCTCTCCGATTCCTCGAGGGCGGGCCCGTGATCGAGCGGCGAGGCACCTTGGGCAGCCGATACCTTCTCAGCGAGCGCGACCGCTTCGGCGGCCTGCCCGGCGCGCGCCAACATCCGCACCGCGCACCCGCCAACCGCCGTCCGCTGCGCCGGATCGGCAGTGCCCAGCAGGCGGAACGCGGCGACTGCGAACTGCGCGGCCCTGGCCGGATGCGAATCCGCCGTGGCTGCGGCCGCGCGCTGGAGGAGCTCGACAGCATACGCGTCGCCCGGATCAGCGCCGACGATCAGGTGCCCGGCGGCCTCGGCCAGGCCGTCGGCAGTGGCGGAAGGGTGCCGCGCGGCAGCGCGATGCATGGCCCGACGCACCGTCGGTGGCACGTCCGCGTAGACAGCGCGCCTCACCAACTCGTGCCGAAAGGTCAGGCTGTTGCCATCATCTGTCAGCAGTCCCTCACGAACCAATGATTCGACAACGGGCAGCACGGCCGCCTCAACCGTCTGGCCGAGCAGGCAGGCCGCTCCCTTCGCCGTGAAGGATGAGCCGAGCACTGCTCCGGCACGCAACAAGCTCAGCGTCGCGGGAGGCAGCGGCGCCAGCATCGCGCGTACGTCTACGACGAGACGTTCGGGCAGCGCCCGTTCACGGTCGTGATCGGTTCCCACCGAGGTGCAGGCTTCTCCGAGGCCGAATGGGTCTTCCGGCTCGGCGATCAGGGCCACGGCCAAGCGTGGGTTGCCCTGCGCGCTACGGAGCGCGGTCCGCAGCCGCTCTCCGGGGGCGTGGTTCAGCCGGTCGGCCGCCAACTGCTCGATTGCTTGGCCGCCCAACGGTTCGAGCTCGATGTGCAGGCCCGCACCACCAGAATCGGCCGACCCCAGCTCCCCTATGCCCGACGGCAGGCTACGCCCGGCCAGCAGCCACACCACCGGCATCTCCACAAGTCGGCCGGGTAACTGACGCAGCGCCAGCCGGCTCAGCTTGTCTGCCCGATCCACGTTGTCGAGGGCCAGCAGCACGGGCCCTTCAGCGGCCCGTTCAGCGAGTGCTTCGGCTAACGCGTCCAACAGCCAAAGTCCGGAGTCATCCTTCCGCGCCAGCCCTCGCATAGTCTCCGTGGAGAGCAGGGGCACGGTCCCCGACCGCATGGCGGCGAACAGCAAAGCCAGTGGGTAGTCGGCATCGGCCGGATCGGCTAGGCCACAGCCCACTGCGAAGCCCAACTGCGCGGCACGCTGAGATGCGGCACTGATCAAGGCGCTCTTGCCGAGGCCTGCCGAGCCCGTCACGACGGCCACTGCGCCGCGATTGCCGCGCAGCGTGTACCGCATCGTCTCGAGCAGTCGACCCGTCTCATCGGACCGACCGCGCAGGATCTGTTGGTTCACGACGCCTCTCACTGTTGAAGCCATTGCAGATACGCCTTGCCACGTCCGGCGATGCGGTGGCGAAACGCTAACGGCGACGTGCGTCGATGCGTCCTAGATTTCTCCTTGCCCCAGCTCAGGAGCCACGGCGCAGTGGATGCCGCCGGACCCCGCCTTTCACGACCAGATCACGTAAACAGGTGAAGGCGCAGGCAGGTCGGCGTTGCTAGCGTGGCAGCACACGCAAAAGGGCCTGATCAGGCGGCATACGACGCCGCTCTCGACCACGGAGATCGGAACAGCGATGGATCAAAGTCACTACCTGCAGGCCAAGACTCGGATCGCCGAGGGCACGAACGGAGTCAGATACGCCTATCGCCGGGTCGGACCCCAAGGCGGCCGCCCTCTGGTTCTGCTGCAGCACTTCCGAGGAAACCTGGAGAACTGGGATCCAGACCTGATCAACGCACTATCAGCGTCACGCGATGTGATCGTATTCGACAATTTTGGCGTTGGCGCCACGACGGGAACGACTCCCACGACAATCGCCCAGATGGCAGACGATGCGATCGCCTTCATCGAGGCGCTTGGCCTCAGCAGCGTCGATTTGCTCGGATTCTCCATCGGCAGTTTCGTCGCGCAGGAGATCGCACTCACGAGGCCGTCGCTGGTAGTGAAACTGGTCCTGGCGTCGACCGCGCCACAAGGCGCGCCAGGCATGCATGGCTGGGCCCCCGACATCATCGAAGCGATCGGGGAACCGACAACCGATGCCGAAGGAATTCTCCACGGCTTCTTCACCGACTCCGCCGCGAGCAGAGCATCCGGCACGCGGTTCCTGGGAAGGATCTTCAGCCGAACCGAGGATCGCGACGAACCGACGACCTGGCAGACCCGAAACGCCCAGTACGACGCGGTCCTGAAGTGGGGAACACCGAACCTCGCGCTGCTCCAGCGGCTCAGCGCAATCAAGCAGCCGACCTTCATCGCAAACGGCGACAACGACCGGATGATCCCTCCCTGGTACTCGCACCTCACGGCGAGCCTGATACCCGACGCCCTCGTGAAGCTGTACCCGGACGCCGCCCACGGCTTCCTCTTCCAACACGCGCAGGCCTTCGCGAGTGATGTCGGCGACTTCCTGGACCCCTAATCATCACAGCGGATTTTCACGTATTTATGTGATGGCGACAGCAGGTTATGCGGCTGTTGACTGAACCCACTCAACGCGGCCCTCGTCGCCGCTTCTCGCCACTCAGCCCGGAGCTCGAAATGAAATACAGACTTGCGTCTTTCAGGACCAAGATCCGCCTGCCCTACGCGGCCGCCGCAGCGATCGGAATCGCAGCAGTGGTCGGAGCCGCCATCGCTATCCCGGCGAACTCGGCCCAGGCCACTCCGGCACCGACGGCGGCTGCTGCTCCGTCAGGTTGCAGCCTCAACCCGTCGCCGCCGGCCGGATTCACCGAGAGCAAGGTCTCGATCAACGGGATCGGGATCAACTACGTGCGCGGCGGACACGGACCGACGCTGCTGCTGATCCACGGCTACCCGGAGTCGTGGTACGAGTGGGAGCCCATGCTGTCCGCGCTCGCCCAGCACTACACCGTCATCGCGCCGGACCTGCCCGGCGCCGGCAACAGCGACGCTCCGGACGTCGAGGCCGACTACACCAAACAGGCCATGGCCGCAGACCTCTACGGCCTGTTGACCAAGCTCGGCCTGGACCAGAACATCAACGTCGTCGGCCACGACATCGGCACCATGGTGGCGTACTCAATCGCCGCAGCGCACCCCAGCAGTGTCAGCAAGCTCGTGCTCAGCGAGGCGCCCATCCCCGACCAGAGCATCTACACCATGCCCGCCCTCACCGAGAAGGGCCCGGGGCTGTGGTGGTTCGGCCTATTCAACGACCCCAACAACCTGGCCTACCAGATGTTCTCGGGCAAGGAGAAGCAGTGGGTATACGGCTCCATTCCGGTCCTCGAGACGGTGAAGAACTCCATCACCCAGTGTGACCTGGCACTGTTCACGCACGACCTCGAGAAGCCCGGACACCTACAGGCAACCATCGACTGGTTCTCCACGTTCGGCCAGGACATCGCCAACGACGCGGTCTACCAGCAGACCAAGCTCACCATGCCGGTCATGGCCATCGGCGGCGCGAACGGCCTCAACACCCTCCTACCGGATCAGGTCCCCGCGTACGCCACCAACGTGACCCCCGAAATCATCAAGGACACCGGCCACTGGCTCTACGAAGAGCGCCCGGCCGAAATGACCAGCCTGCTCCTGACGTTCCTGGGCTGAGCCCGGTTGCGGCGAAGCGGCCCTGCCTCCGCCTGCCGTAACCGTCCAGGCCCAAGCTGACCGCCGCCCGGCGTGCCACGCGGATCTCCGTGCGGCACGCCGGGTTCAATGTATGCGAGCGCTGATCCGCCAAAGCCGACCGAGCGGTGTCAGGATGGGGTTCGCCCGTTCAGCTTGTTCGTGAGCTGAACGCGAGAACGCACCCCGAGCTTCGCGAACACCGATCGCAGCTGGGTGCCGACGGTGTTGACCGAAATACCGAGCTCGGCGGCGGCCGACTTGTTGGTGTGGCCCTCGCCAATCAGTCTGGCTACGCGCAGCTCCGCTTCGGTCAGCGCGGCCCACCCTTCGGACGGCCGTGTTTGAGCGGTCCGCCACCCGGCACGCTTCAACCCGGCCGCCCGCATGACACGCTGCACCTCGGCACGAGCCGAGTCGGCACCCACCTCGTCATACACGGCCCATGCCTGGTCAAGGCGCTCCCCGCCCGCCTTCACGTCACCGTCAAGCACCAGGGCCCGTCCGTAATCCTCATACACCCCCGCCCTCACCAGCGGCCGCGGACTGCCTTCGGCGAGTCGAGCCGCACGGGCAAGCTGATCGAGGTCGCCGTCAACCGCTCCCCTCAGACCCAGTCCGATCGCCTCGAACGTGGCGACGTCAGGATTGCGACGTGCGCCCTGCTCGGCCAGATCGACGGCGCGGGCAGTGAAGTCCGCGTTCTCCGCAGCGATCCCGATACGCGTGAGCATGCGCATCCACCCGGGCTTCCAAGGCCACGGGTCACGCTCGTCCAACGCGGCCGTCAGCAGCGGCGTGAGCAGCTCGACAGCGGATGCGGCATCGCCCTCCTCCGCTGTCAGCCATCCTCGGACCAACGTGAGAACCGGGATGTGCGCCAGCTCCTCCGGCTCAGGCGAGCCACCGAGGGCGAGCCTACGGCGCGCGTCGTCGACGTCGCCGCGAAGCAGCGCGAGCGCCGCGATGATCGCGGCGGTATCCAACTGGTAGACACGGCTCCCCAGCTCCTGCCCAAGAGTAAGCAGCGTACGGGCCGTGGTCTCGGCGTCGTCGAGCCGAGCCAAGTTATAGTCCTGCCAGATCTGCGCGTACAGCAGGGAAGGCAGTACAGCCGCGCTGTCGTTACCGGCCTGCTGCCACGCCTGACCCAGCATCGTCTCTGCGTGCTGGTACCGATCGAGGTGCTGCAACGCCGCGATCTCCTGCGCGGCGTAAGCCGGCCCGAACTCAGCGCGCAACCGCCTGAAATACGACAGCGCAGTCCGATGATCGCCGCAGTAGCGGGCAGCCTCCGCCAAAGCGTGCAGCGCGAACTCGCGAGCCACCGCGTCCCCGGCTGCCTCGGCCGCTGCCAGCGCGTGCTCCGCAGCAGACCGCGCAATCGACGGCGAACTCACTCTCGACAGCGTGAGAGCATGTAGGGCCTCAAGGCGCGATTGGATCGCGGGCGAAAGACCTCGCAGCTTCAACGCGTCGCGGCAGCGGCGTTCCGCCTCCGCCCACTTGCCGGCCGACCAGAGCGCGCGCGAGACCGCGATCTCGATTCGACCGGCCGCCTCACCGTCGTCGACATACGCGAGCAGTTGGTCGGCCACGTTCAAAGCGTCCGTGGAGCGCTGCGCCAGGCTCAGCAGTTCGACGCAGCGCTCGCCGACGGTCAGCCAGTTCCGCTGCCCCGGGCGCAAGGCGGTGAAGGCGGTCATCATCAGTTCGACCGCGGTCTGCGGCATCGCCGCGATGGCGTCCCCCGCAGCCTCGGCCAGCAGCAGGGCGACCGCCTCGTTCCCGGGCGTGATGGCCTCGCGGGCGTGAGTGGCGACAGTCAGCGCGTCGCACCCGGATTCACGAAGATGCCGCGCGCAGGCCAAGTGCGTGGACTGACGCGTTCGCTCGGGAAGGTCCGCGTACACCGCTTCGCGAATGAGGCTGTGCCGGAAGCTGACCGTGCCGCGCTCGCTGCGCAGGATCCCGGTCGTCTCCGCCTCCTCGGCCGACCTGGCGACCACGGTTGTGGAGACCCCGCCGAGCAGAACCGCCGCGTCGTCGAACGGGAGCGGCTCGCCGTAGACCGCTGCCAGTTGAACCAACTCGACGGCCTGGTCCGGAATGGTCTGAAGCCGACGGCGTGCGGCACGGATCAGCACTCCGGGCAGGTCGCGCGGATCGTCCCGCTTCCGCGAATCCAGCATGCCCGCGACCACCATCACCGCGAGGAACGGACTGCCCTGGACCCGCTCCAGCATCCCCCGGGTGAGCGGCCCCGGCGCTTGTCCGAGGAGATCGTGCGCCATCGCGGTGATGTCATCATCGGACAGGGGTCCGAGCTCGATGCGCGCGAAAGCCCCGTCCTTGGGCTCGCCGGTGCACAACGCCTCGAGCAACGGGAGGTCCCGGATCCGCGTGGCGAGCACCCACGCCACCGAGGATCCTGCCAAGCGCCGCGGAAGCGAGCGCAACACAAAAGCACTGAGATCGTCCAGCCACTGCGCATCGTCCACCGCGATCACGATCGGCTGCTGCGCCGCGCGCTTCTCGAGCGCCGCGGCCATCGCGTCGAGCAGCAGAAGCGGCTGGCCCGCCGCGGCCTGCACCGGGGCGAACGCATCCGCGGACAGCACCGGGTCCTGACCGTCACGCAGCGCGGTCAGCAGCGGCCCGCCGGGGACGATCCGGCCGACACGGTCGGTCTGCACCTGGGCGCAGACCGCGCCGAGGCGGGAGGCCTCCTTCAGCACGGCCGAGACGAACGCGGACTTGCCGATCCCGGCCTCGCCCGTGACAGCGAGTCCTCCGCTCTGGCCGGTGCGCACGACCGTCCGGATCATCCCCAAGGCGGACGCCATCGGTTCGGAGCGCCCTCGAAGCACAACGGGGACCGCCGGCCGCTGCCACACCGCGCCCGATGGTCGCGCTCCCGACTGGCCTTCCACCAGCCATTCTTACCACGCGCCCGATGCCCGAACAATCTTGCGGCGCAGGCGCCACGCGGCCGCGACCGCTGCCCCGGGATCCACGGGACCGACTCCAGTGCGCCATCGCCTCAGGCCACGGACGCACCGACTTCCCTGAGGTACTCGTGGACGAGCCGGACGGACATCGCCCCTTCTCCCGCCGCGGAGGCTACCCGTTTGATCGAGCCGCTGCGCGCGTCCCCGACGGCGAACACACCGGGACGGCTCGTCTCGAGAACGAAAGGGTCGCGGTCCAGATGTCGCCAGTCGCCGGGCTCCAGGACGGATCCAACATCGCGGCCAGTGAGCACGGCGCCGTCCTCGTCGAGTGCGAGCCTTCCGGCCAGCCAATCGGTGCCGGGCTGCGCACCGATGAACGAGAACATCGCGGCGATCGGCACCGTGCCGCACTCCCCGGTTCGTCGATCCTCGATGACCGCGGCCTCGAGCTCGTCGCGCCCCTCGACCGCCCGCACCACGCTGTGTAGCAGCACGGTAATTCGCGGATCGGCCTCCACACGGTCCACGAGGTACCGGGACATGCCGGCGCCGAGCTCGTGCGCGCGCACGACCAGGTAGACACGGCTGGCCGTGCCGGCGAGGAAGACCGCTGCCTGGCCCGCGGAGTTGCCGCCGCCGACCACCGCGATCGGCCGCGCCTCGCATTGCCGGGCCTCCCACGCGGTGGCCGCGTAGTGAATGCCGAGTCCTTCAAGCTCCCGAACGCCGGGCACGTCGAGTCGGCGGTAGCGCGCACCGGTCGCCACCACAACCGCGTGCGCGACGACCTCCCCGCCATCCTCGAGTCGGACGACGTAGTAACCGTCCTCGCGCTGCTCGAGGTCCGTCGCGGTCGCCGGGACGCTGATGCGGGCGCCGAAGCGCCGAGCCTGGATGATCGCGCGTTCGGCGAGCCGGCCACCGGAGATCCCGGCCGGGAAGCCCAGATAGTTCTCGATCCGCGAGGACGTGCTCGCTTGTCCTCCGGCGGCCGTCCGGTCGAGTACCGCGGTGGACAGCCCCTCCGAGGCTCCGTACACGGCGGCGGCGAGTCCAGCCGGACCGGCGCCGACGACGAGCAAGTCGCACCCGCCGTCGCGGGTCGCACTGTGCAGGCCCACCGCCTTCGCCAACCGGGCGTTGCTCGGATTGCGCAGCACCGTGTCCCGGCCCCAGACAACGACCGGAGTCTGCCCGGCGGCCACCGCGGTCCGCCGCAGCAGCGCCTCCGCTCCTGGATCGCGGTCCGGGTCGATCAGCCGGTGCGGCAGGCGGTTGCGGGCGGCGAACGCCAGTAGCCTGCGAGTATCGGGCAGATGCTCCGAACCGATGATGCGAAATCCCGCACCGTGGTCGATCAGCACGTCGCGCCGATTGAGGTACGTGCGCAGGATCAGGTCGCCGAGATCGGGATCGCCGGTGAGGATAGCGGCCAACTCGGCGCGCGGGACCTCGAGTACCTCTGTGGGTTCGAGCGCGACGGCGGTCAACACCGGGACCTGGCCTTCGAGCACGCCGAGCTCGCCGAGGAACTCCCCCGGACCGAACACGCCCACCGCGTGCCCGGCGTCCGATCCGTATCCGTTGACCGCTTCCATGCTGCCGTGGAGCACGATGAAGAATCCGTCGGTGGATTCGCCCTCGCGGAACAGCAGGCTCGCGGCCGCCAACGTCCGTCGCGCGCCGTGCTCTTCGAACGTGGCGATCTGTGCGTCGGTCAGCCGTGGAAACGAGCGTTCACGGTCCGGTATCGCGGCTGGGGTATTCACGCGTAGGCCTCGTGCACGTAGCACCATCGCCAGTCCTCGCCCAGCTCGAACGAGGCAACAACCGCGTGTCCTGTCTCAGCCGCGTGCTGCCGTGCGTGTCTCATCGGCGATGAGTCGCAGCACCCGACGTGGCCGCAGGTCAGGCACAATCTCAGGTGCACCCACTGCGAACCGATCAGCAGGCAGTCCTCGCAACCTTCCGGAGTGCGGGGCTGGACTCCCTCCTGCACGAGCGCGAGATGCGCGTCGTTCGTCACTGCGCCCACCGCCCCTCCTTGAAGCGTGCACGGTTCACGCGGTCATCAGCCTTTGATGAAGTCGAGCAGATCCTGGTTGAACTGCTCCTTGACCCCTGGGATGAGCGCCAGACCGTGCGCCGCTCCCGGGTAGATCTTCAACGTGGCGTTGGGGATGAGATCGACCGACTTTTTCGCCGAGTCGTCGATCGGCACGATCTGGTCGTCGTCACCGTGCAGGATGAGAGTGGGCACGTCGCCGAACTTCTTGAGGTCCTCGGTAAGGTCCGTCTCCGAGAACGCCTTGATGCAGTCCAGGGCTCCCTTGATGCCCATCTGCATGCCCTGCGACCAGAACGCGTCCTTATTACCTTGGGTGACCCGGTTGTTCGGCCGGTTCGCGCCGAAAAACGTCTCGGCGAGGTCTTTCCAGAACTGGGAACGCTCGTTGCGCACGCCAGCACGGAGTTCATCGAACACCTGCATCGGCAGGCCTTCGGGGTTGGCCGCGGTCTTGAGCATCAGCGGGGGAACCGCGCCAAGGAGGACCACCTTGGAAACGCGCGAGGTGCCATGGCGGCCGATGTAGCGCGCGACCTCGCCTCCGCCGGTGGAGTGACCGACGAGGACGGCGTCGCGCAGGTCCAGCGCCTCCATGACCTGGGCGAGGTCGTCGGCGTAGGTGTCCATGTCGTTGCCGTCCCAGGTCTGGGAGGAACGGCCGTGGCTCCTGCGGTCGTGCGCGATGGCGCGGTAGCCGTTCTCGGCGACGAAGTTAAGCTGGTCATCCCATGCGTCGGCATTCAGCGGCCAGCCGTGGCTGAACACGACGGGCTGGCCGTTGCCCCAATCCTTGTAGAAGATCTGCGCATCGTCGCACGTGGTCACGAATCCCATGATTGTCTCCTTAGACATCGGCCGACCCGGAAGGGCCTGGAGTGATCGCGGCCACGAGCGAAGTCGCCTGCGCCGCGATTGGGCCGGCGCGTCGGCGCATGCGGCTAACTCCGTCCAAGCCTTGGCACCGATAAAGTCGATCTGGCCCATCGCCGTTCCAATCCGCCAGGTAGGGAGCGGGGCTACAGGCTGCCTGACAAGGCCTTGCTGCGCCTTCATCGAAGCTAGCAATGATCGGCTCGCCGGGATCTCACCTAATCGCGTGAACCGTCGACGCAAGCCGTCGAGAGTACGGCAGTGCCCAGCGCATTTGCCAACCCTGGCCCGCAGCTAACGCGAGCGCTTCTGCAGTCTGGTCGGCCTCGTCCGCATCAGGACCCGATCCCTGAACGGCGATCTTGGCCAAGAACGGCACAGCAGCCACCCCTATCGATCTGGCGCCAGGCGCCCCGGCATCCGCGTGTCCCGGTGCTGTAGGCCGCCAGCGCTCTCCGGGCGGGCAGAAGCCGCATGATTCGCTCAGGGCGAACACAAGGGCAAGCGCCGGTGCCGGGCATTCGCTGCAAGATCACCAACATGTGTGCCAACATCTTGACCTTGCCTATTTTCCGGACTCCGGTTCGACCGAGCATCCCTCTGGAAGGCAATCTCCGTACGCTCTGAGTACGCCTTGGCGCGCGCCGCTCGCGCTCGCCGATCCGTGCGATTTCGGACATGCAGGCTAGCTCTCTGCGTTTGCTAGGCGGACGCTGAGCGCGCGGAGCTCGGTTCTATGGACGAGCCGAGCTCGGATGACTCGGTGAGGCGCACCATGACGCAGACCACGACGAGAACAAGAACCGTACCGCCCACCTCAGCCGGCGTCGGCGCGCCGCGTGCGTGGGCGTCGTCCGCGGCGGCGCGCACGGTCGAGGTCGGGCGCAGGCTGCTGAGGTTCGCATTCTACGGCCGGTATTCCACCGAGGACCGGCAGAACCCGGCCACCTCCTACGCGTGGCAACACGATCAGGCGGACGCGACTGTGACCGGGGAAGGCAGGATCACCGAGGAGTACTTCGACCGCGGCCAGTCCCGGACGCGGGCCTGGCACCTACGACCTGAGGCGGCGCGGCTGATCGAGGCGATCAAGGACCCGAACCGCAACTTCGACGCCATCGTGATCGGCTCCTACGAACACGCCTTCTACGGGAATCAGGCGTCGTTGATCCTGCCGCTGCTCGAGAAACACGGTGTCCAACTGTGGATACCGGAGGTCGGCGGGCCGGTCACC
>Ga0073928_10001328_pt1 | contig 48376 bp, 45 predicted proteins | sample PaiPotPPA55metaG_FD_76969 | JGI IMG/M metagenome (GOLD analysis project Ga0073928, IMG submission 76969) | Iron sulfur acid spring bacterial and archeal communities from Banff, Canada, to study Microbial Dark Matter (Phase II) - Paint Pots PPA... ...
AGGCTTGCCTTGTGACGTTGCAGACTACTTGTACGCGGGTCGGGGTGTTCCAAACTTACTTTCTGAGGCGACGTCCTTTTCTAGTTAATTATTTGGCCGATTGTTTAGCTGATCTCGGCCAGCAAGGCTTCCATCTCCGACACGGCGTGCTGATCGCCCTGTCTGTTGGCGGCGGCAATGCCGGCAGTGAGGATCTGCTTTGCCTCAGCGGGTCGAGACTCACGTACCAGCAGCTGTCCGTACATTAAGTAAGCGGGGATATAGTCGGCGTTTTGCTTGAGTAGCAGGTCGAAGTTGAGGATAGCTGCCGCGGCGTCGCCTGTGCTCATGCATTCCATGGCGAGTCCGTAGCGCGAAAAGGCGTCGGTTGGGGATTTGTGCACAAATTCTTCGAGGACCTGCCTGCGGGTTTTCTTTTGGTCTGTCATGATGGCTACCGTAGTATACGGATGGAACGCGAGGTTCCAAAATTTCGGCATGCGGGGACGAATGAAGCGAGGGAAAAGCAGGACAATAAATTTGATACCAGATTCGAAGTTGAAGCCGAAGCCGGTGAGCGCTTCTCGGTCAGAGATGGCGGAAGTGGTTCTGCCGGCGCAAACGAACCCGCTGGGAAAACTTCTGGGCGGGCAAGTAATGCACCTAGTGGATATGGCGGCGGCGATGGCTGCCGCCCGCCACTCGAACAGCTATGTAGTGACGGCCTCGGTGGACTACATCGATTTTCGAAACGCGGTGAACCTGGGTGAGCTGGTGATTTTGAAGTCGCAGGTAAATCGGGTATTCAACACCTCCATGGAGGTTGGCGTGGAGGTTTTTTCTGAGCAAATTCTTACTGGGCAGCGCAAGCACACCACCACCGCTTATGTGACATTCGTAGCTATCGACGAATACACCAAGCAGCCCAAAACGGTGCGGCCGTTGCTGCTAAAAACGGCGGAAGAGAAGCGGCGCTTTCGAGAAGCGGCAGAGCGAAGAAAAACGCGGCTGCGGTTGCGCTTCGGAAAATAATTTCGGCGGAACGGTTTAAACGATCTTCTAAGTCATGGCTCCTACCCACTTTGGCGTGGTGGTGGGCGCGGCGCTGCCGCCAGCAGGCTCTTCGGTGATAGCCAGTGCCTTGGTATCGCTGCCGGCAACGGGAGGATTAGAAACCAAGATTACGAAGTTTCCGTTGGCATCTGGACGCACAGTCATGGACGGCATAGGCTTGCCGCCGGGGGCCTTTGGTATCAACCACAATTGCAGAACGCGGTTGGCTGGCGGCATGGGGACCTTTTGTCCGGTAAGCACAATGCCGTATTTGGCGTGCCACATGGCGACCATTTGCGGAGCTTGAATTTTCTGCGCAGCTAGCGTGATTTTGACTGAAGCAGGGTCGGTCAAAATGGCCGTTTCGCGGTGCATGTTAACCATTTGTTCTTCCATTTCGGACAGCTTGCGCTGAGTTGCGGCCCGCTCCTGTTGGGTACTCGCGACCAATTGTGTGTTTCGCTCATTTTGTTCGGTGGCGGCGCGCAATTCCTCCTTCAGGCGGTGCGCATCCCAGGCGAAATAAAGAGTCAACAACATTAAAGCCGCAATACCCGCCGAGAGCCAATAGGGAATGCCAGACCTAGTTGTCGCCGCGGTCGCCGAAACTGGCCATGCTGACTTAGCTTCCGAGCGCACGGTTTGCATCAAGCGGCCCTTGAGGATGTCGGGTGTCGTAACTTCTGGCGCTAAATAAGCCAACTGGGACACGAACCAACGCGCTTCCGCCACAGCCTTTGCACATTCCGCGCAGCCTGTGGCGAGATGAGCTTCCAGCGCAGCGCGTTCAGGCGGATCAAGCGCGTCCAGCGCGTAAGCTTCGTACATCTCCCGGAATTGGTCGCAATTGGTCACGTCGCGGTGCGCAATCCTTCCTTCAGCCGTATCAATCCGTTGCGAATCCAGCTTTTTACGGTACCGAGCGGCTCGTTTAATTCCGCGGCGATTTCACGGTGACTCAGGCCCTGAAAGTACGCTAGTTCAATCGCGCGTTTTTGCCGCGGATTCAATTCTCCCACCAGCGAACGCACACGCTCGGCACGGCGCTTTTCGTCCAGCTCTTTTTCATATTGCGGCGCCACCACGACGGAAAATAATTCGTCGGTCTGATTTTCCAGGCGGCGCTGGCGCTCGCTCTTCAGTCTAAGGGTATCCAGCGCGCGATTTCGCGCCAGTGTAAGCAACCAGGGCGCGAATGGACCGCGAGCGGCATCGTAACGTGCGGAATTCCGCCAGAGTTGCAGAAAAACGTCCTGGACGATCTCTTCGGCTGGTCCCGACTGCTGAACGATTCTTAGAACCAGGGAGTAAACGATGCGGGAATATTTGTCGTAGAGTTTCTCGAAAGCGCCCACGTCATTTTGAGGAAGCAGACGCACGAGCGCAGCGTCGGGGGACGCTTCGCGATCATCCTTTGGGCTAAATGCCGCAAGGAACACGAGGTCTAGCTTCTACTCCTGACTGAGAATACGAAATACCCGGTTAACTGGATGAGCGCATGTGCATTGCGAGTATCCCTATGCTGCGTAGTCTTCTTTAATTGCTTCCTGGGCGATGGTCAAGGCTTGTTCGACACAAGCACCCAAAGCAGGACCGCGAAGATAATTGCCGATCAGCCGGATCGATGGGTACTTACTCTGCATTTGATCGAGCCTAGCTATAAGCTGAATGTGGCCGAGGTTGTATTGCGGTATGGCGTGTTGCCAGGCTTCAACGTGCGAAAACGATGGCGGGTGGGAGATGTCAAGTACGGATGCCAGCTCGCGGTGTACGACGGACACAATTTCGGGTTCCGGCAGTGATACGGTATTTGGACCCGTAGCGCCACCCACGAAACTTGTGAGCAAAACGTGTCCATCGGGAGCGCGGTTGGGGAACAGCGAGGAGTTCCAAACTGTGCCCAGGATTCGTAATCCGGACGAACGCGGCACGAGGAAACCAAAACCCTCGAGGGAGTGGTGAATTGCACTCTTGGGATAGCCCAGCGAAGCTACGGCAACCGGTGCGTAAGCGATCGCTGATAGTACAGATTCGAATTGCGGATCAACATCGCGTAGCAACATGGCCGCTTGGTGAGCTGGTGTGGCGATGATAAGGCGATTTGTGGTGAGAACTTCTTCCCGGCCGTTCGCTACTATGACCGTTATTTCGAAGGTTGGAGTGCCTGACGATGTCGTTGTGAGGCTGATGCGATGGGCGGTGACGCCGCAACGGAGATTGGATCCTAGATTCGCAGCCAGGGCCTGAATTAATGTTAGATTGCCGTCGCGAAAGCTTTGCAAAGCAGGTTTTTCGGCTGACGCAGAGCGCTTTTTTGCTGAGAACAATAAACCTCGAATAACGCTGCCTGCGGATTTCTCCGCTTCATATAACTGACGAAACGCGCTCCGCAGGCTCAGCTTCTCTGGATCTCCGGCATAAATGCCGGAGACGAACGGGCCTACCAGCTTATCCAGGAGTTCACGTGAAAATTTGCGGCGGGTGAAAGCAGCTACGGATTCGTCCTTCTGGGGCGGCGTAGAGCGACCGAGAATATCGCGCAGGACTCGGAGCTTGGTGAGTGGGCCGAACAAAGATGAGGCGATGAATGCTGGTAGGCTGAGTGGAACTTGTCGCAAGCTGCGTTTTACGAGCACGTAACGAGGCGCATTGGCGGGCGCAGGGAGAAGTTGATCGGCGATGCGCAATTCGCGACACAGGTTGATCAGCGTGGACGTAGTGTTGAAGCTTTGCGGGCCAAATTCCAGCAAATAGCCGTCACGACGCTCGCTTCGAATCATACCGCCGGGAGTGGCGCTGGACTCGACGATCCGTGCGTCGATGCCCGCCTTGCGCAACGCGTAGGCGCACACCAAGCCCGAAATTCCCGCGCCAACAACCAAAGTTTGGACGTGGGCAGTCACGTGCATGATGCGCGCATGGAGATTGATGCTACAGAGTTTTTGAAAATAACGGTATGGCGTTCATGTGCTGCTTCTCGAGATACGGATCGAAAATCATCGCAAGATTGCGGATAAAGATTCTGCCAAGCCAGGTGGCGTGCACTTCCTTATCGTCCAGCATCACCAGGCCATCCTCGCGGGGCCCGTCAAGCTGACTCAGCTCAGCGGCGAAGTATTGGTCAAAGTCGACGCCGAATTCACGGGAAATTTCATCTTTCACGATTACGGTGTGGCAGAGCAGCCGATTGATGACCGCGCGGCGCAGACGGTCCTCGTCCGAGAGACAGTAACCACGCATGGTGGCGATGCCGCGATCCTGCACGGCCTTTTGCCAACTTGGGAGGTCACGATGATTTTGTGCGTAGGCATTTTGAAACGCGCTGATGGCGGTGACGCCCATTCCGTAGAGGTCGGCTCCTGCCTTGGTGGTGTAGCCCTGGAAATTGCGGTGCAGAGTTCGCTGCTGCTGTGAAAGGGCCAGCTCATCGCCGGGCTTGGCGAAATGGTCCATGCCGATGTAGAGGTAACCGGCTTCAATAAACTTCATCAAGCCAGAACGGAAAATTTCAAACTTTTGCATGCCTTCCGGCAAATGTGTGGCGAAGGCCCCTTGCTGCTTTTTGAGCCACGGGACATGCGCATAGCTGAACAGCGCGATGCGGTCGGGTTGTAGCTCGAGAATCTGATCTACGGTGTGGCTGAAACGCTCCGGGGATTGGTACGGCAAGCCGTAAATGAGGTCAACGTTGATGCTATCGAAGTGCAATTTGCGCGCGGTAAGGAGCATGTCGCGCGTCAGTTCGAATGGCTGGATCCTGTTAATGGCCGCCTGCACCTCGGGATGAAAATCCTGGATGCCCATGCTGAGGCGGTTAAAGCCCAGGCGACGCAAAGTCTCGAGATGTTCACCGGAGGTTACCCGTGGGTCGATTTCGATGCCGATTTCCGCGTCCGGAGAAAAATTAAAATGTTGGCGTGCGAATAAAAACAAATCCTCAAGTTGTTGAGGAGTCAGATACGTAGGTGTGCCGCCGCCCCAGTGGAATTGCACTACGGGGCGATCGCGTGAGACTCCGCGAGCTACCTGTTCGATTTCTCGCTTGAGTACATCGAGATACGGTATCGCGACGCGTTTGTCTTTCTGAATAATTACGTTACAGGCGCAAAAAAGACACAAGCTTTCGCAGAAGGGAAGATGCATGTACAGCGAAATGGTTGTCTGTGCTCGTTCTGCTTCGGCGTGAACGGATTCGAGATCATCAGGACCGAACGCGTCATTCCACACCGGCGCAGTGGGGTAGCTAGTGTACCGGGGTCCAGGGCGATTGTAACGGGCGAGAAACTCTTCACTTATTTGCAATTCCTCGCGCATGCGTTGGAGGCTGGGAGTGGTGAGCGTCACGTCATGATCCTCAGCGCGAATACGCAGCGGAAGTTGGCTGATTCGTTTTGCCGGCGGTGCCGACCACCGTTTGCTGACCGGTTTCGATAAAGAGGCGCGCGTTTTCTACCGGTGTTTGTTTAAAGATACCGTGGCCGAGATTAAGGATGTGGCCTATCCCGTTTAATGCGGAAAGGGCACTTTGGGTAGCCTCGCGGATTTTGCAGGTGGGCCCGAGCAAAATCGCAGGGTCGACATTACCTTGGAGAGCGATCTTGGGGCCAAGAGTTTTTCGCAACGCGCCGAGATCGGCGCGCCAATCTACGCTCAACACGTTGGCTCCTGAACGGGCTACGGCTGACATCAGGTGATTAGAAGCCTTGGTGTAGTAAATGACCGGAACTTTGCCAGAGACGGCCGAGATAATCTTCTCCACTACCGGCAGCGCAAAATTTTCGTAGTCTTCCAGGTTGAGTTCTCCACACCAGGTATCGAACAACTGTACAGCACAAGCGCCCGCGTCGACCTGCGCGCGCAGATAGGGAATAGTGGCCTGCGCGATTTTGTTCAGAAGAAGACGAAACGTCTCACGCTCACGATAGAGAAAGCTCTTGACCGTCGAGAAGCCTTCCTTGGTTCTCCCCTCGACCATGTAGCAGGCCAAAGTCCAAGGAGCCGCCGCAAAGCCCAGGACCGGCACGTCTGGGCCGGCGCTTTTTACGATGCGACGAATGGCCTCCGGTAGAAATTTAGTTTCCACCTCGGGATCGAAGATGCTCAGACTGGAGACATCAGCCGCGCTGCGGATAGGATTGGGAAGATTTGGCCCCGCGTCATTTAGCTCCAGGTGCATGCCCATAGCTTCGGCAGGAATCAAAATATCCGAGAAAACGATGATCGCATCAACCCCCAGGATGCGAAACGGCTGCAAAGACACCTCGGCAGCCAGATCTGGAGTTTTGCAAACTTCCAGGAAGGGGCGATCCTCACGAATGGCGCGATATTCCGGCAGATAACGTCCGGCCTGACGCATCATCCAAACAGGGACGCGAGTAAGCGCTTCGCCGCGGCAAGCGCGGAGGAAGAGCTCCTTGCGATCGATAACGTCGCGTTCGGTGGGCCTAACTGTGTTTAGTGGCGACATTATCACCTAAATTGGGCTTGCCGGGAGTCCGCAGAGAGAATAGCAAATCCAGCGCGTCCTTGCTGCGTAGCGGCGGCGTGCGCTATGTAAGTGGTTGTTCCCGTGGGCTATACTCAGGATACAGGCCTGCCGACATTTCTGCGTCTTTCGGAGACGCTATATCTGAACAGTGCGGCCCGGTAATCACCAAGATGAGCCATCTCTATTTCATACTGACACTGACGGCGTACTCGCTAAGTTGGGGATGCTACCTGGCATTTTTGAATACCGGCAGGGAGCTGTTGGGAAGGTGCGGGTCAGTGCTATTGGGGCTTGGGCTGGTGGCGCATTATTTTGCACTGCTAGAGCGCTCACGCGGTTTGCACACCGTTCCGTATCACGACTTGTACGGCTCGATGTCGCTGTTCGGGTGGCTGCTGGCGCTGACATATCTGGCCCTCGAGTTTTATCACCAGCAGCGCTCGGTAGGGGCGTTCGCGGTGCCGTTTATTCTGGGATTTTTTTTGATTGCGCACCTGGCCCCTGCGGACCGGCTATCGCCGACAGTGGCGCACGGCGTGGTCTTCGCGCTGCACGTCACGCTCAGTATCCTGGCGTACGCGGCGTTCGCGCTTTCGTTCGTGTTAAGCGTAATTTTTCTCGCGGAGGAGCGATTGTTGCGAAGCCGGAAACTCAGCAACATGGTGTGGCGCTTGCCGTCGCTGGAATTGCTGGAGCGCATGAGCCGCTCAAGCGTGCTCGTGGGCGTCATTTCCATCGCTATTGGCACGGTGTTGGGATTCATCTGGGTGGACCGGCTCACCGGTCAATATTGGTTTTATGACCCCAAATATGTGATCACGCTGGTGGTACTGTTTCTTTATTTGTTGTACTTCCAACTGGCGCGCAGCGCGGCGTGGCGCGGGGCGCGCGCTTCAAAGCTGTGCGTATTCAATTTTTTCGTGGTGGTGATGAGCTTCACGGTTGTGAACCTGTATCTATCACATAGCCACAGGTATTTCTAGGAGCAGTGCTTGGATAAGTGGCCAGCCTGATGGAAATTGTTCTCGTCGGATTGAATCATCGCACCGCGCCGGTAGAGGTACGGGAGCGCGTGTCGTATACCGCGGAACAGGCCAGCCGCGCCGCCAGTGAGCTACGGTCGCGAGGGATTCTGGAAGAGACTTTGCTCTTATCGACCTGTAATCGCAGCGAGGTTTACGGTGTGCCTCCGGAGACTTCGCACGAGAGCGCGGCCGGGCTTTCTTCTTTTCTAAGCGAATTTCACAAGGTGCAGCCCGATATCTTGAGCGTCTCGCTGTATCACCACTATGATCGCCATGCGGTGCGCCACTTATTTCGAGTGTCCGCGGGGCTGGATTCCATGATGTTAGGTGAAGCGGAGATTCTCGGGCAAGTTCGCGAGGCCTACAAATTTGCGTATGAACAAGGCGCGACCGGACCGGTTTTGAATCGGCTGTTCCAAGCCGCGCTGGAAGTGGGGAAGCGAGTACGGTCGGAAACCGAGCTGGGCACGCGGCCAATGTCGGTAGCCTCTGCTGGCGTCAAATTGGCGGAACGAATTTTTGGCAAGCTAGGTCACCGCACGGCACTGGTATTAGGAGCGGGAACCATCAGCGAGCAAGTGATGTTGCAATTGCGCGATCGGGGCATCGGGCAGTTGTTGTTGATGAATCGCTCGCTGGAGCGCGCCGGGAAACTGGCGACGGAATTTCACGGGACGGTGTTGCCGTGGGGTGAATGGGACGATGCGCTGCGGAGTCCTGACGTGATTGTTTCGTCGGTTGCCGCCGAGGAGCCAATTCTGGAGCGCGCCACGCTGGAGCAGGCCATGGCTGCTCGTGGGAATCGCGCGCTATTTATCATGGATCTCGGTTTGCCACGCAATATCGAGCCGGCGGCGGCTGAGATCTACAATGTTTATCTTTATAACCTGGACGATCTTAGCGGCATTGTGCAGCAAAGCCGGGCTACGCGAGAAAATGAAATTCCACGCGCAGAGACGATTGTCGACGAGCATGTTGGCAAATTTCTTTCCTGGCAGGCCAGCGTCGAGTTGGTAGGGCTAGTCGACGAGTTGCGGGTACGTTTGCAGCATGAGCGCGAGGCTTTCGTCCGCGACCGCATGGAGACGATGAGACATCTGAGCGCTCACGACCGCCAACAGATGGAAACGTTGATGGGCGAGCTGCTGGAGAAATTATTGCTGGAACCCGCCGAACGCTTGCGCGGCGAAAAAGAATTGCGGCGCAAGATCCAGAACGTGGAAGCCTTGCGGGATCTGTTTCTTTCGAACCGGGAGAAACAATGAAGCACTTGCGCATCGGAACACGAGGAAGTCTGTTGGCGAAATGGCAGGCGGAGTCTGTGCGCAAACAACTTTTTGCGCTCGCGGGCGTAGAAGCGGAAATAATTATTATCAAAACCGCGGGCGACAAAATGCAGCAAGCGCCGCTGGCGCAGATTGGCGGGAAGGGAATTTTTATTAAGGAATTGGAAGACGCCCTGCTAGACGAGTCCATCGACCTTGCGGTGCACAGCGTTAAAGATATCCCCACGGAAGTGCCCCGCGGATTGAGTTTTCCGGCGGTGTGCCGACGGGATGATATTCGAGATTGCCTGATTTCTCCGACGGGTTCCACGCTGGAAGCCTTACGGCAGGGCGCGCGAGTGGGTACCAGCAGCTTGCGCCGTCGAGCGCAGCTTCTCCGGCTGCGGGCGGATCTTGATATTCGCGAATTGCGTGGCAATGTCGACACGAGACTCCGCAAAGTCGGCGACGGAGAGTATGACGCCATTGTCTTGGCTAAGGCAGGCTTAGACCGCCTGGGATTGAGCCAGCGAATATCGGAAACTTTTGCACCGGAAGTGTTCATGCCCGCAGTGGGACAAGGCGCCATCGCGGTGGAAACGCGCCTGAACGACAATGAGACCGGCGATCTTCTATCGAAGTTGGATGACCCGGAAACGCGGGCCGCAATTATTACAGAACGCGCTTTGCTAGCCGCGCTACAAGGCGGTTGCCAAGTGCCCATCGGCGCTTGGGCTCGGATTGAGCGCGGCGAAATGGTGCTGGATGCCTGCGTGACTTCGGTTGATGGCCAGCAACATGTGAAGCAACGCTTGACCGGGGCGCCCGACCAAGGCCCGCAGCTGGGAGAACAGATGGCTCGGTTGCTGATGGAAACTGGCGCGCAAACGATTCTTGAGGAAGTGGGGCGACAACGTGAATAGAATCGGCGTCACTTCGGAGTCCGTGCTTTCGGGAAAACGCGTGGTGATTACGCGCGCGGCGCGTCAAAGTGTTGACCTGGTTGAAAACCTTGGCAAGCTCGGCGCCGTGCCGATTCTGCTGCCACTGGTGGCCTTTTCTGCTCCGGAGGACTTTGGGCCGTTAGACGCGGCGCTGGATCGATTGGAAGAATTCGACTGGATTATTTTTACCAGCGAAAATGCGGTGCGCGCGGTCGTTAAGCGCGCTGCAGTGCGTGGCAATTTGCGAAATGTGGCGGGGCGACGTTCGCGCGCCGCCGCGGTTGGACCCACGACAGCGGCAGCAGCGGAACGCGCCGGTTTTTTTGTGGACTACCAGGCCCAAATGCACAGCGGGGCAGCGCTCGCCAATGAACTGGGAGAGAAGCTGCGGGACCAAACTGTGTTTTTGCCGCGAAGCGACCGCGCCAACCCGGATTTGCCACAACTCTTGAGAAATTATGGCGCGGAGGTTACAGAGGTCATCGCGTACAGGACCGTCACGCCGGTTAATCTCGACGATGAGAAAATCGCGGCGATCGTGAATGGCGAAGTCGAGGCGGTTTTATTTTTTAGTCCCACTGCCGTCGAGCATTTCGTTGGAATTGTGGGCGCCGAAAAACTCCGTGATTTGCAAAATCACCTGGCGATTGCCGCCGTCGGTCCAATAACCGCGAACGCGTTGCGCCAATCGGGGGTGGATACCTTGCTGGTGGCCGAGGACACCACGACGGGCGCCGTCATTGCGGTATTGAATCAACACTTTGCGGGTACGAGGAAAGTCTCCGCTGTCGGAGTCGTTCAGGAATGAGCTTTCCGACGCACCGAGGTCGGCGATTGCGTCGCAATGAAGCATTGCGCGGACTGGTTCGCGAAACGCGATTAAGCGCTGCAGGACTAATCTATCCGATGTTTGTTTGTTCCGGGCAAAAGGTGCGGCAGGAAGTCAGCTCCATGCCTGGAGTGTTTCAGCAATCGGCCGATCAGATTGTCGAAGAGTGTCGCGAAGTCGAATCGCTAGGCATCCCGGGAGTAATTCTGTTCGGGCTTCCAGAGAAGAAGGACGCTCGGGGCATGAGCTCAGTTGCCGCCGATGGCGTGGTGCAGCGGGCCAGTGAAGCGATCCGCAAGGCTAAACTCAAATTGTTAGTAATCACCGACGTTTGCCTCTGTGAATACACGGATCACGGGCATTGCGGAGTAGTAGAAGATGGGGAAGTGGCCAACGATGCGACATTGGATATTCTTGCCAAGCAAGCTGTCTCGCACGCCCGCGCAGGTGCGGATATCGTAGCTCCTTCCGACATGATGGACGGACGGGTTGGCGTGATTCGCGAAGCGCTGGACGAACATAAGTTCGAAAACATTTCGATTCTGGCCTACGCGGCAAAATATTCCTCGGCACTCTACGGACCTTTTCGGGAAGCGGCACAGTCTACGCCACAGTTTGGCGACCGTCGCGCTTACCAGATGGATCCCGCAAATGCGCGGGAGGCATTGCGAGAGGTGGAAATGGATTTGGATGAAGGCGCGGACATGGTGATGGTGAAGCCGGCGCTGCCATATCTGGATATTATCAGGCGCGTACGAGATGAATTCGATGTGCCGGTGGCGGCCTATAACGTCAGCGGGGAATACTCAATGGTGAAGGCTGCGGTACAAAAAGGTTGGCTGGACGAGCAGCGTGTAGTCACGGAAATACTGACCAGCATTCAACGCGCTGGCGCGGAGATTATTCTGACTTATCACGCCAAGGACGCTGCGCGGTGGCTTCGCGCATGAACATCCGGCAGGCGCAGCAATGAACCCCGCACAATCGCAGGCTAAACCAAAACGCAAGGGAAAGCGTTCGCGAGAGATTTTTAACCGTGCGGAAAAGGTATTGGTTGGCGGTGTAAATAGCCCGGTGCGCGCGTTTCGTTCTGTCGGCGGGGAACCGTTCATCGTCGAACGTGGACGCGGACAATTTCTTTACGACGCCGATGGCAATGAGCTGCTCGATTATGTGTGCTCCTGGGGCGCGATGTTATTGGGGCACGCGCATCCGGCAGTGACTGCGGCAATTTCCAAGCAAGCAGAACGCGGCACAAGTTTTGGCGCAACAACGGAGTTGGAAGTTGAGCTGGCGACGCTGATCACCAGCGCGGTCCCATTCATCGAGAAGATTCGGTTCGTTTCGAGCGGCACGGAAGCCACCATGAGCGCGCTGCGGCTGGCGCGCGGGGTGACCAAAAGGGACTTGCTGCTCAAATTTGAAGGCAATTATCACGGGCACTCGGACAGTTTTCTTTCGCAATCGGGCTCGGGCCTTGCAACTCTGGGCATCGCGGAATGTCCCGGCGTTCCGGAGGCACTCGCGGCGTTAACCTTGAATGCGCCCTATAACGACTCAAGCGCGGTGGAGCGCCTATTCAAGCAACACCAGGATAAGATTGCCGCGATTATCGTTGAACCGGTCGCCGCCAATATGGGCGTGGTCTTGCCGGAACCGGGCTTCCTTGCAGGTTTGCGGGAAATTTCGCGAAAGAATGGCGCATTGCTGATCGTGGACGAAGTCATCACCGGCTTTCGTCTGCATAACGGCGCGGCGCAGCAACTCATGGGAATAGAGGCGGACCTCACTACACTTGGGAAAATTATCGGAGGCGGCGTGCCGGTCGCGGCGTACGGCGGACGCGCGGAACTGATGAACAACGTTGCGCCGCTCGGTCTGGTGTATCAGGCCGGAACATTGGCGGGGAATCCGCTGGCGATGAGCGCCGGAATTGCGACGCTCAAACAATTGTGCGCTCCGGGTTTCTACGAGGCCATCGAGAAACGGGCGCTGCGGCTTGCGGACGGGCTGCGTGGTGCGGCGGAGAAAGCCGGTGTGGCAGCGCAAGTCAATGCCATCGGCTCACTAGCTACGCTTTTTTTCGCACCACAACCAGTTCGCAATTATAGCGACGCTAAGAAATCTGACGCGAAACGCTACGGTGAATTCTTTCGAAGCATGCTGGAGCGGGGAATCTTTCTGGCTCCATCGCAATACGAAGCGGCTTTCGTCTCCGCAGCGCATACCGATGCGGACATCGAGCGCACGCTAGTGGCGGCAAGCGAGTCGTTGAAGAATTAACTAAACAAGGAGAGCTGTCGCGATGGCCGAGGATTTTGAGTTACCGGAAACAGCAGAAGAGCACGGCAACAATGCTCACGTGCTGCCCGTTTCGTTGACGATTTCGATTTTAGCTGTGCTGGTAGCCGCCGTGACTTTGTTGGGACATCGGGCGCACACCGAGGAGTTATTGCTGCAGTCCCAAGCCACCGATCAATGGGCCTTCTACCAGGCCAAGAATATTCGTCTTCATGAAATGCAGGGAATGGTGGACTTGCTGGGGACGATCACGGCGGTGGACAAGGAAAGGAACGCCACGCTACGCGAAAAATATGTAAAGGAAGTGGAGCGCTACAACGATGACAAGGAAAACATCAGCGACAAAGCCAAAGATCTGGAAAAAGAGCGCGACACCGTCAGCCGCAGGGCAGACCGATTTGACGGCGGCGAGGCCCTGCTGGAAGTCGGTCTGGTAATCTGCTCCATTACCCTGTTGACCAAGCGGAAGGCCTTCTGGGTAGCCGGAATAGTGGTGGCAATTGCTGGCCTTATTTTCGCCGCGACAGGATTTCTAGTACATTTGCAGCGATAAATGAATCCGCTATGCGCTGGCGGGCGGTAGTTCGCCGCGCAGTCGAACGACTTCCTCCATCAGGCTTTTCAGTCGCTCAACCACTTCCTGATGACGAATATCATCGGTGGCCGGTTTCTTCCCGATAAACGTCAGGTTCCCGCCTGGTTCAAGAATACATTTCTGCACATCGTTCAAAGATTCAAATCCCTGCTTGCGCGCGGCGGCCTCCAATTGCGAGCGGCTGATCAACTCCTTCTTCAATCGCTCCGGGCGGACGATGCCATTTTCGATGAGCACGTCGGCGCTGCCTTCGACGAGTTGATCGATCCGCTTGTGGCCATAAAGAAAGCGAACCACCAGATAATTCACCGCCAATAAAGAGGTGGCGCCGATGATTCCGCCGCTGACGCTGTTATCGTCGCCGATGATGGCGTTCTGCACAGTATTTGAAAGCGTCAGCAGCACCACCAAATCGAACGGATTCAGTTGTACGAGCTCACGTTTGCCAGAGAGCCGCAAGCTGATAACCAGAAAAGCGTACACAAAAATTGGTCGAAGAATCTTCTCGGCTAACGGCAGGCCCAGAACAAACATGTCTTTCCAGGTGTCATGCATTTCTCGCGCTCCTAGGGTTTAGAGAATTCGGACCGTTATGATTACTCAGATTAAGTCGTCCGCGCTACCGTTGCGAAGCTACGCGCCTGTACTTCGGGACAGTCATCAATTCGCATAAGAATTCAGTAATGTTTCCGCTCACTTCCGGAAGCGGGTCTATCATCAAAGAAGTGTGTTTGCGCGTCCCGCCCTTCTATGACCTTTTGCTAAGGCGAGAAAATACACCGTTAACGACACTCTATGTCACAGCTGCCATCTCCGGATCTCGTCCTTATGAACACCAACGGGCAGCTTCCGGCGTTGTTGGAATGCGTGCGTGAGCTATTGGCCGTATTCGACGCTGATGGCACGATACTTTTTGTCAATTCCGCGTTGCACACTGTTCTGGGCCATACACCGCTCGAGATAGTGGGCAAACCTGTCGCTGAATTGATCCACGAAGACGATTTTGATTTGTTTCTTGCAACGCTCCGGCGCTTAAACGCGAACCTGGAAACCACCGTGAATGTACGGTGCCGACTGCGCAGCGCCGATGGTGTCTGGCGCTGGTTTGACGCCGAAGCGCGCCGCAATCCAGGCAATGACCATGGTGGAATCGCGGTCAGCCTATTAGATATTACGGATTTGCAGCGCATGGAGTCCGAGCGCCAAGTAATTATCGAAGTGGTCCATGCCCTGAATGAAACCTCCAACCTGGACCAGTTGCTGCAACACATTCATCAGTCCCTCAAAAAAGTGTTGTATGCGGAAAATTGTTTTATCGCGTTGCACGATGCTGACAAGGACTCGTTTCAGTTTCCGTTCTTCGTGGACCGCTTCGACGTGGCCCCGCCGCCGCAGAAAGTCGGTAGGAGCTGCACCGCTTTCGTGTTTCGCACCGGGCGTGCCATGTTGATACCGCAGCCGGAATTCGACCGCTTGGCTGAAATTGGAGACGTAGAATTGGTAGGCTCGCCTTCGCCCACCTGGTTGGGTGTGCCGCTAAAAACGCCGACTGCTACGATTGGCGTGCTGGTTGTCCAGCATTATGAAAATCAGAACGCTTATGACGTTCGCGATCTGGAGTTTCTAGATTCTGTAGGGGGACACATTGCCCTGGCCATCGAGCGACGCGGCGCGGAAGACGCTCTCCGACAGAGCGAATCGACCTTTCGCCTGCTCTTTTCGCACAATCCGCTGCCAACCTGGGTCTTCGATTGCGAAACATACAAATTTATACAGGTGAATGACGCTGCGGTCCGCCAGTACGGTTACTCGGCAGAGGAATTCGCGGGCATAACGGTTTTCGACATACGCCCCCCTGAAGAACACGCCGCGCTCCGCGAACATCATCAGAAAGACTGGGACGCTCCTGGCGAGTATCACGGGGTATGGAAGCATCGCAAGAAGGACGGCAAGATTTTCGAAGCGGATATTATTTCTCACCCTCTGGAATACGGCGGGCGGAGGGTACGCATGGTCGTAGCGCAGGACATTAGTGAACGCCAGGCGCTCGAAGAGCAGCTGCGACAGGCGCAAAAGATGGAGGCAGTCGGACGGCTGGCGGGTGGCGTGGCCCACGACTTCAACAATTTGCTGATGGTAATCAAGGGCCACACAGAGCTGTTGTTAAATGTAACTCCCGTGCCGGCGCCAATGTTGAAAAAAATCGAACACATCGACCGTGCCGCCGATCGCGCTACAGCGTTGACCCGCCAACTCCTGGCCTTCAGCCGCATGCAAGTATTGCAGCCGCGGGTCATGAACATTAACGGTGTAGTCGAAGAAATGGGCAGGTTGTTGCCGCGTCTGATCGGAGAAGACATCGAGTTGGTCCTGCGAACCAGCCCGGACTTGGGAGTCATTCGGGCCGACGCCAGCCAGATGGAACAGGTCATCATGAATCTGGCGGTAAACGCTCGGGATGCTATGCCCTCGGGCGGAAAGCTGGTTATCGAGACCTCGAACGCCGATCTGGATCGCGCGTACAGCTCAGTGCACCCGCTGGTCCAACCTGGACGCTACGTGTTGCTCGCGGTGTCAGATACGGGCACAGGAATGGACGCACAAACGCAGGCGCGAATTTTCGAGCCGTTTTTCACTACCAAGGGTCAAGGGAAGGGAACTGGATTAGGGCTTTCGACGGTTTACGGAGTTGTGAAGCAAAGCGGTGGTTATGTGTGGGTCTACAGCGAGATCAATAAGGGAACGTCTTTCAAAATTTATTTACCGCGCGTCGATCAGGCCGAAGACGAAGCTTCTCCGATGCCGTCGTCCGAAGCACCTCTCGGTGCGGGAACAATTTTACTTGCCGAGGACGAACAGGAAGTTCGTGAGGTCGCGCGCGAATTTCTGGAATCCGGCGGATATACGGTTTTGGAAGCGCGTGACGGCGGCGACGCCTTGCGGCTCGCGGAACAACACTCGGGCGTAATCGATTTACTGGTCACTGACATGGTGATGCCCGGGATGACCGGTCAGGAATTAGCCACGCGCATACAGGAAAAGCGCAAGGGCTTGCATGTAATTTTCATGTCCGGTTACAGCGAATATGCCGCTGTCGAAGCCGCGCATTCCGATCCTGCATTGCGATTGCTAACGAAGCCGTTCAGCCGTGCGGTGATTTTGCGCGCGGTGAGAGACATGTTGAAGGGTGTGCGGGCGAACTAATTTCGCGGGCTAAGCGGAATTAAAAAGTCCAAAGATTGCCTCAAGAAGCTCAACTACTCAGGTCCATCCCCAAGCAAACTTAATCAGTGTTGATGAGAGTATGGATTTGTTTTTCGAGTGCCTGGTTGTATTCGCGCTCGAGTTGCAATTCGGTTTGAACTTTCTTAATCAGCAACTCCAAGCGGGCGACTTCCGCACGGAGCATTACCATCTCTCGCGGTGATGGGGCACCGGGAGATTGCTGATTTGTTTGCGGAACTGATGGCTGTGGCGTACCGACCAGTTGAGGTGTCTTTTGATTTTGAGGTTGCTGAGTGCCGTTGCCCGAAAACGGCGGCAACAACGGTGAAAAGGCTTCGGCAAGTGCGCGCGGCCACGCCGGCTCGCTGCTCTCCTCCGGTGCTGACGAGATTATAGCGGGTGACGCGGGCACCCGGGCAACCGCCGAAGGCGCTGGCGCAAATAAACTCTGAAGCGCGTTCGAATTGGCCCGTTCGCGGGTCGCCTGGGTCGCCGCCGATTCCTTGGGAGCCAGCAGAGTTCTTACCCGCCCAATGAGCTCCTGCGGCTGGAATGGTTTTCGAATCAGTTCGTCTGCTTTCACAGCAACCGCTTTGTCGGCGACGCTCTTGTTGACTACGCCAGACATCAACACCACCGGTATACCACCAAATTCCGGATGCTGTTTAATCTGACTGCAAACTGCGTAGCCGTCCTGGTTAGGCATGATCACGTCGGTTATTACCACATCAGGACGGTTCTGTTCGAATTGCGCCAAGGCGGAGGCTGCATCGGCGCAGGTGATGACATTAATATTTTCGCGGCGAAACGCGATCTTGATGACTTCGCGCATGGTGGCACTGTCATCGATGAAATAAACCGTGGGTGCGCGCTTCACGGCAACTTCGCCGGCCGGCGGCATGATGAGCGCTTCGCTCATGGTGCGTTCCTATCCGCCATGTCGTGCGTAGCTTCATCAAATTCGCGCATGGCATCGAGCATCAGGTCGGTGGCGGTTCGCAGCACGGTACGCTGCAGAGAAGTCGTTCCGTAGACAAACTTGTAGACCCCGTCGCCGCCGTGCACGCTCTTAAGAATGTGAATGACCGCTTCGTCGCCAAAGTAATTGCCGCTTTCCGCGTGGGTTATTTCTCCCGCATCAAAAAACATTAAAGCGTCAATATCGCCGGCATTGATGTGGAGTGCGCCGGTCTGGCGGGCTTGCCCCAGCATTTGCATCACACCTGGAAGATCATGGTGAGCCAGGCTTCCGCTCAGGCTGGTATTGGACTGATCGAGCATTTGCGTGGGATGAAAGCCTTCGGCCTTGCTGATGATGATTTGTTTCACATGCGCGGCTATGGTCGCTGGCGAGCGGTGCCTGTCGATATAGTCATCGCATCCGGCCTGAAAAGATTCCAGCAAGGCGCGCTGACTGCCGTCACCTATAGCAATGATCGGCAGAGCCGCGTTCTTGGGGTCGGCATGAACAACGTTGGCGATTTCAAGGGCGCCCATTTCGCGCATGTTGGTGGCGCAGAGTATCGCCACCGGCGCGTCATATTCCAGGGTGGTCAAGGCAAACGCCGCCTGATTTGCGGAAATCACTTCGAAGCCTTCTTTGCGCAGCGCATCTCCCAGGCGCTTTGAAAAGTAGACGTTGCTGTCAATCAGCAAAATCTTGGCGGGGCGGCCGGGCACCATCATGTTATGGCCTCCTGCATTTCAAGTGGCACGCAAACCGCGGGTGCGGTAACGGGCCCAGGCGTGAGCGCGTCGATATTCAAAACTTCAATGACGTTGCCGTCGTAAGAAATCCAGCCAGCCACGTAGGACGCGTCGGCTTCGGTTGCGGGAGACATCTCCGTGGCGATCAATTCACATTCCCCGGTCACCGGGAGCGCGACCCACTCGGATTTTTCTCCATAATTGCGCACGGCGATTAGGTAAAAACGGCGCGTCAGAAGATTCTTGCCGATTAATTTCTCCGACACATCACAAACAGGCACGATGCGGCCGCGACGAAGGATTACACCCTCCACATTTTCGGTTCGGTGCGGAAAGCGAAATACGCGGCTGGGGGCCACCAGTTCGGCAATTTGACTGGCGATCATCGCAAAGCGCCGGTCTCCGAGCCGCAACAGGACGAAGGACTGCGAACCCTGTTCGTTACGCTGGTTCATGGAACGATCCTTTGGAGTTTGCAGCGGACTTTAGGCCGGAGGAAGCAGAAGGCTGGGACTGTTCGAGTGACGCGATTTCTTCAGAGGTCAAAAAACCCTCGGGATTCACGACCGGAATAACATTTTGCTCCAACGCCGTGACACCGCGATACCAGGTTCGTTCTTCGTTGCAATAGGCCTGCGGAAGGGCCTGCAATCGCGTCATGGTGGTCATTTTTTCTATGCCATCGACGAGCAGCGCGGTGCGTGTGCGGCGTAGCACGAATACCAGGAGTCCGGCGGTAACCGGCAACCCAAAATGTAAAGCCGCGTTCACCACGAAAAGCGATTTGTCGCCGCGTCGCACGATGTGCCGCACCTTTTTCAAACCCGCGCCGGTGATTTCCGCCGCTGAACCAGCCAGGCTGTCGACGCTGCGAACCTCCTGCACGGACCCCGAGGACACCGCGAAGAGTTGCCCGCTAACGCGAAACAAAATTATTTGTTCGGTGCGCAGCGCCGGTGATTTGCTGGGAGCAGGAAATTGCATCAGCGCACTCCCACCGTAGTGATGCGCGAGATCGCCAAAACCTGCTTCTCGATCGCGGGATAAATGTCGTCGATGCCCAGGACCTGGCTAACCGAACCGGTTTTAATGGCCTCCGAAGGCATCCCAAAAATTACGGAGGTGGCTTCATCCTGCGCGAACACCATCCCACCGGCGGATTTTATCGCCCTGGCGCCGGCCGCCCCGTCATTTCCCATGCCGGTTAGAATGACGCCGATGCTCAACGCCCCGGCAAAGGCGGCGACGCTTTCCATGGCGATATCAATACTGGGGAGATAACCGTTGATGCGTCCACTGCTGCCATCGAGTTGAATACGGCCGGTGTTCATTACGCGCAGATGCTGGCCACCCGGACAAATGTAAAATGTTCCGGGAGTTAGGGTTTCATTGTTTTCGGCTTCTTTAACGCGCACGCCGGTGAATTCGGCCAGTTGCGCCGCGTATTGCGTGGTGAACGCTGCCGGCATGTGTTGCACCAGAATTACGGCCGCGGGAAAATCTCGCGTAAACCCGGGAGCCAAACGCATCACCGTGGCGGGCCCGCCCGTGGACGCCGCGAGAACCAACACCGGAAAGCGTTGATCATAAGTCGATGTGGCAGACGGCCTACTCGCGGGCGCGGGGAGCGGCAAAATCGCTTTGCCGTCGGCATTTGTAATTGCGGAAGCGATTCGCGAAGCGCTACGCACCACACGCACTTTCGAGGCAAGACGCACCTTGCGTAGCAAATCTTCGCGGACGCTATGCATGTCCAGATCAATCCCGCTGGAAGGCTTGGCAACAAATTCGATGGCGCCGAGTTCGAGTGCCCGCAACGTGCTGGCCGCTCCTTGACGAGTTTCGGAACTGACCACGACGATAGGTCGCGGATTGGTGGTCATAATTTCGGCGGTAGCCTGCAAGCCATCCATGACCGGCATGTTGATGTCCATGGTGATGACATCTGGCTTCAGTGATTCCGACAGCCGCACGGCCTCGCGGCCATCTTTGGCGTGCCCGACCACTTGCACGTTTTCGTCGGTGATTAGAATGGTCTCCAACACTTTTCGCATGAACGCAGAATCGTCCACGATCAACACGCGAATTTTCTTGAGGGTGCTGGCGGCCATGGTCATTTAACTAACCGGAACGAGGTGCCGTTCCGCTTCCTTCCCCATGAGCTGTTCCACCGCTGCCAGCAACTGATCTTCCTGCACCGGCTTGGTCAGAAAAGCGGCAGCGCCTTCTTTCAAGGCACGATCCCGATGCTTGGCCCCGGCACGCGAAGTCACTACCATTACCGGGATTCGCCGAGTGCTGGCGTTCTGGCGCAGTTGCACCATCAGTTCGTAACCAGTCATCCGTGGCATTTCGAGGTCAGTGATAACCAGGTGACAGCCATGTTGGGTGACCAATTCGGCTGCTTCCAATCCATCGGCTGCCAGTTTCACAACGTAGCCATTCTTTTCCAGCATGCGCCCGACAAACTTGCGCACGCTGATGGAATCGTCGGCCACCACGATGAGGCGCTCATGCGTAACGCGATCGATAGCTTCCGCGGGAATGCTGCCGTGAGCCACGGCTGCGGACCCTGGTGCAAATACGCGTGCAGCACTGGCTGTGGCTTGCAAAGTACGGCGCTCGGTCGGGTCAGTGGCGACCATGCGGTTCAAATCAAGCAACAGGATCAAGCTGCCGTCGGGAGCAATAGTTGTTCCGGGGAAAAGTTTTACGCGGCGAAGATATTCGCCGAGATTCTTGATAACAATTTCGTCTTTGCCGATTACTTCTTCAACGACCAAACCGATCTGCCGATTGCCGGTGTTGGCTACCACCATATGGAAATAACCGTTGATGGCTTCGAGCGGCGGCAAGCCGAGGTAACCGTCGAGCCGCACAACTTCCGTAACCACATCGCGAACCTTGGTGAGCAGCTTGCCGCCCACATTTTCGATCTCGTCGGAACGCAGGCGCCGAATTTCCTCGACCACAGCCAAGGGCAAAGCAAAGCTGGTGGCTCCGCAACGCACGAATAGAGCAGGCGAGATGATCAACGTCAGAGGAACTTTCAGAGTAAAGGTGGTGCCCACTCCGGTAGTGCTTTGAATGTCAATTTCGCCGTTCAGCGTGTTCAGATTGGCGCGCACTACGTCGAGGCCGACGCCGCGTCCTGCAAGCTCGGTCTTCACCGGAGCGGTTGAAAATCCCGGATGGAAAAGCATTTCGCGCAAATCGCGTTCGGTGAGGCGATCAGCCGTTTCGGGGGAGACCAGACCGCGCTCAATGGCGCTATGCCGCACGCGGTCATAATCGATGCCTCGTCCGTCGTCCTGAACTTCAATGTAGATATGATTTCCCCGGTGATAGGCGCGCAAGCTGACCTTTCCAAGTTGCGGCTTCCCAGCGGTGACACGGTCCGCGGCGGATTCGATTCCATGCGCGACCGAGTTGCGCACCAAGTGAACCAACGGATCGGAAATCTGCTGGATGATGCTGTTGTCCAGTTCTGTCTCGCTGCCGCCTAAATCGAGTTCCACTTGTTTGTCGGAGGACTTTGCGGCGTCACGAACGGCTCGCGACAACCGTGAATACAATGTGCCGATGGGCACCATGCGCGCAGCCGTAAATTCATCCTGCAAATGATGCGCTAGCTTAGTGAACTCGTCGATATCGCCTTCCACACGTCCGATGTAGCCCTGCAGTTGCGATAGGACTTCGTTCACGTCAGCAGAGATTTCGGCCATGGAACGGGACAAAATGTTGAAGTCGTCGTAGCGATCCATTTCCAGTTCGCTGAAATCGGACCAGAAAGAGGTATCGCCGGCAGCAGCGCTCGTAAGCCTCTGCGAAGTTGTATTGGTATTCCAGCCCGCGGATTTGGCTTGCGAGCTGACACGGTTGAACTCGTATTTTTCCTGGAATTCGGAAACTTTGCCTTGCAGGCGTTCTTTCGAGAAATTCAGCGTGTCAACCAGTTTTTCAAGTTCTGCCACGCGGCCGACCATGCGGGTACGGTTGATGACCAACTCGCCGACCGTGTTCATCATGCGATCGAGGCGATCCAGCGCGATGCGCACCGATTTGATTGCGGTGGTTGGTCCTCCCTGAAACTTCGCGGCAATCATGGCTTTTACGTCGGGTTTGATCTCTTCCAGCGCAAGATTAGGCGCGACTGTTGTTGTGGCGGTATTTGCGGGTACCGTTAAATCCGTGTCTTCGGGGTCCAGCGGAGCGAATTCCGCGATACGGCCGAGCAGGGAATCGACACCGGCGCGCATTTCGCGCTCGTCGGCCCACTGTTTGTGCAGCGTTTTCTTCAAGGTGTCGATGGATTCCAGGCAAACATCGACAACCATGGGAGAAGGTTCAATTTCACCGTCACGCAAACGGCCGATAAGATCTTCCACGCGATGAGCAATGGCCCCGAGGCGTTTCAAACCCACCTGGGCTGCCGAGCCTTTCAGCGTGTGGATCGCGCGGAAAAGCTTGTTAATTTCTTCGGGATTGTTGTTGCCCTCCAGCGAAATCAGGCAATCGCTGACGATTTGCAGGTGCTCCTCAGCCTCTGGCTGGAAAAATTCCAAAATCTCGTTGGGGACGTCATCATCGGTCGGCAATAGGTCAAAATACGAGCCAGTAACGGAAATCGTGGTCTTTTTCGCACCTGAGGTAGAGGGAATTTCAGTTTGCGCCGGTGAAGCGTAAGTGGTTTTCGGTGCTGCTTCCGGAAATGCGAAGCTGTATCGTTCCTTAAACGCGTGTATTTCGTCAATCGTTTCAGAGCCTTTGTCGCTGATTTCCAGCAAGTCCGTTTCGAGAAGAGAAATCGCATCGGACAGAAATTCCGCCAGTGGGCCATGAAGGTCGTCGCCCAACGGAGCATTCATGGCGTATTGAAAGACGTGCGCCAGCTTGGATGCGATCTCCGCAAATCCCGGGAATTCGTAACTGGCGGATGTCCCTCCCAGAGTGTGCGCCGCGATGTACAACCGTTCGAGGTCTTCGTGGCGGGGCCCAATTTCCTGTAACACCCCTACATACTCCCGCAGGTATTGCAGGTGCTCGGAAGCTTCCTGAAGGAAAAGCTCCATACCTTCGCGTTGCGGAGAGTTCACGAGCGGCCCTCCGTCGGCCCGTCCGACTTCTGCAATTCTTCGGCGGTAGGCTTGCGGTACAAAATGCAATCGTTCAGTACAATGGCCTGGAACTTCACAGGCATTTTCGAAATGGATTCCGAATGCCCCAGAAAGAGATAACCGCCCGGCTCCAGGGTGTCGTAAAAATGCTGCACGAGCGAACGGCGGCGCTGTTCCGAAAAATAAATCAGCACGTTCATGCAAAAAATTACATCCATGCGCCCAACATAAACAGTGGAAGCCAAATTCATCTGCGTAAAATTGATCATCTTGCGCAGCCGGGGCTTGATCTGCTGCCCATTCTTCCCGGGGCTAAAGTGCGCAGCCAATTGTGCCTTGCTGACCGAAGAAATACTGCGTCCAGAATAGTTGCCATTTTCAGCGTGCTTCAGCGCCACACGGCTGACGTCGGTGGCCAGAATCTCCACATCCCAGGCGTCCGCAAATGACAAGGTATCCGCGATGGCGATGGCGATGGAATAAGGCTCTTCGCCGGTGGAACAGCCTGCGCTCCAGACTCGCAAGGTGCGCGGATTCTTCCAAAACTTTTTTATATGCAATTCCGGCAGAGCACGCTTCTGAAAGGCTTCGTAAACCGCCGGGTAACGAAAGAAAGTGGTTTCCTGGGTAAGCAGCCGCTCCAGAAGCGCCTCGTATTCCACGTTGGTCTTGCGAGCGGCCCGCAGGAAATCGGTGCCTCGTTCGAAGCCCCGAGCTTGCAAGTGTTCGCGCACACGAGTAACCAGGAATCGCTCACGCGACTGATCGAAACAAATTCCCGTACGCTCTTCAATCAGCATGCGGATCTCGCTCAACTCATGCTCACTAAGTTCGGGCTCTGTTATCTGGCGCTCGTTCGCGGCTCTCACGCTTGGTTGTTCCGTTCGGCTCCGGCCCTTGCCAAAGCTAGAAATCGTTCAGCAACTCGCTAGCTACCTTATTCAGGAAATTCCTACCGCGACGCCCCTACTGGAACGCGCTCTGATTCTTCCTGACGAGTGCCGCCCTGTTTGGAAGACGCGCGGAATTGTGCCAGACCGTCGTTCAGCTGGTCCGAGAGCTTTACAAGCTGACTGACCGTGGCCACTGTTCCGCGGGTTCCTTGCGAAGTTTGCCGCGTAATGTTGGATATGATTTGCATCGCATGCGCGACGCCTTCCGTCCCACGCACCTGTTGTTTGGAAGCCAGGGAAATTTCCTGTACCAATTCGGCCGATTGACGCACCACATTCGAAATGGCGTCGAGAGCGCGGCCCGCTTGATCTGCCAGGGTTGCACCACTTTCCACTTCCTTGGTGCCTTCTTCCATAACCACCACCGCCTCGTTGGTCTCGGCTTGAATAGCCTTGATGAGTGCGGCGATATCTTTAGTGGCGCTGCGGCTATGTTCCGCGAGTTTGCGAACTTCATCGGCAACTACCGCGAATCCACGGCCGGCATCGCCTGCGCGTGCGGCTTCGATGGCCGCGTTCAGAGCCAACAGGTTAGTCTGCTCGGTGATGTCGTTGATCACGTTGATGATTTCCGAAATTTCCAACGAGCGATCGCCCAACGATTTAATTTTCTTAGCCGTGGCCTGCACCGAGGAACGAATCCGTTGCATGCCTTCCAGCGTGTCGCGAACGGCGCGGTTGCCTTGCTCCGCGGCGTCCAAAGCGCGGCGCGCCGCTTCGGCACTGGCTTCCGCGTTGTTGGAAACCTGCTTCATGGAGACCGTGAGCTCTTCCACGGCGCTCGAAGTATTGGTAATTTCCTGGTCCTGCTGCGTTGCGCCAGCCTGCATTTGATCGGCGGCCACCAGAATATTGTTGGAGCACGCGGTAACTTCCATGGCTGCTTTGCGGACGCGTTCGAGAACCTTGGTGAAATTGTCCAGCATGTAGTTCACGGAATCAGCAACGTTACCAAGCGCATCGTTGGTTACTTTTCCGCGCAGTGACAAATCTCCGCGGGCAACCTGATTGATGACCGTCAACAGTTCCGTAATGCTGCGTTGCAGCGCGTCGCTGGACTCTTGGTTGTTCGCAGCCTTCGACACCTTGGCTACCGCACGATTCAAATTGTCGGCGATGTAGCCGAGTTCGTTTGTGGAAGTGACTTCTGCGCGCGCCTTAGGATCCCCGATGGCCAGGCGTTCAGAAAACTTGGCCAAGTCGCTGACGGGAGCCAGCAGTGACCCGCCGAGTCTCCACGCGATGATAATGGTCATCAGCAGCGCGAGGCCTACCGCCAACGCGACACTGCCGACCGCACCACTCGGTAAGGCCGCGAAGTCCAGGATAGATGCGTTGCCGGATTGGTGCCCAGCGTTATAGGCCAGTGCGATAACGGCGGCCAGCACGATGCCGTTGAACACCACCAGCGTCCAGATGGTAGAACTCAGTCGCGATTTCATACTTCCTCCAAATTCGTTTTCACCGTGCCGTCAGTGATCGACGGATCATGTCCACACAGAACTAAATACTTGGTCCAGGAAAAGCTTCCAACAGTCTGCGTAAGTCAATCACCAGTGCGAGCCGGTCATCGTGCCGCAGCATTCCGATGCAATGCGGAACATTGTCAGGAGCCTGTTCCAACACCTCTTCGCTATTCACCGAATAAGTTCCGATCACTTCGTCGGCGGCTATTCCGACGCGAAGAATTTCGTGATGACCGTCAGCAGGCAAAGATGCCACCACAACATGGCGCGGCAGGAGTCCCGGCCTCCGCCCCTCAGTCATGGCAATGTCGATCAACGGCACAATCGTGCCGCGTAAATTAAAAATACCCACCAAGTAGGCCGGGCTCAGCGGCACTTTGGTCAGGATCGGCCAATCCAGAACTTCTTCAACGTCCAGCACCGGAAGGCACAATCGTTCACGCCCGCTGCGGAACACGCAGTACTGCGACTGCGGCCGACGCTCTTCCATAGGACCGAGAGCTTCCAGTAAGCTGCCGGTGCTTTCGTCCGCCGCTAGCGGCTCAAGATGAAGAAAAGGATTCATCGCGCTTTAGTAAATCTCCACATAAGTTGTCAAGCGAACCGCCGTACCGCTCGTAAGAGTTCCTCTGACGTAAAAGGCTTGGTGACATACCCGTCGGCGCCTTGCTGTTCGCCCCAGAATTTGTCGCTGGCGGTGTCGCGCGAAGTGACGAGGATGACTGGAATAGTTTTGTATAGTTCGTGACCTTTTAATTCACGACAAACTTGGAAGCCGTTTTTACCGGGCATTACCACGTCCAGCAAAATCACATTGGGCTGTTCGAACGCGACCGTCTCTTCCACGCGGGTGGAGTCATGCAGATCGACAAGCCGGTAACCTTCACGTTCCAAGACTCCATGCATAAGCAGAACTTCTGCCGGTGAATCGTCGACAATGAGTACTTTTTTCTGCACAGCTAAAACCTCGGACTTATCCGGGAAACAAAGGTGCACGCCAGCGGCCAGCTTCACGCGCAGCCAAGGGAATGTTGTGTATCGATTAAGGGCCGGTAAAACAAGGGGTTACGGCGAGGTGTGCGACTCTTAATGCCTGGACGGCACCGATCCATCCACCGCTTCTGTCTCAGCTTGAGAAGCATTCTCAGCCTCGCGCATCTCGCTCGCAAGCGATGAGAATCGCAGCATGATTTCGTTCATGCGCATGGCCATGCTGTGGATGGTCCTGATCTGCCCCAAGGATTGCGACGAAAGCTGACCGGGTTCCAGTAATAGCAATTCGGCATTGCCGAGCATGGAAGTCAACGCGTTATTCACGCTGTGCTTCATGTCTGTCATGTAACGTCCGAGAGTAGCCAGGCGCTGATATGCAGCGGCCTCGCGTTCCGCCTGTCTCGCGGCATTCAAAGCTTCCATACGCCGCAATGTTTCGCCAGCCAGCAACAATAGGGTGTTGGTCCAGTCTTCTCGCTGTTGCACGTGAAGAATGCGTGGGTAGCGAACGCGCAGTTCCTCTGACTCGCGGGCATCCGCGGAAATACACAGAATGACCGCCGCGTGGCGATCGAGCGAACCAAGAACTTCGTGATGTTTCCGGCCGCTGATTGGGCCAACCACGATGAGGTCGTGCGCCGTCACGTCGTAATTGCGCCATAGCTTGCTATTCAAAACCGTAATGTCGGGAGATTTGCGCTGCGCCTGCCAACACCCGGCCACCATTCGCGCGAATTCGGTTTCATCAGTGAGAATCAGGACGCTGGTGTTCGGCAAAGGACAATCCATCCCAGAAGTATTCACCCGCAAAGGCCGGGGAAATTATGTTGCACGCTACAATTTTTCTGCTTCATCCAGCGCGGACAGCAATCGCTTGGTGCTGATGCCGAGATTGACGGCGGCCTCGGTATCTTTGGCTTGCTTGGCAACATCCACGCGCTCCTGGAGCCTCGAAGCTTCCACACGCCCAACCGCGAGCGCCTTATCAAGAGCAAAAGTGTGGCCCCTCTCCTTGGCGTTGGTGGTCGCAGTGGAAACCATCGCTCGCGCAGCCACAGCGCGGCGCAGGTCTTCCGCGGCGGTTCCCGTTTCACTGACGAATGCGGCCACTTCCCAGGATGACAACAGGATGCGCGTCTCGCCGAGTTTCACGGTGGTCATGGACCGGCCATGCAATGGCGGTGTGGCAATCAATTGCTCCCAGATCTTTTCCATGCACGCTTCGAAATCCAGGGCTTCGGGGGGTGGGTCTTTCTGCGCAGACTCAATCTTTTGCGAAGTGTTACCGGTTCCCTTAGAAAGAGGGGCGGATACGACGGTCGGCGAGCTGGCTGTCTTTTTCTGGGATTCGAGGCTAAATCCCTTCGCCGACTCGATGACCAGGCGATCGGACATTTTCGCGGCATTCTTCTCTAGCGCATTTTCTATATCGGCGCGCAGCCCGAGCAACTTCTCAAACGCTTGGTTGATGGATCGCTCGGTATATTCTTTCTGGAAGGGTTGTTTCCATTCGTCCGCCAGTTTCTTGATTTTGGTCAGCGGTTCAGCCCCGGACAAACCGGTATTGCGGCAATCGATAACATGGACATCCGATGCCTCGAGTTTGGCTATACCTGCGCGAGTGGCGATCAGGTCAGCGTGCATTAACTCGATAAACGTGCGGCGCAAAATAAAATTAAACCGGATAAACGCGAGCAGCGCGGAAGGGTCGTAGAACATTCCTCCGGCGGCCTCTTTGACCTTGCGCCCTTGCTCGATGAAACTAGTTTTCAGAATTTCCCGCAGGCTTCGAAAACCGTGCAGGGACTTGATCATGGCTTCCAAGGGTTCACACCACGTCAGAGTGGCAGGCGCTACTTCACCAAGAATCGGCTTGATGACCTCGGCCACGTCTGCCAGCTCAATGCGTTTGTGGTAAATCTTCGCCGGCGCGCAGAGCGCAAAGTATTGCACCAGCAGGAAGTCGATTTTGTCGCGGTCGAACGTGCTTTTCGTTGGTTTGCGCAGGTGCCGTTCAATCAGCGCTTTCAAGCTGCTCTCGCTGGCGTTCATCGTGGTCATCTGCAAGAGATGGCGTAATTGGTATACCAATACGCGGAGGTCCATGGCATCAAGCCAGGTCTGCACTTGGCTGGAGAGCTCTGGGTCCGGAGTATCCGGCAACTTTCGCTGCGCGAAGGGAATGGCAATGCCCAGCTGTTTTGCCAATGCCACGTAAATCGGGAAGACCGAGACCGTCTCGGCCCAACGGCTTTGGCTGGTCTCGACAGTTCCAGGCACCGAAGGTGACGTCAGATTGCTCATGAGTGCATCATCCAATGGTTCGGACCGCGCAAAAATTTGACTGCTACGGCCTTTTGTCCGCGATGATATTGCACGGCAACCACAGTGGCCTCCGCCGTATCAGATTTACGGCTTCCTTCCAATCGCACCTTATCGTCGAATTCCAGGGGCAAGCCGGAAATCAGAATGGCGTGCTCCAGGCCCGCAAATTCCACAACGCTGGCTTCCCGTAAACGCGTCGTCCCGCCGCGCAGCGCGGTCACCTGTACTGGCAAGCGAACAGCCGCCACTCCGGGAAAAAATCGTGCCAACTGTACCGTGCAGCTTTGCTCTTCCGCGATAAGCGACGTTTGGTCAAACCGTCTCACGTAGCCTCACCGGTGTTCGACTGCATCCTCAGGGGTCTCCCGCAGTCCTCGAGACGCAGGTACACGAAAGAATCCCCAGGGAAGAGAAGCACGCCTGGCACCAAAAAACATACCGGTCGCATCGCGCGAATCACTAACAATCAATGGCAGTTAAGATTTGGAAAAATGGCCGGCAGGCTCATCCGTCTCAGGCTGCAACAAATCTGTCTCAGCCTCGGGTTCGTTGGCTGCAACAAATACTGTTTACTGAGACACTACTTGCGGCTCGTCAACGTGAGATTCAGGCTTAACGGCGATGTTGTAGCGTTTGAGTTTGCGATACAGCGTTGCGCGACTGATGCCCAGCATCTTCCCCGCGAGTGCCTTGTCGCCATTGGCTTGTTCGAAGACCCGGAGAATCGTCATCCGCTCCATTTCCGCCAAAGCTGTAGTGGAAACGGAGCCCCCATCTTGGGCCAACGTCGTCCCGGAGTCCGGTTGCTCCGTGCGAATCGACGGAGGAAGATCCGCTACGTCAATGGTCTGGCGATCTCCGAGAGTTACCGCGCGGGCCACGCAATTTTCCAATTCGCGAACATTGCCGGGCCAATCGTAATGCAACAGGCTTTTCATCGCCGCGGTAGTCACTTGAATATTTGCTCCGTGCGCATAGCGGTCCAGGAAATGATGCACTAGCATGGGAATGTCAGAACGTCGTTCGCGCAGCGCTGGAATGTGGACGGTGACCACGTTCAAGCGAAAGTATAAGTCCTTGCGAAAGGTTCCATTGCGGTAGGCCGCTTCCAGATCCCGGTTGGTTGCCGCGATCACGCGCACGTCGACATTCACTTTTTCGTTGCTGCCCACCGGCCGAACTTCTTTTTCCTGCAGCACGCGCAGTAGCTTGGCCTGCATCTCCAACGGCAGCTCGCCAATTTCATCCAAAAAAATTGTACCCCCGTTAGCGGCCTGGAACAGGCCCGCTTTAGTTTTCATCGCTCCCGTGAACGCCCCTTTTTCGTAGCCGAATAGCTCGCTCTCCATCAAAGTGGGAACCAGCGAACCGCAATCCACGGCCACAAAAGCGGTCTGCGCCATTGCCCCGCGAAAATGGATAGCGCGCGCTACTAATTCTTTTCCGGTGCCACTCTCGCCAGACACTAGCACCGGCGTACGGGTATCTTTCAGTCGAGAAATCATACGCAGCACATCTTGAATGTTGGCAGATGTGCCGATGATGCCGTCGAGGTTCTCTTCGGTGTTGACCCGCTCGCGAAGGAACTGGTTTTCGGTAACCAGGCGAACTTTTTCCGCCATGCGTTGCAGTAACATGCGCATTTTTTCAACACGAAAAGGTTTTTCGATGTAGTCGTAAGCGCCCAGTTTCATGGCATCCACGGCTGATTCAATCGATCCGTGACCGGTCATGATCGCAACTTCAGTGCGCGGCAACATCGCTTTGGTCTGCTTAAGCAACGCCACTCCGGTTTGCGTCGGCAATTTTAAGTCGGTGAGCACCAGGTCGGGTGTGTCCGCTTCCAGGCGCGCCAGCGCGGCTTCCGCGCTTTCCGCTTCGGTGCAGGAAAAGCCGAGCGCAGTTCCGATGGTCATGCATAGCCGGCGAATGCTCTGCTCATCATCCACGACTAATAAACGCGTTTTCAGTTCGTCGCTCATGGTTTCCCGAAGGTTTTCTCCACTACAGACATTAATTGCTGAACGCGGAAAGGTTTTTCAATACACGGCGTGCCACTCTGAGCCAGGAGAGTTTGCGTTTCGCTATTGGCCGTGTCTCCGCTGATCAAAATGATGCGTGTGCGGAGTTCCGGCCGGTTTTTCTGAATCCAGGCGTGCACGTCTGCGCCGTTCACTTTTCCAGGCATGCGAATGTCGGAAATTACGCCTGCGAACCGGCCCGCGGAAAGGCGTTTCAAACCTTCACTGCCGGACCCGGCGTTGACCACCGAATATCCCCGCCTCTCCAGCGCCGCGCGGAGAAATGCAATCACCGAAGGCTCGTCCTCGATTAACAGAATTGGACCACCGGTCCACATCGTGGCTTGCAAGCTCATCGACCGGCCTCTTTCGCGGAGACCGTTGGCGCGGCCGATTCCGTGTCCGCCAACGGAATGCGGACCATGAACGTGCTGCCAGCGCCTGCTTCGTTGTTCCAGCACTGAATTTCGCCGCCGTGAGCGCGCACAATGCCGTAGCAGATACTCAGCCCCAAACCCGTCCCTTTGCCGGCATGTTTCGTGGTGTAGAAGGGATCGAAAATGCGCTGAGGATCGACAATGCCAATGCCGTTGTCAGTGATGTTCACTTCAATAGCGTTTTTGTGGTGACAGGTTCGAATGGCGATCCGCCCCCGCTCGCTGGATTCCTGGACAGCGTCGTAGGCGTTATTCAAAATATTCAGAAAAACCTGCTGCAATTGCTGAGCGTCTCCGAGGGCGGGGGGTAGCGCTTCATCAAATTCTTCCAGCACTTCTACGCCGTGACTCGCAAAATCGTAGCTGCGCAGCTTGATGGTCTGGCGAAGAACATTGTTCACACTGACAAGCTCTCGTTGTACCGGGCGCTGGCGCGCAAAACTCAGCAGATCCTGCACAATGTCCTTGGTGCGTTGCGTTTCCTGCAAAATAATTTGTAAATCCTCGCGAGCCGAGGCCGGCATTTCCGGATTCTCCAGCAGCAAATCCGTAAATCCCAGAATCGCCGCCAGCGGGTTGTTCACTTCGTGAGCGACGCCGGAAACCAGCCGGCCGATGGTAGCCATTTTCTCGCTGTGAGCCAGCTTGGCCTGCAGCAAGGTCGCGTCGGTTATGTCGGTCATCACCACCACGACGCTGTTCACCGTTTTTTGCTCGTCGCGCATGGGGCTCAGGCTGATGGAGAAATGTCCCATCGAACTGTCGCTGCGACGTACACGCAGCTCGATGTTTTCAACTTGTTGACCATGCGCAGTGGTATCCAGCGCGTCTTCAAAATCCTGGCGGTGGCTCGGTTCAATCCAGTCCACCAACCGGTGGCCGATCAGGTCGCTTTCCTGATAACCCATTTCGTAGCATCGACGGTTCGCATAGCTGATGAGCCCGGCGGTATCGAGCACCAAGATCATGCTTTGCGTAGTGTTCAGAATCTTCTGATTAAAATCGCGCTCGCGTTGCAACTGCGATTGAAATGTTCTTTGCTCGGTGACGTCCAGCATCAAGCCACGAATCTGAACAATGCGGTCGCTGGCATCGCGCACAGCAGTGATGTTCTGCAGCGTGTGCAGCAGCGTGCCGTCTTTTCGCCGTAAGGTCTCTTCGTAATTGCGCAAAACACCGTATTGAGCGAGCTTCGAAAGAAATCGCTCCCGCGCAGCAGGCGCGGGATACAAATGAGGGCCCACGTCGGCGCGTAGTAACTCGTCTCGCGAGGCGTAACCGAGCATCCGCACCATCGCGTCGTTTACGTCCATGAACCGTCCATCCGGCGTAGCGAAGAACAGCCCCTCCTGGATGCTGTCGAAGAGTTCCCGGTAGCGGCGCTCCGCCTCGCGGCGGTCGGTAATGTCCTTGAGCACGTGAATGGTGCGAATGTCATCGTCGCTAACGCCCGGAGTTCGTGAGGTGGAGATCAAAAAAATGCGGTCGGCCGACGCAGCAACGTATTCTTCGCGCACCCGTTTGGTGTCCCGGCAAAATGGGCACGGCAAATCGCTACCAGCCTCAACGATTTGCCGCAAGCTAGCCATGGCTTCGCCGACTAGTGCGACCGGTGGCACGCCGAGATGCGATGACAAAGAGCGATTGGTGCGGACGATGTTCCAACTGCGATCATGAACCACTATGTAATCGCTAATAGCGTCAATATCCTCGACCCATTGGCGCTTCGATCGTTCCAGTTGTGAAAACCGGCGAAAGTTTTCCAGTGATAGTGCCGCATGACTGGCCAGTGCCTCCAGCACCCGGGTCTCATTGCTGGTGAATGGTGCTTTCTTGCGAATAAGGCACAGCGTTCCCAGACGTTCGCCGTCGCTAGCGGCAATGGAGACAAACGCCACCGTGGGTCGGTTTGTCTCGTTCGCCGTATAACTGGTGGCGTCGATCGGGAGGTCGCGAAATTCGATGCCCAGTCGCGGTTCGCTAGCTGCGGAAATCAACCATCCGCGCCCTTCGTGCGAGAAGAGCGGTTTACTCTGTGGAGTTTCGTAAGAGTCGGTTTCCCGGCCGCGAAACACCAGTACCGCACCCCACGCGGCGTTTAACATCCGCGCCGAGCGTTGCGCGAAACGGTGTAGAAAATCAGGCAATTGACGCGACTGCGCGGCATCGACGGCGAGCTCCATTAACTCGTCGGCGTGGCGCACCGAGGGCGAATCTACCCGCTCAGCTTTACCTGCGCGACGCGGCGTCGAAGGACTTACAACTTTAGACTTTGTTCCACGCATGGGTTCAGGAGGACGGCCGTGTCTCAACTTGACGCATTCACAACCACCACCAACCTAACGGGGAGTCTCAATGTGAGTCAACCATTCTGGCGAGAGGTGTTTCTAGAATCATCACTTCAAATCCTGGCCGGGTGCTCACCCGTCTCAGCCTGAGACCCCAGTCACGGGTCAGCCGTCTGGTGAGACGATTTTTCGTGCTCCGGGGAAACCTCTTCACCAGTTGCCCCCCCTAACTTCACAGTTCTCTATCACTTGAGAGAAAGACTCGGTATCCGCTCCAGTCGCCCTAAACCCTAAAGCCGTGGCCCTGCACGTGCCTTTCTCTTCTCGGGGTTATCTACGAACACGGGTGGGTATTCAATGACAACGGGCCAATGGAAAAAACTGATGCTCACAGCCGGCGCTCTCGCTGTCTTTAGCGTCGCGGCGCTGTCAGCACAAAATGGCACCACTGATGAAAGCAAGCGCAAGATCAAGACCAAGGTGGCTCCAGCTTATCCGGAACTGGCAAAACGCATGAGCGTCGGCGGTAAGGTGAAGATCGAGGTCGTGATTACCCCAGACGGCCATGTACGCAGCACAAAGGTCGTCGGCGGACACCCACTGCTGGTGCAGGCCTGCCAAGACGCAGTGAAGGAATGGAAATTTCTTCCCGGACCAGAAGAAACCACTCAAATCGTCGAATTCAGTTTCACGAGTTCAGGAACTTAAGGGCAAAAAGTGTCGGGTCGCAGCCGAAACTTTAGCGACAGGCCATAGGCCAGAGCACCCGGAGGGGTTTGGTAATGAATATAGGCAAGAAACTATACGTGGGATTCGGCGCGGTGCTGGCCGTCCTGGTGTTGCTGCTGGTCGTCAATATCTTCGCGGGATTGCGTCAGCGCTCGGCGCGGCTGGACGCCTCAACGGCACTCGACAGCGTTCGCACGATTGAAGCCGTGCGTTACCAGATCATGCTGAACCGCCTGAACCTCAATAACTATCTTCTGAGCGGCGACCCCCGCGATGAAGAAAAGGTCAACAAAGGTCTCGTGGATATTTCCGATGCCTTTAAGCGCGGCCAAGCTCAGGATGGGTCTGACAATCTGAAGTCCGCGCTCACGCAGGTGGAAACCACGGAAGCAAGCTGGGCCGACAACTTTGCGAAACCTCTGTTGGCCAAGCGCCACCAGGTGGATGCCGGTGACGCCACCGTCTCAGATCTCCAGATTTTCTATTTGCAGAAAGATCCCAGTTCATGGCTAACCAAATCGTCGGTGGTCCTTGATCGTACCAACGACGAAATCAGCAAGTCGCTCGATGAGACCTCCAAGTCCGCTAACACGGCCAGCAACGCGAGTACCTATGCGACCTTAGGCGGTACGTTTTTCGCGATGTTGTTGGGATTGCTGATTGCTTATTACACCGCGAAATCCATCACTGATCCGCTGACTCATTTGATCACCGTGGCCAGGGAAATTGCCGATTCCGGCGACCTCAATCAAAACATCGACATTCATCGCACCGATGAGATCGGAGCCTTGGCTACCACCTTTAACAATATGGTCGCGTACCTCAAAGAAATGGCCGCGGTGTCCATGGCGGTCGCCGAAGGGGATTTGACCATTGAGGTCGCGCCACGTTCGAAGCGCGACACTCTGGGCAACGCTTTCTCGCGCATGTCCCACGGCCTTCAGGATCTGGTGCGCACCACGCGCGATTCCGCCGGTCAGGTTTCTGCCGGTTCGAATCAAGTGGCGGGTGCCGCTGACGAGTCTGCCAAAGTCAGCGTGCAAGCTTCCTCGGCCATTGAAGAAGTCACCAGCACCATGCACGAAATGAGCATCAACGTGCAGAACGTGGTGAAGAACACGCAGGTGCAGGCCTCCAGCGTAGCGGAGACCTCCGCATCCATCGATCAAATGGTGACTTCCATTCAGCGCGTGGCAGATACCGCCAAGGTGCTGCTGGATATCGCCAATCGTTCTCGAGAAGAAGTTGTTACCGGCATTAAAACCATGGAGAAAGCTACTGACGGGCTGAACCGCACCAATCACGCCATTCAGTCGTCCGCGGAAATCATCAATATTTTGGGCCATCGTGCGGATGACATCGGGAAAATCATCGAAGTCATCGACGACCTCGCCGAACAGACCAACTTGCTGGCGTTAAACGCGGCCATTGAAGCGGCACGTGCCGGCGAACACGGTTTGGGTTTCGCGGTGGTAGCCGACGCAGTGCGGAAGCTGGCGGAAAAATCCACGCAGTCCACGAAGGAAATCGCCGACCTCATTCAAAGTATTCAGCGTGAAGCGCGCCAGGCCGTCGAAAACATGGAACGAAGCACCCGCATCGTCGAAGAAGGGCTGAGCCTGGGCAACGATCTTGGAGCCGCATTGCACAAGATCGAAAACGTGGTCACCGAGGTTTATAAGTTCTCTCAGGAAATTGGCGCAGCCACCAACGAACAGTCTGTCGGCTCGTCACAAATCGCCAAGGCCACCAGCCGCCTCACAGAAATCACCCAGGAAATCAACTCCGCGGTCGAAGAACAAGCTTCGGGCGCTCAAGCAGTGGTGCGCGCCATGGATAAAATGCGCGAATTGGTGCAGCAGTCCGCGTCCAGCTCCACGGAGCTTTCTGCAGCCGCTGAGCAGATGTTGAAACTTTCCCGCAACTTGCTCGACAGCATGGATCGCTTTGTTCTCGATCGTTCTGTGCACCCCAAGGGACGCCGGGGCGAAACGCAGAGTACGCGACGTTCAGGAGAATCTTCCCGGGGCTCGGAAGAATTCGAATACGCCGAAGCCGTTCGTCCCTGAAGCACCGGAGATCATGGGATGGAAAAAGATCTACAGGTCGTAGGGTTTCGCATCGGTAACGAAACGTACGGAGTACGCATCTCCTCCGTCCGTGAAATCGTGCGCGTGCCTGAAATTACCGCGGTGCCCAGCGCCCCAGACATTATTGAAGGGGTGATCAACCTGCGGGGCAAAATTATTCCGGTGATGGACCTGCGCAAGAGATTCGGCCAGGTGTACACCGTTGCCGATAAGAAAAATCGCATTCTGGTCGTGGAGATCGACAACAAGCTGGTCGGCCTGATTGTCAACGCGGCATCCGAAGTTCTAAAAATTCCGCCCGCGGACATCGAGCCTCCGGGCTCAGTTTTTGCCGACGGCGAGTCGGGCTACGTCACGGGAGTGGGAAAGTTGAAAGGCCGTTTGATCATTTTGCTGGACATAACAAAGTTGATGTATCGGAAAGACTTGCGAAGCCTCGAAGCAGCTGCGGAATCGCTGGCGATGTCGTCGAAGTAGCTTGGTAGTCAAAGCACGAAGGCTTTAAGAAAGGCTGCATAGCCGAAAATGGGAACGATCGCCGCACCGCCGGTCCAATTGACGGAACCCGAACTGAAACTGTTGCAGACCCTCGTGTATCAGGAATGCGGGATGTTTTTCGATGAACGCCGCTCGCACTTCCTGAAAGACCGCCTGCAGCGGCGCCTGAAAGTTTGCCAGCTCGATTCCTTTTATTCTTATTACCGCCTGCTAACCAGCCGCGAAGGGCGTCCGGAACTGGCGCTGCTGCTTGAAAATCTTACCGTCAACGAAACCAGTTTCTTTCGCAACCGCCCTCAACTTGATTTGCTGCAAAAATCCGTGCTTGAAGAGATCCTGCACCGCAAGCAGGAACGGCGCGATTTTCACATTCGCGTGTGGAGCGCAGGTTGCAGCGCCGGTCAGGAACCATATTCCGTGGCTATTCTGATCGCTGATGCCCTGGCTTATTACTATTTGCGAAATCCGTTGCCTTTTGAGATGCCCACCCCCAAGCCGCTGATTCCGCCCCCTTGGAAATTGGAAATTGTAGCTTCGGATATCAGCTATGCAAGTTTGCGCACTGGTCAGGAAGGCAAATACACGGAGCCCCAGATGGAGCCCGTCGATTACACCTGCCGCCTGCGCTATTTTGAAAAACTGGGAGACAAGTACGCGGTCAAGCAACAGTTGAAAGACCTGGTGCAGTTCGATTTTCACAATTTGAAAACCGAATTTCTTCCACGCCGCAACGACATTATTTTGTGCCGCAACGTGATGATTTATTTCGACGAAGCAGAACAGAAGCGGCTCATCGACAAGTTCTGGCATTGCTTGAATCCAGCTGGCTATTTGTTTGTCGGTCATGCCGAGAGCCTGTTTGGGTTGACGCAAAAATTCAAAATGATCCATGAAAATAACGGTACCGCTTACCAGCGCCTGGAGGCTCGTACATGAGCCGGCAGCCTGAAGATCGCGGAGCTGAGCTGCGCGCTCTTTTTTTCGAGAGCGCCTATGAATTGCTGCAAGCTCTCAATGAGGGCGGGCTGCAACTGGAAACCCACCCAGGCGATGAAGAAGTCCTTCGCGGAGTTCGGCGGGCCGTCCACACCTTAAAGGGTGATGCCGCTGCATGTGGCTTTGCGGAATTGAGTGAGCTGGCTCATGCCTTGGAAGAAGTACTCACGCCCGAGGTTGTGCAATCACGGGGAGCCGGTATAGCCGAGATCGTGCTTTCCGCCGCAGATATATTTGGCGCTATGCTGTTCGCTTACGAGCGTAGTTCCGAGCCGCCCTCTGGAATCCACCTGCAAAAAATGATTCGAGACTTACTCGAGGGCCCCTCTTCTAAAAAAGATTCGTCTACGCGCGAGGCTCATGGCTCTCAAATAGTAGCGGCATTCGCCTGGACCGAATATGAGCAGTTGATGATCTCCGAGGCTGTGCACCGCGGCGAAGCAGTTTACAACCTGGCATTGCGTGTCGATCCCAACAGCTTGATGCGGGCCGCTGCGTTTCAACTGATTCGCAATGTGCTTCACGGAAGCGGCACGGTAATCGCGCTGCGGCCGGAAGACAATATCGCCGCCGCCACTGTGGAAGTCGTCGAAGCAGCCTTGGCAACCAAATTCACAGCTGAGGCAATGGCGCAACGCTGCCGCATTCCTGCGATCGTATCGGACGTGCGTATCGACCGCGCGGGAATCGCCGAGCATGAATTGTTGGACGATCTCCTGGAAGTGCAGGCCAATCTCGCTCATGCCGAGCATCCCGACGACCCCACCCCCGCCGCGGGAAGTGCGATCGGCGCCGCGGTAACAGCCATAACCGAAACGTCCCTGCGAGTCGACGCCGCGAGAATCGATGCGGTAATGAATCTGGTCGGTGAGCTCATCATTGGTAGATCGATGCTCAATCGCACGCTGGCCGAGTTCGACAAGAGCCACCCACGCGATCCGGTCAGAACGAAACTGGCCGACGCCATGGCCTTTCAAACGAGAGTTCTCGACGAATTGCACAAATGCGTGCTGAAGATTCGCATGGTGCCAGTCGAGCAACTGTTCCGGCGATTCCCCCGCGTCGTGCGGGACGTCGCGAAACAGTGCGGCAAGGATGTTGCGCTGCAAGTTACCGGACAAAACACGGATCTCGATAAAGGCATTCTCGACTCACTCGCGGAGCCTTTGATGCATCTGGTTCGCAATGCTGTCGATCATGGCATTGACCCGGTTGATGAACGAGTGGCCACGGGCAAGCCTGCGCGGGGAACCGTTTTTCTGAACGCCTATCATCAGGGCCCCCAAGTGGTCATCGAAGTACGCGACGATGGCCGCGGCATGGACACCACCAAGCTCCGCGCGCTGGCGGTGGAAAAAGCAATTCTCAACCAGGACGAAGCCGCACGTCTTAGCGAGCAGGAAGTTTTGAATCTGATTTTTGAACCGGGCTTCAGCACCGCCGCAGCCGTCACCGAAGTGTCTGGGCGCGGCGTTGGAATGGATGTGGTTCGCTCGGCTATGGGCAAGCTCAAAGGCACGGTGGACGTGAGCACCCAGCTGGGCAAAGGCACCACCATTCAGCTGCGCGCCCCATTAACGCTCGCTAGCATTCAGACATTGTTGTTTCGCGTTGGCGGCCGCCTGTTTGCTGTCCCATTGTCGTCTGTCGTGGAAATCACGCGCATCCGCGAAGACGAGATTCACATGGTCGATCAGCGCGAAATTTTGCGGCTTCGCGATCAGCTTCTGACCCTGGTGCGATTAAACCGCCTGGATCAGATACACGCCGTTGCTGCTTCGCCGGTTTTGCCAACGAAAAAGACCCGGTTCGTAATCGTGATTGGCTCAGCGGAAAAGCGTTTTGGGCTGCTCGTCGATTCTTTGGTGGGCGAGGAAGAATTGGTAATCAAAGCCCTGCCTAGCGACATTGTATCCAGTGATCTGGTAAGCGGTGCCTCCATACTCGGCGATGGCACGGTCGTACTGATCTTGAATGTACCCGCAGTCATATCTCGATTCTCAAAGGCCCTTCCCATGGAAGCAATTGCATGAGCGAACGAATCAAAGTTCTAGTCGTTGACGACTCCGCGTTGATGCGCAAGCTCATCCCCGCGATTTTGGCGCGCGATGCCGCCATCGAAGTCGTGGGCCCCGCCATGGACGGGGCCTTCGCGCTCAAAAAAATCCAGGAGCTGCGCCCCGACGTCGTTACTCTGGACCTGGAAATGCCGCGCATGGATGGTATGGAAACGCTGCGGCTGATCATGAAGAGTGCTCCGGTCCCGGTAATTTTATTCAGCACTCATTCCAAAGAGGGCGCCTACTCAACATTTAAGGCCCTGGCATTGGGTGCTGTCGATTTCGTCGCCAAGCCGCAGGACGCCGCGGTCGGTCACTTGGACGCCATCGCCGATCAGCTTATCGAGAAAATCAAAGTTGCCAAGCGCGCTGCAGGCCATCGCCTGCCTCCCGCAGTCGTCACGGAGTCGCCAGTAGGTCTGAAGAAGAAGCCCGGGCTCGCCGTGCCGCCCAATCGCATTATCGCCATCGGTATTTCCACGGGCGGGCCAAACGCCTTGCAATTCATGCTTTCGCAGCTTCCCGCGGATTTTCCGTCTTCCATTTTAATCGTGCAGCACATGCCCGAGGGATTCACGGAGATGTTTGCGCGCCGCTTGGACGAGTGCTCCCCGTTGGACGTTCACGAAGCGCGCTCCGGCGATCTTCTTTTGGCAGGTCGCGTACTTTTGTGCCCCGGGAATCGCCACATGATGGTTCGCCGCATGCCCCGCGGTGACATGGTGGTCTTGAACGATGCTGCCCCCGTCAATGGCCATCGTCCATCCGTCGATGTGCTGTTTCATTCGGTGGCCCAGGAATTTGGCCTCACGGGCGTCGGAGTCTTGATGACCGGCATGGGTGACGACGGAGCTGCGGGATTGGGGGCCATTAAATCTGCCGGCGGAATGACCATCGCGCAGAGCGAAGAAAGCTGTGTGGTGAGCGGCATGCCGCGTGCCGCAATCGCCAAGGGTTACGCCAACAGGATTGTACCGCTCGACGGTTTAGCCTCGTATTTGTCGAGCCAGTACGGCACGGAAAAAATGAATTCAGAAAAAAAGGAAAAAGATAAGTTGGAAAAAGCCGAGACCATTTCCGTTTCTCATCGAAACTGAACCGGTTCCGGCCTAAGGAGACTCTTATGCCACAATTTGCCGCCCTTCAACGCAAAGGTAATAAATCCGTCCGCTACCTGGTGGTAGACGACTCCGTATTCGCGCGCAAGAACCTCATCAAAATGATCCAGACTTTCGGCGGGGAAGTGGCCGGCGAGGCTGGCGATGGTCTCACCGCCATCGCGGAGTTTAACCGTACCAAGCCCGATATCGTCTTGATGGATATCACCATGCCCCAGATGGAAGGTATTGAAGCGGTCGAGCGCATCGTCCGCCAGCACAGCGATGCGCGCATCGTCATGGTTTCCTCTGTGGGTTATCAGGAAAATATCCTGGCGGCTTTGCAAAAAGGTGCCAAACATTTCGTGCAAAAGCCCGTAAAACCGGAAGTGCTGTACGAAATTTTGCGTTACGTTTTGAGCGATGACCCCACGGCCGCCGGCGCGCCCACCGTGCTGGCAGGAGAACACGCATGAGAATGGAACTGATCCAACCTTTCATCAACGCTGCCGACGCGGTGTTTTCCGATTTGCTTCAATCGTCCGCGAAAATAATCGACCTGACCATGGACGAAGACACCTATCGCCGTAAAGGGGTGGCCGCGCTGATCGCCATCAAAGGCGACATCGAAGGCCGGGTAATCCTCGATCTCTCGTCAGAAGTCGCCGTGAAAGTTGCCAGCCATCTGGCCGGCACGGAGCTTACTGCGAGCCAGCAATTGGTGCACGAGACCGTTTGCGAGCTGGCCAATATGGTTATCGGAAATTCCGTGACCCTGCTGAATGACCAGGGTTTTCGCTTCAAGGTGTTTCCCCCGGAAATTCACGCGGACGAAACCGGCCTTTCGAGCACCGTAGATACCGAAGCCATGGTCCTGGGATTGGAAACGCCCTGCGGTGAGATTTATCTGAATATTGCGATGCACTACCTGCATCGGCGTCGGAGCGAACGAGGATCTGTGGCTGTCCTCGACTAATTATTCTTCGTGTCATCCGGCCGGCCGAGTCGTAGTGCGCGATTCACTATTTTAATCTCAACTGAGATCATAACCGTTCAAGCACCTGATCCCGACAATGTTTTTACGTACGCCCCGCCATGCTTGAAAAGGCCCGCGCCGGGTAGTGCCACCGAAAACACGATTCGAACGGGTACAAAAATGGCCCCGCTCCCAGGGGTAAAAGGTACCGCGACTTCCACTCGGGTGCCTTCCGGATATTGATTACGACTCCGGAAACTGAGCCCACCCTTGGATAAGTCTTCGCACACCGCAATTTCTTCCTCAAAGCCTCGCCGGCGAATGCACGCCAGTACTCGCGTCTTGACCCGCGCACGTTTTCGCCGCGGAACAACATGTTGATCGATGTTTGCCACGTACCCTTCCACCGTCGGCGTGGCTATTTCGGATTGCGCTTCTATCCAGATGGAGGGAGCTACGCATTGGCTACAAACGCGTGCAACGCATTTGCGCATTTCGAAGGATTTAAGTTCTAACGGATTTAAGTACACGACTTCCCGACGCTCGCAAAAACTGCATTCCATCAACAGCCGCGCGACCGCGTCGTCGGCTTTACTGAGGGCTGGAAATTGAATGTCCCAGAAATCTGCACGCGGCTCTAGGATCTGAAAAGCGTAAAGAAAGCCTTCGGGATCCTGGTCAATTTCAGCTATCACGCGTGCCCGCGCGGATTTCCACACCTCGCCATCCTGTTGGCGGCGCAGCGTCAGTTCCTGACCGGCAGCCAACCTCTCCGCAAGCCTCAACACGCCACCATTCTTGCTCACCAGCATGGTGGTTGCCGTGCGCTTAAACGTAGTCCCGTTGTTGCCGAACCACGATGCCTCCACCGGCATTCGGAAATTTACACGATCGCTTTGCCGCAGCCCATCCGCGCGCATTTGTAGGTTCGCCTGAAAAGATAGAGGTACCCGTGCAGGATAGCATTCGATTTTATGCTCCTACTGAATCGGTCGTGTGGGCTTGTCGTAGCGGCTAATAACGATAATTCGCGGGCACCAGCCCGCGGCGACGCCCAGCTATTAGCTTTTTCGCAAATATGAGATTGAAAATGGTACACATCCGGCGGTTCCAAGAGACAATTTGTGTAGCGAGGGAGCTTGCCAGCGGCTGTTTTTGGCCGCACAGATCTCATACGACTGTGAGTAATGTAATCATCATGCAAGACCCATCATCAACTGGACCGTGGCGCTCCATCGCAGTGCGCGACCGGCGATATTCCATTCGTTATCCTTTTGCTGCCGACGCCCTATTGCTCGACCTCGAAACCGGTACGACCGCCAGTGGCGTAACCTCCGATCTTTCCATTGCCGGCGCATTTATCTGCTCTAGTAAGACTTTCAAAGTGGGTTGCCGAGTTCGCGCAACTCTCACGCGCAAAGATCAAGTAGTCGAAGCCCTGGCGGTAATTCGTGTTCTCAAGCCGCGCGTCGGCATGGGCGTCGAATTCCTGGACGTGGAAGGGCCCTTCGATCAAGTACTCTTCCGTTGGGTTGAGCAGCTCCGTCGCAAGTAACTTCACCAAATAGAAAAATGACCCGGCATTATCCAGTAATTTGTGGCCTGTCCAGATTTTCAATCGTCAAATTAAGGTCTTGTATCCAGCGGATGCTTACTCTTCCCGTAAAATTCGTTTTGCAGCCGTAGGCTTTGATCGTCAGCTTGGGCAGCGCGAATCGCCGCGGTAATGGCATTAATCCAGGCATTCATCTCAAATTCACCGAGTTCTTTGGTGGCCAGTGCGCCCTCGCCAGAGTAGTGATTGGGAAACCGCGCGTACCACCAAATCCCGGTGTAAACGTCGGCGGGAAGGTTGACCCGTTTCTGATCGGCGCCCGATTCACTGCTGGCCCGATCTAGATGCACTAACTCGGGATGAGAAATCATCATCGTGGACGTTTCCGATTGTCCCCCGTGCATGTCCAGTGCGTCCTTTTTTTGCGGGCCGCCCTTGGGTTCGTCGCGCCCCCATTGCACGTAGACCACGTAATCGTGTGCTTTTTCCAGTTGGGATTGCGCAAAGAAGGGCAGCAAGCTTTCGTTTCCGCCATGACCGTTTACGATCACAATTTTCTTGCAGCCGTTGCGCGCCATCTCGTCGGTAGTCTCCTGCAACAGTTTTAATTGCAGTTCTCTGCTGTAGGCCATGGTTCCGGGTTCATGTTTGGCTTCAAAAATCTGCCCAAAGTAATATTCTGGAAACACCACCGCGTATTCTTTTTCCGCTGCATGCAGCGAGGCATACCGCACATTCAACAAGTCTGTGCCCAACGGAAGTTGCGGCCCGTGTTTTTCAAGGATGCCAAAGGGCAGAAGGCAGGTGCCCTTGGATTGCTCGACGGCCCGCCTGAAATCAGCTGCACTGAGTTCTTCCCATTTGACGGAAAGCTTCGTTTGGCCACGCGCGTGGTGCGTTCCCAACAGCAACGTTGCGATCACCGCGATCAAAGCTTGTTTCATATCTCCTCCGGGACAAAGACATTCTCATGCGTCCAAAGCCTGCACATTAAATCGATTTAGTTGGGTTACTCCGCACTGCGCGGGCCTCTCTTCGTTGGCGCCATTCTGGGCCGCGTTCTTTTTCGGCGCTGTGCTCCGCTCGTTTACCGCTGGAAATTTTGCCGCCGCCAATAACTCCTTCCTTTTACGGACTCCGGATGATCCTGAAATCGCGTCGGGTTGAGCAGCTTCGTGCATGACAAGACTCAATAGCGGCAGGATTGGCCAGCTAAACCTCGGTGCGCAAATTCGGCAATGGAGCGCCCGAATGGGTCGGCTCAACAAATTGGCAGCTGCATTCTTCGGGTTTCTCTGTCAGCGCCGTTCATTCCGTCTGCTAGTCAGCAAACCAGTCGTCAACGCGGTTGTTTAGCCTCGAGTGACAATCTTTTTGCTTTTCCCTGCAACCCGTCTGATCAATTTTACGGCGTGCTGAACATCGGTCTGGCCAACTCTTCCGCCGACGCGGTCTCCGGGTGTTCAGCCTTCCAGCGCATCGCGGCCGTAATCCGGGTGCGCCCGCTGGGATGATCGAAGAACAGAAATTCTTCGATCGGTCCTGGGTCCATCTTGCGATATTCACCCAATAACAGGTCCACGTTAGCCTCGCCATCAGGCTGTCGTGCGGCATTAAGCCCGTACATGTCAGCCTCAAATTCCATGGTCCGAGTGATCGAGTTGTTGAGGGGCGTTGTCAAAAAAAAATAAATGGACAGAACGGTCACCGCCAGCGGCAGAACCGCGACATCACCAATGTCCCGGACGCCCCAACGCTCACCCCATCGCGACAGTGCAAAATTTATCGCCCAGCTCAGGAACGCGAAGACAATCACGATCACCACGCCATTCATTACCAGGCCTTTATATATATGGTTGAGAACATAATGGCCCATCTCGTGGCCCATAGTGGTCTCAATCTCCGGCAGGGTGCAGCGTTTCAGGAGGTTGTCATTCAGCGAAATTCGCAACGTGCCTGCAAACCCACTTACATTAGCGCTCACGCGATTGGATTGCCGTGAAGCATCGAACTCATACACGTCCGTCGCCGGAATCCCATTGGCGCGCGCCATGCTGAGGATTGGATCCTTAATGCTGGGGTCTTCCAGCTTGGTGTACTTGTTGAATAGCGGGGCAATGTAAACCGGTGCGATCAGGGCGACAAAAGCGATAAACACTACGGTCGCGACAGCTCCCCACACCCACCAGTTCTTGCCCAGGCGCCGCACCAGCCCGAATAGCGGCACCATGAAAATCGCGCCCAAAACTATGCCGATGCCCAGCACCACCGCTTGGTCCCGCATCCACTGACCAAAAGCTTGGTTCGACAAGCCATATTTGTGTTCGCGAAGATAACCTTCATAAATCGTAAGCGGAAACGTGACTAGGGTTACCAGGATGATGAACTGTACCCAGTAAATCGCGGTTTGCAACGGGCGAAAGCGCGCGATGCGCTCAGCTAGATCGCGCATGCGCATGGACAAGCGGAATCGCAGGAGTAGCCACATCACCAGTACCGTCGACAAAAAATCCCACAACTGCAACCAATACCCACCTTCAAAATAAGCATTGGATTGCGCGCGTTCCGCCGGTGGCATCTTCGCCAAATAAGTCTCAACCGCGCCGTTGACGTCGAAGGCGGGTGCGGCCCGCCCGGTCAAGGCCGTGTCAGATGTTTTCGCGCTATTGGAACCCTGCGCTCGGGCCTCGCCCGTTGCAACCACGCCCATCGCGACCACGAAAAATAAGCAAAGGAAGCATCTCGTAAGACGAACCATCGGTCCCTCGTTTCGCTAAGCAGTTGTTTGCGCGAGAAGTATAACCTCTAACGCTCCGCGAAAAACCCGGGGAAAGCAGATACGCTTTGCTTGCGCAGACACGTATCAGCTATCACTCGAAATATTTGGTCGGCCAATGTTTAGAGATCGCGCTCTTGAAAATTGTAGAGCGCGACGACGAGCGCGATAAGCAGATACAACGTGGCATAGCCCACCATCACTGGGCTAGGCGCCGATGCGTTGGTAAATGGAGTGAACTGTATCGATCGGGTCAGCGAAGACTGCATTTCGAATGAAGCCCGGCGCCACAGCGACTCACTGGGCATGATTAAGCTGGAAACGATGCCCAGGGTCACCAGACGCGGACTAGTGGTCATGGCCCCGATCTGCTCGATCCACCCGCCAATAAATGCCAAACCGTGAAGGCCCAAGACAATTACTCCATTAGCTAACGTCGAAAATCTGGTTCCGCAAGCGAACGTAACCGTCAGGAGCAACAAGCATTCCAAAAACACCAACAGCGCGCCGCGCTCCGCATCATGCGGGCGCACACCGGCGATGAAATACCCAATCGCGGAGACTCCCCCGAACATGGCGCTCACATAAATGGCAATCATGCCCGCAAAACCCATCCACTTGCCCATCAACACTTCCCATCGCGAAATCGGCTTGGTAGCGATGGCTTGGATCGTTCCTGAGGAAATCTCGCCTGAAAGCGTATCCACGGAGGTCAATATGGTCATGACCACCGCGAGAAGATCGACGGCGTAAAATCCCACCTGAAGCATCGCCATTTGCACCTGATGGCCAATCAACGGCGGCACGTTGTGGCTAGCTAGATCCTTCACCTGAAAATGCATTCCGGCGCCGAACAGCGTGAGAAATCCCGCTCCCGCCCCCACTGCCGTCCAAAGTATCTTTCTCCGCGCCGCTTCCTGAAACGTAACGCCCGCCATGATCCATGCGCCCATTAAAGTCCGCGGTCCGCGCCCATAATCTTGAGAAATTGGTCCTCGAGTGAAACAGTCTGCGGCCTGAATTCAAATACATCGCCGCCGCATGACACGAGGTGACGAAGAATGTGCGGCAGGGAAGATGTGGAAGTGGTAGTAAGAGTTAGCGTCTCCCCGTCCAGTGCTGCCGACGTACTCCATTGCGAGAGTCCCGCAATCGTTTCCGCGGATACATTGTGCACCCGCGCCACGATATGGACTTGCCCCTCGGGATACGCGCGCAGATCACGGCTGCCGACCACCTGCCCTTCCTTGATGAACACCACGCGGTCGCAGGTGATTTCAATTTCGCTGAGAATGTGCGAGTTTAAAAAAACGGTGGCGCCGCGTTCGCGCTCTGCCCGGATAACGTCCCGAACCAGACGCCGTCCCATCGGATCAAGCCCGGAAGTAGGCTCATCAAGAAAAACCAGTTCCGGCTCGTGAATCAACGCCTGGGCTAATCCAATCCGCTGCAGCATACCCTTAGAGAAATCGCACAAGTGTTTTTCACGATGGGGAGTCAGTCCCACTAGCTCAAGCATCTCAGGGACGCGTTCGCGCAGACGCGCCACACTCATCCCGCACAGCCGGCCATGGAATTTCAGGAGTTC
>Ga0073928_10001329_pt1 | contig 48328 bp, 38 predicted proteins | sample PaiPotPPA55metaG_FD_76969 | JGI IMG/M metagenome (GOLD analysis project Ga0073928, IMG submission 76969) | Iron sulfur acid spring bacterial and archeal communities from Banff, Canada, to study Microbial Dark Matter (Phase II) - Paint Pots PPA... ...
AGCCGGGGAGCAAATGGAAATACTGTCAGTCCGGCATTCTCACGCTTGGCCGGATTGTAGAAATCGTTTCCGGCTTGCCGTTTGAAGTCTTCCTGCAGAAGCGTATCTTCGACCCGCTAGGCATGAAGGACACGGCGTTCTACCTGAGTGAAGCCCAGATGCCGCGCTGGGTGATTCCCGCCAAACGCGAAGGCGAACAACTGGTGCCGGCGGAAATCGGGCTTCTGTACGGCCATCCACCCACCTGGCGCGACCACTACCCGGCAAGCAACGGTGGCTTATTCTCAACCGCTCCCGATTACACGCGGTTGGCCCAAATGCTGCTGAACGGCGGCGTGCTCGATGGCCGGCGCTACCTCACGGCCGAGTCGGTGCGGATGATGTCAACTGTCCAGACTGGCGATCTGGTCACTGGCTTTACTCCCGGTTACGGCTGGGGGTTGGGAGTAGGCATCGTCCGCCAACCTCAGGGTGTAACTGAAATGCTCTCGCCCGGAACGTTCGGCCATGGCGGAGGCTACGGTACTCAGGTCTGGATCGACATGAAGCGGGGCGTCGCATTAATAATGATGATCCAGCGGTCCAACTTCGAGAATGCCGACGACTCACCGGTCAGGTTGGCCTTCCAGAAGGCCGCACTGGAGTAAATAGAAAAGCGGAAAGTTGGAGGAACGAGAAGGGAAGAAAGTCGCACCCTCGATCGGAAAATCGGCTGGGAACCGCAAGGGTCGCCGGGCGCCCAGCCGCTGCAAGGTTCGCAGAAGCAACTCATTCTGCCGCACTGGTCAGACCGCAGTCCTCTTCTCAAGGCCGTCAATAAGCTGACAAAAACCCGAATCGGGGAACGCGAGCATCGAAGCCTGTCCACCATCTAATCTATTCCAACGAACGTGGGTGCTTTTTCTCCACTGGCGTTCACTTGCGGAATCCCGGTTCTTGACTCGCCCACAGCTCCATGAAGGTGTTTTCTGAACCTGAAATCATTCGACGACTTTCTGGAGATGCGGTTTCCGGAATTGCGACGGAAGGCGTATTACCTGATGTCGATTCACGAGCATCTGCCGCCGCAGGCCAGAAAAGAATTGAAGGAGGTAGGCTGGACCAAGGGACTGGAACTTGCAAAAGTGGCCCGCCGCGATGGTCAGGAGTTCGATTGTGCAACCTGGTTGCACAGGACTCGGTCGTTGCCAAAAGAAGAATTCAAGCGGGAAGTAGAAAGGGAGCTGACGGGTAAGGAAACCGAGCCGTGGGAGATCATCTATTTCAAACTCTACAAGAGTCAGATCCCGGTCATTGAACAGGCAATCGAGACGGCCGCCCTGATGCTCGGCACCGACAAGTCGCGCGGCTATTGCCTAGAAATGATCTGTGCGGATTTCTTAGCTGGCGCCAATTTGGATTGCGCAACTCCGGAAGTTTTGTTGGATTCAATCTCCAGAATGTTCAAATCTCTCCCTGGACAACAAAAGCAAACATTTATTGAGCAGCTTGATCAGAAAGCCTCGGCGTGATCAAAACCTTTCCGAATGACCTGCGAACCCAACTCAGTCCCGAAAAGTATGCACAATTAAGAACTCGTAGTACTCAACCGAGACGGCTGGCGTTGCCAGAATTGCGGATCGTTACAAAATCTCGAAGTCCACCATCAACGTTTTCGCAGCCGTTCCGGAAGCGATTCAGAAGAAAACTTGATTACACTGTGCAACTGTTGCCACTCGTCAGAGCACAAATGAATGCAATGTCTTATTTAGGCATGACATGCTTGGCGACTACTGCGGCAATAAAGCCCTGTCGTGACGGGCTAGTTCCGTCGCATACTGGCTGCTTTGTAGACTGGGTCGGCAAATACCCAACTTTTGCATTTTGTGAATCAGTGTAGTTCGCTTCAAGCCAAGTTTGGCGGCTGCTCCTTTCGGGCCGCCGATTATCCAAGCCGCAGTCTCAAGTGTGCGGAGAATTAGCGCGTACTCGGACTCCCTCAAAGTAGCCGGTCGGGAGTTCGTAACACCTACAGTCGTTACTTTTGGTAGAGGATTGGGAAGCACGCCATCATTTGAGAGGATTACCGCACGCTCGATCAGGTTTTGCAATTCGCGGATATTCCCGGGCCAGTCGTACGAAGCGAGAGCCGACATAGTTTCCGGCGGGATGTGTTCGATTACCCGGCCCATGCGGCGGCCGAAATTCTCTACGAAATGGGTCACGAGCGCAGGAACGTCTTCGCGTCGCTCCCGCAACGGAGGCAACACAACCGGAAAAACGTTCAGTCGATAGTAAAGGTCGTTGCGAAATTGATTCCGATCCACCATTTGGGTCAGATCACGGTTCGTTGCTGCTACGATCCTGACGTCGACTTGGTGCGTCCGGGTGCTGCCCAAACGCTCGAACTCCTGCTCCTGAAGAACGCGCAGGAGTTTAGGCTGCAGAGCCGGAGGAATGTCTCCCACCTCATCGAGGAAGAGGGTACCCTTGTCGGCCAGCTCGAAACGGCCGATCTTTTGTGCGATGGCGCCAGTGAAAGCGCCTTTCTCGTGGCCAAAAAGCTCGCTTTCCAATAGATCTAACGGAATGGCAGCGCAATTCAGCTTTACGAACGTGCGCCCGCAGCGCGAGCTGATGTTGTGAACCGCGCGGGCGATTAGTTCTTTTCCGGTGCCGGTTTCCCCATGAATAAGAACAGTGGAATCCGTAGGCGCTACTCGTTCGACCTGTTCCAGTACCGATTCAAGAGCAGGACTGTTACCTACGATTTGCTCGAATCTGCGTTCGGCGGAAATTGAATCACAACATCGAACTTCTTTGAAATCTTCCACAGAAAACCTCCCGGCGCGTTCGCGTCCGCAATTCCCGGCTAAGCTTCACCTCGCAAGAGCTGCTCGAATACTCTCGAGTAGCGCCTCGTCGTCGAATGGCTTTGCCATGAACTCTACGGCGCCCGCTCTCAAAGCCTGCATCCGCATTTTCGCGTCACCGTGTGCAGTGATGAAGATTGTCGGAATTCTGCAGTGCTCGGCATTCAGCTTTGCCTGCAATTCCAGGCCTGACATTCCCGGCATGCGGATATCGGCGATCAGGCATCCGATTTCGCGCTGCTGGCCGGAGTTTAGAAATTCTTCCGCCGAGGCAAATGCACGAGCCGGCAATCCAACCGCTTTCAGCAGGCCCTGCAATGCGCCCCGCACTAAATCATCGTCATCGACAATTGCGACCATATTCGTCTTCCTCTGAACGACCATGTTAGGAACTTAGCAGCGTCGCGGACATGCCGCAATTATCCCTTGGTATAAGGCCTCTAATACAGGTCATTGGCAGAGCAGCCGGGGCTGAAGCGCTGTATCGGCGAGTCTTCTGACCGAGATGGAACGCAAACCGGCCACGATGAATCACGAAGTGAGGAAAAAACGTTTGCACTGTTATTCGTCTGCTTGTTTCTTTGTCGGCAAGGTGAAATAGAAGCTTGCGCCCCTCGGAGAGTTGGCAGACACCCACAAACGGCCGCCATGCGACTCGATAATGGATTGGCTAATTCGAAGTCCCATGCCGGTGCCTTGTGGCTTGGTCGTAAAGAACGCGTTGAAGATCTGATTCGTTTCCTGCTGCGGAAGTCCCACACCCGTGTCGCGGACCGACACCACAAGCTTGTCATTTTCGGCGCGTTGCGAGTTGATGATCAGCTCGCGAGGCCCATCCACGCCTTTCATGGCTTCGATCCCGTTGATTATGAGATTCATCAGCACTTGCTGCAGCTGCACGCGATCTCCTATCGTCTGGGGAATATTCGTCAGTTCCGTTCGGACTGATATCGAGTATCGCGATGCCTCATTGTGCAGCAGCACGATCATCTCTTTAATTACTTCGTTCACGTCAACCAACTCTCGCCGTCGGGTGTCCTTTCTGAAGAGCGAGCGGACTCGGCTGATGATCTCGGCGGCACGAGTTGCATCCTTCACTACTCGGGATGCCGCCTGGCGCGCTTCTTCCACATCGGGTTGGTCGCGGGTGAGCCAGCGTAGGCAGGTGTTGGCGTCGGTGACGGCAGCGGCAATCGGCTGATTCACTTCGTGCGCGAGTGAGGCAGTCAGCTCTCCCATGGTTGTGACGCGGCTTACGCGCGCGAGATCTGACTGCGTCTGACGCAAAGCCTCTTCCGCCTGCTTGCGCTCAGTGATGTCTGAGGAGCTGCCAACAAATTGAACCAGACTCCCAAACGAATCCAACACCGGATGTCCGACAGTGCGGAGGTGCTTTACCGTGCCGCCTGGGAGAAGAATCCGGTATTCAATGTCGTAATCCGACTTCTCACTTATTGCTTTATCGATTGCTTTTAGTCGCGTGGCACGATCATCCGGATGTATGCGCTCCAGTCGTTTGTTCCAAGCTAACATGCCCTCTTGCGGATCGAAGCCATATATGCGGTACCATTCTTCGGATAAATGGAGTGCGCACTTTCCAGCTATCTCCCACACCCAACTACCCGTATGCGTTAGTTTCTGCGCCTCCGCTAAATACGCTTCGCTCTGCCGCAACGCCCCCTCTGCCCGTTTGCGTTCGGTCACGTCCATCACCGTACCCACGTACTCAACCAGATCGCCCGATGGGTTGAAAACGGGATGAGCTAAGACATGGATGTCTCTGATCTCGCCGCCGGGATAGACGATTCGGTAATCCGTCTCATAGTCGACCTTCTCACGGCCCGCTGCCGCCGATATTTCCCTGATCTTGGCTCGATCATCCGCATGGACGCGCTGCAGGAATGTTTCGAATCGCGGCGGGCCGTCTTGCGGATCAAAACCCAGAACGCGGTAGCATTCTTCGGACCAATACCTCATCTCGCCCGTCGGGGATGTCCGTGCCCAACTGCCGGTATGGCTGAGCCTCTGCGCTTCTGCTAAATAGGCTTCGCTCTGTCGTAGCTTGTCTTCCGCGCGCTTACGCTCCGCGATTTCAAGGCTCAGGTCCTCGTTGGCCTGAGTGAGTTCTGCTGTTCTTTGTGCGACTCTGACTTCAAGCTCGCCTCGCGCTCGATTTAGGCCCATCATGAGCAGCGCAAAAACCAGAAACACGAGATCATAAAGGGCGCGAGACGCCACGCTGACTTCTGACCAGTGGAAGTTGCGGACAATCGAAGCGAGCGCTGCTGCCAGAATGCCGGGCTTAGTGCCGCCATACCAAAACGTAATCGCGATTGCGGACAGCGCGAATGCGGTGAACGGCTGTGGCAAGTGAAAGTACAGAAAAATCTGCGCTATGCCAAGGGCTACTGCGATCGATGCGAAGGCCAGTCCATATCGCAGAAGAGTAGACACTGCCGGCTGTGACATCCACTTTCCCGTGACCCTATAAGTCATCGTCGCAAGTCTCTCTTGTGTCTCCGGATAATCTTCCTGTTGACCTCCGACATCGAACGATTACTTTGGCAAGAGTGGCGCGCTGCTATTTCTTGACCGGCGGAAGTTCAAGCCTCGCAGCCATTCTGACCAGTTCCGCCAGTGATTCAGCATGCATCTTCTGCATAACGTGCGCGCGATGGACCTTCACCGTGATTTCGCTGGTCCCGAGGTCAAACGCGATTTGCTTATTGAGCATGCCCGAAACCACTAGGACCATGACCTCTCGCTCGCGCGCAGTGAGCATCTCGTAGCGCTCTCCCAACTCGGCAATCTCACTCTGCTTTTGGCGCGCCACGAGGTCGCGCTGCAAGGCTTGGTTAATTGCGTCCAGGAGGTCCTGGTCCCGGAATGGCTTGGTAAGGAATTCCACCGCGCCGGATTTCATCGCCTTCACTGTCATCGGAATGTCTCCATGACCAGTGATGAAGATGATGGGAATGCGGACGCCGGCGTCGGCCAACTCGCGCTGAAAATCAAGACCATTGACTCCGGGAAGTCTGACATCCAGAACGAGGCAACTTGGCGCGTCAGCCCGTTTGCTACGTAAGAATTCTTGTGGCGTTTCGAACGTTTCGGCGCGTATGCCGACCGACTTCAGCATGCCCGCGATTGACGCACGCACCAAAGCATCGTCATCAACAATAAATACCGTGGGAGCGCCTGACATCATTGAACAGCCTCGACTGTCGGGTGATGAACATGATAGCGCAGTACTGTCCGAGCTTGGTCCATCAGAGACGCGGCTTGCCGGTGCTGCGTACCGGCTCAAGTCGTGAAATCCAATTCTCCTTCGTTCCCTCGAAGGCACGGAGCCAAAAGGCCGAGTCGACACTAAGCACGCGATCCCTCGCGGTAACGAGTTCGCCGGGCGGCTGTGTGGCACTCACGCACCCATCCACAAATAACGGCAACTTTTCTCGACCACCGGTGCATTTCTCAAGGGAAGGAGAACCGCATCATTCAGTTTGGTTCAATAACCCCTCGCTCAACCCTGGAACGGATTGAACGGAACGCGATCGGTAGTTCAAAGCAAGCCCCGTCCAAATCCCGACACTACTATCAGTCTGTGGACACTCTGGACAGTTCATTTCCCCGATTACTCGCGTAAAACCTTGCAAAGCTTGCGCGAGCGGTAGGACGGAGTTTGGACATTTGCATGCAATTAACACAGCTGTGGTTAGCAATCGAAAACGCTGGATAAAACTAGAAGGGACGAATCATATATGGCGAATCAAGAGACCAGGAAGTGCGCTCACATCCCATGCCTTTGCGACGTGCCACCCGGACAAAAGTATTGCGGAGATATATGTCGTGAAGCGGGCAGCGAAGACGTGGAAATCGCGTGTCAATGCGGCCATCCGGCATGCCCACTTATTTCTCAGTCATTCGTGTCTGACAGCACCGCCAGCCTTGGTAATTGATCAAGGCATTTGGCCACTGTCCTCACTATTCGGAGTTGTCTTTGTCTCGCCGCCCGATCGATGATGCGGCGCGACGGAAGGAGGATTGATTGTGAACTCATTAAAACAGACCTTATCGCTGTTGCTCTCCTGTTTTCTTGTATTGTCCACTGCGCCAGCGGGGTTCGCGGCTCAGGGGAGCCAATCTTCAACGTCATCTCCGGCTCAGGTTACGCCGGTTCAGCCCGCGCCGCAGACACCGGAACAATTGCAGCAGCTAGTCGCGCCGATTGCGCTGTATCCGGACGCATTGGTGGCACAGATCCTCGCAGCCGCCACCTATCCAGACCAAATTGTGGAAGCCGACCGGTGGTTGCAGCAGCATACCGATGTCAAGGGCGACCAGCTTGGCCAGGAAGTAGATAAACAGCCATGGGATCCCAGCGTGAAGGCTCTCACCGAGTTTCCTTCGGTGCTTGCGAACATGGACAAAAATCTTTCATGGACATCTTCCCTCGGCGACGCTTACGTCAACCAACAGCAGGACGTAATGAACGCTGTGCAAGTAATGCGCGACCGGGCGCAGAAGGCGGGGAACTTAAAGACCACATCGCAAGAAAAAGTGAGCAATCAGGGGAAAACCATTGTGATCGAGGCAGCCGATCCCGAGGTCGTTTACGTTCCTGAGTATGATCCTTGGCTCGTGTACGGAGAACCCATTGGGGTTTGGCCGGGCTGGTACTCATATCCGGGCCTGTTCCTCACCGGTCCGGGGATCGCCTTTGGCGTCGGTTTTGGAGTGGGCTTCTTTGGAGGATATGGCTGGGGATGGCACAACTGGGGATCCGACTGGCATCACCACGATATCGTTTTCAACCACAACACGTACGTATCACACAGCAGAATCTTTGTTAATCGCAACAACTTCTATCGCGCCGGTGGATCTCACAACGGGGCAATTCATGGCGGCGGATTTTACGGCAATGGATTTCACGCCAACTCCGCAGGCGGGCGAGGTTTCAGCGCGCCGCAGCATAGCTTCGCGCAACCACACTTCCAGCAAGCTGGCCGTTCCGGTGCATTCGACGGCTTTAACCATGGAGGAATCACGAGAGGCTTCTCCGCTCGTGGGCAGTCGAGCTTTGGTGGAGGCTTCCACGGCGGCGGAGGTCACGGAGGAGGCGGCCGCCGGTAACCCAGTGTTCCATTTTATTGGTAGCAACGCAATCAACGATTGGAGAAGGAATCATGTACACGAAAAATAGCAAGGGTGAAACCGTTAAAGTGAGATTTGCCTCGATAGTAGCAGCCACCGTACTTCTGCTGGTAGTTTTCGGCGGCTCTCGATTGAGCTTTGCGCAGGAGCGGCAACGAAAAACGTTCTCGTCTCCTGGGGAAGCCAGTAACGCGCTCTTTCAGGCTGCACAAAATGGAGATGAGCAGGGCCTGGAAGCGATCCTGGGAGCAGGAAAAGAAGTTACGTCATCGAACGACGAAGTCGAGGACACGCTCGAACGCGAGCGGTTCAGCCAAAAATATCAGGAGATGCACCGCCTGGTCCGAGAACCAGACGGACTAACGGTCCTTTATATCGGCGCCGAAAATTGGCCTTTTCCGATTCCTTTGGTTTCGAAGAACGGTAACTGGTATTTCGATTCCGACAGCGGTATGCAGGAAATCTTGTTCCGGACAGTGGGAGAAAACGAGTTTACCGCGATCGAGGTGTGTGAAGAATTCGCCATGGCAAAAAATGCAGCTGACACCAAGGCAGCTAGCAAAGACCCAATCACCCGATTCGCCGAGAACCTGGCCTCCGCCTCCGCTCCGAATGCTGGCAACACCGAATCTATTCCTTTCCATGGATACTACTTTCGAATCGTGGGGCAGAATCCGGCGTCGGACGCGATTGGCCCCGGCAAGAGGACGAGAGGTTTGAAGTTGGTCGCGTATCCCGCGGAGTATCAGTCCTCAGGGGTCAAAACCTTCGTAGTCACGCAGAGAGGTATTGTCTTTGAAAAAGACCTCGGACCTGACACGACAATCATCTCACAGAAGCTAGATGGGCACCGTCCGAGTTCGAGTTGGCATAGGGCGGAGGAAGACTAATAGCGCCATGATTCAGGCGTAGGATCCTGGAAAGAGTGTCATAGAAAGCGGAGGGAATCTGTGATCAAAGTAGAACGACTTGCATACGTATTGTTTTTGATTGGGCTGGCCACCATATTGGGGCATTCGCAGGGCACGGCGAGCGATTATGTCGCGCCCTCGGCAGCCATTTTGAAGGGAAAAGCTCCAAAGATGCAGGTTCAATTGCTGAATCCCGGGGAGCCTACAAAACAATATGCGGTCATCTTCTACCACGGGGACGAGGCCTTTTCTGGACTACTGGAGTTTGCGGAGAACTATCACGTGACGAGTGCTCATTTCACCGCTATTGGAGCACTGAATGGAGCAACGTTGGGTTGGTTCGATCCCCAGCGCAAAATGTATAAGAAGATTCCCATCGAGGGTCAGCACGAAGTGATCGGAATGAGCGGTGATATCGCGCTCTACCAAGGAAAGCCCGTTGTCCATACGCACATGGTAGTGGCGAATACGGACGGAACAACGCGTGCTGGCCATGTTCTTGCCGCGTACGTATCCCCGACGCTGGAAGTGATGGTAACGGTCGATCCAGTAACGATGCAAAAACGGTTTGATCCGGCAACTGATCTGACGCTGATTGATCCAGCTTTGAAGCAGCCATAGACTGTCGCGCACTTCTCGCGATAACGTCAAAGGCAGCGGAGCTTGTTGGTGGCAAATCAAAAGACGAGCAATTGCGCACACGCTGTACTTCTCACAGTTGCGCAGATGTTTTTCGGAGCTTTGGGATCGGCCCAAGCCGCGTCGATACCGGAGCCACCACAGGTCCAGGCGAAGAATCACGTTGTGTCCATCACCCTGCGCGCAGTGAATGAAAATGGGCGGAATGCGTTTGCCTTCGACAACGGAACTGTGCCGCCTATAGTCCGCGCGTCTCCCGGCGACGTTATCCAGATCACTTACATTAACGATCTTCCTTCCAAGTCCCAGGAGACTTGCGCGGTGAATCCGTGCATGGACATGACGAACTTGCATTTTCATGGACTCAGCGTCTCGCCAAATTCTCCGCATGATGACGTTGTCGGAATGTTGGCGATGCCCGGCGAGGTCCTGCATTACTCGGTTGAGATTCCGCGCGGTCATCCGCCGGGCTTGTTCTGGTACCACACGCATCCCCATGGCGAAAGTCATAGGCAAGCGTTAGACGGAATGTCGGGTGCCATCGTCATCGAAGGCATCGAACGTTATGTACCCCAGGTACGAGGACTTCGTGAGCGCGTGATCGTTGTACGAGGCAGCTCCATCGAGCATGACCCAAAAGCTGCGCAACTCAAGCATCAAGTTGAAGTCTCGTATAAGGAATGTGGCGGAGAAGAAGAAGCACCCGACGAAATCTTTACCGTGAATGGAGCAGTTCGTCCGCAAATCGAGATCGCTCCCAATGAGCGGCAGTTCTGGCGCATCGTAAACGCTTCGGCCGATCGCTACTTAGATCTTAGTGGATTGACATTTGAGATCGTCGCACTTGACGGGATGCCGCTTGCATACCACGATCCGAGGCACCCGACGCGCACCACGAATCATCTGCTTTTGGCACCCGCCGGACGGCTCGAAGCTATTGTGACCGGCCAGCTGACTGGGACGACTGGCATTCTGAGGACGCTCTGTGTAGATACTGGTCCAGACGGAGATCCCAATCCAGGGATGGTCTTGGCGGATTTAGTACAACCGAGTCTAGCTCAATCCGGGTCGAATTCACGACCGAAGGTGGGTCGTGCGATCGATACCCGCGCTCCGCTTTACAAGCCTGTCAACGTTGAACCGCTGAAGAAGAGTGCGCCTAAATTTATTGTCACTTTCACTGAAGACAAAAACGGCTTCTACATCAATGGGCAGAAATACGCGCCGGATGCAAATCCGATGACTAGCGTTCGCGTCGGCACCTATCAGCATTGGCGCATTGTCAACCAAACTGGCGAACTGCATCCGTTCCACATTCACCAGGTTCACTTCCTTGCCTACGCAGAAAACGGCGTCCTGCTTGTACATCCGGCATGGTTGGATACTGTGAATGTTCCGTATCGTGGGACGGTTGATGTCATCTTGGATTTCACCAACCCGGTGATCAAAGGCATGTCGGTATTCCATTGTCACCTGCTGAATCACGAGGACAAGGGGATGATGGCCAAGATCCTATTCAAGTAGAATTCAGCCAATTCGGTGCCGCGTTTAGCTACCGGCTCGTGCTCGTACTGCTGACCTGGGTCAGGCTGCTAAATACCATTTTTGTAAAAACGTCCGGGGTTACATAACCGCCACCCCATTTGGCATCGAAATCTTTTGTCGGAGCTGCGGCCACTGCTTGATCGATTGTCTTTCCTGCTGCGATCGAAGCCTTGACGCGCTGCCGAACCTGCACCAGCATGTCACGGTAGGTTTGTAGATCTGCTCGACTGGCGACAGGCCCATGCCCCGGCACGATTTTTGTCTGCTCGTCAGTCTGCGCCAGAATCTGATCGATGGAATTAATCATGCCGTCGAGTGATCCTCCTGAACCTAAGTCAATGATGGGATAGACAGGATTCGAAAAAATGTCGCCTACGACCGCGACATTCGCGGGAGCGATGTAAATAACTGTGTCCCCGTCAGTGTGCGCAGGTCCGTAGTTGGCCAATATCAATCGCTGAGACCCTTGACTCAACGTCATATTGCTTGAATAAGTCTGCGTCGGCAGCGCTTGAGCCGGATAATGGCCATCGGTCAATCCAACAAAAGGCACCTTCTGTACCGAGGAGAGCTGCTTCTTCACGTTCTCTTGGGCGATGATTTTCACCCCTGAAGATCCGAAGAATACGTTCCCTCCCGTGTGATCAAAGTGCCAGTGCGTATTCACAAGCCGTGTGACAGGACGCTGGGTCGCCGCGAAGATTGCATTACTCAACTCACCAACTCGCGAATCCATTCCGCTGTCGATTAACAGGGTGTTGCCCTCATCAACAATAGCCGTAACGTCGCCCCCGTCTCCGGAAAATACGAATATTCCGTTACCAAGGGAAGTAGTCTTCAGCGGACTGTTCTCGAATTGCTCTGTGGCGTTGTAGATGACGGTTTTGCTTGATGTCGCCTGTCCAGCCGCGTGTGGAACTGCTCCTGTTATTACCAGGGCCAAAATAAAATAAGCTTTTACTGGCTGTAGAAATTGTCCATTGCGCATAACAAAGATCCTTTCACGCCGCAGTCTTGGCGAAGTTGGCTTCAATTTCGTTTACTTCCTCATCACTGAGGCGCAGACCGGCGGCGCGCATAACGCCTTCGGCCTGACTAGCATTGCGGGCTCCGACGATGGCACCCGTTACCGCGCGATTGTGCAATGTCCATGCGATTGCGACTTCTCCGGCTGATCGGTTTTGCCGCGCGCCAATCTTTTGCAAGCGTTCGACCAGGGCCAGGTTGCGAGAGAGACTTGGTTCTGTGAAGTCTGGATGATTCCGGCGCCAGTCGTCCTTCGGAAGTTTGGCGGCGCGTTCTCGGGTCATGGCGCCAGTTAGAAGACCGGACGCCATGGGCGAATAAACTACAACTCCGATGCCTTCGGTCAAGCAGTAGGGCAGAATTTCGTCTTCGATCTCGCGATGAACCAACGAATAAGGAGGCTGGAGCGAAGTTACTGGAGCGATGGCTTGGGCGCGGCGCAGTTGCTGGACATTAAAGTTAGAAACTCCGGTCCAGCGAACCTTGCCTTCGCGCTTCAGGTCGGCGAGCGTGGACCATCCTTCTTCGAGCGCGGCGGAATCAGGGTCAGGTGGCCAATGGATTTGGTACAGATCAATCACGTCGACTGAGAGCCGGCGGAGGCTATCCTCCACTTCGCGTCGAATCGAATCGGCACTCAATACCTTCGTCACATTGCCTTTGGCGTCCCAGCGCAGGCCGCACTTGGTAAATACATAGGGACGGGGTCCACGCCAGCCTTTTAGCGCGCGGCCGACTACTTCCTCGGAATGTCCCATGCCGTAGACGGCGGCGGTGTCGATCCAGTTGACGCCGAGTTCGAGCGCCCGCTGAATGGCGGCGATGGAGTCATTGTCGTCCTGCGAGCCCCACGCGAACTGCCATCCTGAGCCACCCACGGCCCAGGCCCCGTAACCCACGCGCGTGATATTCAAATCGGAGTTGCCTAGCTTTCGTGTTTCCATTCTTCAATCTCCTTTTCTGACTTCAATGCACTTGCCTTTCCAAACCTAATTTTTCGCCGTCGAATCCTCTAATCCCGCGGATTTAGAGTTTTGTGAGTGTATTTGCTGGTTGTTGGTACTGCACACAAAGGCGCAGATGTCGACATGTTGACGCAGTGTCAACATGGAGTCGCCCTGAGGAGCAATCTGTCGAGCATTCGTGGATATTTGTCGCAAATGTTCATAGCGTCGTTTGGAATTATGGATGCGCGTCCGGAACTCGCAGATTCACCAGAACGGATTATGAGAGTTGCATTCAGCGTAGCTACATCAACCAAGCAACGGCCGCTCTGCTTGATCGTTATTCTGACAGCGTTCTTACCTACTGCACTTCAGTCGCATGCGCGAATTTACGCCCGATATGAAGCATCTCTTTCGGAAACACGCACCGAAGAAAATCCTCGAGATCGAAAATAAGCTACCTATCCCTGCCGACGATAAGCTGTAGCGTCAACCTTGCCGCTGCAACAGCCTCCCTGCTGGGACAAGCCATCAGGCTTGAAAACAACACTGGAGAAATAAGCGCCCTCGGTGTCGAAATGCGGACAGCGCGTCGATCATAGGACGCATATCCCGGATTCGCGTCGCTGCCCCATACCACGCTATGGGCTCATCCGGTTGAAAACAAACAACTAACTTGTCCGCTGACCGATTGGAAAGCGGCGTGCATTTTTCCAACATGATCGAGACCGACAAGGGATCAGTTTATGTGGATCGTCAGACTAGCATTACGTCGCCCCTACACCTTTGTAGTGTTGTCCATTCTGATCTTGATCATGGGCGGCCTTTCGATCGTTCGCACGCCAACCGACATTTTTCCAAACATCAACATTCCAGTCGTAAGCATTATCTGGAACTACAACGGCCTTGTGCCTGAGGACATGGCCGACCGCATCGTCAGCATCACCGAGCGCGCACTTACTACCACCGTTGACAACATCGAGCACGTCGAATCGCAATCTTTATATGGGGTCGCCGTAGTCAAGGTTTTCCTGCAGCCCACTGCGAACATTCAACGGGGAATTGCGCAGATCACGGCGGTCTCTCAGACGCAGTTGCACCAGTTGCCGGTGGGAACAACTCCTCCTCTCATTCTCGCCTATAGCGCATCGAGCGTGCCGGTTCTTCAGTTGGCCCTCTCAGGAAAGAATCTGTCGGAGCAGGAACTCAACGACTACGGTTTGAATTTCATACGGACTCAGCTCATCACCGTACCCGGCGCATCCGTGCCCTATCCATATGGCGGAAAGCAACGTCAGGTTCAAGTCGATCTGAATACCGCAGCGCTGCAATCGAAGGGATTGTCAGCACTGGACGTAGTGAATGCGATCAGCCTACAAAACCTGATTCTTCCGACAGGAACCTCAAAGATCGGTCCCAAAGAATACGATGTGTCAATTCCGAATGCGGCGCCTCAGACGATTGCCGACTTGAACCGAATCCCGATCAAGAGCGTTGGGGGCACTACCATCTACATCAAAGACGTTGCCTGGGTGCGAGACGGCTTTCCGCCTCAGACAAATATCGTGCGCGTCAACGGGCAACGCTCAGTACTGTTGACAATCCAAAAGGCAGGGGAGGCGTCAACGCTAAGTGTGATCGGCGGCATCAAGGCTCTTTTGCCTCAGATCAAGACTACAGTTCCTCCCCAACTAGAGATAGCTCCGCTAGCCGATCAGTCGATCTTTGTGAAGGGAGCGATTAGCGGAGTCGTCAGAGAGACATTAATTGCAGCATGCCTCACCGCATTCATGATTCTCACTTTTCTGGGTAGCTGGAGGAGCACGGTCATCATCGCGACCTCTATCCCTCTGGCGATTCTGAGTTCCATCATCGCGCTGAGTGCGATCGGAGAAACCATCAACATCATGACCCTTGGCGGGTTGGCTCTCGCGGTCGGCATCCTGGTGGACGATGCCACGGTCGAGGTCGAAAACATAAATCGAAATCGAGAGCGTGAACCAGAAAAAGAGATGGACGAAGTTGTCCTCGACAGTGCGTCACAAATCGCAACCCCTGCCTTTGTGTCCACGCTTTCAATCTGTATCGTCTTCGCCCCGATGTTCTTGCTATCCGGCGTGGCGCGATATCTGTTCGTGCCGCTTGCCGAAGCAGTAGTCTTCGCCATGTTGGCCTCGTACATCCTCTCCCGCACCATCGTTCCGACCATGGCGAAGTACTTGTTAAAGGGAGAGAAACCGCACGATGAAAATGTGTCCAGCCGGAACTTCTTTGTGAGGCTTCAAAAGGGATTCGAGGCTGGTTTCGAAAAATTTCGTATCGCCTATCGCGGACTGCTGGAAGGCGCCCTCAACCATCGAGGTCTATTCTTGGCCGTGTTTTTTCTGAGCTGCCTTGGCTCTCTGGCGATCCTGATTCCTTGGCTGGGACGCGACTTCTTCCCCAGCGTAGACAGCGGCACATTCAAACTTCACATGCGCGCTCCCACCGGAATGCGCATTGAAGAAACAGCCAACCTCTGTGATCAGGTCGAGCAATTTATTCGGCAGCAAATTCCGGCCAGCGAAGTCCAAAATATTCTCGATAACATTGGCTTGCCTTATAGCGGCATCAATCTTTCGTACAGCAATTCGGCTCCCGTCGGCACCTCCGACGCCGACATTCTTGTAACCCTGTCTGCTAAACACCATCCAACGGACGACTACATTCACCACCTTCGCCTGACGTTGCCGCAACGGTTCCCTGGTGTTTCTTTCGCGTTCTTGCCCGCTGACATGGTCAGCCAGATTCTGAATTTTGGTTTGCCCGCTCCGATTGATGTTCAGGTTGTAGGAAACGATTTGCAGGGAAACCGGCTATACGCCGACTCCCTCCTCGAGAAGCTGCGATACGTTTCTGGAACGGCGGATCTGCGGATCCAGCAGCCCTTTGACGAGCCCTATCTGCGAATGCGGGTCGAACGAACCAAAGCAGAAGAACTTGGATTTTCAGCTCACGACATTGCGCAGAACCTTCTGGTATCGCTGAGTGGCAGTTTCCAAACTTCACCCACATACTGGGTTGATCCAAAAAATCGTGTTAGTTATTCCATTGCTACTCAAACACCACAGTACCGCACGGATACCCTGCAGGGATTGGAAAATATTCCGATCACAGGTACGGACCCAAATGCCCCTCCATCCCTACTGGCCAGTCTGGTATCTCCGCAACGGGGAGTGGGGATGGCGGTGGTCTCTCATTACAACGTTGCCCCGGTGATTGATATATTTGGCGCGACAACCGGCCGCGATTTGGGAGGGGTATCCGGCGACATCAACAAGATCATTGACGCAACTCGCCAGCAATTGCCGCGCGGTTCTCGAGTCGTTGTGCGCGGCCAGGTTCAGACGATGCAAGCATCCTATGTCGGCCTTCTCAGCGGATTGGCGTTCTCAATCGTACTCGTATATCTACTCATCGTCGTCAACTTTCAGTCCTGGCTGGATCCTTTCATCATGATTTCGGCATTGCCAGCTGCGCTCGCCGGGATTGCATGGTTCTTGTTCATCACCCACACAACTCTGAGCGTCCCAGCGTTGATGGGCGCGATTATGTGCATGGGCGTCGCCACTTCGAACAGCATTCTGGTCGTAAGCTTCGCGACAGAGAAAATGGCGGAAGGCAGCGATGCCATCAGCGCCGCCCTGGAGGCAGGCTTCACACGTTTTCGCCCCGTCCTGATGACGGCTCTGGCAATGATCATCGGCATGGTGCCAATGGCGCTGGGAATGGGAGACGGCGGTGAACAAAATGCTCCGCTAGGTCGGGCGGTCATAGGTGGACTGCTCTTCGCGACGGTTTCAACTCTGTTCTTTGTGCCGGCCTTTTTCAGCATTCTGCACGGTTCTCGCCGGCATCCGGCAAAGGTCGAAATTACCAAGTAACGATGGAGCTACCATGTTGACTCAAACTGAAAACACACTAAGGCTGGGCGGACAAAGCCTGGGCCCACAAGTTGTCCCGGAAAAGGCAGGGCAGATAAAACGTCCTCGCCGGAAACGCTGGGTAATTGTTGCGATTGCCGTGGTCGTGGTTCTCGGCGTTCTGGCATGGGGGATCTGGTCCCGTGTCAGCGCTACCAAGATACTAAAGGCGGAGACAGCCCAGGTTGCGATCACCACAGTCTCAGTTATTGCGCCAAAGCAAACTGCGCCGGCACAGGAGATCATTCTTCCGGGGAACGTACAACCATTTATCACTTCGCCGATCTATTCCCGCACCAATGGATATCTAAAGAAGTGGTACTTCGATATCGGAGCCCATGTTAAGCAAGGACAGCTGCTCGCCATAATCGAAACGCCGGAGGTCGACCAGCAACTCCAGCAAGCCCGAAGCAACCTGTTGACCGCGGAGGCAAATCTTGAGCTGGCTTCAATTACCAAGAATCGGTACCAAGGACTCTTGAAGAGCAACGCAGTCTCTCAACAGGACGCAGACAATGCAGTCGGTACTTACAACGCAAACAAAGCAATCGTCGAAGCCGACAAGGCCTCGGTAGAGCAATATGCGGCGCTTGTTTCTTTTGAAAAACTTTACGCCCCATTCGACGGTGTGATTATCGCCCGCAACACAGATATTGGGGATTTGATTAACTCCGGTAGTAGCAGCGGGGCCAAAACCGATCTGTTTGACATGGCTCAACCGGGAACATTGCGCGTTTACGTAAATGTCCCGGAGGAGTACTCGCAAGGGGTCAAAGTCGGTATGACCGCAGATCTCAGCCTCGCTGAATTTCCCGGTCGGAAATTTCGGGGAAAACTGGTGCGCACCGCAGAGGCCATCAATCAGACCACCCGGACGTTGTTGATTGAGGTCGATGTGGACAACCCGACCGGCGCCCTGCTGACAGGCTCTTACACGGAGGTCCACCTGAAGATTCCCACGCAGGCCTCCACCTTGCTGCTGCCCGTGAACACTCTGATATTCCGCTCGGAAGGTTTACACGTTGGCGTCGTCAAGGACGGAAAAGTCGTGCTCACAGCGGTGACTCCCGGACACGATTTTGGCAATTCGATAGAGATTGTCTCGGGACTCAATGCAAACGATCAGGTAATCGTAAATCCGCCGGATTCGATTGTTCACGGACAGCAGGTTCAAATTGTCCAGGCAACGCTGCCAGGGGATACAAAATGAAAAACCCTCGGAAGATTTTTTTACTTCAGCATCCGTGGAGGTCGACTTCGTTGGGAGTTCTGGTCGCGACGGTAGCTCTATTAGGCGGATGCGCGGTCGGACCGAAGTACCATCCCCCCGTAGTTCAGGCTCCTCCCGCTTATAAAGAAATGGGAGACTGGAAGCCGGCTCAACCCAACGATCAGAATCTCGGCGGAGAGTGGTGGAAAATCTTTCAGGATCCGCAACTGGATGCGTTGGAAGATCAGGTCAACGTGTCGAACCAGAATCTAAAGGCAGCGGAGGCGCAGTTCACACAGGCCCGAGCCACGCTCCGCTACTACCGCGCCGATTATTATCCGACAGTGACGGTGGGGGCCTCTGCAGCTCGTACGCGAGAATCGGCGCATCGCCCGCCTCCGAGTTCAATTTTCGATGGTATTACTTACAACGACTTCTTACTGCCATTCGACTTCTCGTACCAGGCCGACGTCTGGGGACGAGTTCGAAAGAACGTGGAGTCTTACCGAGAGCAAGCGCAAGCAAGCGCAGCTGATCTCGCCACGGTGAATTTGAGCATGCACGCCGATCTCGCTCTCGATTACTTGCAGGCCCGCAGTCTCGATGCCGAGGAACAGCTGTTGAATTCCACTGTTAAGCAGTACGAACAAGCCTTGCAATTAAATGAAACCCTCTTCCAGGGAGGGGTGGGTTCGGACGTTGAAGTCGAACAAGCGAAGACTCAACTTCAAACTACCCGTGCTCAGGCAATCGATGTGGGCGTGCTGCGAGCGCAGTATGAACACGCAGTTGCAATTCTGATCGGGAAACCTCCGGCTGAATTCAGCCTTCCCCCGCTGCCTCTTACCACCCCGCCTCCACATGTTCCTGTCAGCGTGCCCTCGGAGTTGTTGGAACGACGACCTGACATTGCGGCTGCTGAGCGGCGCGTGGCTTCCGCCAATGCCCAAATCGGAGTCGCAAAAGCAGCGTACTACCCAGTCATCAGTCTAGGAGCTACCGGAGGGTTTGAGAGTTCAGCTATCTCAACCCTAATCAACGGTCCGAGCGGACTATGGTCCATCGGATTGTCCGCCGTCGGAACTATCTTCGATGGGGGAAGACGCCATGCCGTCACCGATCAGGTCCGTGCAGGCTACGATTATCAAGTTGCCGCTTATAGACAGGATGTGCTGACAGGCTTTCAACAGGTAGAAGATAATTTAGCGGCTGTGAGAATTTTGGAAAACGAAGCCAACATCCAAGATCAAGCGGTCGTAGCGGCCCAGAACTCACTAAACCTTTCGGTCACCCGCTACAAGGGTGGAGTCACGAGTTACTTGGAAGTGATCACCGCGCAGAGCGCCGCGCTTTCAGACGAAGTCACAGCGGTAAATATCCTGGGACGTCGGATGGCGAACACCGTGTTACTGATTCAGGCTCTTGGCGGCGGATGGGATCGCTCAAGCCTGCCACAGCGTCCGGAGTGCTGCGGCAAACTGATAAGCAGCAATACCAATTAACTGTTGCTCTCCTAGGACCGAATGCTGAATGAGAAAATTGTCTTGTTGTCTTGACGTAATTCTTGGGGTATTGCAGGAGATGCAACTGGACGTGAATTTTTGCAACGCGGCTTGCGTTGGGTTACTTCAAAGGAGAAGGGAAGTTCGGCACGTCAAATTTCATCGAGGGAGATAACTATGCAAATCGGCATGATCGGTCTTGGAAGGATGGGGATCAACATGGTACGGCGACTCATCCGCAGCGGTCACAGTTGCGTTGTGTTCAACAGGTCGCCCCAAGCAGTGAATGAACTCATCAAAGAAAAGGCGATCGGCGCCACGTCGCTCGCAGACGTGGTGAACAAACTTGAGAAACCACGAGCGATCTGGCTGATGGTGCCGGCGGCGGCAGTCGACGATACCATTGCCGGTCTTTCACCTCATCTCGAGGCGGGGGACATCCTCATTGACGGGGGCAACTCTTACTACGTCGATGATCTGCGGAGAGCAAAGCAACTCGCTTCCCAAAATATTCACTGCGTTGATGTTGGAACCAGCGGAGGAGTTTGGGGTCTCGAGCGAGGCTACTGCATGATGATTGGGGGTGAGACCGAGGTCATCCAGCGGCTCGATCCGATTTTCGCTGCCCTCGCTCCTGGAGCAGGAGATATTCCGCGCACGCCCGGCCGGGATAGGAATGACGGTACCGCCGAACAAGGGTACCTGCACTGCGGCCCGAATGGCGCCGGTCATTTCGTCAAGATGGTCCACAACGGAATCGAGTACGGAATCATGGAAGCATATGCGGAGGGGCTCTCTATTCTGCGTAACGCTAACGTCGGCAAACAAGAAAAAAGCGCCGCCGATGCGGAAACTACGCCATTGCGCGACCCCGAGCACTATCAGTACGAGATGAATCTGCGGGACATCGTGGAGGTTTGGCGTCGTGGAAGTGTGATCGCCTCGTGGCTGCTCGATCTAACAGCCAGCGCACTCGTTCAGGATCCGAATCTTTCGAAGTTTGCTGGCCGTGTCTCCGACTCTGGCGAAGGACGCTGGACGATCAAGGCTGCGATCGACGAAGCAGTGCCAGCTCCAGTGCTCACCACCGCACTTTATGAACGATTCAGTTCACGGGGCGAGTCGGAGTTTGCCAACAAACTGTTATCCGCGATGCGATATCAATTTGGTGGACACCTGGAGAAATCGGACGACAAGCCCAAAGCTGCCTGACAAAAGATAATGCGCGCGTTCTGTAATTGTCCGGTTCAGTCCTTCTCATGCAGGGCGGCGTCGATTACTGCGCAAGCAACAACTCAACGGCCTCCATCGCCGCCAATTTACTCGGGAGCGGCTATTCAGAAGGTTCGACTGTCGGAAGATGCGTGGAACTCTCGTGATCCGGAAAGATAGCCTTGGCTTACGCAGTGGAGTCACGCTGGAGAGACCGCTCGGAATTTGTGAACGGAAGGCACGAAAACGTCGGGTTTCTGGATCGTCCCAGAATCTCGAAATCCATCACCGACAGTTTCGCAGCCATTCCGGAAGCGATTCAGAAGACAACTTAACTACATTGTGCAATCACTGCCATTCGTCAACGCACAAGTGAACGTTCCTTTAACAATAATAATATTCTCGGCTTTCAACGTTGTGGCGAGACTCGACCCATGAAGCAACTTGCCGAAAGGCAGGGAGTATCATGCGGGAGAATAAAACGAGTGGAATAAAGAGGGAGTATAGCAATGCCCGAATCTATTGACTGGCCGAGGCCGCATTCGCCGCGGAGTCGCCTGCGCCGCCGTGTCCTCATCATTCTCGCCGTCCTTGCCGGCATCTTCTTCGGCAGCCGAACCGCATTGTCTTATTACGTAGACATGCTCTGGTTCGCGTCGCTTGGGTACGCGAATGTCTTCTGGAAAACGCTGAGCCTTCAGTGGGGAATCTTCGCGGCTTTTACAGCTGCTACATTTCTCATTTTGTTCGGATCGTTCCTGGCTCTGAAGCGAGCGCATCTCCCCGACTTGCCGAGTGGCCACACAATTTACATCGGAGGACGGCCGGTGAAGTTGCCGGTCGAGCCTGTGCTGCGTGTTATTGCGCTCGTCGTTTCACTTGCGATTGGCGCCGCAACCGGTGCCGGCATGATGGCGGAGTGGGCGACATTCGCGCTGTTTTGGTACGCTCCGCGCACGACTGTTGGCACTCTGGATCCGATTTTCGGCAAGCCGCTGAACTTCTTTCTATTCACCCTCCCCGCGTGGCAGCTGATCTCCGGTTGGCTCCTTACGCTGGCAGTAATCGCGTTTCTACTCGCCGTCTTCTTCGTCTTCATCACGGGTGGAAGCCGGGTGCTCGCTGGGCGTCTCAGCCGCGGCATCATATTGCCCTGGCGCGGACTATCCATTGCGCTTGCGGTCCTGTTGCTGATAGTCGCGATGCGTGTGTACATCAGCCGGTTCGAGCAACTGTTTGAGGATCATACGATTTTCGGGGGCGTGACTTACACGGACGCGCACGTCACGCTGACAGGGATGCTTGTTGTCTGTTTCGCACTCGTTCTCGGCGCATTGATCGCAGTCGTCAACGCGCTACGGCTCCCGCGCGGGCGTTGGTTGGTCGCGGCGATTCTTCCGGGCGCGGTCTGTTACATCGTTTTTCAGGGAGTCGCGTGGTACGTTAGCGGCTTTATCGTCAAGCCGAACGAGCTAGTGCGCGAACGGCCCTATATCACCCACAACATTGAACTGACGCGCCAGGCCTACGGATTGGACCGCGTCGCGCAGCGCGAGTTTCCCGCCGAGACGACCGTCGATGCGGCTGACCCGGCCAACAATCAGGCTACGCTTCAGAATATTCGGCTGTGGGACTGGCGAGCGCTTCAGGACACTCTGCGTCAGATTCAGGAAATCCGCACCTACTACGACTTCCCCGACATTGACATTGATCGCTACAACATTGATGGAACGACTCGCGAAGTGATGCTCGCAGCGCGCGAACTCAACGTCAACAAGCTCCCGGAGAGCAGCCGCAACTGGATTAATGACAAGTTGATATACACCCATGGCTATGGCATCACTATGAACCCGGTCAATGGATTCACTCCCGAAGGGCTGCCAACCCTCATCCTTAGCAATATGCCGGTTCAAAGCACGGTGCGTGATTTAACCGTGACGCGCCCAGAGGTCTACTTCGGCGAACTAACTAACACAGACGTCTATGTAAAAACACGGCAGAAGGAATTCAATTACCCACAAGGCCAAAGCAACAACTTAACTTCTTACGAAGGCAATGGCGGTATCGTTATCGGCGGTTTTCTGCGGCGCATTGTTATCGCCCTCGACCGCGACGACCTTTCAAAGCTACCGTTCAGCGATGACGTGACCAAAGACAGCCGGTTGCTGATGCGCCGCAACATTCGCGACCGCGTATCTACCTTGGCGCCGTTCCTCACCTACGACCCGGATCCCTACTTGGTCCTCGGCGACGATGGCCGGCTCTCGTGGATCATGGATGCGTTCACAAGTTCCGACATGTACCCGTATTCGAGCCACTATCCTCTCCAAGGCGATTCCGTTAATTACTTGCGGAACAGCGTTAAGGTGGTCATCGATGCTTACGACGGGACGACAACGTTTTACGTTTTCGATACCGAAGATCCGATCATCGCGGCCTACCGCGCGATCTTTCCAGATCTGTTTAAGGATGCGGCGACGATGACCCCGGGGCTGCGCAAGCACGTGCGCTACCCCGAGTTGTTGCTCAAACTTCAGGCGGAGGTCTATGGCCTGTACCACATGGCAGACCCAGAAGCGTTCTACAACCGTGAGGATTTGTGGACAGTTGCCACCGAAGTTGGGATGAGTGAGGAAGGTCAGCAAGTAACGCAAGCGATGGAGCCGAATTTCGTGCTGATGAAACTGCCGGGTGAGACTGGAGTGGAGTTCGTGGAGATTCTCCCATTCACGCCAGCCAACCGGAACAACCTGATTGGCTGGATCGCCGGGCGCAGCGACGGGGCACAATACGGTACGTCGGTGGTGTACAACTTTCCCAAAACTAAGTTGGTCGACGGTCCCCTACAGATCGAGGCGCGTATCGATCAGAACGCGCAGCTTTCCGGACAATTGACGCTGTGGAATCAGCAAGGTTCGCACGTGCGGCGCGGAGCACTATTGGTGATTCCTTGCGGGCGCGCGCTGTTGTATGCGGAGCCGATCTACCTGCAGGCGGAGCGGAGTCCGATGCCAGAGTTGCGCCTGGTCGTGCTCGCGCTGCAAGACCGCCTGGCGTACGGACCAACCTTCGAGTCGGCGATGGCGGCCCTTTTTGGCGGAGGGATCTCGTCGTTGACTGCCCAGGCAGCGAGCGCCCCCGGCAACGACCGCCGCGTCAGTCCCCGCTGAACCGGCGCGCAGCGGACCGGCGTCCACCGCATCGTACCAGCCAGCGGCAGATACCAATGCGCTCATCGCGGAAGCCGCTAAAGACCTCGCCGACTACCAACGTCTGACGGCGGAAGGCAAGCTAGGCGAAGCTGGGCAGAAGCTTGAAGAGTTGAAGCGTGTTCTCGACAAGCTGACCGCGGGTAAAAGATAGTCTTGCTGCGGCTGGTGAATGCGGTCCAAGCCGGATTCAAGGATCGCTTTGCGGCTCACGAGCGCCAATTGTGAGCACGCCCTACGCCTCAATGGCGGGGACCAAACAATCGTTTCAATGCCAAGACGTTTCTCAACGGCTTCCTGTGACAATCGCAGACAGAGCAGTTCTGGTGATTGGGGGCCAATCGCGGTATAGGTAAGGCTGGTCGAGGAAGCTGAATCTGCGCAGCGTTGGTCAGTCCAGGGTCAGCGGTGTGACGCGCCCATCCAAGTGGACTAGGGCCGGCGAGTACCGGCAAAAACCCGCTTCGCGCCTCTCCTCAAAGATCTTCGTGCGAAGAGAAAGCAGTTAGTTGCGGCGAACTTAAACCTCACGGACACCGAAGCGGCGAAGTTCTGGCCGGTCTACGATCAGTACATCGTGGAGTTGATTACGATCAACGACAGGAAATTCGGCCTGATCCAAGAGTATTCTGACAACTGGGGCAAATTGACGAATGAGCAGTCTTTATTGTTTACCCGAAATTGGTTGGACATGGACATCGCGATAGCACAGTTGCGGCAGAAGTATGTGCCGATGGTGGCCAAGGTTCTGGAAGGAAGGAAGACCGCAACTTTTTTCCAATTAGACCGACGCATTGCGATGATGATGGATCTGCAGGTGTCATCGCAGATGCCCCTGGTGCAGGAGCAGGAGAGCAGTAATCAGTCATCGAGTCGGAATCGCTAAAAGCTCCTTAGGGATTCCGCGAAGGTTCACATTTCCCGGCAACCAAAAGCAGACACTTCTCGAGCAAAGCAATCAGAAGGTATCGGCGTGATCAAAATTCTTCCGAAAGATCTGCGAGTCAAACTCAGTCCGGAAGCCTATGCACAGCTGAGATTCTCGGAGTACTCAACCGAGACGGCTGGCATTGCCAGAATTGCGGATCGCTGCAAAATCTCGAAGTCCATCACCAACAGTTTCGCAGCCATTCCGGAAACGACTCAGAAGGAAACCTGATTACATTGTGCAATCATTGCCATTCCGCGGAGCACAAATGAATGAAGCACGTGTGTGGCGCAACATATTCGGAGGCCCCAGAAGCTGAACAATCCTCTGGCTCGGATTCGAAACCCGTCGGGACGAATTACTTGAGCGGACATTTCGGAAGTGGCTGCTGGCCTTAAGGAAAACGCGGATTACACTATCTCAACGTTCGACAAACGCTGATGATTCATCATTGCAGGCCAGTCAAAGCCGGGAGATAGTGCTTTGATGTCCATGTGCGTGGCAATTCCGGGTACAGGCACCCAGAGTGTGTAACGTCTGCGAAACAAAATTTGCAGCCATCCAAACGACCATGCCCTTGAGACTATTTCTGCTAGCAGCCAGCTGGTTGCCTTAAAGCGAATAAAGTCGATTGGCCGGAACAATCCAATTTTAGTGAGGCTCAACCACAGACTTGCGTCTAAATTTCCTTCGGCATAAGTACTGAACACGCGCTCCGTTGCGCGCAAAGTGCGGCGGCGCGTCAGAAACGTCAAGCACGTTGAAGCCGCAGTTCGCCAATGGTGATGGTCAAACACTCGCATCCACTTGGGCTGGTGATGCAGGGGTAACGTGTAGCAATCCAGATGGTCGTAAGGGGTAACAAAATCAACATCTTTATGCGATTTGAGAAAGTTCAGAACTAGCCGAAACTGGTCGGGAAGGTAAAAGTAATCATCTTCTGCGAAATAGACGAACTCCGAGTCCTCTTGTTCCAAAAGGATTTTTATCTGCATTTTAAAAGTGGCATGGTTTCCAATACCGGGAAGTGGAAGAAGCACAAGATCCCGTGAGGCGAAAGAACGACGAAACAATTCAGCGTATTCTTCTGGGCATCCGTCCAACAGCACCCAGACTTTTACTTTGAGATCTCCAAGAGACTGGCGGAAAGATCTTAGACACATTTCGGTAAGGTGCAGTTTGTCGCCTCCAAATGGCAGTCCAATGGCGGGCGTTGACACTTTTGGATAGACCCTGTAGACAACCGCCAAATCGTAGGCGTAAGTATTTCCCGTCATCGGTTGGGCCTCCTCTTCACCAAGAATTCAGAGTTCAAGATCGTGCAGTTAGTGTTTGTGATCGTAAATCAAAACTTAGAATCTCGCGGTGACTGATGTCCGCTGTGGAAAATCTAGCGAGCTAGGTTGTACTGACTTTTTGCCATGATCTAAAGCCAACTTTTGAGCCTGCAATATTTCTTCTGTCGTCAGCAACTCGGCTGTCTTTCTTTTCTCTGCAGCGATCGCATCCTTGATCTCACCAATACTTTTTTCGCAGATCAAATACCACTTGTAGGCGGAAAGCGGATCTTTTTGTACGCCGCGGCCTTCCGAGTACATTTTGGCGAGTGCTATCTGCGCTCGAGGCATTCCGTGTTCCGCCGCACGCTGACAGGAGGCAAAGCTCATACCTTTTTCCAGGTCATATACATCTTCCAGAGGCTGGCCCGACGCGGGATGGTTTAAGGCAAGGAACAAAAGTTCAACCCGACTCGACACCCCCAGTTTGTCGAATACTCGGAATAAGTAGTTCTTGATGGTGTGTTGGCTTAGTCCCAAACGAGCTGCAATTTCCCTATTGCTCAGTCCTTCCGCTAGGCTCGAAACTACCTCCAGCTCACGCTCCGAGAGTAGGTTGAGGCCGGCGACGTTGACGGAGCGCCCCGCTGGGAACGAGACCAGAGCCTCTAAGGCGATGGTCATTTGCTCAGAACTAGCCCAAATTTCTCCGGCATGAACTTTTCGCACGCACTCAGAAAGAGATTCCACGGATGCGTCTCGGCTGAACAATCCCCTTGCGCCTGCTCGAAACGACGCCAAAATCGTCTCCGGCTTGGTTGAGTCGAGGAGAACTACGAAGCGAACCTTAGGGCATAATTCTCGGATTTTTTGCATTGCTGCAAGACCCCCAAGGGCATCTTCGTCTAATCGAGAGCTGATGACCGCAACATCTATATGGCGGGCGACCGCCGCTTCCACTATCTCGGTCGAATGAGGCGCCGGAATAAAAGGTTCCAAGAAGGGATCGCGTCGAAGGGCGTCGGCAAGTAACTGTGTATGGATGCGCGTGCCGTCGGACACAAGCACGCGAATCGATTCTTTTCCATTCCGCCCACTCTTCATAGATTCTCCGGCGAACTCAAAGGCAACTCAACCGGTCAAACCGGGTTGAAACTAATACCTCTAATGAAGGGGAGTATAAGACACTTCTTAAGGGGGATGCGATAATTACATAGGAATTGTACAGGAGAGCGGTACACCGGATGTGAAACTATTTGCACTTTCTGAAGTCCTTCCAACTAAAGCGAACTGACCTAGATGGATAAGGCAGGATTGCATTCATCTAACTATTTATTATGCAATCAGTTACAGTTAATGTCTGAGGTATGTCATTGAGTTACCGTGGTCACTGCGGCGAAGCCCAAAGTCATGAATGGAGAAATTTTTCTCTAGCCAATAGTTCTCAATTGCCTCGGAGAAAGCTTTTTGCAGAAGGGACTAATACCCTAGAGAGCTAACACCTCTTGCAGTAGGTTGCAACGCCTGATACGGTACTCTTGGTTAGCGGGGTTTCCCCAGACCCAGTGTGCTGCTCACCCCCAGGCGCATATGAGCTAACGCGCCTCGTAGTATCGCATCAAAAGTAAACCGAGTGAGGCAACTGGACGAATTGTCAATTGTGACTGAGGGGGCGAAGCTACGTCACTAGCCAACAAATTCCCATCCGAATCGATTTTTTTTCCCTCCTAAAGTGTTCCTAACCCCAGAGGAATTGCGATGTTAACCGAAACTATGACTCCGGCATTGGTCTTGCTTGTCAGCAGGGATCCTTCTGCCCTGTTTCCGCGATGGACCATCGGACTCGATAGTCCATGGCAACTAGAGGTTGCCGATAGCGGATGGCAAGCCTTAGAGAGAGTTCAATCCCAAGACGGTCCCGATCTTATCCTGCTCGACCTCGGAGAAAATGCCGCGGACGGTTTGCATACTCTGCGATGGCTGCGTCGGGTTCGTCCAGATATACCAATTCTGCTGCTTTCACAGTCCGAAGACTCGCTCCAAAGGATGGAGGCGCTCCGGTTGGGCGCAAAGGATTACCTGGTTAAGCCTCTTCGGGAAGCGGATTTGCAAGCCGTCATCGATCGGCACATTGATTCACCAGGGAGGGGCGCGCGGTTCGAGATTTCAAGCGAGAGCATAGAGCAAGTTGCGGATGACATGTTCTTTGTTTCCGCGAGTCCAGCCATGCGAGAGCTTAGAGCGCAGGCGGAGTTATTGGCCCAGATCGACGCTCCTTTATTAGTGGTGGGGGAAAAGGACAGCGGCAAACATATTGCCGCAAGACTGATTCATAAACTCTCGGTTCGATCCGGCTTTCAATTTCTGAAGGTGAATTGTTCGGCTTTACCGGCGGATCTTTTGGAGACTGAGCTGTTTGGTAAGGATCGCGCAGTTGTCGCCGGCGTTTCGCGTAGTGTTCCGGGCAAGTTAGACCTTTGCGAAAAGGGAACAGTCTATTTTGATGAAATCACAGAATTGCCGTTGCGATTGCAGGAGAAGTTGGTCCGCCTCCTGCAGGACAAGTCTTTTTCGCGTGTAGGCGGGGATACCAGAGTTAAAGCCGATTTCCGTATCCTGGCTGCTACTCAAGTCAATGTTGAACAAGCCTTGGCTGAAGGGAAGCTGAGAGAAGATCTCTATTTTCGGCTCAGTGCTTTCAGTGTCTATGTACCTCCATTGAAGCAGCGGAAGGAAGATGTGTCTTTGCTTTTGGGACACTTAATGAATCAATTGTCCCGTCACTACGATCTGCCAGCAAGAACTTTTTCTCCGCCAGTGTTGCACGCATGCCAACGTTATGGATGGCCAGGAAATCTGAAGGAGTTGGAAAACTTTGTTAAGCGTTTTCTGGTAGTTGGGGACGAGGAATTGGCATTAACTGAGCTAGCGCGAAAGTCCGAAGTCGTGGCCGAACCTCATTCCAGTCCTGGCACATTGGCATTGGTGCCAGAACCAGCCAGCCACTCTGCGGAACCAGAAGAGTTCACCTTCGGTCTCAAGTCTCTGGTGCAGACTATAAAAGGCGAAGCTGAGCGAAATGCAATCGCGACTGCTTTGGAGCAGACACACTGGAACCGCAAGGCGGCATCACGAGTTTTGCAAGTGAGTTATCGGACATTGTTGTACAAAATCCAGCAGTATCATTTGACGCCCCCGCCGAGCTATCTCTCAGAAGTTTTTCCCGGCCAGGGAGTAAAAAGCAACGGACATTGAAATTGAAAAATGTTATGGAGCAGCGATAGAAATGGATAAGAAAGCAACACTTTCCCTGGCGATTGTCTTGACGCTCGCGCGAGGGTTGGCCGCGCAATCTGGTGCGGCAAATTCAACCAACCCAGTTCCAACGCAGCCGACAGCAATGTCGAGCGCAAGCCCGGCCACCAAACCCCACGACGATACCTTCATCATTGGCGCAGACGATGTGCTCGCGGTTAATGTCTGGAAAGAGCCCGACATCTCACGCTCTGTCCCGGTGCGGTCCGACGGGATGATTTCTTTGCCGCTGGCGGGCGAACTGCAAGCTTCCGGGCAGACTCCCCACCAACTCGAAATTGCCATTGCCGCCAAACTGAAGAGCTACATCTCCGAGCCAGAGGTTACGGTTATCGTCCAGGAAATCAGGAGTCAGAAGTTCAATATTTTGGGACAAGTAGCACGCCCGGGTTCATATCCTCTAACTAGCGCGAGCACGGTTCTAGACGCCATAGCCCTCGCGGGGGGCTTCCGCGACTTCGCCAAACAGAAAAATATTTACATCTTGCGGCAAAATCCCGACGGAGGGCAGTCCCGCCTTCCCTTTAACTACAAGGAAGTAATAAAGGGAAAAAATGCCGGGCAGAATATTAAGCTTCAGCCTCGTGACACGATAGTGATCCCGTGAACCCTAATCGAGAGAAAATATCTTGAGTCGAATATTTCTAATATTTCTGCTGTCGACCGTAGCCGCAAGAACCTGGGCGCAGACGGACTCCAACGCGCAAACGCCAGCAAGCGGAGCCCCGGCAACCCCGGGCCAGTCGGCGCCGTCCATCGATGAAGCAAACCCATCCCCTGCCGCGACGGACCAGGGCATGGTTGCTCCGCCGATATTGACCGGCGCGGCGTCTCCCCTTGCTTTTACATCGGAAAGCGAACGGTCCAACTACCTACGCGGAGGCGCGACTGCCAGTTTCGCCTACAACACCAATGTCATTAACACTGCCGGGAGCCCTGTCGGCGACGAACTCTACACCATTAGCCCGTTCATCAACTTGGACATAACCAGAACCCGCCTCAGGTTCAGCACAATCTATAGTCCGGGCTTTACTTTTTATCAGCACCTGAGCGATCGCAATCAGAGTGACCACAGCCTGGGTTTGAGCCTCGCCTATCGTTTGAGCCCACATGTCACCTTCACTGCTGGAGATAGTTTGGCGAAAGCTTCTACCTATACGGGATTGACTTTCAATACCATCGCCGGGGTGCCCAATGCCATTCAGTCACCGAACCTCGCGATCATCTCCCCGGTCGCGGACACGCTCATAAATGCTTCCAATGTCGGTCTCAGCTATCAGTTCGGCAGAAATGACATGCTGGGGGTTACCGGCAATTCTTCGATATTGCGCTACCTGAATCAATCCCAGGCGCCCGGACTCTACGACTCGACCGGATACGGGGCGGGAGGTTACTACACGCACCGCTTCGGGCGGAACTACCTGGGCGTGAACTATCTCTTTCAAGACTTAACAACTGAGACCATTCAGCTGAAAACGAAGACCGACAGCATCTACGGATCCTACACGTTCTACCTGAAGCCCAACTTGTCGCTTTCGGCCTTCGGAGGGCCGCAATACTCCGACACCTTCGGCCCGGTTACTCTTCCGATTAAGAAGTGGTCTCCCGCAGGCGGCGGAAGCGTTAGTTGGCAAGGTGGACAAACCAGCTTTGCTGTCACCTTTTCCCACAGGATTACCGATGGCGGGGGTTTGCCGGGAGCGGTTACCGCAAATAGTGTAAACGCCTCGTTTCGAGCGCAATTAACCCGCGCTCTGACTGGATCAATTGGTGCAGGATATTCGTCGAATACCGCTCTGGATCCTGCATTTCAAAGCTTGTCTAACGGTAATTCAACTTCGGCGGCCGCAGGCTTGCAACGCGCCTTTGGAGAACACTGGACTGGCTCGGTGGGATATCTGTACTCGCACCAGAACTATAACAATATTGCTGTAATCAACGAGGCGCAGAACCAGAGTCAGGTATCGATTTCGGTTTCCTGCCAATTCGAACGGCCGTTAGGAAGGTGAGAAGCAAGACATGCTGGAAGAGTTAGAAGAGAAAAATTCAGAGACATTCAATATCCGCCAATATTGGGCGATTATTCGACGCCGGCACTGGTTTTTTCTGATCCCGCTCTTTCTGGGCTGGTTTGCGGTCTGGGGAGCGAGTTGGCTCATGCCATCGGTCTACCGCTCTGGAACATTGATCCTGGTCGAACAACCGACTGTGCCGCAACAATACGTCACTCCCAACGTCAGCGACAACCTGCAGGACCGATTGCAGAGCATTACGCAACAGATTTTGAGCCGAACCCGCTTGTTGCACATTATCCAGCAGCTGAACCTCTATAGCGCTGAAAGCCAACGTTCCAATCCCGACCAACTTGTCGAGCGGATGCAGAAAGACATTGAAATTGAATTAGTCCGGTCCACCACGGGAGCGCAACTTACTTCTTTTAAGGTCTATTACTCGGCCCATGACCCCAATGTCGCGCAGCAAGTCACGAGGCAATTGACCGATCTTTTCATCAGCGAGAACTTGGAAGTTCGTCAGCAGCAATCCCAAGAGACAACGAAGTTCCTTGAATCTCAATTGGAAGAGGCTCGGAAAACCCTCGCCGATCAAGAACAAAAAGTCCGCGATTTCAAGGACCAACACTTGGGAGAACTGCCGGGTCAGTTGCAGGGCAATCTGCAAATCCTCGGAGGACTGCAGTCCCAGTTGCAATCGGAAGACGATGCACTATTTAGCGCCAAGCAACAGAATTCCTACCTGCAATCCTTAATTCAGCAATACCGATCATCACAGAGGTCTACCAAGGGCGGCGATAATGCGCCGATGGGACTTCCTGCTATCGACGACAAGTTGGAGAAGTTGAGGGCGCAGTTGTCCGATCTCGAGTCGCACTACACGGACCGTCATCCCGATGTACGCAAAGTGAAGGAACAGATTGCGGAGACAGAAAAAATGAAGGAACAGCTTGAGGCGAATCTCAAGGCCAACGCGGCCCACCCTCAGGCTGATGTTCCACCCACCCCAGGCGATACTGATCTCACCTCGCCAGTGGCTCAACTTCAAAATCAGCTGGAAGCCAACAAGATCGAGATCGCCAACCGCGAAAGAGCCATTGCTGAGCTGAAAACCAAAATCGGCGCCGGCCAGTCACATCTTAATCAGGAACCAGTTCGGGAGCAGGAACTTTCCGAACTGACTCGAGGCTACGAACAATCGCAGGCGAATTATGACGATCTCCTGAAAAAGAAGAACGAATCTGAGCTTGCTACCAGTATGGAGTTGCGGCAGCAGGGCGAACATTTTCAGATTCTAGATCCTCCCAGTTTGCCGACGGTCCCATATTCGCCGAATCGGCTGAAACTCTGTGGCATTGGGCTGTTTGCCGGACTCGTCCTTGGAGCCATTTTCACGGGCGGCGCCGAATTAATGGATGACCGACTCTACAGCGAAAAAGATCTGAAGGAATTGATCAACGCAGACGTGATTTCGGAAATTCCGAACATCATCACAGCCGATGAGGACAAGAGTCGACGAAGAATTCTCCAGGTAGAAGTGGCAAGTGCGGTACTGGTCTTCGCGCTCATCGCGGCGGGATACGCCTTCAGCTACTTTCGCGGATAATTGAATGTATAAGGCTTTCTACAATCTTCAGCGAAATCCGTTCGAGATCAGCCCGGACCCCTCGTTCTTGTTTCCGACGCGGAGACACAACGAGGCCCTCGCTGCACTTTATTACGGTGTCCGCCGGCACAAGGGTTTCGTCGTGATGACGGGAGAAGTCGGAACTGGCAAGACTCTGCTAGTTCGTTGCCTGCTGCAACTACTGAATCGAAACGATGTCAGCTACGCCTACGTTTTCAACAGTATTTTGTCTCCAGTCGAGTTCTTGCAATACATCGCTGCGGACTTCGGACTGCGAGCGTCGGGGAAGAACAAGAGCGAACTACTCTGGGAATTGCATAACTACCTGATCACCCGATATCAAAAGAAACTTACAACCGTCCTGGTTGTCGACGAGGCGCATCACGTTTCCGCGGAAGTACTGGAAGAAATTCGCTTGCTCACCAATCTAGAGACTGCACAGGAAAAATTGTTGCAGATTCTGCTGGTCGGTCAGCCTGAACTTGACGAAAAGTTGGATTCGGTCGCCTTGCGGCAATTAAAGCAAAGAATCGTACTGCGATCCCGGCTTGAACCTCTCGATCTCGAAGAGACTCGCGGCTACCTTCACCGAAGGTTGGAGCTCGCTGGAATGGCTCCTCAACCCAATCCTCTATTTCCAATCGAGACCGTTGCCGCGATCCATCGCCATTCACGGGGCATTCCGCGCCTGATCAATACGATCTGCGAAAACGCGTTGATCGCCGGATTCGCCAAGCAAGCGAAGAGCATATCTCCCGCCATTATTGAAGAGGTTGCATCAGACCTCCGTTTAAACGTGGTTCATCCCGTGGTGCAAGCTGAGCACCTCCCCAAGGATGAGAAAAACAAGGCGTTAGCGGCGGTTAAAGCCTTGTTGCAGTTGCAGGAGTATCTGCAAACTACGCAATCCAACGATTTGGAAGAACTGTCCTTGGCACCTGGAGCCATCAAGCATGAGCCATATATTTGAAGCGCTACAAAAATCGGAGGCGGAGCGATCCCCCACCGGACAGGCGTCAGTGATGCCCGCGGAGCTGTTGCGCGCCGCCGAACGGGATGCGCTGCCTTCAACCCCTGAAGAGACCGAGGCTGATCTCGAACACTTTCCATCGGTAAAAATTACCCCCTTGCCGAACGGCAAGCTGCTCAGTCTCACCGATACTGAGAGTCTGGCGGCCGAAAAATTTCGTTTCTTCGGGGTTCGTCTGCGCCAGTTGCAACAAATTCGAGCCTTCAAAAAAGTGCTAATTACCAGCACAATTCCCGAAGAAGGCAAGAGCATGATTTGCGCCAACCTTGCGGTTATACTGGCCCGGAAAAAACGACAGAAAGTGCTCCTTTTGGAAGGCGACTTGCGGAGGCCAGTACTGCCGGTCCGATTCGGCCTGGGCAAGGTCGAGGGCCTAAGCGAATGGTTGCAGGGAGAGTCTCAATCTATACCTAACATCTATCGCCTCGAGGGTCTGAATCTGTGGCTGCTGCCCGCAGGCCGCGCTCCGGAAAACCCCCTAGAGATGATGCAGTCTAGCCGTCTCGGTGGACTAATGGATCAGCTAGGCAATTGGTTTGATTGGATTTTGATCGATTCGCCTCCAATACTGCCCCTGGCGGACACCAGCGTATGGATGCGTATGGCGGACGGCGTAATCCTGGTTGCGAGAGAAGGAGTTACCGAAAAGCGCGAACTCAAACGCGGCTTGGAGCTTTTGGAACCTTCGAAATTACTTGGGGTTGTTCTTAACAGTTCGACCGAGACTGACCACAGCAACTACTACCAGCGGTACGCGCCCCAATCGCCGAACGGCAAAGCAAAGGCGCCGACTTTCGTCGAGGATTAACGCTGCGTTAACCTTAATGTTCTAACCTTTTTATATATACCTCCAAGGACAAACCCATGGCACAGCTTGCATCAAATCCGTTCTTATCTGTATCCAGCAAGGCGGACGCAGAGGCAGGAGAGGACGTTGTGAAACCACCCGAGGTGATGACGAACGGCCACGCGGCACGAACTCGCGTCGACCAAAACATTCTGGATGAAGCAACTCTTCACAAGATGATCTCGCTCGAGCGGAAGCGCTCGGAGCGTTCCGGAAAGCCATTTTTGCTCATGCTTTTGGAGATCAATGGAATGGCGGCGGAAAAGAATGGCAAAGCTGTAAACAAGATCTTTTCTGCGCTGGCACAGACGACTCGAGAAACGGATGTAATGGGATGGTATGGCACGAACTCCGTAGTGGGTGTGATGTTCACGGAACTCAATCTCGATGACCGGGATTTGATTCTCCGCACGATCATGAACAAATCGTGCGAGGCTTTGCGGCAACACCTGGCTCCCGAGCAATTTGACCGCATCACGATTTCCTTTCATCTCTTTCCCGAGGAGTGGGATCACAAACTTCCAGAGCGTCCTAGCAATCCGGCGCTTTATCCCGATTTGTCCAAGCGGGATTCCGCCAACAAATTGTTCACGACTATCAAGAGAGTGATGGACGTGGTTGGAAGCGTTTTTGCGATTGTCATTTTCTCCCCGCTATTTTTTGCTATCGCTGTCGCCATAAAACTTACTTCCAAAGGCCCAGTCTTCTTCCGGCAAAAACGGATTGGACAGTATGGAATTCCTTTCGTTTTCCTGAAATTCAGGTCCATGTATGTAAATAATGACACCAGCGTTCACAAAGAATACGTCAAGCAGTTGATCGCAGGTGAGGCCGAGCCCCAGCTTTCTCCAGACGGAAATGGGGAAGGCGTTTACAAGCTCACGGAGGATAAGAGAATTACTCGCGTGGGCCGCGTCATCCGCCGGTTAAGTCTCGATGAGCTCCCTCAATTCTTCCATGTTCTTCACGGCGAAATGTCTTTGGTAGGTCCGCGTCCCCCAATTGCATACGAGGTCGAGGCGTATGACATCTGGCATCGGCGCCGCGTACTCGAGGCCAAGCCGGGAATCACTGGACTGTGGCAGGTTAATGGCCGCAGCCGCGTTAAGTTCGACGACATGGTTCGGCTGGATCTGAAGTATGCGACGACTTGGTCGCCATGGATGGACGTCAAGATACTCCTCCGCACTCCCGCAGCAGTTCTCTTCGGAGAGGGCGCACACTAAGTTGAGTTTGTGAATTTTTTGAGCGACGAATGTAGTTTTGTTTGCCCGAAAGAAATGACCCTTCAAACAATCCCCCATTCAAATGTCTCCCACACTAGAAGCTAACGTTTTAACTCGCAAGAGAGACGATTCCTATGGGGATAACACTATGGTCAGATTTGGCGTAATCGGATACGGATACTGGGGACCAAATGTAGTTAGGAACCTCAGTCAGTTAGATGGGTCTGAAGTAGTCGCCGTGTGCGACAAGAGTCCAACCGCGCGCAAGCGAGTGCAAAGAGCATATCCCTCGGTGCGAGTCGTAGCTGATTGTGCGGACCTTACGACTGCTCGCGACATCGATGCCATTGCAGTCGTTACTCCCGTTTGGAGTCACTACGAGTTGGCCAAAGCCGCGCTGGAAAATGGAAAGCACGTATTCATCGAAAAGCCTCTCACCAGCAGTGCCGCTCAGGCCGAAGAACTAATCGAGCTGGCCGAACAGAAGAACTTGAAGATCATGGTGGATCACACCTTCCTTTTCACCGGAGCAGTAAAAAAGATCAGCCAACTTCTGGATGAGGGTGCTCTCGGCAAGCTTTATTACTACGATTCGACCCGAGTCAATCTCGGACTATTCCAGCACGACGTGAATGTCGTTTGGGACCTGGCTCCGCATGACCTTTCCATCATTGATCATCTGATTAAAGAAACTCCGGAAGCCGTCGTAGCAACCGGACAGACTCACCTTAATGGTCACGAAGACATCGCCTTCCTCACCGTCTACTTTCCAAACAAAATCATCGCCCACATCAACGTCAATTGGTTATCGCCAGTAAAGGTCCGTACTACCCTCATAGGCGGTGAGAAGAAAATGCTGTTATGGAATGATCTGGAAGCTGACGAGAAGATTAAGATTTACGACAAGGGCGTTAATATCACTAGCCGGCAGGGACTGTACAACCTCTTGGTGAATTATCGCTCTGGAGACATGTGGTCCCCACAGTTAGAGCAGGTCGAGGCTCTTCGCCAGGAGTTGGCTTATTTCGTCGATTGCATATCCAACAATCAACGGCCGACAAACGACGGCGCTGCCGGTCTGCGAGTCGTGAAAATGTTGGAAGCTGCGACTGAGTCTTTGAAAAAACGTGGCGCTCTCGTTTATTTGTGAACCTGCTCAGCCTTTTACCCCGTAGTTCTTCCTGCCGCGCGGTCTCCGTTCTCTGACCGAGTGGTCACGATTCCTCCAATGATGAATTCCTACCAATGCGTTGCTCCCGACGTGAGGCTCGGCCGGGACGTCAAGCTTTCAAAGTTCATAAACCTTTATGGATGTGAAATTGGGGACGAAACCAAGATTGGTGCGTTCGTCGAAATCCAGAAGAATGCGACCATTGGCAAACGCTGCAAGGTTTCCAGTCATACGTTTGTTTGCGAAGGAGTAGTCGTAGAAGACAACGTTTTCATCGGTCACGGTGTGACGTTTATTAATGATATCTATCCACGCGCAACTACCACTGAAGGAAATCTCCAGACAGAAGCCGATTGGAGAGTAGAGCGAACTGTGGTAAGGAAGGGCGCCTCAATCGGTTCCGGAACAACCGTTCTCGCCGGCGTTACTATTGGCGAAAACGCAATTGTCGGCGCTGGCAGTGTGGTGACCAAAGACGTTCCCCCAAACAGCATTGTGGCTGGCAATCCCGCCAAATTCTTACGCTTGATTGATTCGACCATGGAGGCAGTGCAGTGAGCAATATTAAGAGTGTTCCATTTCTTGACCTTGTTACCCCTCATGCTGAGCTTCAGCGCGAACTTACTGCGGTATTTCATGAAGCGCTTCGCACGGCCGGTTTTGTCGGCGGCCCGATGGTTGAGAACTTCGAGCGGGAGTTCGCCAAATTTTGCGAAACTCAATACTGCGTTGGGCTGGGAAGTGGTACCGATGCCCTGCGTTTCGCGTTAATCGCCGCGGGCATCGGCAATGGTGATGGGGTAATCACCGTTCCCAACACGTTCATCGCTACCACCGAAGCAATCGCTCAGGCCGGGGCTCTCCCAGTATTCGTTGATATCGTCGAACGTACCTACAACATGGATGTGGCCAAACTTCAGACTTATTTGGAAGAGTGCGAATCGTATTCGTCGAGGGGTGCGCTTCGCGACCGCAAGACTCAAGCCATCGTCAAGGCCATTGTCCCAGTGCATCTCTACGGACAAATGGCCGATATGGATGCGATTCTCGCCCTGGCCGAGCGTTACAAATTAATCGTCATCGAGGACGCATGTCAGGCACACGGTGCGGAGTATTTCTCGCAGAAAGAAAACTGCTGGAAGAAAGCTGGATCCATGGGACTCGCCGCCGCTTTCAGCTTTTATCCCGGCAAAAACCTCGGAGCTTGTGGAGAAGCCGGTGCCGTCACCACCAACGACGAGAAAATTGCCACGACTATCAAGATGATTCGCGACCACGGCCAATCACGAAAGTACTATCACGATCTTGTGGGATACAACGGGCGACTGGACTCCATTCAAGCCGGCTTCCTCTCGGTCAAACTCAAACATCTTGGCGAATGGAATATTCAGCGTCGCGCACACGCGGCGAAATATCGCGAACTATTCGGAGGCAGTACGGAACACTGCATCTTGCCGTACGATTTGCCGAGCACGCGCTCCGTCTATCATCTTTATGTAATCCGCATCGCCGATCGCGAGGGACTGAGAGTCTCCCTCGGCGAATCTGGAATCGGGACCGCCATCCACTACCCCGTACCGCTGCACCTGCAAACCGCCTACGTTTCAATGGGCCACAAGCAGGGAGACTTCCCAGTAACCGAAAAAGTAGCCTCCGAAATACTGTCCCTGCCTATGTATCCCGGACTCGGACACGACGAGCAGGTGAGAGTGGTAGCGGAAATTATAGAAAACGAGTCTCTTCGCCGCTCAAGTCGGAAAGTGACAATCGATGCGACGCAACAGGCGATTGTGTAAGATTCGATATGCGGTTGCATAATGTGCGTTGAATTTAAGATTATTTGGTTTGTTAGTCCCCTCGATATCATCCCGCTCACTTGTGGACAAAATCATCGGTCCTCCAACGATCTAACGAATTGCGGTTTTGTCCAAAATACAAGGGGCCTCTGTGAGTAGGAAGATTTGGATAGATCTTGATAACTCCCCTCACGTCCCATTCTTTGCACCGATCATCGAGGAACTAGAAAAGCGCGACTACTCAGTGCTGCTGACCGCGCGAGATTGTTTCCAGGTTCCAGAGCTTGCCGATCTTCTCGGGCTCAAGTACAAGCTGATCGGGCATCACTACGGAAAGAATACCGGGCTGAAGCTATTCGGCTTAGGCGTTCGCGCTCTGCAAATGCTTCCAGCAGTAATGCACGAGAAGCCGGCATTAGCGGTTTCCCACGGATCGCGTTCTCAGTTGCTTTTGTCATCTCTGCTACGAATTCCTTCTGTAGTCATTGGCGACTATGAATTTGCCACAATTTCAGTAGGTCTGTCTCCCCGCTGGCTTATCCGTCCCGAAGTTATTCCGGCCAGTTCGGCAAAGCCAGGGAGGACCCGTCTGCTGAGCTATCCAGGGATTAAGGAAGATATTTATGCAACGAAATTTAAGCCGGACCCGCGGATTCTACGGGAGCTTGACCTCGAAGATGGCCGGTTGATCATAACTCTGCGACCTCCCGCGACAGAAGCTCACTACCATGTCCCCGCAAGCGAGCGAATGTTCGAAGAGGTCTTGAATTTTCTGGGCGACCGACCTGAGATCAAGATGATCTTGTTGCCGCGGAACAAGCGACAGGGAACCGCGATCCAAGAGGCATGGCCAAAGTTGTTCAGCTCCGGCAGAGTCATGATTCCTGATCATGTAGTGGATGGATTGAATCTGCTGTGGTATTCCGATCTAGTAATCAGTGGTGGAGGAACCATGAATCGGGAAGCAACCGCGCTTGGAGTTCCGGTTTACAGCATTTTTGGAGGCAAAATTGGTGCTGTCGATCAGTACCTCGCTTCCGAAGGCCGAATGGTATTGCTGAGAGACGCAAGCGAGGTACGCACGAAACTGCTCCTGAACCGGCGCGATCGCCCAGCAAATCCTACGGTTGGAAATAAAGCTGCATTGCACACTATTGTTGAGCACATCGTTTCGATTGCGGAGGCTAGGTGTTGAGCGTCGAATCCAAAGAGGCGGGAAACATTTCCGGAAATGTGTCGATTAGCCCATTGCTTGAGTTGGCTCTTAAGGGACTCCCCGCAATGTTCGACTCTGGACGAAACCTGTTCTGTTATCGATTGAAACGTACACGTGAGGGGATGATAAAGGAAGGCGTTTCTCACCGATACACATTAATGACGCTGATGGGCCTGTTCCGGGCGCAACAGGCAGGTTATCGATCGCACATCAACGTGGAACCGATCCTGGAGAATTTACGCACAAACACAGAGTGGATAAATTGCGCCGGCGATCTCGGACTGTACTTGTGGGCTTGTTCTCAGATATCTCCGGTCGGCATAGAGCGCATTCTTGGAAGCGTTGACCTGAATGCCGCTATCGAACGATACTCGGATACCTCTGACGGACGGACCATGGAGCTTGCATGGCTTCTATCCGGGCTTGCGCACATGCGGCTTTCGAAAGCTAAGTACCCGACGGATTACTCCGATCTGGCATTTAAGATCTATAACCTGCTCAAGGCGAACCAAGGCCCACGTGGGATTTTTGGTCATCTAGCCAATCGAGGATCTTACTCCGGCGTTCTCCGTGGACGCATTGGCACGTTCGCTGATCAGGTTTATCCGATCTATGCACTGTCAAAATTCGCGCAGGCTTACGATGTGCCGGACGCAGTTCAAGCTGCTAAACAATGTGCGACGGCTATCTGCGGCGTCCAAGGTCCACTTGGCCAGTGGTGGTGGCATTACGATTCAAAGACTGGCAAAACCCTAGGCGAATATCCGGTTTACTCGGTGCATCAAGAAGCGATGGGCCCGATGTCCTTATTTGCACTGACGGACGCGAGTGGGCAGGACTTCACTTCGGCGATCTATACAGGTTTGAATTGGATCGCGGGCAAGAACGAACTGAACTATGACATGCGCGATCAAGATCACCATCTAGTCTGGCGCAGCTTTTATCAGAGCAAATCGAGGGAATATTGGTCCAACCTTTCCGGATTGCTTCACATGCCAACCTCACCCGGCAATCTCAACATCAAGCATGAGTGCCGCCCCTACGAATTGGGATGGCTGCTTTATGCATTTGCTGGTCGGGTTCATGAAGATTGACGTCCGATGTTTAAAAATCGGGAAGCGGGGTTCGTGATTTGTTTTAAGCGAAGCGAATATTTGCTGCGAATGGAAATCCTAGTCAATGCATGAATATGAGCAGACGCTCCGATTCGGCGGAGGTGGCGAAACACTCCTATCGACCATTGGGATAGTATTCCTTATTGTCGGCGTCCTCTTGATCTGTGTGGTGCCGCGAAAGCACCTTATCCTGCCGCTCCTGTTCACCATTTTTTGCACTCCCCTGGATCAGCAGTTAGTAGTGGGCGGCTTGCACCTTACGATATTCCGCATCTTGATCCTGTTTGCGTGGCTCCGTGTCCTTGCGGGACACTGGACAAAAGACTACTCACCGTCCCCGATCGATCGCGCGATGATTCTATGGGCAATTGCCAGCACCTTCACCTTCATCTGTCTCTGGGGTGAGTGGGGAGCGGTTGTCAATCGCCTTGGATTTTTGTACAACGCATTCGGAGTCTACTTCCTATTCCGGATCCTAGTACGCGACCTTGACGATGCCGATCGCGCCGTTAGGGTGTTCGCAATCATTTGCGGAGTGCTCGCGGCGCTCATGTTGAACGAAAGGGTAACTGGCCACAACGTTTTTTCAATATTCGGCGGAGTGCCGGAACTCAGTGCCATCCGGGAAGGGAACTTGCGGGCACAGGGGCCTTTCGCGCATCCGATTCTGGCGGGTACTTTTGGCGCAATCTTGCTGCCATTATTTTTGGGGTTGTGGTGGCGGCACAAATATAGAAAAACCGCCGTATTGGGAATAATCTCAGCCGTGGTGATGGTGGTTGTGTCCGCATCAAGCACTCCAATCATGGCTACCCTTGCCGGAGTTGGCGCGTTGTTTTTCTGGCCTTTTCGTAAATGGATGCGCGCCTTCCGTTGGGGTGTGCTCGCCATGCTGGTGGCTTTGCACCTCGTAATGAAGGCCCCGGTTTGGGCGCTAATCGGACGCATTGATGTTATGGGAGGATCTTCCTACCATCGCTATGAATTGATTAACCAGTTTATTCTTCATTTTAGTGAATGGTGGTTGACCGGCACGCGCTATACCAGTTCGTGGGGATTCTATATGCATGACCTCTCAAATCAATTTGTCACGGAAGGGGTCGAGGGCGGTTTGATCACGTTCTGTCTTTTTCTTTGGATCATCGTTTGCTGTTTCCAAGCACTGGGGAGGGCACGAAAATCTAGATTTTCGGACCTGTCGTCAAGGAAGGGGGTGTGGGCGCTTGGAGCTACACTCACTGCGTGCCTCGCTGCTTTCATTGGAACTAGTTTCTTCGACCAGACCATCGTGGCCTGGTACGCCTTGCTGGCAATGATCGCTGGAAGCGCGCTTCCCCGTAGAGTGGCAATGCCGATGCCTTCCCCGCAGGCTAAGACACGGCGATGGGAAAACCTGGAGATCGACGAAGTCGAGTCCGATGGCGTGCTAGCGAGTCCCCGCCTGAGTCTTCTTACCTAAAGCGATGGTCGATATCTCTGTAGTGCTGGTCACGTGGAATACGAAGAAAATCGTGTGCGAGTGTCTTGATTCGCTCCGCAATTGCAAGGGCGACCTTTCATTGCAAATCATCGTCGTGGACAATGCGTCTTCCGATGGCACCCCGGAAGCAATAGCGGAACTGTATCCTGAAGTGCAACTGATCCGGAATTCGCGCAATCTAGGATTCGCGGGCGCAAATAATATCGGAATTAAGGAAAGCGTGGGCAGGCACGTATGTTTGGTGAACTCAGACGTAATAGTCCCGCCCGGCTGCTTTGAGAAGATGTGCGCCTTTATGGAGCAGCAACCACGTATCGGTCTCCTAGGTCCATTAATGCGTTTAACGGATGGGAGCATCGGACCTTCCTGCATGCGTTTTCCGACCGTATGGAACTGGTTTGGGCGCGCTTTGGCTCTGGACACAATTTTTAGGCGGTGGGGATGGTTTGGTGGTTTTCTGATGACGGATTTTAAATATGACCGTACACAGGATGTGGAGGTATTGACCGGATGGTTCTGGGTGGTACGCCGCGAAGCGCTGGATGAGGTCGGCTTGCTCGATGAGCGTTTCTTCATGTACGGAGAAGACATCGAATGGTCTCGGCGCTTTCATGAGTATGGCTGGAGGGTTGTGTTTTATCCGGCTGCGGAGGCACTCCACTATGGAGGAGCAAGTTCCGCAAACGCACCCACCCGCTTCTACGTGGAAATGCAACGGGCAAACATGCAGTATGTGAAGAAATATCATGGCCGCATGGGTCGCATCGGATTTTGGCTGGCTACCGGATTGAATGAGACAGTGAGAATACTCGGATACGCTTTCGCTTACTTGTTTAGATCGAACTTCAGGGCGGCCGCGGCAGAAAAGATAAAGCGCAGTATGGCTTGTCTTCGCTGGTTGACCGGTTCGGATCGCCAAAGTACCGAAAGATCGGTCTCTCGCGGCGGTCTCGTTGCTCACGCTGGCTCGGAACCTGTTGATGTGCCTTAATTTCTTGCTCCGTGGAACATGTTCCGACGCGCAATTGCGAAGGGTGTCCTTTCGCGTATCTACTGTGCCCTTTCGTGACTTTCCCTCCAGTTATGCGCCTATACACTGGTAACAATACCGGAGGAGCCATGCGCAGGTTTTCAACAGGATATCTGAGCCTTTTTATGCTGTTAGTGCTATTTGCGGGGCGATCGTTCGCGGCTACTTATTATGTGGACTTTGCAAGCGGGAACGATGCCAGCGCTGGGACTTCGAAGACTGCGCCTTGGAAACATGCCCCTGGAATGCAGGGATGCACCGGCACATGCGCGGCGGCTACTGTTAAACCGGGCGATTCTTTGATTTTTAAGGGTGGGGTTACGTGGGACCACACTTGTTGGGCTTGGGTGATCCCGTTTTCCGGTACATCTGCAAACCCTATTTATGTGGGTGTGGATCAAACTTGGTATGCCGGCTCCGCTTGGAGCCAGCCCGTATTTGACGGGCAGACGTACGCGGCCACCGGAGCCACGGATGGCTCGATGATCCGCAACCAAACGTCGAGCTATATAACCTACGATAATTTTGAGATGAAGAACCTATATATAACAAGTCCGGGCGGCCCTGCTTTTGTGCATGCCGACGGCGCGGCTGGGGTGAGTGTGAAAAACTCATACCTCCACGGATGGACTGTTCCTTCAAGCATTACGAAGGATGATGCACATGGCGGCGTTTATTTTATTAATGGTGGGGGTACCGTTTCACACACCACAATCTCAGATGTTGAGCAGGAGGCAGTTAGAAATAGCGGTGTCGCAATTTTTGGCGCCGATATGGTAGACCACGTTACGGTCCACGATGTTGCAACTGCCTGCCTTGGATGCGTGACGGTTCACGACAGCACGTTCTACGATATTAGTTATCCGGATCACGATTTTGATCTGTCATATCACACAAATGGTATTTACGAAATCGAAAGTGGTTCGGTTTACAACAACCTTATCTATAATTTCAACGCAAATGCCGGGGCTATCTACCCCAACGCCTGTTCGGGGGGAAGTGGTCCGAGTCAGGATTGGACGCAATACGTTTACAACAACGTAATTTGGACGGGAAGCGGTTTGACTTCCGGCACACCGATTATCGACGTCAGTCCGGAAGTCGCCCAGGGTAGCGGAAGCTGTGGCACGGTCTATATCTTCCATAACACGATCCAATCGAGTGGAAATGTGGTCGCCATACGCTCGGCACCATGGCCGACCGGACAAGGACAGTGGATAATCAAGAACCTAACAGTTCAGAATAACCAGATCATCAACGCTGACGGCAGCAACCAGACCTGTTTTACCGGACAATCATGCGACGCGGCGAGCCTGGTTAACGACCATAATTACTTTCAAAGCAATTCCACCGCTTCGGCAAACGGGTACACCATGAACACGGGGCCCTCGAGTGCGCCCACCTCCATGAAGGGTGTGGATCTCAGCGGCCTCCAGATTCCAACGTTAAATGTGGACCGGTTAGCCGTAGCCCGAGCTCCGGCTTGGAATGCTGGCGCCTACGCTTTCGGTACATCAAATGTGCCAGCCGCTCCAAACGGATTAACCGCCGCTGTCCAATAGGCCGCAGCGGTATCCGCAGAGTTGTTCCCAAGACAGATGATTAAGATTCTGTTTCTCGCCTACTACTTCCCCCCGGTAGGCGGTTCGGGAGTTCAGAGAGCTCTCAAGTTTGTACAGTACCTGCCCGGGGAGGGATTCCTTCCCATCGTGGTCGCAGGTCCCACTGCGCCTCAAGATCATTGGGCACCTCAGGACGCGTCTCTATCCTCACTTATACCAAGGGAAGTCGAAGTACATCGCGTGTCCAACCCCGCACCGGACGTGGAAAGCGGACTGCGCCGCAGAATGGGCAGGTTGCTGCAGCTGAACACCTCGTTTTCCGATTGGTGGATTCATTCCTCAGTTGAGCTCGGGGCAAAGGTCGGGTCTTCGGCGCGACTAATTTTTTCGACGATGTCGCCATTTGAAAGTGGCGAGGCAGCACGACAACTGGCCAAGCGATTGAACATTCCATGGGTCGCTGATCTACGAGATCCCTGGGCATTGGACGACATCCAGATATACCCGTCGGCGGTTCACCGCAGAATAGAAATGTCGAGAATGGAAGATGTCCTTTCCAGTGCGTCCCTGATCATAATGAATACTTCGGCGGCAAAAACAGCGTTGCTGGCGAGTTTCCCGTCTCTTGCGTCGAAGTCCGTAATTTCAATAACGAACGGCTTTGACAGGGAGGACTTCACCGGCCAAGTTCGCCAACGTGAAGATTCAAAATTCAGGATCGTGCATTCCGGAGGCCTCTTCACAGATGCGGGATTGCAATTGCGCCGCCGCCGCATTTATCGAATGTTGGGCGGTGTGGAAAAGGGAGTGGATATATTGACGAGATCTCCAGACGTACTGCTAAGGGCTCTGGATAAGTGGTGCGAGGAGCGGCCCCAAGTCAGAAAAGATGTTGAAGTTGTTTTTGCCGGCAAGGCGACCACGGAGGATAAGGATATAGTCAAGAGTTCGAGCGTATCCGGCCTCATCACTTTCATCGGCTACTTAAGCCATTCGGACAGCCTAGCGCTGATTCGGACCGCCGATTTGCTCTTTCTTCCAATGCATAACCTGCCGCTGGGAAAATCCTGTAGAAGCGTACCCGGCAAGACTTTCGAATACATGGCCTCAGGCCGGCCAATTCTGGCAGCGGTGCCGGACGGCGATGCCCGCGACTTCATGACCAAGTGCGGAACCGGCCTGGTATGCCGCCCCGATGATGTTTCTGGCATGGCCAATATTCTGGATAGCGTATACTCGTCGTGGAAAAATGGGAGCACAGCAGTATCCCCGAAAGCGGATTACCTGGAGCAGTTTGAGAGACGTAATCTTACTCACGCGCTCGCAAGCGCCCTTGATAGAGTAGCCGGAACTGAAAAGCCTTTCGCAGAACAGCCTGTCCTTACACATTTTTAGTAATCATTGTCTGCTTCAATGATTTCTGGGATGCCTCATCTGTACTGCGGTCCACAAATTAGTCGGCAATAAGAATCAAAACAAAAGGAACCCGCTGAGGCCAACCACACAGCCATCCCGAAAGACGGCGCATGGTGAGGAAAAGCATCACAACTGGCTTGTTCACCAGATAGTCTCGGAGTGCCTGGATCGCGAGCTCAGAAAGTACGCGAAGGGCATTCTTGTGGACATCGGATGCGGGGTCAAACCTTACGCTAATCTTACGAAGGATCTGGTTGAAAAACACATCGGAGTGGATTACGAGGGAACGGAACACGCAACGAACAACGTGGACGTGTTTGGTACGGCGTACGACACGACATTGCCGGATGCGTCCGCCGACACGGTATTATCCACTGCGGTTTTGGAACATCTAGAGCGTCCCCAAGAGGCTCTGATAGAAATTTCCAGAATCTTAAAACCGAGCGGATATTTGGTCCTAGTGGCGCCGCTTTTTTGGCATTTGCATGAGGAACCCCGAGATTTTTTCCGGTACACAAAGTATGGACTTTCCTACCTCATCGACGCAGCCGGTTTGGAGGTTGTCGAAATTAAGCCGATGGGAGGCTTTATCGTGACCGCGGTCCAAGAGCTTTGCTATTACATGGACGGCTTCCGAAACAAGTTTCTCAGAGGCCCAATTCGACTTGTCCAAACTTTGCTCCAGCACGGCGCGTATCGTTTTCGACAGGCGGGAAGAGACCGGGGTTATGAATATACCTGGGCCTACATTGCCATTGCCAAGAAACGCCCCGGTATGTCGGCGCAATGAACTTTCAATCACCCAGTCCGACGCCAATTGCCTTGTTGGAGGAACCACCCATCGGATCCCAAAGTGACTTTGGCAGCAAGACGGTTTCCGGTTTGTGGTGGACGGTGGGGACACAGGTTCCAGGGCAGATTTCAAAATTCATAATTTCCGTCGTCCTTGCCAGATTGCTTGCGCCATCCGATTTCGGTCTGCTGGCGATGGTTTTGGTTTTTACGGGATTCGCCACGCTGTTCAGTGACTGCGGGTTTAGCGCGGCCTTAATTCAACGGGAAAAAATCGACGACCGGCATTATTCATCGGTTTTCTGGATAACTTTAGCGATAG
>Ga0073928_10001330_pt1 | contig 48312 bp, 40 predicted proteins | sample PaiPotPPA55metaG_FD_76969 | JGI IMG/M metagenome (GOLD analysis project Ga0073928, IMG submission 76969) | Iron sulfur acid spring bacterial and archeal communities from Banff, Canada, to study Microbial Dark Matter (Phase II) - Paint Pots PPA... ...
TCCGGGTTCCACTCCGCAGGACGTGATGCAACTCGTCCTGATGACGCAGTATTTCGACACGCTGAAGGACATCGCCGCAAACGATCACAGCAACACGATTTTGATTCCCCACACGCCGAATACGGTGGCCGACCTCTTCAGCCAGATTCGGAATGCGATCATCACGGGGACCGAGCTTACGAGCCACGCGTCGAACTCCCCGATCGCAACGCAGGGGACAGAAAAATGAACTGTGTCGGGGTGGCTTCTTTCGCCCGTCGGCGTAAAGTCTTATAATCCGCCGGACAGTTCCTGGGAACACTGGAGGCAGCGACATGGAAGAGATGATGCACGCGAACGTGGAAGTCTCATGGGATCAGGACAAGTCGAAATGGCTGGTTCGAATCACGAGCGGCGAAGAAGTGATTCGCCGGCACTTCGATGGGCCGAAGAATGCGGACGAGAAGACCTTGCAGTCTGCGGCAAAGCAGACGGCGACGGATGAAGGCTACGAGGCGGACGCTATCAGCATTCGGCGGTAACGGCGCTCCGCAGTCCGCGGGAACGGTTTGGACCGACGAGATTTCGGAATGAACGAAGAGCCGGCTTAAATCTTCGGCAGGACGATTCCTTGCTGCGCCTGGTATTTCCCTTTTTTGTCTTTGTAGGAAACTTCGCAGATTTCGTCGGATTCGAAGAAGACCACCTGGCAGAGGCCTTCGTTGGCATAAATCTTCGCGGGAAGGGGAGTGGTGTTGCTGATTTCCAGAGTAACGAAGCCTTCCCACTCGGGCTCGAAGGGCGTGACGTTGACGATGATGCCGCAGCGGGCGTAGGTGGACTTGCCGACGCAGATCGTCAACACGCTGCGCGGAATGCGAAAATATTCGACGGAGCGTCCGAGGGCGAAGGAATTCGGCGGCACGATGCAGACGGGACCTTTGAATTCGACAAACGATTTCGCATCGAAGTGCTTTGGGTCGACGATCGAAGAGTTCACGTTGGTGAAGATGCGGAATTCGTCGGCGACACGCATGTCGTAGCCATATGACGAAACACCATAGCTGATGACGCCATCGCGCACCTGACGGTCTTCGTAAGGTTCGATCATCTTGTGTTCGAGAGACATTCTGCGAATCCATTTGTCAGACTTCACCGACATTCGAAAACCTCCGTTGCGAGCCCGTCGTCGTCCGCGGCAAGAGGGCAGGCCGCCGCGGGTGCCCCATAGAGATTCGCGCTCCGCGCCGATTGCAGCAGCGACGGCGAGTGTGCCATGAACGAAGAGTTGCGCAGTGTATTATATGGGGGGCGGCTTGACAACCCGCAAGCCACTGACTAGCATGGGTTTCCGCTTTGTGGGAGGCGCTGTGATCAAGCTGGACATCGTGAACGCAATCGTGCAGAAGACTAACATCACTCGAACGAAGGCCGAACAGGCGGTGGAGACGGTCTTCGAGGCCATGAAAAACGCGCTGGGGCGAGGCGATCGGATTGAGTTGCGGCGCTTCGGCGTATTCAACGTCAAGCCGCGCAAGACCGGCATTGGGCGCAACCCGCGCACCGGTCAGCAGGTGAGCATCCCGCCCGGAAAAGCCGTCCGCTTTAAACCCGGCAAGGAACTCCAGACACTCCCGGCTCAGAAACCCTGAAACGAGGAACGAAAAATCGATCGATTCGCGATGGCGTACCCCCTCGCTGCGCTAAGGCATCCAAGGATTCGGGATGTGCGGCATGAGCGACGGAAACGGTAACGGGCACGGGCAAGGAAGGCTTCCGCTCGAAGTGCTCGAAATGAGGTTTCCGCCGCCGGCGGAATTTCCTCCTTACCAGCCTCGACCTCGGCCGCTGTGGCCTGCTCTGGTTCTGTTTCTCCTCACGGTGGTTTCGACGCTGGCGGTCGGCTCCGAGTTTGCGATGTCGTACGCGCAGAATCGCGAGCCGTTCTCTGGCGGCGGCGATCCCTTTACCACGACAATCGAGGTCTTCAAGCATCCGCAATTGCTCGCGCTGGGCGTGCCGTTTTCGTTCACGCTGCTGGCGATCCTGATGGCGCACGAACTGGGACACTATTTCGCGTGTCGGATCTATGGCATCGACGCGAGCTATCCCTATTTCATTCCGTTTCCCACCCTCTTCGGCACGTTCGGGGCGTTCATTCGAATCCGGTCGCCGATTACGACGCGGCGCGCGCTGTTTGACGTCGGACTTGCGGGACCGGTGGTGGGGTTTGCGCTTGCGGCTCCGGCGATGGCGATTGCCGTGGCGTGGTCGAAAATCGTTCCGAACGTCCAGGCCACGGGCGACATGCTGCTCGGTGTGCCGCTACTCATGCAGATTTGTGTTTCGTGGTTTCATCCGCACGTGAATCCGGCGTGGATTCTGCTGCATCCAGTGGGGCGCGCGGCCTGGGTGGGATTGTTTGCAACGGCGCTGAATTTGCTTCCAGTGTGGCAGCTCGATGGCGGGCACATCGTGTACAGCCTTGCCAGCAAGTTTCACCGGCGAATTTCGCTGGTGGTTTCTCTGTCGTTGGTGGGACTTGGAATTCTGGGCGCGCCGTTCCGCGGAATCACATGGATCTTCTGGGGCGTGCTGCTGACCGTGCTGTCGCTGCGATTCAAACATCCTCCTCTGTACGACCCGTGGGAACGTCTCGATCCGGCGCGACGCGCGTGGGCGGTAGTCGCGCTGGCGATTTTCGTTTTGTGTTTCATGGTTTGGCCCGTAACGAGGCCATAGGAGATAAGACTTCAAGAGAGGGTGGTCGGGTCAACGTCTGCGATGACGGCGGTTTCGGGGATTTCCTTGCTGGCGCGGAAATCGAGGGCGCCGCTGAGGGCTTGGGCCAGCGCGGAACGTTTTGGCGATTTCAGGACGAACTGAAACCGATAGTCACGGCGCAGGCGGGCGAGCGGAGCCGCGGCAGGTCCCAAGATTTTCACCCCGCGATCCTCGAATGGAGCGAAGTATCCCGCGAGGGCGCGCGACCAGCGAATCGCGTTTTCGATTTTACGATCGCGGATGATCACGGTGGCGAGCGCGGTGAACGGCGGATAGTGCAGCATGCGGCGAAAGTGCGCTTCCTTTTCGTAGAAGGAGGCGTAGTCCTGGCGCGCCGCGCACTGAATCGCGTAGTGCTCGGGGTAATACGTTTCAACGAGGACTTCGCCGGCAAGTTCGCCGCGGCCGGCGCGGCCCGCCACCTGGGTGAGCAACTGGAACGTGCGTTCGGCAGCGCGAAAGTCGGGGCGGCCGAGCGCGAGGTCGGCGGCAACGACTCCGACGAGCGTGACGCGCTGGAAGTCGTGTCCCTTGGCGACCATTTGCGTTCCCACCAGGACATCGATCTCACCTTTCGCGAACGCGCCGAGAATTTGCTGATACTCGCGCTTCGTACGGACCGTGTCGCGGTCGAGGCGTGCGATGCGGGCGTCTGGAAATGTTTCGCGGAGATATTCTTCGACGCGTTCGGCGCCGTCGCCAACGAAGTACATGTACTCGGCGCGGCACTTCGGGCATTGCTTCGGCGGACGAATCGAAAAGCCGCAGTAGTGGCATTCGAGGCGCTGGCGGCTCTTGTGGTAGGTAAGCGCGATGCTGCAATTCTCGCATTGCACGACGGCGCCGCAGCTTCGGCACAACATCGACCATGAATAGCCGCGGCGATTGATCAGGATCATGGCCTGCGTCTTTTCCTCGAGGCGAAGCGCAATCGCCGCACGCAAAGATTCGGAGACGGGCGTTGCTTTGTGCTGGCGTCGAAAATCCTCGCGAAGATCGATCACGCGGACTTCGGCGAGGGGCCGGTTGGCGACGCGCTGCGCGAGTTCGAGCAAGTGGTACTTTCCGGCGCGGGCGTTGTGGTAGGTCTCGAGCGAAGGCGTGGCTGAGCCAAGCAGCGCGACCGCGCCTTCGATCCGCGCGCGATAGACGGCGACATCGCGGCCGTTGTACCGAGGCGTTTCCTCCTGCTTGTAGGCCGACTCCTGCTCTTCGTCGACGATGATGAGGCCCAGGTTTTCCAGGGGCGCGAAGACGGCGGACCGAGTACCTACCACCACTCGCGCGTCTCCATTGCGGACACGCCACCATTCGCGCGCGCGTTCAATATCCGGAAGCCCGCTGTGAAGGACCGCGACGGTGGCGCCGAAGCGGGCGCGCACGAGACGTCCGATCCAGAGCGTGAGAGCGATTTCCGGGACGAGCACGATCGTCGACTTGCCGCGCGAAAGCGCCGCGTCGATTGCGCCGAGATAAACCTCGGTTTTGCCGCTGCCAGTGACACCGTGAAGAAGTCCCGCCGCGAATTGTCCCGCCACAAGCCAGCGCCAGATTTCGCCGAGCGCCTGGTTCTGCTCTGAATTGAGGACGTTGGCGGGGGGCGTGAAGTCTGAATCCCAGGGATCTTCGTCTGGCGTGATCGGTTCCTCCCAGGCGATGAGGCGGCCGGCTTTTTCAAGCCGCTGAATCACGGCACGCGAGACTTTTGCCTTCTCGACGAGAAGCGCGAGAGGAAGCGGACCGCGTGTCGAGGTGAGGATTTCGCGGATTCGGTCTTCCGTTTGGTCCCGGGGAGAACCTGCTTTCTCGGGCGCCTGGCGTGGCGTCGTCGCCAGAGAGACTTGAGGCGCTTCGCCGTTCCAGGCGACGATTCTTTGCATGCGCGATTTGCGGTGGCGCACGACGTCGCGCGCGGCGAGCAAACCACGCCGAACGAGCTTTTGAACAGCGGCTTCGCCTCCCTGCCAACGACGCACGCGCGCTGAGGACACTGCTTCACCCATGGCGGAGAATTCGCGCAAAATTATCGCAACCTCGTCGGCCTGCGCCGTTGCGCCTTCAGTGCCGGCGAGGAATTGCGAGAGGTAAACCTCGCCATCGTTCGTCAGCGAGTATTCGCGGTCATGGCGGAGCTCGATTTCGGGCGGCAGCATCGCGCGAAACGCTTCACCGATCGGCGCCAGATAGTAACGGCCGATCCATTCACCCAGCTCGATCAGTTTCGGCGGGAGTGCCGGTCGAGCGTCCATCAGCTCGGCAATTTCTTTGATACGAACATCCGGCGGGTTTTCGGGGCGTCGATTCGATTCGGCTAGCGCGATGCCCACCACGGCACGGTTGCGAAATGGGACGACGACGCGACGCCCGATGAGCGGTTCACCGTTCAGCGACGCGGGGACAGCGTAGGTGAACGTCGACCGCAGTGGAACCGGGAGCGCGACTTCGCAATAACGCGGGGACACGGGCGAGTAGTTTAGCAGCGAAAGCCGGGGATTCGGGTTCGCGATCGCGGAGACGACTCCATTTTCAGACCAATAGTTGCGGAGAAGGCACGACCGCCGTGCAGCAGACTCCGGCATGAATAGTGATTTGATATCCTCAAAAGAGGCAAGAACACGGACTGCATTGTCCGCGCGTGCGTTTCGGTTAATGGTGTTTGATGGCGTGGCCGAAACGTGCGCCGCCGTTCGTTCGTCAATCATTCAGATATGTGCTCGTTATCGCGCAGGCAAGCAGCGAGGCAACGATGGCCCCGGTCCTAGTCTGGCTCATTCTGTTCCTATGCCTGGTGATCTCGATCATCAAGTACACGCTTGCTCTCATCCTGAAGTGGTCGGTTCCAAAAGCGACGGTCAAGAAAGACTACACGTACCAGCCAACCGTGAGCGTACTCATGCCCTGCTTCAACGAGGGCAAGACTGTGTACGAAACGATCGACAGCATCAGCCAGAGCAACTATCCAAACGACAGGTTTGAAGTGATCGCGCAAGACGATTGCTCGGTAGACGACAGCTACGAGTGGATGCTCAAGGCGCAACGCGACTTTACCAACATACAAGTGAGGGTGGGACGGAATACGGTTAACAGCGGCAAGGCCCGCACCGTGTGCAATGCGCTGCACCATTCCACGGCAGACATGATCATCTCGATCGACTCCGATTGCATCTTTCATCCGGACGCGATCCGGGAGCTGGCGGCTTGCTTCTCGGAACCGAAGATCGGGTCGGTGGGCGGCAGGGTGGGAGTAAGAAATCCCAACGAAAGCACGATCACCGCGATCCAAACCTTCATCTACTACGCCGCCTTCCAGCTCTACAAGGTTCCCGAGAACTGGACGCGCAGCGTCGGCTGCATCAGCGGATGCTTGTTCGCCATCCGGCGCGAGCTGCTGCTCGAGATCGAGCCCAAAATTCGCAGCCGTCACTGGTTCGGCATTCCCGTGAACCAGGGCGAAGATCGATTCCTTACGCATCAGACGCTGCTGCGCGGCTACGGGACCTATATCAACAATGATGCCCTGTGCTGGACCACGGTTCCCGTTACGCTGACGGAGCTATTCAAGCAACAGCTTCGCTGGCGGCGCAGCATTGTACGCGATCTTTTCTACACGCTGAGGACGTTGCCACAGCACGTGTGGACACTGCACCCCAATACCGTGCTTACGCTTGTGTTGACGCCGCTGGGGGCGCTTCTGGGCTTGCTGGTGGCACTCACCATGTTGTCGGGCAGTCCAATGGCGTGGGCTGGTCCGGCGCCGCTCGTTTTGTACCTCGGCATGGGAGCGATTCTCGGCTGGGTCATCCGGAAATACAGCGCCAGGGAAGCGGTGAACCACCCGCTCGCCTTCGGCGCCTATTTGGCGTGGTCGCTCGTCAGCAGTTTGTTCATCACCACGCTCGCTCTTTGCACTCTGGATTCGAAGGATTGGGGTACGCGCACCAAGGAACAGGAGGCCACCGATGGCGACGACACTCGTCAAGAAAGTGCCTGCTGATGCGAAACCTTCCGTGATCCAACCGCTGCTGTACAAGTCGGTGGTCACGATTTACCGGGTTTTTGCCATCGTGACGCTTTATGTCGTGCTTGCGGGCGTACTGGCGTACGGCTTCGTGATGGGCTTCTATGCCCTGAACAGTTCTTGGGCTGCGCCGGTGATTCTCTCTCCGTCTGATGACAAGAGTCTTGATTTCACCGAGAAGCTGGTGACGAGCAGGCAGACGCTGGAAGATTTGAACGTGGACAAGCAGCGACTCGAGAACGGCGTAGTTGAAATGGACAAGCACAAGGCAGCGCTGCTGGCGCTCGAGCCTGAACTTCAGACCGCCATAACGCGGGAAGCGGAACACAACCGGCGCACCGGCCCGCAGCTCCTGGATCTAGAGAAGCAGAAGCGGGCCGACAACCAGAAAACGCAAGCGGTGATGGCGCAAGTGAAAGAAGTGGAAGCCGCCATCGACAAGGATTTGGCCGCGGGTCTTATCACGAAAGGGGACGCGGCTACGCAGCGAGCGGCTCTGAATCAGGCCCAGAATTCATACACGGACAGCAAGATCAGCCAGGTCCTGCTCACCGACGAAGTCCTTCAGAAGAACACCACGGATACCAAGTCCCTGGACGTACTCGACAAACAGGCGGAGCTGATATCGGAGATTGCGCAGCTTGACATTGCGATTAGCGTTGCGCAAAAGCAACTCCACGAAGAGATGCAACAGATCGATCGGCTGAGACAGGCGATCGCTACGGCGAAGCAGACGCCGTATTACCTCATCGTGTCCGGAGATAGCAGCGTGTACTTCGCTTTTGTGCCCTACGACAACCAGGGCCATGTTTCCACCGGCACTCCGGTGTATGACTGCTTCCTGAATATGGTGCTATGCCAGAAGGTGGGCACGGTCAAGCAGATTTTCTCCGGCGAAGAACATGCCACCCATCCAATCTTCAAGACCGACATCCGCGGCTTCCTGATCCAAATGCAGTTGGACCATCCAGAATCCGCGAAGTCGAAAACCGTGTTTTTGAACCGCAAACCGCTCTTCTTCTGAGGAGACGCCCAGATGCCCTCGACTCAAGCAAAGCCCAAAGCGTTTCAGGCAAGATTCAGCGCAGCCTTAGCCATTGCGATGCTGCTGAGCCCCGCTGCGTTTGGGGGTGACGACAAGGACCAACAGGCCTATTGCAGGTACGTGACTCAGCAGGCTGCGGCTCAACGCGATCTCTTGCTCGTCCCGAACGCAGTGGCGGGCGTGACCCAGCCCAACACCGGCTTGCCCATGCAGTCGGTGTGGGGAGCGTCCAGCAGCCTTTCCAATGTACGGAAAGCCGGGCTGACTTTGGATGCGGCGCGCAAGGATTGCGAGCTCTACGGAGCGGCCTCTTCGGCCCAGCAGTACATCCAATATGCGCTTCCGAGCCTGGAGAAGGAGGCACTGCAACACAGACTGGATCTGATTCAGCAAGCGTCCGACGGCCTGGAAGCGCTGCTCGCCACAAACACAAAGATGCTGGATGCACAAAATGTGACCCGGCCCATGGCTTTCGCTTTGCAAACCACACGAATCAAGCTGGAAGCGGACCGAGCCGATACCCAGTCGAAGATCGCCGGCCTGTATACGCCGCAACTGAGTGATAAGCCGGTGAAGGAGCTGGTGGCTGAGAAGCAAAGCGGCGAAGTGAACGAGCGACGAGCTCTGGACAAACTAAATCGCCAGAATAACTGGGACGTATCGCTTTCGGTAGGCGCACACCAACAGATCAATCCCTTGGTGGGGAACCCTGGAGCGTATGGCGAGGTGACGGTGACCTACAATCTGGCCAGTTGGGCCATCAACAAACATCTGGATCAAGCTGCGGACGCCTACGACGATTGGAAGAAGGTTCAAGAAGGCGATGTCATGCGCAACGCCCAGGTCCTCAAGCAACAGGTGGCGGACGGTATTTCCGTTCAGGACAGCAGACTCAAAGCGCTCCAGGACGAGCAAAAGCAAATCGAAAGCAATCTTCAACTCCTTGGCAGCGCGGACACCACGGCTGCCATGGACTTCCGCAACCAGTTGACCACCGCGCAATTGCTGCTCGACGTCGAGATCGGCGACGCCACCTTTCGGCTCGACCGGCTTAGGGAATTTCTGGGAAAGAACTTCTAACTTAGTGAATCTGACGAGGACCTCCTGCCCGCCGACGAAATTGCGGAGGGTGGGCCTAACTGCCAGCCGGTGGGGTACCGGTGAAGACTTGCTGAACGATTAGCCACGCGCCGTTTGGCTGCCGTTTGAAGATGAGTATGTAGCTCCCTTGGGAGCTGATTTTGGCGCCGGTGGAGATCGTGGTGAGGCTTTCTTTGAAGTCGCCGCTGTCGTATGCGAGATCGCCGGATGTTTCCATGTTCTCGCTGTGAAGGGCAAGGTCGCTGTTGAAGGTGGCCATTATGTTTTGGAAAAGGGTGCGGAGGGCGGCCGAACCGGTGAGCCGTTCGCCGGAGGGTTGGAGGAAGGCGGCGTCCGCGGCATAGATCTTCAGGATGGGTTCGAGCTGCTTGGTGTGAAGGTCTTGGACCCAGGCCTCGCGGATTTTGGCGAGGGTCACGAGAGTAGAGTTTTGAGGAGCGGCGGCGGCGGTGGTGGAAAAAGCGGGTCCCAGGATGACGGCCAATGTCAGGAACGCCGCGGTGACACCGCGTGCGCGGAGGAACAGCGCTGATTTAGCCGGGCTTGTAGAAACGACATTCATGGCGGCTCCTATTGACTCAGACAGTTTCGGAAGAGGTCAGCGGCGACCGCGGTGGTCCAGTTTGTACACGTCCACTTTGCGGCTGAGTGTATTGCGGTGAATGCCCAGGACTTTGGCGGCCCGAGACTGATTGCCGTTGGCGCGGTCGAGAACGCGCTTGATGAATTTTTTCTCGAACTCGGTGACGGCTTCGTCAAGAAGGATGCCGCGCTCGACCATCAATCCGATCAAAGATTCGAGTTGATCTTTCACGATAGCACGCTCCGCAAAACCTCTTGTGCGCTGCTATGAAAGCGGCGCAACCAATCTAGTCGAGTGAATGGCCGGTGACGCTTCGATAGGCTTCCCGATATTTGTCGCGAGTGGCGGCGACGACTTCCGGCGGGAGAGCGGGGCCTGGGGGCTGCTTATCCCAACCAATGCGCTCGAGATAGTCGCGAACGTACTGCTTGTCGAAGGAAGGCTGTGCTTTGCCGGGCGCGTACTGGTCCGCGGGCCAAAAGCGCGAGGAGTCCGGGGTAAGCGCTTCGTCGATCCAGATAAGTTCGCCATTCAGTAGGCCGAATTCGAATTTCGTGTCGGCGATAATGATGCCGCGCGCGGCGGCGTGTTCGGAAGCCTTGCGGTAGATGGTGAGGCTGACGTCGCGCAGCTTCTCGGCGAGGGGGCGGCCTACGCGCGAAACGGTCTCGTCGAACGAAATGTTTTCATCGTGGCCAGTGGTGGCCTTCGTTGAAGGCGTGAAGATTGGTTCGGGGAGCTTGTCCGATTCGCGCAGCCTGGGTGGCAGGGGAATGCCGCAGACTGCGCCCGATTTCTGGTATTCCTTCCAGCCAGAACCTGAAATATAGCCGCGCACGACGCACTCGATAGGCACAGGATCAGTGCGGCGCACGAGCATCGAGCGGCCCTCCAGCTGCTCGGCATAGGGAGCGAGCTCACCCGAGAAATGGCTCGCGGAGATTACGTGATTTGGGACGATGTCCGCGAGCTTCTCAAACCAAAAAAGCGAAAGCTGCGTCAAGACGCGGCCTTTGTCCGGAATCGGCGTGGGTAGCACGACGTCGAAGGCCGAAAGGCGGTCGGTGGCGACGATCAGCAGGCGGTCGCCAAGCTCGTAAATGTCGCGGACCTTGCCTCGGGCGCGAAGCTTGAGTCCAGGGAAATTCGTTTGCGCAATGACTGCATTCATTTGTGGAGAGGCCACGGAGTCGGTTTCCTCGATTACTGGGAGGCGGGTATTCTAGCGCAGCGAAGAATGATGTCAATCGGGAAGAAAGGGCAAATTTTCGGAGTGGCTGTTGAAATTTTCAGCGGCTTCGTGGGCTTTCGCTTCGGTTTTCTCAGCGTCCTCAGCGCGTGCCCGCCGTTTTGCTAGGAGGGTCTCTGCGGTAAATCCTTGCTTTTGTTTTGGCCGTCCATGATGCTGCGGCTCGCAGAAAAACCCGCGAGAACACCGAGTTCTCAGGCGGCGGTGGCGGCTTTTTGTTCGGTTGTGGCGGCGGCTTCTTCCCACTTCACCGAGACCAATTTCGAAACGCCTGGCTCCTGCATCGTCACGCCGTAGAGGACCGAACCCATTTCCATCGTCTTGCGATTGTGCGTGACCACGATGAACTGCGTCTGTCCGCACATGTCTGCGAGCATTTTGTTGAAGCGGCCGACGTTTGCTTCGTCGAGGGGCGCGTCCACTTCGTCCAAGATGCAGAACGGACTTGGCTGATATTTGAAGACAGCAATAAGCAGCGCGAGAGCGGTGAGGGCCTTTTCGCCGCCCGAGAGAAGCAGGATGTTCTGCAGGCGCTTGCCGGGCGGCTGCGCGACGATGTCGATGCCTGCGTCGCCGGAGCTGTCAGGCTCGCTAAGGCGCATTTCGCCGTGTCCGCCGCCGAATAACGATTGGAACGCAATCGCGAAGTGCGTGTTGATGAAGTTAAAGGCTTCCTCGAATTTCTGGCGCGAAACCTGATCGAGCTCGTTGATCGTGAGTTGCGTGTTTTGGATCGATTGGACGAGATCATCGCGCTCGCGGCGGAGGAACTGTTCACGCTGCTCGCATTCCTGAAACTCTTCCAGCGCCATCATGTTGACCGGGCCCATCGCTTCGACGCGCGCTTTCATTTCGTTGTAATTCGTTTCGGCGGCGACCAACTCTTCACCGACGAGCAACTGCGCAGACTGCGCCATCAAGTCTTCGGGGTGCGCGTTCAGTTCGGCGACGCACGTCTGGCGGAGGTAATCACGGTCTGCATCGTTGCGCGCTTTTTCGATCTGGCGCTGGCTGCGCAAGCTGCGAAGCTCCTCGAGGGTTTGCCGCTTGCCGCGAAGCGATTCATCCAGATGGCCGGCGCGCGACCGCGCGTCTTCCCACTCCTTTTCCAGAGTCACTTGCTGCTCTTCGAGCCGCGCTTTCTCCAGCCGCAGCGATTCGGCTTGTTGCGCAAGCAGCTCGCAAGAGGCTTCCAGCTCACCTTTCTCCTGAAGCAGCGCGGCGTGTTGTTGCTGGAGCGAAGCAACCCGCTCGTTTGCCTGGGCGATTTCACCCGCCAGACGCTGCTCGATTGATTCGGCGCTCGCGAGGCGTTCGGAAATGGTTGCGAGCTCTTCGCGACGCGCGATGATGCGCTCCTGCAGAAGCTGAAAGTTCCGGCGCAGCCCCACGAGCGTTTCCGCGGCTTCCGTGGCTTCGGATTCGGCCGCGGCGCGGGAACGAGTGGCCTCTTCATGCTCCTGGCGAGCCTGCGCAGCACGCTGGCGGGCCGATTCGGCCGCGGAATGGAGGCGCGCGATCTCTTCGCGCTCGGCAGCGAGAGTGGACTCAACGCGCTGGAGTTCGCTGCGTGTTTGCTCCCGTTGGTGAGTGGCGGTGACGAGCGCTTTCTCAGCTTCCAAATGTTGTGCGCCGGCGGCGGCGACTTGCTGCTCGCCGGCTACGATTTCCGATTCGAGGCGCGTTAGTTCTGACTGCTGCTCCTGCGCGATGCGGTCCAGGCGCACCGCTTCCGTTTCGTGATGGCGGAGTTCGCGCTTAAGCGCGAGCGGACCCGCTTCGCCTTTCCGTCCGCCCGAGACGGTGCGGCCGTGGTAACAGGTGCCGTCAAGCGTCAAAAAATAACTGTGGGGATTGTCGTGGGCCATCCGCTCGGCTACTTCGGATGTTGCGACGATGTAGGCCGTCCGCAGCTTCTTCAGGAAGTACTTAGTGGCGGGGCCCAGCGGGTCGCGAAATTCGACGATGCGATCGAGGCGCGCGATGAAATCACCCGGCATAGAGCCGCCGGTTTCCGTCTTGTCCACATCCAGGCCCGGGGCGGAATCGATAAAGAATGTGGCGCGACCGCCCATCTCGTCGCGCAGCAGCGCGATGCCGGTGCGGGCTTGGTCGAACGATTCGACGACGACGTACTCGAGCTCGTCGCGCAAGAACTGCTCGACGGCGCCTTCGTATTCCTCCTGCACTTCGGCGTAGTCGGCCAGCAAGCCGACCGCTCGGAATCCATGCGCTCCGGAATCGCCGGCGTTGAAAAGTTTCTGGACGGCGTCGGCGGTGTAAGCGCGGTCGCTGAGAATTTTCTCGATTGAGGCATGGCGCGCGCGCTCCGCGGAAAGCGACTGGCGCGTTTGTTCGAGTTGCTGGGACGTTTGCTGCTGTGCGCGGCGGTATTCGACGAGGCGCGCCTGTGCCTCGTGAACGGCTGCATCCAGCTCCCGCGAGCGAAGTTCGGCTGCCAGGAAAACGAAGTCAGCGGTGTCGACGCGCTGCGCGAGCGCCGAAAATTCGCCTTCGATGCCGCGGATCGCGGCGGCACGATCTTGCTCGGTAGCAGCGTGATGCGCGGCCGCCTCTTCGGCTTGCTGCGATTCGGCCTGTTCGCGGGCGGATTCTTCGACAAGGCGTCCCGTAAGCTGGCGGAGCTGTTCGATGCGCGTTTCAAGCTGCTGCTGTTCGGCGACGCTTGAGGAAGATTCTTCCGTGGACTGCCGCAAGGCTGTTTCGAGAGCCATCGCCTGCTCACGAAGCGCGCTAGCTGCGTCGAGTTGCACGGTGATTCGAGCGGAGAGGTCAGTGACCTGGCGTTCCGCCTGTTCGATTTCAATCGAGAGCCGCAAGGCTCGTGAATCGAACTGAGCGGCCTGTTCGCGATTGAAGGTGATCCGATTCTCGGCCCGGTCGAGATCAAGGGCTGTTTGGCTCAACACGTTCTGGGTCTGGCGAAGCGCGGCATCCACCTCATACGTGCGTGCGCTCAGGCGCTCCTGCTCGGACTCCATCTCGTGAACAGACCGCGATTCGCGTTCTTCGGCGGCGTCCATGTCGCGGAGCAGGTTCTCGAGGCGGGCCGCTTCAATATCGAGGTGCTCCGCTTTGCTGGCAAGAACCACGCGAAGCAGGCCGCGCATCTGTTCGCGCAGCTCGGCGTAGCGGCGGGCCTTCGAAGCCTGACGTTTGAGCGACGCGAGCTGCTTTTCGACCTCGACCAGAATATCGTTGACGCGGGAAAGATTGAGTTTTGAGGCTTCCAGTTTCGCTTCAGCGAGCCGTCGCTTCGTCTTGTACATCGTGATGCCGGCGGCCTCTTCGATGATGGCGCGCCGGTCCATCGGTTTTGAGTTCAGGATCTGGCCGATGCGGCCCTGCTCGATAATGGCGTAACTGTCCGGGCCGAGGCCCATGCCCATAAAGATTTCCTGGATGTCACGGAGACGGGCAACTCGTCCGTTGATGAGGTATTCGCTCTGGCCGGAACGGTACAGGCGGCGAGCGACGACAACTTCTCCAGGCCTCAACGTAATCGCGGGCTTGTCGGCACCGCGTTTCTTCCACGGTTTTTTCTTCTCAGTGGTGTCGCTCAAGGAGGCGGGATCTTCTGTACTCGTCTCGCCCGGCGTCTCCGCCAAGGCTACGGCGGGCGACTCGGGCATTGGCTCGCCGCCCATACCTTCGTCGCTAGTCGAGACAGTCGAGACAACCTGAGGTCCGTCAAGCACCTTTGCCACCGCATCCGCGAGTTCCGGATCGGTGAGCGTGAGCGTCACTTCGGCAAGACCCAGTGGCGGACGCTTTGCGGTGCCGTTGAAGATGCAGTCAGACATACGCTCGGCGCGGAGCATCTTGTGGCTCTGCTCGCCCAGCACCCAGGAGATCGCGTCCACTACGTTGGACTTGCCGCACCCGTTCGGACCCACGATGCAAGTAATCCCGCTGCCGCTGAACGTGATCGGCGTCTTCTCGCAGAAGGACTTGAAGCCCAACAGCTCGACTTTACGGAGTTTTAGCACCCAGACCTCGCGTCATAGTTTTGTCCATGCGATTTGCATGGCGTTTCTTGCCTGCCAAATCGAGAAGAAGGTGCTGTCTGAATTATCTGGGAAGGAGACAGAGACAAAAACTGTGGCGGGTCGATAGTCAATGGCCCAGCCGCCTGGCGCTGACGGATCGGCGGTACGGGAAAACAAGCTAGCATGGCAACCGGAACGTGTAAAGCGTGGTTTTGCAAGTTGTTCAATATGAGACGGTAAGGGACCTGAAGTTCCTTGCACAAAAGGGCCGGGGGATTTCGCATCGACTCGGCACTGTTACTCGACGCCCTCTCGCGTAAGTGACAGAAGAATATAGAGATGGGCTACCCGGACACTCTGGCAGCGGGATTGCCCTTGTGACACGAGGGTCGGGAACGGAAGGGGCAAAGATGAAACCTATCATCGGGCTTGGGGCATTGATTCTGCTGTTCAGCTTGCCTGCGCACGCACAGTTGGGGACGGTGGGAGGGAGCCCTTCATCCTACAGTGGCGGCTCCTTGAATAGTTCGAACGCCAGCTCCGTGTCGCCGGTCGTATTTCCGCAGCTCTCTCCTTTGCCGGCAAAGCGCTTCGCGATGTCCATCACGAGCGGCTCCAGCTTCGAGTTCGTGCCGTCCTCGTTCATGTGCTTTGACAAAGCGGTTGTGAAGGGCGTGGCTGATTTGGCAGCCAAACCAAAATCGATCGTGCAGGTCGCCCAGGAAAATCGAAATACAGAACGAGCGAAGGCTCAGGTCAGTTTCGTGCAGGACGGCAAGGGCAAGCTCATGAAGGCGCCGGAGTAATCGAGTCGAATTTCTCCGCTTTCTATTTCTGCTCTTTCACCTTCTACTTTGAGGCGAGGTAGCCGCGAGCTTCCTGAAGCTCGGGTCGGTCCGCGCCAGGTCCGCTGACCTCTACGAGCTTCGCGTAATAACTCTTGGCTGCGCCGGCGTCGCCCGCGGATTGAGCGGCTTGCGCGGCTCCCCAAAGCCCGTCGAAACGGTTCGGCGATTCCTTCAGCGCGCTTCGATACGCTTCGAGCGACTCGGAGGGGCGCTTCAATTCCAGAAGCAGGTCTGCCAGCATTTCGCGCGCGGGCATCGACACGGAATCGACGCCGGAGGCATCTTCGCGATCGGCCGCCGCGCGCAGAATCTTCACGGCCTGTTCCGATTTCCCCTCCGCGAATTTCAGCCACGCTTGCGCCTCTTGCTGCTCCACCGATTCACCCGAAGAGCTGCCATAGCCCATATGCTTTGCGTGAGTGCGCTGAACGGAAATCGCTTCGTTCAGTTTCTTGATCGCCGCTCGAGCGCCTTGGACGTCGCCACTGCGCGCGGAGCCAACGGCCCGCGCGAAATATGTCGAGTCCTGGGGCTCGCCTTTCACGTCCTGAGGAGTCAATGCGGCGGCTTCCTTCCAGTGGCGCGACTCGAGAGCGGTGCGCGCGGAAAACCAGCTTTCGTGCTCGGCCATGTCCTCGGCGCTGGCGCCTGCCACATTCTTAATGTCCGCGACAACCTGGCGAGCCTTCGCCTCCTGTCCGCTCTGAAGGTAGGCGTAGTTGAGGAAATCCATGGCGTGCAACTGATAGTCGGCATCCGCCTGATGCGCTTCCGTGGCTTTCGCGGCGGCCGCCGAGGCGGCGACGTTCGAGTCGATGGATTCCTGCCACAAGCCGAGTCGCGTGAAAATATGCGTTGGCATGTGAATCGCGTGCGACGAATCGGGTGCTATTTCCGCATAACGGCGCGCTGCGGCCAGTCCTTGCGGCGCGAGCTCAGGCGTATCGGTGGCGTGGATCAAATAGTGGGCGACGCCTGGATTCTCCGGATACTGCACGAAGAGCGGATCGAGAATGGCGATGGCTTTCTTGCGGTTGACGAGTTCGTCTTCGTGGTAGGCAAGGTTGACGAGCGACAGCGCGTAGAAAGCGGTAGCTTCGGTATCCTCCGGAAAATCCCGATGCAGTTTCTCCATGGCGGCCACATAACCCTCGACGCGCGCGGCGTGGCTCAGCTTCGAATTGTCCTGATAGAACGCCGCCGCCGCGCCGATGTAATCGGTCTCGCGAGCCGTTTTCTCAGCAAGTTTCTGAGCTTCTGCGACGTAGCCCCGCCCTTTCGCGAGAGTGTCCGCGTCCGGAAAATCCCACAATTGATGGTAGAGCGACATCGCGCGTCCCCAGTACGCGATCGCGCACTGCGAATCGGTTCGCGCGGCTTCGGCGAAAGCGGCCTCCGACTGCTGGTATTGGAACGAGTGCAACTGCGCGACGCCTTTCTCGATGGCGGGTTGCGCTTGTGCCGAGCAGGACGTGGGGAAATCCACCTTGCCAAATTGGTTGCGCGATGCGGCGTTGGTGCTGGCGCGCGAAGCGCTGCGAGCAAGGCCCACGACGGCAATAGCTGCGAGCAAACTCACTGCAAAGAGGGCTGCAAACAATTTCGCTATGCGTCGCATCGGGGTTCACCTCGCGATTGAAAGCCTGATGCTAGCAAAAGCCTCGTCGAAAAGCAGGGAATTTGAGGCCGCAACATCGCCAGTAATATTTCAAAGGCTCACAAGGACGATGCCCGTGAAGATGAAGATGATACCGAGCCATTGCGTGCGCTCGAGGCGTTCGCGGAGGAAAATCCACGAGAGGATCACGGTTACGGCGCCATAGAGCGATGCAAGCACGCTGACGACCGCGACCTGGCCGATGTGAAGCGCGGCGTTATTGGCGACGAATGCCACGGTGTCCATGACGCCGACGGCCACGAGGAGCCACCACACATTTCCAAAAGGCAAGCGCAGCGTTTGGCGAGCGGGCGCGGCGAAAAGAGCGAGCGTCGAGGACGTGGAAAGCCGAATCATCCAAACGGAGAACGCACTGCCCGCCACCGGCACAACGTGGAAACCGAGAAACCAAAAAAGAAAGCCGAATCCGATGGCCGAAAGGATTGCCCAACCGACCCCTTTCGTCAGATGCGCTCGAGATGAAGGGTTGGCCGCCGAGGATTCGCCGCTCGAGTTTGGCGCGAAGGAGGTGGCGGCGAGAACCACTCCTATGAGCGTGACCGCCAGTCCAGCGGCGCGGAGCGGTTGGATGCGCTCGCCACTCAGTAGCGACAAGACGACCGTGAGCGCGGGATAGGCTGATGAAATCGGCGCAACGACGCTCATGACGCCGATTTGAAACGAATAGTACAGCGAAAGCGAGGAGATCGTGTTCAGTACCCCGGCAAACGCCGCGAGCGCCCAGGGGTGCCAGCCGGGCGCGACTCCCCGGGATATGCCGCCCGACCACTCGAGATAGGCAGTGAGCACCAGAAGGCCAACGCACTGCATGAAAAAAAGTGTGCGGTAAGCGCCCACTCGACGAGACGCGAATCGCGCAGCGAAGTCAGCGATGCCCCAGGAGATTGCGCCGGTGAGTCCGAGGAGGATCCCCATTAGTGTGATTGGTGATTAGTGAGTCGTGATTGGTATCTCACCACGGACTTAACGCCGGGGCTTGGGCTGAAGACCCAGGACGGACATCACCTTTTGCAGGTCTTTCCAGACTTCGCTTTTGGCGGGTGGGTTTCGTAAGAGATACGCAGGGTGGTACGTGGCAATGAGTTTTGAACCGCGATAATCGAACCATTCTCCGCGGAAGCGTGAGATACCCTGATTGGTCTCGAGAAGCGTCTGCGCGGAGCAGGCGCCGAGGCAGCAAATCACTTTCGGCCTAATCACTGCAAGCTGGCGCGAGAGAAACGGCGAGCATGTGGAGATTTCGTCCTTTTCGGGAAGGCGATTTTCAGGCGGGCGGCACTTGACGACGTTGCAGATGTAAACGTCGCTGCGCTTTAGGCCCATGGCCTCGATCATTTGCGTCAGAAGCTTGCCGGCGCGGCCGACGAACGGTTCGCCCTGAATGTCTTCGTCGTGCCCGGGACCTTCGCCGATGAACACAAGCTCGGCCTTGGGATTGCCGACGCCAAAGACGATGTTCGTGCGTGCCTTGTGCAACTTGCAGCGCGTGCAATCGCCGATATCGGCGCGGATGCGCTCGAGCGAGTCGTTTTCGATGCGTTCTTCGAAAAGCGAAGGGCCCGACGGGGCTTGGATGAGTGGCGTCAGCTTAGCCGGCGCTGCTTCGGGTGCCGAAGATTGCGGCGACCGGCGTGGCGCGGCCGCGGAGAATTGCGCAGACGCCGCAGAGGCTGTTGCAGCCACCGAGATCGTTGGTGCCGCGGCTGGCGCCGAGGGAAACGATTTCGATGCGGCGCGATCCCGGTAATAGGGACCGAGGCCGAGCTCATCTGCGTAACGGAGCCAACCCTCAAGGCCGGCGCGCGTATTTTCTGTCATTCGGTTTGGGATTATCGCGGACGGCGTGAAAAATCACAAGGCCAGAACCCGAGCGCTAACGGCGGCGCTGGAGTTCCAGGGCGGCGTCGAGGATGCGGTGGGCCACTTCGAGTTTGCTTAGCTTGGGCAACGCGATTTCGCGACCGTCGCGGAGGAAGAGTGTAACGATGTTGGTATCGGTGTCGAAACCGGCGCCTTCCTGTGTCACATCATTTGCAACCATCATGTCCGAGCCTTTGCGCGCCAGCTTGGCGCGCGCATTTTCGGCGAGGCGGTCGGTTTCGGCGGCGAAGCCGATCACGAGACGATTGCCTTTGCTGCGCGAAAGTTCGGCGAGAATGTCGGGCGTCGGTTCGAGCTCGAGTGTCAGATGTTCGCTGCCGCGCTTGATTTTCATCGCGGAGGTTGTGGCTGCGCGATAGTCGGCCACGGCCGCGGCCATGATGACGATGTTCGTTTCCGCGGCTCGCTCGTTAACCGCGCGGCGCATCTCTTCCGTCGTGCGCACGGGGACCCAGTCCGCGCCTTCGGGCGCGTTCAGTTCGGTGGGTCCGCTTACAAGTATGACGTGCGCGCCGCGACGGACAGCAGCCTCGGCGAGCGCGTAACCCATCTTGCCGGACGAACGGTTCGTGATAAAGCGCACCGGATCGAGATCCTCGCGGGTGGGGCCGGCGGTGATGAGAATGGTCTGACCGGCGAGGTCGGCGCGGAGGCCGAGGACGTCGCAAACCTTGCGGGCGATCGTTTCAGTTGCGGCGAGGCGGCCAGCGCCCGTCATGCCGCAGGCGAGATAGCCTTCGTCGGGATCGACCACGTGAACGCCGCGAGCGCGAAGCGTGGCGAGATTTTCCTGGGTCGCCGGATGTTCCCACATGTTGACGTTCATCGCGGGAGCCACCATGACGGCGGCTTTCGTCGCAAGATAGAGCGTCGAAAGAAAATCATCGGCGATTCCGTGCGCGAATTTTCCAAGCATATCGGCCGCGGCGGGCGCAACGAGGAGAAGATCGATCCGCTGCGCGATGGCGATGTGTTCGATGGCGCTTTCGACGTTGGCGGGCGAAGAGTCGTCCGCGCTGAACATTTCCGTGATCACTTTCTTGCCGGTCAAAGCAGCGAAAGTCAGAGGAGTGATGAACTCCTGCGCGGCGCGGGTCATGATCACTTGCACGTCGAGCTTTTCCTGCTGGAGGCGGCGAACGAGTTCAGCGGCCTTATAGGCTGCAACGCCGCCGGTTACGCCGAGTACGATTTTCATGAGGGTGAATTCAAACGACGGCGCGGCTTGTCACGCGTCGCGTCATTTGCGGCGCTTGCCGTCCTTGTCTTCGGACTCGCCCGGGAGCTCGGGCGTTTGGTATTCGAGGAGGCCTTTTAGCAATTCTTCCTCCGCGATGCGAGTGGTCTTGCGCGCTTTCGGGTTGTCTACCATGGCTCTGCCGCCGATCATCAGCTGGCGCGCGCGGCGCGAAACCACCACCACATAGGCGAACTGGCTTTCCGGTACCTCTCTAGAAACTGCCATGAGAAATTCAGCCTCCAAAAGACTTCAAAATTTGCCGAATTCTATCCTCGTTCCGTGCCACGCGGCAACGGGAGCCGAGCGCAATCGCCTGCGCTTCTCTGCCGGCGCGCTCGAGGTCGTCGTTGATGACTGCAAAATCATAACTGCTGTAATTCAGCATCTCTTGACGCGCGCGCTCGAGACGCCGGCGAATTTCGTCTTCCGAATCCTGCCCGCGAGCCCGAATGCGACGCTCGAGGTCCGCGCTCGAAGGCGGAACGACGAAAACGGCGATTGCTCCAGGTAGTTTCTGTTTTACTTGAAGAGCGCCCTGGACGTCGATTTCAAGAACCAGATCTTTTTGCTGCGCCCGCGCCTCGTCGAGCCACTTGCTCGGCGTCCCGTACCAATTCTTTCCGAACACCTGCGCGTACTCGAGGAATTCGCCCCGTTCCACCATTTGCTGGAACTCCGTTTCTGACACGAAATTGTACCACTTGCCGTCGCTCTCCGTCTTGCGGGGAGGGCGCGTGGTGCACGAAACAGACAGCATCGTGCCGGGAAGCTGCAGGATTTTCTTTACGAGCGTCGACTTCCCGGAACCCGACGGGCCGGAAACAATCAGAACGAGAGGCTCCGGTGAGCTCATTCGATGTTTTGTACCTGTTCGCGCAGCTTCTCGATTTCCGATTTTATTTCCAGAGCTCCGCGCGTGATTTCCAGGCCTTCATCTTCGTTGCCTGGGGTTTTCGAAAGCAACGTGTTCGTCTCGCGCTGCATTTCCTGCAAAAGGAAGTCGAGTTTCTTCCCGACGTCGGCCCCGCCAGAAAGCAATGCTTCGTACTGCTGCACGTGGCTGCCGAGCCGAGCAAGCTCCTCGGAAACATCGCTGCGCTCGGCGGCTAGAGCTGCTTCCTGAGCGAGGCGCACGGGATCGAGCTGAGCCTCGCCGAGAAGCTCCTTCAGCCGAGTTTCCAGGCGGCGAGCAAACGCCGGACGCGCGCGCTCGGCAAGGACTGCGATCGTGGAAGCGAGAGCGGCGATCTTTCGCAAACGCGAGGACATTTCCTCCCGCAGGTGATTCGCCTCGCCTTCGCGCATGCGGTCGAGTTTGTCGAGCGCCTCGGCGAGACAGCGCGAAACCACGGCCTCGAGCTTGGCCATCTCTTCCTCGAGCGACGCCGCCGGCGGACCAATCACGCCGGGCAAGCGAAGAATCGCCGCGACGTCCGGTTCCGACGCGAGCGAATTGCGCGCGGAGCGAATTTGCCGCTTTCAGATACGCACCGGCCACTTCGTGGTTGACTCCCACGGCCGCCGGGCCTTCGATCTCGTAGTGAACGGTGACGTCAAGATGCCCGCGCCGAACGCGCTCCCGGATTATTTGGCGAATGCCAGGCTCCACCGGCTCGAACCCTTCCGGAACGCGCAAGTGCAGATCGAGGAAGCGATGATTGACGCTGCGAATCGAAACGCGAAGGCTCCAGCCATTCTCGACGGCGCGAGCTTGCGCATAGCCGGTCATCGACTTGAGGCCCGACGAGCGGGATTTTGACGCAGGCGCGGAGGCGGATTGCGAACCGGTGCCGGACATGATCAGGAACTCACCGTACGTGAGACAGGCTCGGCATCGCGGAATTGGATTTCGTACAGTCGCGCGTAAACGCCGCCGCGAGCCAGCAGGTCTTCATGAGTGCCGCGTTCGGAAATGGAGCCGTTGTCGAGCACCGCGATCACGTCGGCGCGCCGAATCGTCGAGAGCCGGTGCGCAATCACGAAGACAGTGCGGCCCGTCATGAGGTTGTTGAGGGCGCTTTGAACGAGCGACTCGGATTCCGAATCGAGCTCGGAAGTGGCTTCGTCGAGGATGAGAATGGGCGCATCCTTCAAAAGGGCGCGCGCGATAGCGAGCCGCTGGCGCTGGCCTCCGGAGAGGCGCTGGCCCCGGTCGCCGATGACGGTTTGATAGCCGCGCGGCAACTGGGTGATGAAGTCGTGCGCGAGCGCTGCTTTTGCCGCGGCAATCACTTTTTCCTCAGGCATGTTCGGCCGGCCGTAGCACAAATTGTTCCAGATCGTATCATTGAACAGGATGGTTTCCTGCGTCACGATCGCCATTTGTTCGCGCAACGAACGCAGCGTAACGTCGCGCACATCGAAGCCATCGATGCGAACCGTTCCGGAACTCGCCGCGTAAAATCGCGGCAGCAAATTGACGAGCGTCGTCTTGCCGGCGCCGCTCGAGCCCACGATAGCGACTACCGTTCCGGCCCGGACCTTCAGGTCGATATCCTTCAAAATGAGCGGGCCGCCATCATACGAGAAATTGGCAGAACCAAACTCGATCAGCTTTGAAAAAGGAGGCAATGTTTTCGCGTCCGGCGTATCGAGGATCTCTGCGGGCAAGTCAATGAAGGCGAAAACCTGCGACGAGACACCAACCGCCTGGAGAAAGAGTTGGTAGATGCTGCCGAGCCGTTTGACCGGCTCATACGCTCGAAACAGCGCGAAAACAAACGCGAAAAAAATTCCGGTTGTCATCTTGCCCGCCCGTATCTGGTCGCGTGCATATAGCACGATCATGGAGATCACGGCGGCACCGAGCAAGTCCATCAAAGGCGACGTGGCTGCCAGAGCGCGGATCCATCGCATGTTTTCGCGGAGCAGATTGCGGGCAGTCGCACTGAACTTCGTAATCTCAAAGCCCTCCATCCCGAAGGCCTTAACGACGCGATTGCCGCTGATTGTTTCCTGCAGGATCTGGCTGAGGTCGGCGAGCCGTGACCGGCTCTTCTCGGTCGCCAGGCGGATGCGCCGAGCCAGTTTGCTGACCGGCCAAACCACCAGGGGAACCAGCAGCGCCGATCCCAGCGCCAACTTCCAATTGATCACTAGCAGAACAAGCACGAAGGCAATCAGCGTGAATATCTGGCGGAAAAAATCAGCCAGATAATCGGAAAACGCGCTTCGCATCTGCTCGATATCGCTCATTACCGCCGACATGACGCGACCAATGGGATTCTCGTGAAAGAATCCCACGGGCTGTTGGAGAACCTTGGCGTAAACGTGGTTTCTGAGGTCTGTAACGCTCGCGAGACCGACGTACTGAATCAGCGTTATGCCAAAGAATTCGGCAAAACCCTTGGCGCAAAAAAGAAAGACCAGCGCGAGAGCAAACACGGACCAAACGTGGTGAACACGCGAAGGAACGAACGAATTGAGGAAGATCGTGTGATGACTGCCCCACGGAACCGTAAACAGGGCGAGACCTTGATTCGACGTGCTCGGCGTCAAGACCACGTCGATGGCCGGCCGGATCGACAGGACGACGAGACCATCGACCGCCGCCATGAATGCCAGCAAGACTACTCCGGCGACCAGAAGCGCGAAATGCGGCGCCACGTATCGGAACAGCCGGCGGAATTCATCTTGTTGCGTCAACCGAGCTTCAGGTTTCATGCTCAAACATTCCAAGGTGAAAATATGATTTCCTGGCTTCGATCCTGCGCCACTAAGCCGCCGACTTATCAAGGTCGCGATGGACGACCTTGGTTGCGAATCCTTTTTTCTGCAGGTTGCCCCGGACCACTTCCGCAAGCGCAACGGAACGGTGCCTTCCCCCCGTGCACCCGAACGCGACGGTCAGGTAGCTCTTTCCTTCGCTGATGTAGTGCGGAATCAAAAAGCGAAGCAGGCTTTCGATCCGCTTCAGGAATTGGCCGGTCTGCGGAAACGAGCGAATGTAACGGGCTACACGCCGGTCTTTGCCCGTCAGCGCCCGGAGTTTCGGAACGAAATGCGGATTCGGGAGAAAGCGCACGTCGAAAACCAGATCGGCATCCGTCGGAGTGCCATAACGAAAGCCAAAACTGACCACGGAAACGAGCAATGGGCGCCGGCCAGGTTTCTGAAAGCGGTCGATGATGAATTGACGCAGCTCGTGGACGTTGAATTTCGTCGTGTCGATGATCACGTCGGCGAGACGCCGAATCGGCGCCATGCGGCGGCGTTCTTCGCGTATGCCCTCGGCCACCGAGAACCCATGGCCGAGAGGATGCGGGCGACGAGTCTCGCTGAAGCGGCGCATCAGCGCTTCGTCGCTCGCTTCGATGAAGACGAGTGTCGCCTGGTGATTGCTGGCTAGGGCGCGGTAAAAGATCGGCAACTTTTCGATCTGCTCGCCTTCGCGGGCATCCACAAGAAGCGCCGCTCGTTCGATCTCGCCGCGGCCTTCGTCGTAAAGCTCGCTGAAAACGGGAATCAGCGCCACCGGAAGATTATCGACGCAATAGAAGCCCAGATCCTCGAACGTGTTCAGGACGGAGCCTTTGCCGGAGCCTGAAAGACCGGTGAGGATGACAAGCTGACGTGGGTCGCGTTTCTTTGAGGGGCGGGGGGCCACGGTTTGAGGCGCTAACCCTTCACGCGTCGGCGGTGAGTGCTTGGGATGCGCAGGTCTTCCCGGTATTTGGCAACGGTGCGTCGGGTAACGTGGATGCCTTCGTCGCTGAGTTTCTTCGTGATTTGCTCATCGGTGAGCGGGTGCGAAGTGTCTTCTTCCTCGATCATTTGCTTTACGCGGCGCTTCAGGGAAAGCAGCGACATGTCGCCGCCCTGGGGACCATTCACGGATTCCGAAAAGAAGCTTCGGAGCTCGAGAACGCCTTGCGGCGTATGCACGTACTTGTTGGCCACCGCGCGGCTCACCGTCGAGGGATGGACGCCCACTTCCTCGGCGACTTCCTTAATCATCATCGGCTTCAAATGATCGGGGCCGTAGTCGAGGTAGTCGCCCTGGCGGCGGAGGATCGACTGGCAGACACGGAGAATCGTGTGCTTGCGCTGTTCGATATTTTTCATCAGCTGAATGGCCGCCGTGAAGCGCTCTTTCACATAGTTCCGGACGTCACGATCGGCGGCATCGCGGGCCAGCAGTCGGCGGTACGTCGGATTCAAACGAAGCTGCGGCAGGTCGTCTTCATTCATGAAAACCTGCCATTCACCCTCGACTTTACGGAACTGGACGTCCGGTTCGACGAGGCGCGGCTCGATTTTGTTGTACCGCAGTCCCGGTTTGGGATCGAGGCGCTTAATCACATCCACCGCGCGTTTCACCAGCTCGACGGGACGATTCAGGGCGCGCGCAACTTCTTTGAGCTGGTTATTCTGCAAGAGTTTCAAATGCTCACTGATGATTTGCTGCGCCAGCGTGTTTTGCGGATCGATCACTTTGAGTTGCATCAAAAGGCATTCCTGCAAATCGCGAGCGCCGATGCCCGGCGGATCGAATTCCTGCACCATCGCGAGCGCTTCCTCGACATCTTCCATCGAATACTCGGCGGATTGCGCTATTTCGTCCAGGGTCGCGGTGAGGTAGCCGTTTTCGTCGAGGTTGCCGATGATAGCCTCGGCTATCCGCCGGACTGTTTCCGTGCAGATGCTGACGCTGAGCTGCCACGTGAGATGGTCGGCGAGGCTGGCGGGCGAAGACAGGAATTTGTCGAACGAAGGCTTCTCGATCTCTTCGTGTTCGCTGCCGGCGGCCCGCTCGCTCCCTGTATCCAGATACTGGGTGAAGAACGAACCGAAATCGAATTCGTCGAATGGGTTGGCGGCTTCGGTCTCCGGAACTTTTTCCGTTTCCTTCTTCAGGAACGCCTCATCGGTGTAGCTCTCGGCCACAACTCCCTCTTCGGGGAGTTCCTCCAGGACCGGGTTCGCCATGATCTCCTGATTGATCATCTCGCGGAGCTCGAGACGATTCAGGGCCAGCACGCTGACCATCTGCACGAGCCCCGGCGTCAGAATCTGCTTCTGGGCCACGCGCAAATGAAGTTTAGGCTGAAGCCAGTTCATAAGACTCAGTGCAACCGAAAGCTTTCTCCCAAATAAATCCGGCGCACTTCGGCGTTGGTCGACAACGCCGCGGGTGTACCGGCAAACAGTATCTTTCCTTCGGTAATGATATAGGCGCGGTTCGTGACGGCGAGCGTTTCCCGAACATTGTGATCGGTCACCAGGACGCCGATGCCCGCCGCGCTCAAGTCCGCGATGATCTTTTGGATGTCCACCACCGTCAGCGGATCGATACCGGAGAACGGTTCGTCGAGCAGCACGAACGAGGGCGAAAGCACTAGAGATCGCGCAATTTCAAGTCTTCGTCGCTCGCCACCCGACAGAACGTACGCCTGGCTATTCCGCACTCCTTCGAGACCCATCTGCGCCAGCAACTCCTCCACCCGGTCGCGTCTCTGCTCCGGAGTGAGGGGCAAAGTCTCCAACACCGCCAGCAGATTCTCTTCTACCGTAAGTTTCCGAAAGACCGAGGGCTCTTGGGGGAGGTAGCTGATGCCGCTGCGGGCCCGCAGATACATCGGGAGGTCAGTTATGTCCTCGCCGTCCAGCAAAACACGCCCGTAGTCCGGGCGCGCGAGGCCGACCAGGATGTAGAAAGTCGTGGTCTTCCCTGCGCCATTCGGCCCGAGCAGCCCAACCACTTCGCCCTGCTGAATTTCCAAGCTGACATCGTCCACAACTTTACGGCCCCGATAGGATTTCCTAAGGTCGGCCGCTTGGAATTTCAACATGCCGGTTCATTTCTCAACCCGATGCCTGGTAAGAGTGCGCGAACCTGCTTGCGAATCAATCAAAATCGTATCACTCGCAACAAAGAAGGTCAACGAACGCCCAGCAGTTGTGTTGCCAGAACTGTCGGTAAGAGTGGGCTGCCCGCCCGACAGCACGAATTTTTGGTCGTTCGACGTGTATTCGGCCTGATCGGCCGTCCCGCGGCGATCCCCCTGGCGGATAACCGTGTTGCCCTGAGCCAAAATGCGGTTCAGTTGCCCGCTGCCAGGGGTACCAGACCGCCCGGCGGGGCGTTGTCCAGAGGCAGGATTCGAGGCCGTTGGATTCGTCGCGGGACCCAGGTACACGTCGAGGGTGCGGGATTCGAGCGAACCCTGCTGGGAAGTGGCAACGACGCCGCCCTCGAGTCGCGCCTTGTTTTGGTCGTTCCAATACGTCAGGGAAGGCGCGCGGACTCGCCACAAAGTCGGGCCAGACGCGTCGGGTGATGACCGGGATACTGGCTTCAGCGCCGGCCCCGACGTTTGCGGGAAGACGGCCACGACGTTTCCGGTGGCCTGCATTTTCTTTTCGTCGCGCCACAAAGTGATTTGCTCAGCTTCCAGGACGGATTCGCCCTGCCACAAGCGCGAATGACCCGAATACACAATGCGTCCCCCCGAGGATGTGGCGCCTGAGAGTGTATCGGCCGTGATGTGAGCGGGCCCAGAACCCAGGTTCACGGAGTCGGCTTGCGCGGAAGGCAGGTAAGTGGAAACGACGCCGCCTTCGGCGTCGATGCGGCCCGACTTCTGGCCGATTGTTACGCTGCGAGCGGTGGTGCGGCTCATCGCATCCAGGAGCACCGGTGAGCCGCTGAGGGCAATTTGATCCGCGGCGCGATCAATCTTGGCGTAGGCAGCGGTCGCCTTCCGGTCGGCTTGCTGAAAGTGAACGTTGCCGCTCTCTTCCACCGTGGTCCACTGGCCATCCGGGGAGAACGCGGCATTCAGGGTCTCGGCGATGCTGACTTGCGGGGGCGAGTTTCCGTTTTGACTTTGAACTTCCACACCGCCCGAACCGAACAACTGGCTGAGGCGGCCGCCTGACGCGAATTGCGTGGTGAACTTCGGTGCGCGGAGTTCGGTTGTGTCGGAGCCGTTCTTTGATTCGATCGTGGTTGGAGCCAAGGTCTCGGCGCTTTCGATTCGCTGTTGATCGGGCCGGTCGCCTGGCGCAAATTTGACGCGCAACGCGTTGGTCTTCAAAAGCTGCGAAACGGCGCCTTGTTGCGATTCCGCGGTAACGCCGTCCGTAGCCCTCATTTCGCGAAGGATGTTGTGCCGAGGTTCGAGCGCCAACTCGACGTGCCCGCTCGAGAAATTATCCGTGCCAGCTAGGCCCTTCCGCGTCCCGGTGACGCCGCCGCTGGCGGCAATGCGTTCGACCCATCCTTCCGGGTTGAGGTAACCCTCAAACCTATCGGCCGCGACGGAGAAAGTGCGCGCGTCACGCAAGCCTCGAAGTGTGGGACGGCCTTCGGCGATGGCATGGCGCGCGTGGAAGTCCTCGTCGAGCTCGACGGAGATCTCTTTCGCGGAAAGTTCGCGGTCACCTTCCCGCACGATCGCCGGGCCGCCCAGGGTTACGGTGCGATTGTCGCGGCGAATCTCAAGGCTGCTTCCGGTGACGTTGATAGGTAAGCCGCCGGCGTGATCCGAAGGCGTCATTTCAAATTCCACCTCGTGCTTCACCTGGATGGTAGCTGTTTGGGTGCTGTAGGTGACTCCCACGCCGCGGCCATGTCCCTGCGGAAACGAAAAATCGACGGCGGCGGGAGTGGAGGCTTCCCCCGTTTGGCCGTCGAAGCTGAGGTTGCTCGTTTTCACTTGCATGGATTTTGGAAGCACAGCGTCGGACGCAGGGCCGGCGTCTTGAATGTCGATCGTCAATTCGCCTTTGCATTGGATACCGCCTGACTTTTGGTCGTAGCTGCATTCGCGCGTGTGAATGTTGTCGTTGCGGTTTCCTTCGCGGCCGTAGACGGTGATCCAAACGTCCTCGAGTAACGCGGGAGTTCCTTCCTTGAACTCCGTAGCGCGCGAGGCGCGAATCGTGAAAATCGTGCGATCCTTTTCGACGCGCTTATAGGAGAAGGTTTGCGTTTGCTGCTGTACGGCGGCTGGAACGACGGCGGGAGTCAGGTGCCGTCGGCGAGCGGCGCTGATTGCGCGCTCGGCGTAAATGCCGATCACGAGCAACGCGATTAAGCCGGCGGCGATCGCTGACCACCGAGCGTAACGCGCCGCCTCCTGATTGCGCACGAAGTCTCCCTAATCTGCTTAGAAGCTGAGTATAGGGAAGTGGTTTCCACGGCACAACTTTGCCGGCGTGACAACCGACGGAACTGAGCACGGCCTGCCGCCGGTGAAATCCGTGCCGGGCCTGCGGGCCAAGCACCTCGCCGCGTGCGGCCCTAGTTGCGGTGCTTTCGCTTTGGCGGGGGGATGACGTCCGTGACGACGAAGAGGTCGTTCGAGTTGCCGAAATCGCGGGCGGATGGGGTGACGATCGTCTTTGGCCCGAGGAAGATTTTTTGGTTCCGCGCCAGCGCCGCGCGAGCGTCGTCTTCGCACACGAATTCGGCCACTTCGATTGGCGGCGCGATAGGTGCGGCGGCACTCGCAACGGGCTTGGAAGTCTGCTGCTGCGGCAGGTCGGCTTTCGGAGACGCGGGAATGGGAGCCGGAGCGGGTGCGACCCCCGCTGCAGCTTCCAGCGGTGCGGGCAAAGGCGGCGGATTGTCGGGCTTTGGTGCGCCGCGAGAAATGCCGCGTGCGGCGAAGACTTGTTCGACGATTCGCGCGATTGTTTGCCGGTCGGGAACCACTTCCGCGCTCGGGCGGACGGCATCCGTAGCACTCGCGGACACCGCGGGGGCCGACGCACCTTCCTGAACGGACGTTTTGATGGCGGAACTTAAGCTGCGGTCCCCCAGAGAGCCGCCCGAAAGCCGCTCGCCGGCGGGGATGGTGCGATGCTCCACGGGTCGCGATTCCCACGCGACGCGCTTGACGTTCATCAAGTGCTGCGGGCCGATGTTATCCGAAGTAATGTTGCCGCCGTGCGAGCCGCAGCCAAGGGTCATCGCCGGAAATAGATTCGTGGAGTAGCCGATCGACCCGTGCACGGCCGATGTGTTGACGACGATGCGGAACGCCGGAATCGCGAGCCCGAATTGCTTCACCGCCGCTTCGTTCTGCGAATGAATCGACGCGGTGTGGCCGAGGCCGCCGTACTGCAACAGCTTCGTGCAAGTCTCGATTCCTGCCGCGAGATTCGCCGCGGAATAGAACGCCAGAATTGGCGAGAGTTTTTCGCCGGAAAGAGGAACCTCGCGGCCTACGCCCTCGAGTTTCGCGATCAGAACGCGCGTCGACGCCGGAACTTTGAGGCCGGCCATTTCCGCGATCACCGTCGCGGCGCGTCCGACGATTTTCGGGCTCGGCATGGCCGAGCCACCGGGAAAGACGATTTCGCCGAGGCGACGGACCTCGTCGGGCGCGAGAAAATAGCCGCCCTGCTGGAGGCATTCGTCGAGCACCTGTTCGCGCACGGCCTCTTCCGCGACGATGGATTGCTCCGACGAGCAGATGGTGCCGTAGTCGAAAGTCTTCCCGGCGAAAATGTCGGCAACAGCCTTGCGAACGTTGGCGGTGCGTTCGATGAACGACGGAACATTTCCCGGACCGACGCCAAACGCGGGGCGTCCGGAACTGTACGCGGCGCGGACCAGGCCCGTCCCGCCCGTGGCGAGAATCACGCCCGTCTCGCGGCTCTTCATCAACTCTTGCGTTCCCTGCATCGTGGGATGCGCGAGGCAGATGATGAGGCCTTCGGGTGCGCCCATCTTCAGAGCGGCGCGTTCCAGGACTCCTACCGTTTCGCAGATGCAGCGCATCGCCGTGGGATGAGGGCTTAGGATCACCGCGTTCCGCGCCTTCAGCGAGATCAGCGTCTTGTAGATCGTAGTCGAGGTGGGATTCGTCGAAGGAATCACGGCGGCCACGACGCCCACCGGCTCCGCAATTTCGACGATTCCTTTTTCCCGGTCCTCTCGCAGAATCCCCACGGTTTTCATGCCGCGAATGGCGCGCGCGACGTCGACGGAGGCAAGCCGATTCTTGATGATCTTGTCGGGGACGTTGCCGTAGCCGGTTTCTTCCACGGCCGTGCGCGCAAGCTGTTCGCCTGCGGCTGTACCCGCTTCGGCGCAGGCTTCGACGACGGCATCAACCTGCTCCTGGGAAAATAAGGCGAACTTCTTTTGTGCTTCGGTCGCCCGCGCAAGTGCCTGGCGGGCTTCCTGGATCGAAATCAGGTCGCGGTCAAGGAGAGTCAAAGAATCGTGAGGCACGGTCCACTTTTTCGCTGCGCGAAGTGCAGCTTTGGGAGTGCGGTAGCTTGCCCGTCCTCTATCTCATAAATAGTGCCCGGAAGGGCGGGGCTTCAGCCCCGCCGTCAGGCCCGCAACAAGAAAGGGCTTTAGCCCCTGAAGCCAGGCTGGTCGGCCCAACCGAAGCATTTATGAGATAGGCTCATCTGAAATTTCAAATCGCCTTTGCATTCATCTGTGTTTATCTGTGTTCATCTGTGGTTCAAGGGTTTTCCCAGTTCTAGTCTTTCTCTACGGCGCCGCAGCTACTTCTTCGGCGCTGGGGGTTGGCCGCCGCCAGGCAGAATCTTTTCCACAAGTTCGTGCGGGCGCGGGATCACGTGGACGGCGACGAGCTCCCCGACGCGGCGAGCCGCGGCTGCGCCTGCATCGGTGGCGGCTTTCACGGCGCCCACGTCGCCCCGCACCATCACGGTAACGAATCCCGCGCCGATGTATTCCTTGCCGATCACGATCACGTTCGCGGCTTTCACCATCGCGTCAGCCGCTTCGATCGAGCCCACCAATCCCTTCGTCTCGATCATTCCCAGCGCTTCGTAGGACATTCGTCACCCAGCCGCGACGTTGCGCCGCGGACGCCCCTGTTTTGCTCTACGGAAATTTCGTGCGCAGACTAACACGCCACTCAGACCGAAGCAAGCAAAGGGAACGCCAACCTCCCGATTGGCGGCTTGGAGGTTATTGAGACGTCACGGCGCTCCAACCCGGCAACATCCTTGACCTGCAGTATAATTTCAACTCCGGCCACGACAACGGCAACGTTATGGGCATCACGAATAATCGGGACTCCACGCGCACCCAGGCCTTCACTTACGATCAGGTGAACCGCATTGTCACCGGCGCGGCCTCCACTTACTCTCAAAGCTCGGCTCACTGCTGGGGCGAAACCTACACCTACGATCAGTGGGCGAACATGTCCACCATCGGCGCAATATCCTCAGCTTATACTGGCTGCACGCAGGACAATTTGAGCGTTTCCGTGACCACGAACAACCAGCTCTCTTCCACCGGCTTTTCCTATGATCTCGCCGGCAACATGACCGGCGACAACACCTATACCTACGGCTACAACGCCGAAAGCGAAATCAAGTCCGCCGCGGGCGTGAACTACACGTACGATGGTGACGGCAACCGCCTCGAGAAATCGAATGGCAAACTCTATTGGTACGGCGCCGGCACCGAAATCCTCGATGAGTCCGACCTGAGCGGCAACTTCACCAACGAGTATGTCTTCTTCGGCGGCAGACGCATCGCCATCCGCAACGTCTCCTCGGGAACCATCGACTATTACGAAGAAGACATGCTCGGCAGTTCTCGCACCATGGTTCAAGCGGGCGGGACCTCGCCGTGCTTCGATGCCGACTTCCTCCCCTTTGGCTATGAGAAGGACGTGACCACCACCTGCACGCAGAATTACAAATTCGAAGGAAAAGAACGCGACACCGAAACGAGCAACGACGACTTCGGCGCTCGCTACTACACCTTCCGCCTCGGCCGCTGGCTCTCCGCCGACTGGTCCTCCGTCCCCGCGCCCGTCCCCTACGCAAACCTCGCGAACCCGCAAACCCTCAACCTCTACGCCATGGTCAGCGACAACCCCGAGTCTTTCGCCGACCTCGACGGCCACGGCCCGACCTGGGCTGTCGGAGCTGGCAACGACGGTAGCGGGAACGACGGCATCACCGGGCTCCAAGGCGGTTGCGTCAGCTCCGCCCTCTGCGAAATGGCAGCCCAGGCCGCCGCGGAGGAAACCCAGATGGAGGCCCAGTCAGTCGCCGAAGCACAAGCCGAGCAGACCGCGAAGCAGCAGTCGAAGGCGCAAAAGCCGAAGCCCAAGCCCAAATCAAAACAGCTGCTGAAGTTCAACACGATCAACGGAGGGCAGGGTTCTCGCGCCTGGGTCATCCAATGGCAGCTGTCCCAGGAGTCGAAAAAAGGTGGCTGGATTGTTCAGCAGATTTCGCTGACGAACACAACTGGGAAGCAAGTACTAGAGTATTGGGAAGCGTGGGAGGTGTCGACGGGCTCACAATTTACCGTATACCACGGAATTGGCAGTGGCGCCGACGATACCTTTAGTGCAGGGATGTTGTCGCATCTGACCGCCACCGCGAGCGCTAGGTTTTACGAAGGGCTTGACCTTCCAGCTTCGTTTATAGCAAACAATCCCGACACACTCGCAGGCCGCTTGCGTTCGACGACCGCCAACCCTAACTTACCAACGAACGCGGCAACAGACTCTGTCGACAGAACGTGGACATCGCCATACCAGTGAGACCCCAAAGGAGGTAATCTAGAGATGATGAAAAGATACAGGTTGGGTGTATGGCCCGTTTTGCTCGCTCTAATGTGGACAGCATCGTTGCTTCCCGGAGCGGCACAAATGCCAGAATCTGAAACACTGAAACAACTCACAGACAACATCGAGAGGGTACGAACCGCGGCGACTTCAAACTCCCGTGATGACGCCGCCCAGAAGCTTGCGAAACTTACCCGGAAGACAGACCCCAAAAAGGTTGACGACAAGACCTTAGCCGCTATCATAGACCTCCTCGACATTCCCGACGCCCGGTACTGGGTGGCAGTTAGCCTCGGGAATTTAGGCAGTCGCGCAAAAGTTGCGATTCCTAAGCTGCAAGCGCTACTTGCTGAGGAGGACCGTCGGAAGGTCGAAAAGTCGGACGCCGATGGGATCCGATTTGCCTTATCTCGAATGGGCGTGACTCCGCCTCCCCCGAATTACGACGCCAACCAGAACCAAAACAACTAAAGGGCGGGTGGAGCACCCTTTGGCGCCTCGCGGACTTGCTTTTGAATCTCAGGGTGGTCGATCCTTCGAAGTGTGAAGGGTCGGGCTTTGACCCTCTCATCCTTCCGCGCATCTCCCTCCCGCTTCACGATCTTCGCGAAATCTTGCAGTACTGGGTCTTGACTATCGCCAGTTGCTATGCTATAAACACGCATTCCTTAAAATCAGAATAATGAATTGTGTGCCCGGACGTTTCGGGCCGCATAAAGTCGTCCGTACTTACGGACGCGCATAAAGTCGTCCGTGCTTACGGGCGCACATAAGGAGGTGTGTCTCTGTGATCGTGGCCGCCGTGCCGGCTCTGCGGCTAACCCGGCGCTTCGGGACCAGCCTCCGGGAGGCGAAGAAAAAGCCCTGGCCGCCGTGGCGGCTAATCGCAACAACCCCACATTCAAAAATCGCCGCAATCCCAAGGAAACAAAGGAGAAGACATTTTCTAACCGCAACAAAAACACCTGTTTCGGTTTGCCTTACTTTCGCTACGAGAAAGAGAGGTCTCCTGCGGAGGCAGTGTGGTGTCGAGAACGCCGACTAGGTTGTGGGAGCCGTCGTCGGGAGAACGCCCATGCTGGCGGCGGCGACGCTGTCTCGCGTCGTCTGTTTGACCAGGTACATGGCTTCGTCAGCCAGGTGCAGCAGTTCGGCTTTCGTGCGCGAATCGGTAGGATATGCGGCGACGCCGACGCTCGCGGTGATATTCACGTTCAGGCCGGGCTCCTTCAGCCAGACCATTTCACGAATCAGCTTATGCAGGCGGCGGGCGACGCCCAGGGCATTTTCCTTCGACGTCTGCGGCAGCAGGACGACGAATTCATCCCCACCGTAGCGAAACGCCAGGTCGATCAGCCGGCACTTATCTTTGATAGCCTGGCCGATTTCGCCAAGCAGCTTCGAGCCCATCAAGTGGCCGTAGGTGTCGTTGATGTTCTTGAAGTGATCCAGGTCGATGAAGATCAGCGAAAACTCGAACGCGTACCGATGCGAACGGTAGATTTCGGTGTCGAGCATGAAATTCAGATGACGCGCGTTGTAGAGAGTGGTGCAATCGTCCGTAATCGTCAGCTCGTGAATCCGCTGGACGTGCCGCGCATTCTCGATCGCGATAGCCGCATAGTCGGCCAGGGCCTCCAGGAGCGCCAGATCGCGCGGGCTGAATCCATTTTCGCCGAAGCAGTTGATGAGTTCGATTACGCCCAGGCACTGGTCGCGGAAGCGAACGGGGACGGCGACGATCGAGCGTGTCTCCATCTTGGTCCGTTCGTCCACCTGCGAGAAGAAGCGGGAATCCTTGGTAGTGTCCGGGACCACCACCACTTCGCCCGTCTGCGCCACCCAGCCGGCCAGTCCCTGGCCCACTTTGATGCGGACATCTTTCAGGGCGTCCGCCCCCTTGCCAGTCGCGATCTGGAAATAGAGCTCGCCCTTATCGATGTCCATGAGCAGAAGAGACCATGTGTCCGGTCGCAGGACTTCGTTGATCTTCTCCATAATGGTGCGGAGCACCTGGTCGAGTTGGAGCGAGGAAGTAAGCGCTTTGCCAAGCTCATGGAAAACCGTGACTTCGTTGCTTTCGGGAGCGGCGGGCGGTGCACCCGGACTTCGGCGGCGCTCTACGCCGTCGAAGGGCACGGACGGGACTCTTCGCACCTGCTGTTCGGCCGGGCGAGGCTTCGCGTCTCTGGTATCAGGGGCCAACTTTTACATTATAGTGAACCGCTTTCGCGCACTGCAACGGGGGTTCGCAAACCGATTGCCGAAAGGCCAATACCGCGCGCCCGGCGATCCGGCATCTCAAAGGTCGGCGGCCGAAGCTCGCTGACATTCATTGACACGGGTATGACCCGCGCCTATATTTTTCATTGGTTGCGGGTTCCACCGGATGGCATCGACTTCACCTTTTGGCGAACACTTAAAACGCGAACGAGAAATGCGCGGCGTTTCCCTCGAGGAAGTTTCTTCAGCAACTCGCATCAGCACACGATTCCTGGAAGCAATCGAAAGCGGGCAGTGGGACCAACTTCCCGGAGGTGCGTTCAATCGGGGCTTTATCCGCTCCGCATCGAGATATCTCGGCCTTGATGACGACAGCATGGTCGCCGAGTACACGCTCGAGACGAACGGCAACGGGGACTCGCACGCGGCTCCCCATTTCGCGAGCGAAATGCCGCGTGATTGGCGGCCGATCGCGACGCTTCTCGCTGTGATCCTTGTTGTTCTTGCCGCTCTGATTGCGGGCGGCTGGTTCGCGGCGTCGAAGATCAAGGCTCGGTTGCACGGCCGCCCTTCGGCTAGCGGCGCTGCTTCGCCCGGCGTCGCGAACGCGCCTGCCTTTGCCAGTTCTCTCACTCTGAGCGTCAAAGCCATCAGTCTCGCGGAGGTTCGCGTGATCGCAGACGGGAAACTCGCCTTCGAGGGCCAAATGAAGAGGGGCGAGACGAGGCAGTTCGGCGCGCACGATCTTCTCGAGGTTTCCGCGGCCGACGCCGGATCCGTGGGGCTTGAACTGAATGGACAACCCGTTCCCACGATGGGCCCCGCCGGCCGGCCAGGGCGAGTTACACTCACAGCGAAGGACGTCAAGTCTTCCGCTGGAGGAGCCCATTAGCGTCGAATTACGCGAAGCGATCCGGTCAGGCCACGTTCGTGCGGAGCAAAAGCTAGCGATTTGCACGGGTGGCGCGTCGCTCACGCCGGAAGACCGTGCCGAGCTGCTGGCGGTACTGGCCACCGATTCCGATGCGGCTGTCGCGGATCGAGCCATGAACGTGGCCCTAACGCAACCGCTTGCGTCGTTCATCGCGGCTCTATCGCGTCCCGATGCCGACCCCCGCCTGTTCGTTTACTGCGCCGACAATCTCGGGGACAAGCCCGGCATAGCCGATGCCCTGGCCAGGAATCCACTGTGCCCAACGTCACTGGTGGCTCGCGTGGCGCCCCATCTGACGAGCGACGGCATTCAAGTGCTCCTCGACAACCTCGAATGGCTGACGCGCGATCCGGAGCTGGTTCTCTCCGTGTGCAGGTCCACCGCCGCGACGCCCGCCCAGCGCGAGATGCTCGACGAGATGCAAAAGGGCGCGATGTCCATGAAGGAGCTGGAAGAGGTGGCCGAGGAAGTTGAGCCCGATCCGGTGAAGCGCAAGACCCTGTTTCAAAAGCTGGCGTATATGACGGTGGTTCAGCGGATCACGCTGGCGTTGAAAGGCGGGCGCGAGGAGCGGACATTGCTGATTCGCGATCCGAACAAGCTGGTGCAGAAATGCGTGATGCAATCGCCGCGGCTCACCGACACGGAGGTGGAGATGTTCGCGGCAATGTCCAACTTGTCCGTGGAAGTCCTGCGAACGATCTCGTTGAGCAGAGTCTTTATAAAGAATTACACCGTCGCGAAGAACCTGGTAATGAATCCGAAAACGCCGCTCGATGTTTCCCTCCACCTTTTCCCGCGATTGAATGCAACCGATTTGGTGAAGCTGACGACAAACAAAAATGTGCCGGAGACGCTGCGGTCGATGGCGCAGAAGCTGCACCGAAAGCGCAAACAAGGACTTTCGGAATAGCAGACTCCCCCCGAGTCTCTCGCATCAGACTCCTGGAAGACGAGACGGCCTTACTTCGCGGAACTGCCGGCGAGGGAGGCGGAGATTTTCTTTTTGTATTCCTGGGCCTTGGCGAGGATCTCAGGTTCGTTTAGCGTGAGTAGGCGGCGATCTTCCATCACAAGTCTCCCCGCGATTACCACTGTGCGAGCGTCCGAGGCCTTCAGCGCATACACCAGCTCCGAATAAACGTTGTACATCGGCGTGGCGTGAGGCGTACTGGTATCAATGAGAATGAAATCGGCTTTCTTGCCGGTTTCAAGCGATCCGACTTGCTTATCGAGATGAAGCGCGCGGGCGCCGCCGATCGTCGCCATTTCCACCACCTGCTCGGCAGGAAGCGCGCGGGGGTCCATCCGCGTGATCTTTTGCAACTTCGCGGCGAGGTCCATTTCTTCGAACAGGTCCTGACTATTGTTGCTGGCGGCGCCGTCGGTGGCGAGGCCCACTGGCTCGCCGGCGGCCAGCATGTCGATTACCGGCATCACGCCGGCGGCCGTTTTCATGTTGCTCGAGGGATTATTGATACAGCCCACGCCGAAGTGCGCGAGCGTGGCGACATCCGCGGCGTTCACCCAAACGCAGTGTGCGCCGACCACGTCCGGCCCGAGCAGGCCGATGCGCTCGAGATAGGCGACGGGCGTCGCGCCATGCTTTTCGCGGCTTTGCTGGAGTTCGAAGGGCGCCTCGGCGATGTGAATCAGGATCGGCGCGCCGTTGCGGCGAGCGAGCGCCGCGGAATCCTGCAGCGTTTTCTCAGAGCACGTGTAGATCGAGTGAGGCGCCACCGCTGGCGTGATAAGCGTGTCGCCCTTCCAGTGACTGAGATATTCCTGGGTGTATTGAAAAGTTTGCGCGAGAGTCTTGTTGTCAGGCGCGGGAAAATCAATGATGGTCTCGCCCAGGACGCCGCGCATCCCTGCTTCTTTCGTGGCGCGCGCGACGGCGTCTTCGAAGTAATACATGTCGGCATAGGTGGTGATTCCGCCGCGCAACATTTCGAGGACCCCAAGGCGCGTCCCCCAGGTGACGAAGTCCTCCGTGACGTTGCGTGCTTCGGCGGGGAAAATATATTTCTGCAGCCACTCGTCGAGCGCGAGGTCATCGGCGATTCCGCGGAACAGGCTCATCGCGGCGTGCGCGTGACCGTTGATCAGGCCGGGAAGAATGAGGGTCCCGCGCGCATCGATGATTTTTGTGGCGTCGAATTGGGCTTCGATTTCGGTGCGCGGTCCTACCCCGACGATTGTGTCACCCCGAACAGCAACGGCGCCGTCTTCAATTACGCGCTTCTGCGCGTCCATCGTCACGACGGTGCCGCCGGCGACCAGAAGATCGGCCTTCTCCTTGGCGGAAGCGGAGAAAACCGTGAAACCACAGATGAACACAGATAAACACAGATGAAAAACTAAGGAAAGACAAAGCGACCGACGTCTCAACGAGCGGTCTTGGTGTTTGATCTTATCTGTGTTCATCAGTCTTCATCTGTGGTTTCCAGGGTCCGTCTCTTACAGAAACGACGAGTCGAAGGCGCGTGGCAGTAATTTTTCCGAGCTCTCCTCTTCGACTTTGCCCTTCAGGTTCGCGAGAATCACGGGAACGTCTCCGCAAAACTCCCAGATGATTTGCCGGCAGGCGCCGCACGGGGGCGTCAGGGTCTCCGTATCTGTAACAACCGCGATCGCGTCAAAACCTCGTTCACCTTCGGAAATCGCCTTGAAGATAGCGACGCGCTCGGCGCAACACGTGAGCCCATAGCTCGCGTTTTCCACGTTGCACCCTGCGTAGATGCGCCCCGATTTGGCGCGTATAGCGGCGCCGACACGGAAATTCGAGAACGGGGCGTGTGCGTTTTCGCGAGCCTGCTTTGCCGCCGCGATGAGTGCGTCGTGATCCGCCATGGGTGGGCATTGTAGCGGAGTAAGTGAAGCAGAGGAAGTAGAGGAGGCAGGAGGTAAGGGAAGAAACCGAAATCCGTGGGAATCTTGTTTTAACAATGAGTGGTTTGCTCCGCGTCCTCGGCGCCTGCCCGCCGGGTTGTTTGTTGGGCGGGCCCGCCCGCCATCTTGCTGGCGGGTCTCTGCGGTGAATTCCTCCTTCCGATCGACCGCCCCCGATGAACGGGCGAAGGATCGGATGAAGCTTCTAATTTACTTATGTAGTTACTACTTGATATTGTAATAAGTCGCGATTTGTGCTACCACGACCCGTTTTCTGAGAACCGAAAACTGGCAGCGTAACATGGCAGGGCGGAAAGCCGAACATCACCCGATTCTGACCGAAACTCCGTTTGGCAGAATTTCAGCTAACCCCTGCGCTTGCAACAAAAGCTCCGCTTGTGACCGAAACTACTACCACACCCCTCGGGATGCGCGCTCAGGCAGATGCGCCTAAGCGACGTCAAGGGCAATCGGACGAATGACGGCTTGAAGGAGGGCGATGAACTGGCCTTTGACCCGCTCGGTGGTGGCGAGGACTTCGGTGTGGTCGAGCGGGCGGTCGAGGATTCCTGCGGCCATGTTGGTGACGCAGGAAATTCCCAGGACGCGAATTCCCATGTGGCGCGCGACGATCACTTCGGGAACCGTGGACATGCCGACGAGATCTGCGCCAATGGTGCGCAGATAGCGGATTTCGGCGGGAGTTTCATAGTTGGGGCCCGAGAGCGCGGCGTACACGCCTTCGTGAACCTCGATGCCGAGCCGCTTCGCTTCGGCGAGCGCGATTTCACGATAGGGCTTCGCGTAAGACTCGGTCATGTCGGGGAAGCGTGGGCCAAATCGCTCGTCGTTCGGGCCGATCAGCGGATTCGTGTCTTGCAAATTGATGTGGTCGCGAATCACGACGAGTGCCCCCTGGTTGAACGCGAGATTGATCCCTCCGGCGGCGTTCGTAAGAATCGCGGCTCGAATTCCGAGACGACCGAAGACGCGCATCGGGAACGTGACTTCCTGCGCGGAGTAGCCTTCGTAGAAATGCACGCGGCCCTGCATCGCGGCAATGGCGATGCCGCCTGCTTTTCCGATGACGAGCCGGCCAGCGTGGCCGATGGCGGTAGAAGAAGGGAAGTCGGGAATCTTCTCGTAGGGGATGCGGGTCGCGTTCGTCAGGCCGTCGGCAAACGCTCCGAGGCCGGAGCCGAGGACGAGAGCGATTTTCGGGCGGAGTTTCGTCTTCGATAGGATGAATTTCGCGGCGCGGTCCGCGCGAGCGAATTCGGAATCGCGCGCCGAAGATTTCGAGCGCGTCGAGGTCATTTCAGCATGATTCCGACGATGGACGCGGACATGAGATTGGCCATGGTGCCGGCGAGCATGGCTCGGATGCCGAGGCGAGCAAGATCGGATTTGCGATTGGGCGCTAAAGCGCCGATGCCGCCGATTTGGATGCCGATGCTGCTGAGGTTCGCAAAGCCGCAAAGCGCAAAAGTAGCGATCGTGAAGGAGCGCGGTTCGATCGTGTTGGCAGCAGCCATCGGGCCAAGGCGCTGGAACGCCACGAGTTCGTTGGTTACCATCCGCAAACCGAGAAGGTTGCCGATGGTAGGGGCGTCTCTCCACGGGATGCCGACGAGCCAGGCGATGGGCGACAGCACCCAGCCGAACACTTGCTCAAGGCTGTGAGGAAACCAGGCAATGTGACCATGAACCAAACCGAAAATCCCATCCACCAGATAGATCAGGGCAATAAAGGAAATCAGCATCGCAGCAACGTTGATGGCGAGATTCAAGCCGTCGGTGGTGCCGCGCGCTATTGCGGCGAGCGCATTAGTATCCTTCTCCATGGGCGCGATTTCGACGCGACCTGCCGTGAGCGGCTTTTCGGTTTCAGGGACGAGCATCTTCGATAGCAGGATGGTGCCCGGCGCCGTCATAATGACGGCACCCAAGAGGTGCTCAACCTTGATTCCGGCAAAGATGTAGGCGGCCATGATGCCGCCCGAAACGTGTGCCATGCCGCTAGTCATAATGGTCATCAACTCGGATTGCGTAACGTCCGGGAGATAGGGGCGAATAGTGAGGGGGGCCTCAGTCTGACCCATGAAAATACTGGCAGCGACGTTCAGAGATTCAGCACCGCTAGCGCCCATCAGTTTCGTCATCACAATCGCGGCGCCGCGGATGATGAGTTGCATGATTCCAAGGTAATAGAGAAGCGCAAAAACTGCAGCGACGAAGATGATCGTTGGCAAAACCTGGAACGCAAAAATAGTGCCAAGGTTAGGAATCAGACCCTTCTTGCCCAAAATTCCGAAAACAAAGCTCGAGCCATAGAACGCGAAGTCGAGGAACCAATTCACGCCATCGGCCGCCTTGTGGAAGATCTTTTGGCCTGTTTCCCAGCGCAGGACGATAAAGGCAAACACGATTTGCAAGCCCAGGCCCCAGGCAACCGTTTTGTAACGGATAGCACGCCGATTCGTGGAGAAAAGAAACGCCAGGCCCATCATGGTGAGCATGCCCAGGATGCCGGTCAGGCGGTGCATGCAGCGATCTCTCCTCGCCCAGCAAAAACGGGCGCCGCAACCAGCGCCCATGCAGCAGAAATCAACGAAAAAACAAAACGCCGGCGAGACGCCGGCGCTACGAAAACCAACCTGCTCCGCTAGGTGGCGCCGATTATTTTGCGGACCAGCGTCGCGGCTTGCGGCGGCGCGTCACCGATTTCGAAGCTGGTAGTCAACAGCTCCATCGCTTTCGCGAGGCGCGCGTCCGAATTGTAGTGCACGGCGCAAAGAGTGGCGCCTGCTTCGACGGGGTCCCCAACCTTTTTTTCGAGCACCAGGCCCACAGCCGGATCGATCGAGTCTTCCTTCTTCTCGCGGCCACCGCCGAGCACCATGCTCGCGACGCCCACTTGCTCGCAGCGAATCGCCGTGACGAAACCGGCGCGCGGCGACTTCACTTTCGCCAGGTTGTTCGCGCGCGGCAGCAGGCTTGGGTCGTCGACGACTGCGGGATTGCCCCCTTGCGCGCGAATGATCTCGCGGAATGTATCACGAGCGCGGCCGGATGCAATCATTTCCGACGCGAGAGCGCGGCCCTCAGCGACGTTCGTCGAGCGGCCGGCGAGAACAAACATCCAGGCCGAGAGTTCGCCGCACAACTCGCGGAGATCGGGCGGCCCCGCGCCGTGCAGAACGTCGAGGCATTCATCCACTTCGAGCGCATTGCCGATCTTGCGGCCCAGTGGCTGGTCCATATCCGTGATTAGCGCGATGACTCTCTTACCCAAGCGAGTTCCCGTTTCGACCATGAGCTGGGCGAGATACTCGGCGTCGGATTGGTTCTTCATGAATGCTCCGTCGCCGGTCTTGACGTCGAGAACGAGCCCGTCAATCCCTTCCGCCATTTTCTTGCTCATGATCGACGCGCAGATCAGGTAGGGGCTCTCGACGGTGGCGGTGACGTCGCGAAGTGCGTAGAGCTTTTTGTCGGCGGGCGCGATTTCGGGAGTCTGCCCGATCAGCGCGCAGCCGCATTTTTCCAGGACGCAGCGGAAGTCGGCGAGCGACAAATTGACGTTGAAGCCGGGGATGGATTCGAGTTTGTCGAGAGTGCCGCCCGTGTGGCCAAGGCCGCGCCCACTGATCATCGGGACGAAGACCGGCTTTTGGCCCAAGGGCACATCAACATTCGCAGCAGCAACCACCGGGGCGACCACGAGAGAGGTCTTGTCGCCCACGCCGCCGGTGGAATGCTTATCGATTTTCGAGCCGCGCAGGCGGGAGAAATCGAGAACCTCGCCCGAATGCAGCATAGTCTCGGTAAGGGCGGCAAGCTCCGCTGTGCTCATGCCGCGCCACACAACAGCCATCAGGAAAGCGGCAATCTGATAGTCAGGGACGGAATTATCGATTGCGCCGCGAATGAGGAAATCGATTTCGTCGCGGGTAAGCTCCGCGGCATCGCGCTTCTTGCGGATGATGTCGACGGCGCGCATGAGAGGCTCGCGAGCAAGCTAGCACAGCGAACGGAGGTAAAGGAAGTAAAGGAGCGAGAGGAAATAGAAGAGAAGGCAACCTAGAGCGGGGCTGACGCGGCGCGTTCAGCGATGTGGGCGGAGACATCCTGCATTTCACTATGAATATGTCCGTTTGTGGCGAGGATGCTGGGGCCGCCCGGGCGATATGGGAGGCCGGCGAGATCGGTGACCACGCCGCCCGCTTCTCTCACAATGAGCATACCTGCCGCGGTGTCCCACGAGTGCAGACCGAATTCCCAGAAGCCGTCGAAGCGACCGCACGCGACGGAGCAGAGATCGAGAGCAGCGGAACCGTCGCGGCGGACACCGTGTGACCGCAGAGTGAATTCCCAGTAGTAGTAGATATTTCGATTGCTGTCGCGTTGATGCGTGGGAAACCCCGTGGAGACGAGGCTCGTCGCCAATTTCTCGATCGGCGAAACATGGATCCGTTTGTGATCGAGATAGGCGCCTTCGCCGCGCATGGCGGTGAAGAGTTCGTTCGTGACGGGATTCAGCACGACGGCGACGACCGGCTCGCCATCTTCGACGAGGCCGATGGAAACGGCGAAGCACGGGTAGGAGTGCGCAAAGTTCGTGGTACCGTCGAGCGGATCCACGTGCCAGCACCATTTCGCGCCCTCAACACCGCCACGACCGCCTTCTTCGGCGACGATGGCGTGCTGCGGAAAATGGCTGCGAAGTTTCGAGACGATGATTGCCTCAGAGCGTTTGTCCGATTCCGTGACGATGTCGACATCGCCCTTGTAGGAGATTTTCTTCGGGCCGTCGAATTCGTTGCGGAGATTCGAACCCGCTTCGCGGGCGGCATCGACAGCGATTTCAAGGAAATTATTCATGAGTTGCGATCCGGCGCACTGTCATCTCGCGGTGAAGTAGCCCTTCCGAAAGCGGACCGTGTCGCCGGTCTTCACTTTTAGTTCTACGCGCCGGTAGCTTCCAGGCGGCGGCATCGGGTTCGGATAATAGCCTAACAAATACTGGGTGCGAAGTTCCCGGTTGATCTGGTCAAACATCGAATCGAGCTGATTCAGATCCTCGAGAATGAACATCGCACCGCCGGTGCTGTCTGTGATGGTGATGAGAGCGTGTTCGCCGGCCGTGTTGCGCAGGTTCTCGGTTTTCAGCGTGCGGATGACGATGGAATAGAGCAGGGCTTCCGAGGCGATGGCCGCGCGGCGGGCGTCCTCGAACTTCGCCACACTCGTAGTTTCGCCGGCATCGGTGACAAGGACAATGGCGCGCCGCCGGCCCGGCGCGCGACGCCGGAGCGCGTTCGAACCGAGGACGACCGCGTCGTAGATCGATGTGCCTGCGCCGGGAATCATGCGGTGAACTGCTGCCTGAAGTTTCGGGACGTCTTGGGAGAACTCGGAAAGCTCGGTGACGTCTTCGTCGAATTCGAACACTGCGAGGCGGTCGGTCGGACGAACGACCTGCTGGATGAAATGCGCGGCGGCGTCACTCTCGAATTTGAGATCTTTGAATGTGCTGGCGCTGGCGTCGACCATTAGCGCGAGATCAAGCGGGCGATTCGTCTCGGCTTCGAAGCGCTCGATGGTTTGCGGCATTCCTTCTTCTGAGAGTTCAAATTGGTCCTTGGTGAGACCGGCGATGGGTTGGCCGTGGGAATCGATGACGCTCGCGAGTATGTCCACCAGATTTGTTTGGACCTGAATTGCGCCCGGATGGCGCTGGTCCTGTGCGAGAAGAGTGGTGGCAATGACAGCAATCGAAACGAGCGCCCCCCCGAGCATGATTCGCAGGGTTGCGCTGGATTTTGTCATCTAGGATATAGATGAATCGGGAGCGGAAATGGCTTGCTGAGAAGGTGTCTCGCCGTCGGTCCAGACGGCGCCACCAGCGAAAAACTCCTTCTTCCAGATGGGGACGGCGCGTTTCAGGGCGTCGATGGCGTAGCGGCAGGCGTCAAAGGCGGCGGCGCGGTGCGCGGAGCTGATGGCGATCAAAACACTAGTTTCGCCGATTTCGATGCGGCCCAAGCGGTGAACCATCGCGCAGCGATGAATGGGGAAGTTCGCGCGGACATGAGCACCGATCTCGCGCATTTTCGCGAGGGCCATCGGCTCGTAGGCTTCATATTCGAGATGAAGGGTAAGCTGCCCCTTGAAATTGTTGCGAACGAAGCCATCGAATACGACGAGGGCGCCGTCTTCCGGGGATTTCAAGCTTTCAACGATGGCGTGGGCGTCGATTGGATCGCGAACAAGCTGGAAGATATCTTCGGCGATGGCGCTTTGCTGGCCGCCACTGACGGGAGGCAGGAAGGCGACCTCGTCCCCTGCTGCGAGAGGCGCACGCCACTCGGCATATTCCTGATTGACGGACGCGGCAATCGAGGGGCGGAATTCGGCGAGTTTCGGGAAGCGGCGGCCGTAACGCTCGAAGAGATCTTCGACGCGGGCGCCATCGGAGAGATCGACATCGTCCTCGGCGGTGCCGACAATCTCCTTGAGCTGTCCGAAGAAAAGAACACGAATACGCATCGGCGCCATTTTAACTCTCAGGCTCGGAATGTCGAAATTTCATGACTAGTCTCGATCCGCAGAGGATTCGCGGGATTTGGGTGAGCGGCGCGCGAGGAAGGTTTTCATCGTGCGATTGAGGTCGAGTTGCTCGGCGGACTCTTCATCGCCGACGGTTCGCATCACGTCGAATGCCGGCATGCGAGCGATGGTGGGGTACGTCTTGTTGCTGCCGCGAACGGAGAACCAGATGATGCGATTCAGAGTCTGTGGGTTCGCGAGATCTTCGGACGCAAAGTCTTGATGCTGGCTCTCGCGAATCCATCGCGAGGTCTCGCGGTCCGCGGATGGCTGAACGAGAAGATTATTGAGCGCCACATCGGGAACGAGCGCTTTGTAGGGACGCAGGTCTGGTTCGGATTGGAAGATATCGATTGGGGCGGCGGACGCGTCGAGCTGGTTCATGGGCGGAAGGCCGATGAGCAACTCCATGGTGCGGATCAGGCTGACGGTGTTGTGATACTGGTGGACGAGCGCGCCAGGGCGGTTGTATGCGCTGATGACGAGCGCCGGCGAGCGATGCGCGTCGACATGATCGGGGCCGTCTTGTGCGTCATCTTCAAGGACGAAAATCGCGGTGTCCTTCCAGTAGGGGCTGGACGAGACCTCCTGCACGAGCAGGCCAAGCGCGTAGTCGTTATCACTCACATAGAACTGCGGCGTGGGCATGTGCGGGCGCATGCCGTTCGTGTGATCGTTCGGCAGGTGCATGATCGAGAGGGCCGGAAGCGTTTCGCCCTGGCCTTTGTTCAGCGCGTCGACGTAGCCGCGAAATTCGGTGAGAAACACGCCGATGCGCGAGTAGCCGTGAAACGGCGCGTCCGAGTTCCAAGAAGAAACAAGCGGATCGCCGGCGCCACCTGCTGTTTTCGCTGCGCGATAGGAGTCGACCGTCATGGAATCAGGAGTGTAAAGGTCGAAGGCGCGATACTTCGAGCTCGCATGATTCTCGAGAGCTTTTTTCGACGGGAATACGATCGCAGTGTTGGAGATGTCCGGGTAGTCGCGGTCGCGGTTCGCGTTGAAGGCATCAACCTCGGCCTGCGAAATCGTGCCCATGAACTCGCCGAAGTTGCGATAGCTGAGGCCAGCGCGGGCGGCATCGTCCCAAAGATAGAGGGTATCCGCTTCGCCCACATCGCGCGCGCCGTTAATGTACGGTACAAATTGCTTCATAAACGAAGCGATTTCGTCGGGCGTGGCGGGCACCCGGATGATCGGAGGTTCGCCCTTGCGCGGCTCAACCTCAGGTCCGCGGTTCTCGCCTTCGAAATCATACGCGCGGCCGCGGCCGGAATAGTTCCAGCGGAAAGCCTTATCCACGTAGTCGGTTGAGAAAGCAGAGTTTGCCCAGTTGTGGCCGTCGGGGCTGGCTTCGGAGTTAACGAAAAAGCGGTCGAGCAAGCCGAAACGCTGGGCGAGCGCGTGCGCGTTGGGCGTGATTCCGCCCGTCGGTCCGCTGACGCCGTTGTCGTCGAACAGCTCGAGCTGGCGCTCGCCTTCGCCCCGCGCGTCCGATCCGAAGATCTGATCGTAGGTTCGGTTTTCGCGGACGATGTAGAAGACATGCTTGATCTGTTGACTCGGATGTCCGGTCAGCGCTGGGATCGGGCTTCCCGGAGGCTGGCTCTCGCTGTTGTACGGCCGCGCCTGCGCGTTAGCAGTTGGCGTGTATTTGCGGACCTGACGGTCGGTCGGGAGCGTCAGCGTGCCCACCCTGCCGATCAGGA